>Ga0070728_10007242_pt1 | contig 10184 bp, 10 predicted proteins | sample tdDd471_FD_66723 | JGI IMG/M metagenome (GOLD analysis project Ga0070728, IMG submission 66723) | Marine sediment microbial communities from the Atlantic coast under amendment with organic carbon and nitrate - tdDd47.1 | ecosystem: Environmental > Aquatic > Marine > Coastal > Sediment | place...
GTCCAGAAAAAGCACCACCGCAGATAAACAGGATGTTAGATGTATCTACCTGTAGGAATTCTTGTTGCGGGTGTTTACGTCCTCCTTGAGGGGGGACAGCAGCAACAGTACCTTCCATCAATTTAAGCAAAGCTTGCTGCACGCCTTCACCAGAGACATCACGCGTAATTGATGGGTTATCTGATTTGCGTGAAATCTTGTCGATTTCATCAATATACACAATCCCTTTTTGTGCGCGCTCTACGTTGTAGTCGCTGGATTGCAAAAGTTTAAGCACAATGTTTTCAACATCCTCACCCACATAACCGGCTTCGGTCAGGGTCGTTGCATCAGCCATGGTAAATGGAACATCAAGAATGCGTGCCAAGGTCTGAGCCAAAAGTGTTTTACCGCAACCAGTAGGCCCTACCAAAAGAATATTGGATTTGGATAGTTCAACATCGGCATTAGATGTTTCGTCTTTGCCATGATCCAGACGTTTATAATGATTATGCACGGCGACAGATAAAACGCGTTTGGCAGATTCCTGTCCAATAACATAGTCATCCAGCACTTTTTTAATATCGCTAGGGGTGGGAACTCCTTCGCCAGAGCGTACCATCTGGGTTTTGTCTTCTTCACGAATAATGTCCATACAAAGTTCGACACATTCGTTGCAGATAAATACATTCGGTCCGGCAATTAGCTTGCGAACTTCGTGCTGACTTTTACCGCAAAATGAACAGTATAGTGTATTTTTTGAATCTGATGACCCGGATGACTTACTCATATTTCGAAGGCTTTCTGTCCCTAATAATGGAGAATGTGAAGAATCAATGCACCCTCAATTTGCCAATTGGCGAGCCTATGTGCAAGCCCTTATCTTAAGTTATTCAGCATTTGCTACTTAAATTAGCTTGATTTTGCGTTGCTTCCATTCCATAAGAAGTTGAGGACGCAAAGGTAAGGGTTTATGACGCAGGAAACACTAGAGGAGTTGGTTGAAAATTTCAGCCTTTTTGATGATTGGGAGGAGCGTTATCGCTATCTTATCGATCTTGGGCGAAAGTTGCCGAATCTGGATGACAATCTGAAAAAAGACGAGTTCTTGGTGCGAGGGTGTACCTCACGCGTATGGCTTGTTCCAGAGATTAAGGAAGGCGATATATTCACCTTTCAGGCCGACAGCGATGCACATATTGTGCGCGGGCTTGTAGCCGTTATAACTGCGGCCTATCAAAATAAGCCTGTATCCGAGTTGGCGCAGGTGGACATAAAAGGCGCTTTTGAACGTATGGGTTTGAACCAGCATTTAAGCATTAACCGCCGCAATGGTTTCTTCTCAATGGTGGAGGTCATTAAGTCGGTTGGTAGCATGCAGGCGTAAATGATACGTTCTTATTCTTTTGTTTTTTCTGTTTCTTGCGGGTTAATTTCTTTTGTATAGCCAACATGATTTAGTATTCCGGCAAATAGCGCGTCAGCTTCGGGATTTTTATGGCCAGATATTTCCGCTTCCACGGACATGATTGATTTCTCCGAGAGCCAAAGCTGGGCAATGAATAGTGTATCGTCCAGTCCCTTGCGTCCTTGACCAACCAATCCGGTTAGGCGGTACCCATCTTTTTGCGTGCTGTTGACATTGTAGGTTTTAATAACGCTGCCTTCGGTCATTTTACGTACGGTGCTTTCCATGACCTCGGGTTTGAAGTATTCGAACATTTCTTTGTTTGCAGGATTGCAAATAATTTTTACCTGCAAGGTCGTGGTCATATCAAAAACTTTTGTATAGGACGCTAGCTGATAGCAAGTCTCGGGTTCGCCTTCTTTTTCGCATGAGTTGCTAAGAAGGGGCTCTTCGGGGAATGCTGCTGTAAAGTCGCAATATTCCGGTTGGTAGCGGTATGCTACCGGATAATCCAGAGGAGCCGTTTTTATTTCTTCGGGAGCTTCTGTTTTTTCTATAGGGGCTGATGCGCTGGCTTCTTGTTCTTGTGCATGGGCGGGAAGAGCAAAAAGTGAAAGTGCAGCAATAAGTAGCAGTTTAGTTTTCATCGGGCTTCCAATCTTCAGGAGTGGCAGGTACTTGCTCGCGGGTTGCCATGTTTTTAACTTCGCCAAGGTCCGGGAACCACACGTAAGGAATTCCTTTTTTCAGCGCATACTTAATTTGTTTGTCGATCTTTGACGGGCTGTGGAATGTTTCAACATTGTAGCCACGCGCGCGCAGAGCTTGAGCTGTTTCATTCATAAGAGGGCGCTGCTCTTCACTAGGCAGAACCACCATCACATCAGCCGGAGAGATGCCAGTTGTTGGCAAAGTTCCATTCTTGCGGATGCGCTCGAATAGTCTCGAAAAGCCGATGGATATCCCAACGCCGGGTAGGTGCTTGTTGATATAGTTTCCAGCCAAGTCATCATAACGTCCGCCAGAGCATATCGAACCATAACCTGGATCATCTACGAACATAGTTTCGTAGACTGTCCCTGTGTAGTAATCGAGACCACGTACGATTGATAAGTCTGCTACGACTGCACCTTCAGGCAGGTGGGCGAGTTGCTTCATGACAAATGAAAGTTCGTCTATACCTTCTTGTAAAGTGCTATGGATTGCCGCGTCGCTGTCGCTCCTCGCAATGACGTCATTGCGAGTGATGAAATCGCGAAGCAATCCAGATATTTCCGAGGAAGAGCCTTTGATGTCGTACAAATCAATAATGCTTTCCAACTGTTTGTCATTAAGGCCGAGTTTAAGTAAATCTGCGACAGCATCATCTTCGCCAATTTTATCTTTCTTATCTACGATGCGAATAACTTCTACTATATCCTCTATTCCAAGAATTTCGCAAAGTCCTATTAATAGCTTTCGGTTACTAATCCGTATCTGGAATTTTTCATCCATGCCCGGCAGAGAGCTTAAAATCTCCCAAATCACAGCAGGCATTTCCGCATCAAAGTGGAGCGGCAATTTATCGACGTTAATCACATCAATATCGCATTGATAAAACTCACGGAAGCGTCCGGCTTGTGGGCGTTCGCCGCGCCAGACACGTTGTATCTGATAGCGCTTGAACGGGAATACCAGTTCATTAAAGTGCTGAGCGGTATATCTGGCAAGCGGCACTGTCTGGTCAAAGTGCAGCGCTAGGCGTGCTTCTTTATCACCTTCTTCTTTGTGCAGACGCTCCAGCACGTATATCTCTTTATCCGCGTCAGACTCGCCATCGCCACCTTTGGCACTGATCGCGTCCAGCTCTTCTACGCTTGGTGTTTCAATATTGCAAAATCCATAGCTTTCGAACACTTTGCGTATATGATCAAACCAAGCCTGCTCTGCGCGGCGCTCTTGGGGCAGCCATTCGGGAAATCCGCTGATAGGTTTTGGTTTGTATATTTTCTTCTTACTCATAATACGCTTTTTGTCCTTTAGGTTATGGTTGTTATTTTAACTGGATTAAAATTCCACATTCAGAGCGCTTTGTCACCCATAAAAATCTCTTGACAAAATAGGAATTAAGTCTTATATTTAGGATAAAAAGCTCGTTCGTGTGAACGAAGAAAAGAGTAAAAATTCTGTCAAAACTGCCGGAGCAAACTATACAAAATGCAAAAAGACAGGAAAAAGTAGAAAATTAATGCTCATCAAACAAATTTATAAGCTGACCGGTCAAGGCCTCAGCGAGACCATCTGCATTGGCGATAGTGATAGCGCGTTTGTAATAGCGTGTGACGTCATGGCCGATACCAATAGCGGTAAGCTCGACGGGCGAGCGTTCTTCGATCCATTGAATGACAGTGCGTAAATCCATCTCAAGAATATTGGCCGGGTTGACTGACAGGGTAGAATCATCGACAGGCGCTCCATCTGAAATCATCAACAGGATCTTGCGATCTTCGGGGCGGCGGGAGATTCGGTTATACGCCCAGACCAGTGCTTCGCCATCAATGTTCTCTTTGAGCATGCCTTCTTTAAGCATAAGCCCGATATTCTTGCGTGCTCGGCGAATAGGGGTATTTGCACTTTTATATATAATATGGCGGATATCATTGAGGCGTCCGGGGCTTTTGGGGCGGCCATTCTCCATCCATAATTCGCGAGACTTACCGCCTTTCCAGCCGCGTGTGGTAAAGCCCAATATCTCGCATTTAAGGCCGCAACGCTCTAATGTATGAGCAATAATATCGGCGCAAGCTGCGGCTACAGCGATAGGGCGGCCACGCATGGAGCCTGAATTATCAATCAGCAAAGTGACAACAGTGTCTTTAAATGGAGTTTCTTTCTCCTGCTTAAAGGTTAACGGCACATCGGGGTTGGCGATGATGCGTGCAAGGCGTGATGCATCAAGCGCCCCTTCTTCCAGATCAAACGCCCAGCTGCGGCGTTTTTTGGCCATGAGCTTGCGTTGTAGGCGATTGGCCAGCTTGGTAATCAGGTTTTGATGGCTGGTCAGTTGTTGATCTAAAAGAGTGCGTAAACGTTCTATCTCAAATGGGTCGGCAAGCTCTTCGGCGTTTATTTCTTCATCAAAGCGCGTGGTGTAAACGGTATACAGTCCGGTTGAGTATTCAGTTAAATTGTCCGGGCGCCCCGGTGGTGGATTAGCTGATGTCTCTTCGGCAGATTGTAGATCATCGCCTTCGTTAAGGTCTTCGATAATATCATCTACGCCTGTGTCAAAAGATTCGTCGGTTTGCTCACCCTCATCCTTATCTTCAGGGGAACCATCGTCTTGAGCCTGATCTTCTTGTTCTTGCTGGTCTTCGTCCTCGGTGCTTTGATCGGGCTGGTCTGATTCTTGGGTTTTCTCATCGTAGCTGTGTTGATCATCTTCATCATTATTATAGACGGCGGGGATGCCCATTTTTTGCAAAAGGTCACAGGCTAGTTTTGTAAATGCTTTTTGGTCTTTTAATGTGTTTTTGAGGTCTTTGAAACTTTCTGTGCCGACATGTTCTATGATCCAAGGGTTCCATTTGTCATAGACAATGCGCGTAGCTTCAGGTGCCTCGCGGTCGCTCAGGAGCGTACGGGCTACGATATGCAGGGCATCGGCAAGAGGCACATCCTCGCGCTGGTCAACTTCTTCATAGCCTCGTTTTAGCGCTTTGGCCTCTAGGATAGCGTCGAGATTATTTGCTACGCCGTCCATTTTGCGCATACCTAAAGCATCGCATCGCGCTTGTTCTAACGCATCTAAAGCGGCTTGAGCGCGCAAATTACTTTGGCCGTTACTTTTGTGAAGCGTGCTATTGTGGTGTGCAAGTTTAAGAGCGTAAACATCGGCGCAGCCCCGGATCAGGCTGAGTTTATCCTTGTCCATATTCTCGGTAGGCATGGGAAGGCGCGGGGCTTTAAGGTCTTTCGCTCCCTCAAGGGCAACATCCATCATGGTATAGCTGACATCCAGATCATGACGACGCGCCATCGCCTTGAGTGTGGAGGTGGTTTTGATCTTGATTAGTTCTGTGTTTTGCTTCGATTTGGCCATGGCGGATCATAACGCATATTCATTGTTTCATTCAACGGAAAGAAATGCATAAGTGTTTTTATTTGACGTAATGATAGAGCAGGTGGTATTGATCTTGGATTGTTAAATAATAAGTTGAGGTGATGATATGGGATGGCCATTTTTTGTAGGTGATACAGTTAAGAGGGCTCAGCAGTATCGTGACGAACTGAAACAAGCAGATAAAAATGGCTTTAGAAGGGGCGTTATTGTTACGCTGGTGGTTGAAGCTCTTATTGCTCTTGGAATTGGCTGGTTGATAAATAAAGCGAACGCTTCGACTGTTGACGATGATGCACTAAATCTTAATAAGGGAGAATCAGGCTTTGCAGATATTGCGGAAAGAACTAATGTTAAGGCTCCTAAACCGCAGAAGAGTGTGGAGGCGATAAAAAAGGCTTATGATGATGTTGTTAGTGGAAAAGAGATCTCGGCTAATGACATTATGCCTGAAAATGTTGGCGGATATGCCGAGGCGTTCTCAGAATATAATAATGGATAGTGCTTATCCATACAGACAGATGCTCTGCATTTGACGTAATAGCGTGCGAGTGGTATGAGTGCTGAATAAAAAGAATACCTATAAATAATAAAATTGGGTGATTATTATGTCTTCAACAATATGGAATCTTACTAAAGCATTTGCTCTCTGCATGGCTATGGCAACCCCGTTTCTTGCTAAGGGATGTGGTGAAGCTTATATTTTTCCAAATGAAAAAGATCAAGAGGGAATGACCATTACTCAAAAGACCTTTGATAATGCGTTTGATGATATAGCTGGTATAGTTGGGGTTTTGTTTGATAATGCTAGTGAAAGAACGCCGAAAGAAATTAAGGAAGCTGGTAAAGTGCTTTCTGATACAGTGAAGGACGCAACAGAGGCCTTTAATGATGAGCGTGGACGTTATAGTGATATGGATGCATTGCGAAATACTGCTGAGGGGAGATTCGATGATGAAGATGATTATCCCTCAAATGATTAGCTTTAAAATTCTTTAACTTTCATTATTCCGGCACAACGATATTTCTTATGGCATGTTTGGGCAGCTCTATGCCAAAGCAGCGTTGATAATATTCGGCGATAATCGGGCGCTCGGGTTCATCACATTTATTAAGGAACGCTACGCGGAAGGCTTGTTCGCGATCATTGTTGAAGATGAGCATATTCTCTGCCCAGGCAATCACTGTACGTGGTGACATTAGCGTAGAGAGATCTCCGTTAATAAACCCTTCGCGCGTTAAATCAGCCAGCATTACCATTTTATCAATTGTCTCGCGGCCTTCTTCGTTATTAAGCTGAGGCAGCTTAGCCAGAACAATAGCTGTTTCCTCCGCATGAGGAAGATAGTTGAGTGTGGTAACAATGTTCCAGCGGTCCATTTGTCCCTGATTAATCTGGTGAGTGCCGTGGTAAAGCCCCGTTGTGTCGCCTAAGCCGATTGTGTTGCTGGTAGCGAACAAACGAAAAGCGGGGTGCGGGCGGATGACCATGTTTTGATCGAGTAATGTAAGCTTGCCTTCGGCCTCTAAGATGCGCTGGATCACAAACATAACATCCGGGCGTCCGGCGTCATATTCATCAAATACGAGTGCTACGGGGTTCTGGATAGACCATGGAAGAAGACCTTCTTTCCATCTTGTTATTTGCTTGCCTTCTTGCAAAACGATGGTGTCTTTACCGATTAGGTCGATACGGCTGACATGGCTATCGAGGTTAATACGTACGCATGGCCATTTTAGACGCGCGGCAATTTGCTCGATATGTGTAGATTTTCCAGTACCGTGATACCCTTGAACCATTACCCGGCGGTTATGTGTAAAGCCAGCCAGAATGGCCATTGTAGTCTCGTGGTCGAAACGATAGGTCGGGTCAATATCAGGAACATTGGGGCCGTCTTCACTAAAGCCGGGGATTTCCCAGTCCAGATCAACTCCAAAAGTTTCCCGTGCATTATATTTAGTATCAGGAATGGAGGTATACTTACCTTCCTTGGCTTTGACTTGTGTGATGCTAAAGGACATGCCTCGTTCGGACTCTTTGTTTTTATCTAAAGATTCGTTACTTAAATCGCTTACATATTGTTCGTTGCTCATGGCATTCATTTCGTTTTTAAGAGTTTCGTTCTTTTAGCTTTGTATAGTCCTTAAAAGCCAGCTTTAGTATTGTATAGGCCATATTGATCTTTTTGAGAAGTTCTTCGGACTTTTTGTCATTTTTGTTTAAATCAGGGTGATATTTCTTCGCCAGCTTTTTGTATTGGGTTTTGATGTCTTCTAGTGTTACAGGAGGAGATAATCCCATGAGGGCTAAAGCCTCGTGTTCTGGCCCATTGTTATCGCTGGCAAAGGCTCCATTATTTTGGCGTTGTTTGTTAGATGATGTTTCGCAATTTTCTTCGCCAAAAAAATAAGTTTTCTGCGCGGCTTCATATAAGTGTTCTTCGGTTACGCTGTCAGCGTCGTAGCGCCAAGTAGGGCGGTCACCGTAACGGCTTTTGCTCATGTGCTCCTGAACTTCATGATCGGACATGCCGGAGAAAAAATCCCAAGCTTTGTTGTATTCTTTGATGTGTTCAAAGCAGAAGTGGTAGTAGTCGTTTAAACCGCGGTGTTTGGGAGCTTTATGTTTGCCTTGATTTGGGCAGCCGGGCATGTCACAAGAGCGTTTTTTTTGACACTTTTGTGTATCCGCGTATTCAGGAGAGTTGGGTTTTAGAACGATCTTAGGCATAATGGTTTCATTATATAGAGCATATATTTTTTTAGTAAAAGGAGAAAATGAAGGAGAGTGTAATTATATGTAAACGATAAATAATAATGGAAGTTTAGAATGAATTCTTATGGTTGTGTAGTGTTGTAATTTACGATTTTCAGATGACGTTACTATGCTGAAGATAGATACATTTGAATGAGAAAATGATTTTCATCCTTTTTTTTGTAAAAATCATAATGTATCGCAAAAGGTAGCTTGTAACGTTTTGTTGAAATAAAAAGTTATAATTCATTAGCTTAGTCTAAAATAAATAAAAGTTAGCTTATGGTTGCAAATGTGTGAAAAATGCGATAGTATATGCCTCAAATAAATAGACTATTAATACTCGTGTGGGGTTACTATGAAAGATACAACGTCAAAAACTGACGCAAAGAGTGGTGAAGGTTATACATATCAGGCTGGCCAAAGCTCTTTGGTTAGTAGGAATATTACGATCTTTGGACGCAGAACATCAATAAGGTTAGAGCCAGAGATGTGGACCGCTCTTAATGATATTGCGGATAGAGAGAAATGTTCAGTGCATGATATATGCTCTCTTGTCTACGTAAGGAAGAGCTCCTTAACATCACTGACGGCAGCAATCAGGGTATTTATGATGCTCTATTACAAGGCAGCAACAACAGATATTGGGCATAAAGAAGCTGGCCATGGAGACTTCAATATTATGAAGCAACGTGCTCGTATACCAGCAACTTACAAAAGCTACTTTGATAAAAGGGAAGCGAAAGCCGGTCGAAAGCGTAATACTTCCGGTTTGTAAGCAGAAGCACGTAAATCTAAGTGAAATTGAAGCTTAGAGTTAAAGAATGCGACCGTATTTGAGAAACTTGTTTTTGCGGTTTTTTGACATAATAGAAAGGTCCCAAGGAGTAAGCTCTTCTAGGCCTTTCTCTATTTGGTCGCCAACAGATTTTATCATTTTTTCTTTATTACGATGTGCGCCACCGACAGGTTCGGAAATAATGTCGTCTATTAGTTTAAGTTCCATCAAGTCCTGTGCTGTAAGCTTAAGGGCTGCTGCGGCTTCTTTTGCATGAGATCCATCGCGCCATAAAATAGAAGCACATCCTTCTGGTGAAATGACCGAGTAGGTTGAGTGCTCAAGCATGTATATTTTGTCTGCTACTGCTATGGCGACTGCACCGCCTGAGCCGCCTTCTCCTATAACAACCGAGATTATTGGAACGGTGGTTCTAAAACAAGTCTCGATGGATTTAGCGATGGCTTCGGATTGTCCGCGTTCTTCCGCTCCAACACCCGGGTAAGCACCGGCGGTATCAACGAGGGTGATTACTGGAATTTGGAACTGGCTAGCCATGTTCATTAGGCGCTGTGCTTTGCGATATCCTTCCGGGCGAGCCATGCCGAAGTTTCGTTTAATGCGGCTTTGTGTGTCATAGCCTTTTTCTTGGCCCATAATAATGCAAGAGCGGCCCCTGAAGCGTCCTAGGCCACCAATTAAAGCTTGGTCTTCACCAAAGTTACGATCACCAGCTAGAGGCATAAAATTATCAACCATGCTGGTTACGTAATCTAGCATATGAGGGCGGTTTTGATGACGGGCAACCTGAACCTTTTGTTCAGCGGTTAGTTTGCTGTACGTGGCTTTTAGTAGCTTGTCAGCCTTACTTTGCATACGCGTGATTTCATCAGCAATATTAAGCTGTGTGTCACTGTTAACGTGACGCAGCTCTGCTATTTTTCCTTCAAGCTCTAAAATTGGTTTTTCAAAATCTAACTGACTCATCTGGTCACTTCCTTTTACCATTAAAGTGCGTTTCGCACTCCTTGCGTATTAGTATACGTCTTGTCGCTTGTGCCTGCTTTAATGGTAAAATCAAGCGACTATATAACCTTAATACCCTAGTTGTATAAAACATGACGCATTACATTTTAAGCATCTGCGTCATGTCTGGATATTTGGG
>Ga0070728_10007244_pt1 | contig 10182 bp, 6 predicted proteins | sample tdDd471_FD_66723 | JGI IMG/M metagenome (GOLD analysis project Ga0070728, IMG submission 66723) | Marine sediment microbial communities from the Atlantic coast under amendment with organic carbon and nitrate - tdDd47.1 | ecosystem: Environmental > Aquatic > Marine > Coastal > Sediment | place...
CTGAACATGAAGGGATAGGTGCCGCCGGCGGTCTGCTGGGGCTCGAGCCAGCCCAGGGCCAGGGCGCCGGGGGCGGTCTGGTAGGCGATCTCCACCATCTCGGTGCCGGCCGGGAGGTCGAGGCGAAGGCGGTCGCCGCGTACGGGCTCGGACTCGGCCACACTCCACTCGACGGCGGCGCCGGTCTGGTTGGTGACCGAGGCGATCACGAGGTCGCGACCGTCGAGGTCCAGGGGGCCGGAGGAAGGTTTGGTGAGGTGGATGCGAACGCGGCCCTCGAGGGTGCGGGCGGTGAAGTCCACGGTGAGATCGAGATCGAGGTGGCGCTGGGCGGGCTGATCGCCGTCGCACCAGCTATGGGGATCGAAGCGGGACATGGGGTGCCTCCAGGGCTTGAATCGTGGCTGCCTATTGCCGGGGTAGTGTACTGGAAGTCGGGTCCAACGTCACCTGGTGGGTCATGGTTGCGAGATAACTCGGGGATATTGGGGATAGGCCGCAAAAAGGGCCCGCCGGCGGGCCCTTCAACAACCGAGGGCGACCTGGATAGGCCGCCCTCGATAACACCGTGCATGGTGTGTTATCCGAATCTATTCGAAGAGAGCCTTGATCCCGGTCAGGGTCATACCCTCGACGCCAACCGCGTCATCGTAGCCGATTTCCACGCGCCACTCGGTCAGGGTGCCCTGGGTGCCCGAGGAGAGATCCTGGCAGATGATGGTCCAGTCGCCGTCGGCGCCCTCGCCCTCCCACTGGCTCATGTCATCGTGGGGCGTGAAGTCGGTGGGGTACCAGCCGGCGGGATTAGTTCCGGGCTCGCCACCTTCGCCAATGCGGAACAGCTCGAGCTGGGTGTCGTAAGGCGACTTCACCCAGATCCGCAGGTCACTGGACCAATCCTGGATCTGAATGGCCATGTAGACCCTGATCGACGTGATGTAATGAGGCAGGTCGACACTCATGACCGACTGAACCTGTGACCCGGCATCGGGGATGACCAGATTCGGGGTCTGCGTGAAGGTCTCGGTCTGGAGCTCGGCCTGAGCGGCTCCAGCAACCAGCGAAAGGGCGAGGATACCGAGGACGATAGCTTTCCGCATGATTCTCTCCTTGGGTGTTCACATTCTTGAAGCGACACACGGTTGAATTCTAGCAGCCATTCTCGATTTTAACACATTTTCTCATATAAATGGCACAATTTGATCCAGATTCATCCAGAATCGGGGACCAGATGACCAATGCACCCCCTGAACGGCATCTCTCTCCCCACCCTGATTTGAAAGGGTTGCCTCATTCTGGTAAACTTAATCGACCACCAACCGGGGATTGTCCCATGCACACGGCCCGTTCATTCGCCCTGCTCTTCCTCGTCGTGACCCTTTCTCCACCGGTCACAGCCATGGATTGCCTCGAATACGAGTCCTACCCCCACTGGATCTCCCAGCTCGACACCCGGGTCTGGACGGCGGACATCATCGTCAGGGACAACCTGGCCTACCTGGCCGACCGCACCGGCGGCGTCGCCATCATCGACATTCGTCATCCCCTGGAACCGGAACTGGTCGGTGAGCTGGTCGGCTCCATCCAGATCGGCTGGAGCGCCAGCGCCGATGCCCTGGCCCTCTCGGGCGATCATCTCTTCGTGGCCGACGGCAGCCACCGCCTGATCCACGTCCTGAACGTGGCCGACCCCACGGAACCATACCTGGTGACCCAGGTGGACACCGGCGAGTTCCCCAAGAACCTGGCCATCTTCGGCAACACCCTCTACGCCGCCGTCCAGAACACCGGGGTCGAGATCTTCGACATCACCGACCCCACCGCGCCGCTGCCCATCGGCCTGCAGTCCGCCCCCTTCAACAACAACGTCAAGGTGTTCGACAACCTCCTGTTCGTCGCCACCATGGACCAGGGCCTGCTGATCTTCGATCTGGACAATCCCGCTGTCCCATCATTCCAGAGCCTGGTCCCGGCCCTCGATGAAGGCGAGACCTATGACATCGCAGTCCTCGATCATCTGGCCTACGTCACGGGAAGCTTCGGCACCATGATCGTCGACATCGCCGACCCTACAGAAGCCACCATGGTCGGATCCATGAGCGAGACCGCCCTTTCCATCACCATCGACGGCCACCAGGCCTACCTGCCCTTCGCCGGCATCGGGGTGCTGGACCTGACCGATCCATTGAACCCGGTCCCCGTCACACACCTTCCCCAGCCGAGCATGAGCCTGTTCGCCATCATCCGGAAGGTGGTCGTGCGCGATGGCCTGGCTTACACCGCCGCTGATGACGCCGGCCTGATGATCGCCAACGTCGTCAAGCCCATGGCTCCGCCCAGCATCCCGACCATGGTGCTGCCCCAGGCCGCCGAAAGAATCCGTTCCTGGGACCACTACGCCCTGGTGGCCGACCAATCCGCCGGACTCCTGGTCGTCGATCTCGCCGACCCCATGAATCCCGACCTTGCCAGCACCCTGGACACCGAGAACGCCCTCGCCGTGATCACCCACGGCAACCTGGCCTACCTGGCCGACGGCGGTGACGGCCTGAAGGTCATCGACCTGACCGACCCCACCGACCCACTCCTGATCGGCCACCTGGACACCTATTCTCGAGTGGCCTCTGGACTGGCCCTGGAAGACGGGCTGATCTATCTGGCCACCGGCCTCAGCGGTCTCAAGATCATCGACGTGTCGGACCCGGCCGCGCCCTTCACCCGGGGGGAGATCGCCACCACCGACCGGGCTCAGGATGTCTGCCTGAACGGTGACCTCGCCTACGTGGCCGACAATCTGGGCGGGCTCCAGGTGGTGGACATCAGCCATCCGGAAGCACCCTGGATCCTCGACGTCGTGGACCTCCCCGGTCGGCAGCAGTCCCTGCTCCTGGACGGCCAGACCCTGTACATCGGCGGGATCATCACCGGACTGCGCGCCTTCGATGTCTCCACCCCGGATCTGCCCGAGCTGGTTGGCTGGCTGCCCATCGAAGCCCAAGATCTAGCCTTGGCCGGCGATCAACTGCTGGCTGCCGGTAGTGATGGCGTGTCGATGATCGATTGTTCCGACCCGGCCGCTCTGGCCACGGTCGGGTTCTTGCCCATGATGGGTGACGGCGCTGCGGTGATGATCGCCGAGGATTTCATCCTGGCCAGCGGGAATACGATGCAACTGGCGCCGAGGCCATGCCCTGTGGTCACCGGGATCGAGGAAGGCCTGCCGTCACCAGCGATATGGGCGAGCCTGTCCGGCCACCCCAACCCCTTCAACCCCCGCCTGGAGATCACATTCGAGCTGTCGACACCTCAGGCTGTGCGGCTGGAGATCTACGACCTGGCTGGACGTCGGGTGGCACAGCTCGCATCGGACCTCCACGCGGCGGAGATTCACCGGGCCAGCTGGAACGGTCGCGACCAGCAAGGCCGCGACCTGCCATCGGGGGGCTACTTCGTGGTTTTACGAGGCGAGCATGACCTGATCTCACGCCAGGTGACGTTGGTCCGTTAGCCGCTATTTCACCAGAGCGAGCTTGGTGACCTGCCGACCAGCCGTGGTCTCCAGTACCGCCAGGTAACTGCCGGCCGCCACGGTGCGACCACTACCGTCCCGCCCATCCCAGCGAACCGCGTGTGCACCCGCCGCCCAAGGGCCGGCAGCCAGGGAGCGCACGCGACGCCCCGCCTGGTCATAGACCGTGAGTTCGACGGGACCCGAAACAGCAAGCTCGAATTCCAGGGCCGTCACGGGATTGAATGGGTTGGGGGCTGCACGGAGCGGTCTCATGACATGGGGCAGCGTTTCGGCGTCCGTCACCTCGGCCGTCGCCTCGGCCGTCGCCATGGCCACCGGCGCCGCCCGGCCCTGGGCCATCCAGGCGTTGTACAGGCGCTGGCCCAGATCGTTGGTGACATTCTCGTCACGCAGGAACTCGATGTATTCCTTCGAGGTCGATTGGTAGTAGAGGGTCACCTCGGCCCGTACCACCGTCAGGGGCATGGCATACAGGGCCAGATCATGATGCTGGCCATCGGCATACGCATGGCCAACCGGAGCGCACTGGGCCGCGGCGAATGCCTCATTGGTGAAGCCCCTGGGGGGAATGCGGTTATCCTTCCAGATGGTGTCACCCAGGGCGAAATGGAACGAAGGGCCAGCTTCCATTCCCAGGGCGCCGGCCAAGCGATGACTGAGTCCCGGCTTGACCTCGTACACGGTCACCTGGTCATCGAGGGTCAGCTCACCGGTGGCGGCTTCATAGGCCCCAGATTCATAAACCTGTGCCTCATTGTCGTCGAAGCCCTTGACCTGAAGCCAGATCCGTCGCCCCTCCGGATAACCCGAAGGGAGCTTGTGCCCAGTCTCATTGGTCACCGTGACGGCCAGTTGCCGGGAACCGCCTCCAGGGCTCAAGGTCGCCTCGAGTCCTGCCGCCAGCTGCAGCATGGACACCGCCCGGGCCTTGGCATCCTGCAGGGCCGTGATATCGACCTCGTCCGGGTAGAAGGTGGGGAGAATATCGGGCACGAAGTGGTTGCCGCCGGTGAGGTCGTGCAAAGCGAGGTCGTCACGGGTGGGCGTGCCGGACTGGTTGGAACCGGCGCCGCGCACGTCCCGCATGTGGCAATCCTGGCAAGTGGAGACCATGCCGTCGGGTTTGTTGCCGGCGAACTGCGGCGCGTAGACACCCACGCTGGCGTACTCGCTGAGCTGCCACTCCGAGAAGGTGCGCTCCACGGGGAACATGTGGCGGCGATCGTGATCGGAATGCGGGGCGTCGAGGGGACCGGGCACGTAGGTCGCCGGATCGCCATCCTGTTCGAACACAGGATTGGAGACATCATGACAGGTGCCGCACAGGTCGGCGGACCGATGGAAAGGTGAGGCCAGGAACTCGTGGCTGGCCTCCGCATCGTCGTAGGGGCCCCGCCTGATCGGATTGGGATCGATGACGAACTGACCGTTGGCATGATCGGCCGGCACATTCAGGAGGGCTTCGAGGATCGGCACATCATCGAGGGGACTCATGCCCAGCTGGTAGTCGGGATCCACCAACCGATGGCAGAAATCGCACTGCACACTCTGGCGATCCTTGGCCGTCATGAGTCCACCACTGGTGTCATCGCTGCGACCCTCCAGCCAGCCGCCGGGAGTGTGACATCGCAGGCAGAGGTCGCCGACGCCGGGGGCATCCTGCTCGGCAATGGTCAACGAAGCCAGGTAGTGGGGATCGCGCATGGCCTGTCCCATCATGCCGCCCTGCCAGTTGTGGTAGGGCTCGACGTCATGGTCATAGTCACCGTGGCAGGTCAGACAGTTCTCGCTGGGGTCCTCGAACGGACCGGCATCGAAGGGCAGGCTGCCATGCATGTCGAAGTCGCGCAGGGTGGTAGTGACCACACCGGCCGGACCGATGTCGATGGTGAACACGCCACCCTCGGCGCTGCCCGGATTGCCGGCTCCATCATGGGCGGTGACGCGAACCACGCTGGGACCCGGACGATTGGGAACGAACCAGTCCCAGTCGCCGGTGTCGGCCAGCCCGTGGGCGACGGTCTTGTAGGTGGCGCCGCCATCATAGCTGGCCGCCACATCCACCGATGTGATGCCGGATGGGTCGGTGGCGGTCCAGGTCACGGTCTGCCACTCGTTGGGCGTGGCCAGAACGCCGCCGGCCGGCGCCAGGACCACCACCAACGGTGGGTCAATGTCCGTGGATCCCCCGGGCTCCAGGTACCCTTCGATATCGGCCGGATCCACCTCGAGCACCTGGTCGAGGTGGGAATTGCGCAGACCTGGGAAAGTGGGCGTGTTGGTGAAGTTCTGGAGGTCGGTGATCTCCACTGCGTTGGAGAAGCCGTCGTTGTCCGAATCAAGGTCGTGAACCGCATCGATGGCGGCCGCATTGTTGCCGAGATCGGCCAGCGCCACCTCCACGTCCAGGCCATAGGCGTTTCGTGGTCCCCCGCCACCGAATGCGAAATGGCAGCCCCCGCAATGACCGGAAGCGCTGGGAAGGTCGTCCAGGCGCCCACCCTCGGTCTCGGGATAGGCATTGAAGAAGGCCCGCCGTATGGGGTTGCGTGCCTGGGCCAGGGAAGCCGCCATGAGAACCATCATGACCACGATGAAAGCACGGGGACCGTTCATCATTCGACCTCCACTGGCTTAATTGAAATCAGACCTGATTAGAATAGCATTTTGATCAAGCTGTTTTCAAGTATGTCGAGTAGCCTGGGGTGACGAGAATCGGGAGGCAACCACTCCCCGCCTCCCACCGTAGTGGTAGTCTTTCCACCCCACCCCGTCTTCTGTGAGAGAGGAAGATCGATGCAACGATTCAATAACAAGCGGCCTATTGCCCTCCTCGGGCTCGCCGTTCTCCTGAGCCTGGCCCTGCCGGCCGTGGCCCAGGATGACGTCGACCCCCTGGAAGCGACGCGAGTGGCGTTCATGGGTGCCGAGACCGACGAGGAGCGCCTGGCCATCGCCGAGGATTTCCTGGCCAAGTACCCCGAACACGACAACATCGGCGATGTCCTCGACGCCGCCATCGGCGTACTCCAGGGCATGGATAACGAGGCCGGCGCCATCAAGCTGGCCGAGGAGCAACTCCTGCGCACCGAAGGGGCCGACCAGACCCGGGCCATCCAGACCGCGCTGCTCGACCTCTATGCCGACCCGGCCCATGCCGGCAAACTCAAGGGCCTGGTCCAGGACATGTATGACCCGGCCACCATGACCTTCGGTGACCACCTGACCGTGCTCAATGCCGCCACCGGAGCCGAGGCCTGGTCCATGGTCGACGCCCACGCCGAGGCCGCCAAGCCCATGGCCACGGCCGAGGCCTTCAAGGCTGCCTATCCCGACCGTGACTTCACCGACAAGTACGTCGAGGAGATGGGCTCCAATCGTCAGGGGCTGCTGCTCACCTTCGCGGGCTGGTCGGCGGCCAATCAAGGCGACCTCAAGGGCGCCGAGAAGACCTTCAAACAGGCCGAAAAACTGGTGAGACCCAACTTCTTCGGTCTCCCCAACAACGAGCTGTACCGCTACTGGGGCGAGACCCTGGTTCTCAAGGATGACAGCAAGAAGGGCCTCGAGAAGCTGGCCCTGGCCGGCCTCTACAGCAATGACGATGTGGCCGCCGCCCGGGCCGAAGACGTCTATGCGAGCCTCGACCGGAAAGAGGACTACGACGACTACCTCTGGGATCTCCGCCGCAAGAAGGCGCCCAAGATGGAAGACTTCGAGGCCGTGAACTATCAGGACGAAATGAAGTCCTTCCACGAGCTCAAGGGCAAGAAGGCCACGCTGGTGTCGTTCTGGTTCCCCACCTGAGGCGGCTGCCTCGTGGAGTTGCCACGACTCGAGCCTCTGTACCAGAAGTACCGCGACCAGGGTTTCAGCGTCATCGCCGTGGAGGGGATGCGTGACCGTGAACGCGCCGAGAAGTTCATCGCCGAGAACAACCTCACCTACCCCACCCTCGAGACCGGCGAAGGCGAAGCCAACGTCGTGCGCGAGACTTTCGGGGTCCGCAGCTATCCCACCTCCTTCCTGGTCGACGGCAAGGGCCGCGTGCTCTTCGTGCATGTCGGCTTTTCCGAAGGGGATGAGGAGCACCTGGAAGAAGAGATCAAGAGGGTGATGGAGATCTAGACACCCGACTGTTCGATCAGGAAGCCCGCCGGGTCAACCAGACCTCGCGGGCTTCCTGTCGTATGCCTCGTGATCCGTTGGTGAGTATTTTTATTACACACAGTGTGCAACTATATGCCCGCCGCCAGCGTCCAATGATCAGAACTCGAGCCGGAGGATCCCCTTGCCCACCCACGCCGCCAACCGAGAAACCCGCCGCCGCCGCATCCTCGCGGCCGCCCGCCGGCTCGCCGCCAAGGAGGGCATCGAGAACACCCGCATGGAAGACGTGGCCCGTGCCGCCGGCTGCACCCGCCGCACCCTCTACGCCTACTTCCAGAGCTGGGACGACCTCTTCCTCCTGGTCTTCGCCGAGTACCTGACCGCCCGCTGGCAGCATCAGACCGACGCCATGGCCGAGGCCGACACCGGCCTGGCCAAGCTTCGCCGCTGGGGCGAGGCCTACTTCGACTACGCCCAACGCCACCCCCAGAGTCTGCGTGTCCAGTTCTTCTGGGATTTCCGCGGCATCCACCCCGAACGACTGAGTCCCGAGGTGCAGGCCGCCCTCGAGGAGGCCGTCGAGCCCCTGGTCTCCGGCATGCGCGAGATCTTCCGTGCCGGTCAGGCCGACGGCTCCATCAAGCCCGACCTCGACCCCGACACCATCCTCGGCCAGTACGCCTACACCCTGCGCGCCCTCATGAATCGCGTGCTCTTTCCCGGCCACTCCTTCGCCGAGTTCGAACCTCTCTCCTTCGTCCACAGCTACCTCGATCTCTTCCTCGATGGCATCGCCTCCCAACCCGACGAGGACCCGTCATGACCCGTCTCCTCTGCCTGCTCCTGCTGGCCACCACCACCGCCACGGCCGACCTCTCCCGCGACGAGCGTCATGCCCAGTTCGAAGCCTGTTTCGACTTCGCCTCCATGGTGCAGGGCGGCACGGTCACGGCTCACTGGCTGGACAATGGTCAGCGATTCTGGTTCACCGACGGCAATGAATTCATTGAAGTCGACTCCTACACCGGCGAGCGCACGATCATTGACGACCCGCAAACCGAGCAGGCACCCGAAGAATCCGAACCGACCTCGCCCCGAGAGCCCTCTGACTCCCTGGAGATCCCCAGCCCCGACGGTTCCCTCCTGGCCGTCATCCGCCAGTTCGACCTCTACCTCGAGACCCCCGATGGGTTCACCTCGACCCGCATCACCCACGACGGCATCGAGGACGACTCATGGGAAACTTATGGCGCCAACTGGTCCCCCGACGGCGCGCATCTGGCGGTCCTCCGTTTCGACGTGCGAGGCCTGCCCACCATTCCCATGGTCGACTGGCTCGACCCCGCCCAGCCCGTCGAACGCGTCCCCCATCCTACGGCCGGCCAGCCGCGATACCGAACCCATCTCGCCATGGTCGACGCGGCGGCCGGTCGTTTGATTTCCATCACCCTCGAAGGCCATCCCGAGGACAGCCTCGAACTCCTGGGCTGGACCCCGGACGGTCGCGAAGTCCTGGTCATCCGCTTCGATCGCCTCATGCAACGCCAGGACCTCCTGGCCGTGGGCCGGGAGGGTGCCGTCCGCACCATCATCGCCGAGCAGAGCCACACCTTCATCGACGGTCTCGCCGCCGCCTCCCTCATGCCCCACTACCACCACCGCGTGGATGACCACACCTTCCTCTGGCTCGCCGAACGCGACGGCTTCCACCACCTCGACCTCGTGCGCTACGACGGCTCCAGCGTACGCGCCCTCACTCGCGGCGACTGGCCCGTGGTCCGCCCCGTGGCCGTGGACCACGACGGCGGCTGGGTGTACTTCCTGGCCCAGAACGATGCCGACTGCCCCTACGATCGCCATCTCTGCCGCATCGGTCTCGATGGTCAGGATTTCCGCCAGCTCACCGAGGCCAGCGGTCGCCACGCCGTCACCCTGAGTCCCGACTTCCGTCACTTCATCGACAACCACAGCGACGCCGACCGACCACCCCAGGCCGACCTGCGACGCACCGACGGCGCCCTGGTGGCGGAGCTCGACCACGCCGACATCAGCGACCTCGAAGTCATGGGCTACACGCCGCCTGAACGCCTGTTGGTCAAGGCTGCCGACGGCGAGTCCGAGGTGACATGCGCCCTCTACCGGCCGCCCCATTTCGATCCGTCCAGACGCTACCCCGTGATCGAGGTCATCTACGCCGGTCCCCAGTGGCCCGTCGTGCCCCGCCGCTACGCCCCCGGCGAGTACGGCGACACCGCCGCCGCCCTGGCCCGCCTCGGTTACGTCACCGTGATCCTCGACAGTCCCGGCACTGCCGGCCGCGGCAAGGAGTTCCAGGACGCGGTCTTCAAGAAGCTCGGCCAGATCGAGATATCCGATCATGTGGCCGCCCTGCGCCACCTCGCATCCACGAGGCCGTGGATGGACTTAGACCGGGTCGGCGTCCACGGCAAATCGTGGGGCGGTTACTTCACCCTGCGCGCCATGCTCCAGGCTCCCGAATTCTACAAGGTGGGCGTGGCAAGTTCGGCCGTGGTCGACCT
>Ga0070728_10007248_pt1 | contig 10174 bp, 10 predicted proteins | sample tdDd471_FD_66723 | JGI IMG/M metagenome (GOLD analysis project Ga0070728, IMG submission 66723) | Marine sediment microbial communities from the Atlantic coast under amendment with organic carbon and nitrate - tdDd47.1 | ecosystem: Environmental > Aquatic > Marine > Coastal > Sediment | place...
TGATGCGCCTGAATTGGCTGATTACACAACTGAGCCATATACGCAGGCTATCTGCAAAATTATCAATGATAGAAAGCCAGATTCAGTATTAATCGGAGCAACGACTATTGGTCGTGACTTGGGACCTCGTGTTTCAGCTCGTGTTAAGACGGGTTTAACGGCTGACTGTACAAAGATTGAAGTGGGAGCGAACCGCGAATTATTGATGACTCGTCCGGCTTTTGGTGGTAACCTAATGGCAACTATCGTTTGTAAAAAGCACCGTCCACAAATGGGAACAGTTCGTCCAGGCGTATTGTTTGCTTTGGATACTGATACAAGTCGCGAAGGTATTATTACTGATTATAAAGTTGATTTCGATGCATCGAAGATTAAGGTGAAGTTGGTTAAAACCGTTAAGGAAGAAACTGACCTAATTGATATTACTGAAGCACGTATCCTAGTTTCAGGTGGTCGTGGTATTGGTAACCAGGAAGGTTTCGAAGCGATGGATACATTAGCTAATACACTTGATGCTGAAGTTTCAGCTTCTCGTGCGATGGTTGATGCAGGTTATATTGGTCACGACCGTCAGGTAGGGCAGACAGGTAAAACTGTACGTCCAGACCTTTATTTTGCTTTCGGTATCTCAGGCGCTATTCAGCACGTTGCAGGTATGGAAGATTCTGATTTGATTATCGCTGTAAACAAAGACAAGAACGCACCTATTTTCCAGGTGTCTGACCTTGGTATTGTTGGTGACGCCAAGCAAATCATCAAAAAACTAAACGAGAGATTGAAGAAATAATCTTATCGTTTCCTAGATATTAAAATGGCCATCGAGTAATCGATGGCCATTTTTTTAGTAATTAGTTTGGACAGATTTTATTATTGTTGAAAATACGGGCTGTTAGCTAATAAATACTCGGGATTTGAACTTTTTGTCTGTTTTGATACGATCAAATTCTATAATAAATCTATCGTAGTGTTCTATCTCTAGTGATGACTTGCATGGCATGATCACTTTTAGATTTTCGGACTTCAGTTTTAGGAACAGAACAGGTCGTTTGATTCCAGTTGTTAAGGCTGATCCGCGTCTGTAAGTAAAGTATTCTAAGTCATAAAATGAAAATTGCTTCTGGTTAATTTTAAAGTTTAATTCCTTTTCATCTATTACTAGGCAAATTTTTGTCCAGAATAACTGCTGCTTATTTTTTGCAATCAGTAAGCTTATAAAAGCACTAATCAATACTGGAATTCCTAATGATATAAAGATGTTGGGTGGGATTGGGAACCAAACTCTCACATTTAAAACTACAAATGGGATTAGTGGAAAAATTATAACTGAAATGAACACTAAAGCTAGCAGCCACCTGTTCTTAATAATATCAAATTTGTATTCCATTATTTCTTCAATTTCTTTTTTAAACGGTTGTAGTAGCCTAAAGCTTCTTCTCTTTTTTTGCATCCCAATTGGCAAGCTTTTTCAAAATCGTGGTAAGCTAACTCGTAATGTTTGAGATTATAATGTGATAAGCCTCTGTTGTAGAATACTAAGCCATGTTTATTGTTGAGTTGAATAGATGCATTTAGGTATTTGATCGCTTTTTCATTTTTTCCCTGATAGGCATAAATCATAGCAATATTGTTGTAAAGACTCGAGTTAGTTGGGTTTAGTTTTAATGCTTCCCGGTAATCAAGAATGGCACCTATGGGATTTTCCATTGCGTTTTTGCATGCTCCTCGCATGGTATAGATGCTTTCAGCCTGATACTTAGGATTCATTTTCAGGATTTTATCGAATTGCTTTATAGCCTTTAGATCTTCGTTGGTATTAAAGTAGGCATACCCGAGTTCATACAGAACATGTAGATTTTTAGACTCAATTTTCTTGGCCTTGCTAAGAATTTGAATAGCCTGTTCATGATTCTTCATTCTATTTTCGATATGTGCCCAACCATATAGGGCTTTTACCGATTTTGGATCTTTATCAAGGATTTTGCCATATTCCTCTTTTGCTTCCTTGTATTGTCTTAATTTAAAAAGGACCAATGCTCGTTTGCAAATAATATCGGTATTATTGGGTTTTAGTTCTAAAGCTTTATTGGCATACAAGAGTGCCGATTTATATTTTCTTTCTCCTATTAAAACATCGATCTTCCCTAAATGTGCCTTAAAGTAGCTGGAATCAGATTCAAGGATAAAATCAAGAATCGTATTGGCTTGTTTATATTGCTTAGCGTGATATTTTTCGATACTGGATTGATACATGTTATCCAGATTAATCTTTTGTTGTGCCAGACTAGTCAGTTGTAAAAGACTTGCAAATAAGAAGAGTTTAATTTTCAGTGACATTATTTAATTTTTATGTTTTGTAATCTGCAAATATAAAAGAAAAATAAAGGATTTGTGTTGATTATAATAATACTTAAGGTCGATTATAATCCAGTGTTGTGTTTTTGGGTTTTCACATCAATATTAAAATGTTAGCAAGCTATTTTCATACTAAATTTCTCTTTGCTAGGGATATTTGCCATCTTTGTGCCTGAATTAGACATCAATCGTACTTTATTAAAGGATTTTGATTGATGACAATGCTTAATTAGAAGATATGTTTTTAAAGAAACTAGACGAACAGCTGACGATTGCTCTTGAACAAGAGGGATTTGAAAAGCCAACTCCTATACAAAAAAAGACCATTGGTAAGATGAAAAGCGGGCGAGATGGCCTGTTTATTGCGCCTGAGAAATCGGGTAAAACCTCTGCCATTGTTATTACCGTAATTCAACAATTGAAAGAAGCTTTTCAGGATGTACCCCGAGCTTTAATCGTTGTGGAAGATAGAGCCAAGGCAGAGGCTATGAAAGAGCAGTTTGATATTCTGGCTGAGGAAACCGACTTACGTGTATTCGCCGTTTTTCAAGGTGAGAATATTCTTAAGCAGCGTGATAGAGTATATGCGGGTTGCGATGTACTTATCGGGCCAGCCAAATTCCTAAATGAACTCTATTCCAGTTCGGGAATGAACTTAAATCGTTTAAGAATGTATATTATTGACGATGGACAAACTGTGTTTAAGCATGAAATCACATCTCAGATTGATAGATTAACGACTAGTACTCCAGAGTGTCAGCGTATTGTGTTTACAACAGAGATGAACGTAAGAATTAAGGATTATGTGGAGTATTATATGATAGCTCCAGAGATTGTGGAAATTAAGGAAGAGCCTAGCGAAGAAGAAAACCAAGAAGAGAAATAATAATAAACTGAAAATATAAAAGCCATCGTTCTATTAAGAGCGATGGCTTTTTGTTTTATCTAGGTTTTCGATTAATCGAACATGAACTTGTCTGCAAAAGCAGGCTCAAGATCACTTAACCAAAGTGCTTTATCGTTATATTTTGCAAAGAATGGTTGTCCCACCCATTTTGGATTTCGTCCCTGCAAGAAATTAAGTGCGTATTGTTTTTCACCATTAATCTCAGTGATACCTAATACCTGAACTTTACCAGGATTAGCAGACATTACAGGTCCTCGAACCGTACGGCAAATACCACTAACTTGTGCATAAGCTTTGCGGAAAATGTTCCAAGCCTCTTCCAAAGTTAATCCGAAATATTCTTGTGCACCTGTTTCACGAGCCATAAACATGTAGTAAGGAATCATACCCATATCAACTTGCTTTCGCCACATGTTAGCCCACATATCAGCATCATCATTTAAATGCTTTAATAATGGTGATTGAGTGCGGATATTAGCACCGGTCTCGCGAATTGCCTTTGTTGCTTTTGCAACAGCAGCTGTTTTAAGTTCGCTAAAGTGATTGAAGTGTGCCATAAATGACAGACTTAGTCCAGCATCTGTAATCGATTTGAATACATCAAGAAGCTCTTGAGCGTCATTATCATGTGTATAGCGGTATGGCCAGTATGCTAATGTTTTTGAACCAATACGAATTGTTTTCAAGTTTGGTAAGTCAGCCTCAAGAATCGCATCGATATAGGCTTTGAAAACTTTCGATTTCATTACCATTGGATCACCACCGGTGAATAACAAATCTGTAATTTCAGGATGAGCTTGTAGGTAAGCAATCAGAAGGTCTACTTCTTTCATGGCGAACTTTAAACCGTCCAAATTTGTAAATTGTGGCCAACGGAAACAGAAAGTACAGTAGGCATGACAAGTTTGCCCCTGAGTAGGGAAAAACAACATCGTTTCGTTGTACTTATGCTGCGCACCCATTAACTTTTCTCCATTCAACTCAGGAACATTATGAGCCTGTCCCGATGGATTAGGGTTCAATGTTAATCTGATTTCGTTTGATGCCTTAGTAATTTCTTTTGGAGATGCTTTAGCTTGAATCAGCTGGGCCATCTTATCGAAATATTTTGTTGAAAGCATGCCTTTCTGTGGAAAGGTTAAACGAAAAATAGGATCATCGCTGAAGTTATCCCAATCAATCAACTCATCAATCACATAGTTGTTTACCTTAAAAGGGAAAATTTCCCCTAAAACCTCAATATCAAATATCTGTGCAGCACTCAACTTCTGCATTTGAGAGATATTTTTAAAGGTCTTTTGTGTATAAACTTTATACTTCATCGAAAAATATATGTTTTTAGTTGTAAACTTATTTTTATTCGTCTGCGAGTAAAACGAAATTAAATCAGAGCAATTCGCTTTATCTCATAATCTTACATGCTGGACAGTTCCCTTTTTTTAAGAAATGTAAAGAGCCTCAATTAAAGGGCTTCCATTCCTGTTTTAGGATTAAAGTCCAATTATCACAAGAACAGAGTTCTCATAAACAATCTTAAAAAGCTATCAGTAAAAACAATAGTGAAGATACATGTCCTATTTATTTGGACGAATATATTTCAATAAGGTTCCAGTATTTAATACCGAAGTGGAATTATTTCCTTTAAAAGGTTCAATGAATTTGAATAAGGAAGATGATAATTCCGTGAATCAATAATAGCTAGCGGCGAATGTACGATATTTGGGAACTTTAAACAAATATAGATGTGAGCTTTACACTAAAATAAAAGACTTGTCTTTCTTTTAATATATTGCATGAGTGCCCGATAAAGATTACTTTTGCTGAAAATCAGGAATTCAGCTCTGTTTTATTTGTATAAGCTAAGCTAAATTAATCTGATTGTAATTAATAAATTTTAACTAAGGTGTTGATGAATAGAATTATTCATCTGAATACCTATTCCATTACTTATCTAGAGTAGAATCTGATAATTCATATAAAAAATTAATGAAGCGTACAGATATAGAGTTAATGGCACCCGTTGGATCATATGAATCCCTAATGGCTGCTATTCAGGGAGGAGCCAATTCAATATATTTTGGCATTGAGCAATTGAACATGCGTGCACGTTCGTCGAATAATTTCACTAAAGATGATCTTCGCGAGATCGTTAAGATCTGTAAAGAGCATGAAGTGAAAACCTATTTGACCGTGAATACGGTTTTGTATGATAATGAGATTAATCTGATGCATGAGGTAATTGACTCGGCTAAGGAAAATGGTGTTACAGCCATTATTGCTGCCGATGTATCAGCCATTTTATATGCGCGTTCTATCGATGTGGAAGTTCATATCTCAACCCAATGTAATATTACCAATATCGAGTCGGTGAAATTCTATTCACAGTTTGCCGATGTCGTTGTTTTAGCTCGTGAACTGAATTTAGATCAGGTGGCTAATATTTACCATCAAATTGTCAAGCAAGATATTCGCGGCCCTAAAGGAGAATTGGTTCAAATAGAAATGTTTGCGCATGGTGCTTTATGTATGGCTGTTTCAGGTAAATGTTATTTGAGTTTGCACGAGAAATCATCTTCTGCCAACAGAGGTGCTTGCATGCAAACTTGCAGAAAAGCATACACAGTGACTGAAAAGGAATCAGGTAACGAACTTGAGATTGATAATGAATACATCATGTCTCCAAAGGATCTGTGCACTATTGGTTTTGTGAATAAATTAATCGATGCAGGAGTTCGTGTCCTTAAATTTGAAGGCCGAGCTCGCTCTCCGGAATATGTGAAAACTGTTTTAAGCTGTTATAACGAGGCAGTAGATGCTTATCTTGATGGTAGCTTTGGTGAAGAAAAGATTGCAATTTGGAAGGAAGAATTATCGACTGTATTCAATCGTGGTTTCTGGGATGGTTATTACATGGGACAGAAAATTGGTGAATGGAGTTCGGAGTATGGTAATCGTGCCACCAAACGCAAAATGCTAATTGGAAAAGGAACCAATTATTTCAACAAGATTAAAGTGGCAGAATTCCTATTGGAGTCTCAGGAACTGAGTGTTGGTGATACAATTCTGATCACAGGTCCTACTACGGGTGTTGTTGAAACAACGATTGAAGAGATTCGTGTGGATTTAAAGCCAGTAGAAAAAGCTGTAAAAGGCGATAGTTTTTCCATTGCGCTAGATACCGTTATCCGACGATCGGATAAGCTATATAAGATTGTTGATGTATATGATGATTTACGTCAATAGTAAATGAAATAAGCCGACCACTTAACAACTAAATAACTGACTAATGAAAAGATTTGTATTACTAGCACTTGCCTTGGTTTTTACGACCAGTTTATGGGCAGATGGAAATGAAGGTAATCTGACAAAAAAAGGACAAAATGCACCCGACTTTACGGTGACAAGCTTGGATGGTGAACAATTTAAACTATCTGATTTGAAAGGGAAAGTTGTTCTTGTTAACTTTTTTGCCACCTGGTGTGGACCTTGTATGAAAGAATTGCCTGAACTGGAGAAACAATTATGGCCTCGTTTTAAAAATGAGAACTTTAAAATGATTTCAATCGGACGTGAGCATACAAAGGCTGAGATGAAGAAATTTCAATCTGCAAAGAAATTTACGTTTCCGATAGCGGCAGATCCTCAACGTCAGGTTTATGCGAAATACGCTGAGAAATACATCCCAAGAAATTATATTATAAACAAAGAAGGAAAGATTATCTTTCAGGGCAAAGGCTTTTCGCAAAAAGAGCTTGATGAAATGATGATGATAATTGAAAAGGCAATTAAAGAATAGATTCAAAACTAATTTGATATAAGGATGCAATACAAAGGGAACTTGTTTAAAATGCGCACACAGCTTAAGGATGTTATAACATATGAACTTCCTATAGGTGATGATTTTGTTGATATGAACACGCTCATCGGTAAAAAATTAAGCTGGACTTATCTGAAGCAAATTAATTGTGTGCATTGTGGTAAAAAAACCAAAACATCATTCTCTCAAGGGTATTGTTATACTTGTTTTACAAGTTTGCCTCAAACCGATGTGAGTATAATGAATCCCGAACTGGATGAATCTCATTTGGGACTATCACGAGATATGGAATGGTCTAAAGAGCATTCCCTGAAGCCGCACTACGTTTATTTGGCTTTTTCAAGTAACCTTAAAGTAGGTGTTACTCGTGAATCGCAAATCCCAACACGTTGGATCGATCAAGGTGCAGTGGGGGCCATAAAGCTTGCAAAAACACCTAATCGACATATTGCTGGTATTATTGAGGTGGCTTTAAAAGCACATTTTGCTGATAAAACCAATTGGAGAGCCATGCTGAAAAATTCGGGTGAAATTGATGTCGATTTAAAACTTGAAAAATCAAAAGCAGCGGAATTATTGCATCCGGAATTGCGACAGTATATTTGTTCAGAAGATGAAGCTTACGAATTAAACTATCCTGTGGAACAATATCCAGAGAAGGTAACAAGTTATAGTTTTGATAAGCTTGATTCTTACGAAGGTATTCTGAAAGGAATAAAAGGACAATATCTTATTTTTGAAGGAGGACAAGTTATAAATATTCGTAAACACAATGGATATCTTGTCGAATTGAAAGTAGATTAAGTAAAAATCAAATAAATTGTAGGCAAAAAGATAAATTTTCTTGATACATTTGTCTTGTGCATTAAATACTTGCATAAAAACAATAACACTAATCGCTAAATTCAGAATTGAAAATGGAAAATATTGACTGGTCTAAATTTGGTTTCGGTTATACCAAAACTGATTACAATGTTCGTTGTCACTACCGTGATGGAAAATGGGGAGAATTAGAAGTATCTTCATCTGATCAGGTAAATGTTCATATTGCTGCTACAGGCTTACATTACGGACAGCAAGCATTCGAAGGTTTAAAAGCATTTAGAGGTCCTGATGGAAAGGTAAGAGTATTCCGTATCGATGAGAATGGGAAACGTCTTCAGAATTCATCTAATGGTATCATGATGGCTGAAATGCCTTTAGAATTGTTCGAAGAGGCTGTAATCAAAGCAATCAAATTGAATGAGAGATGGGTTCCTCCATATGAGTCAGGTGCTTCTCTTTATATTCGCCCGGTTCTTTTTGGAAATGGTGCTCAGGTAGGTGTTAACCCTGCTCCAGAATATACATTCGCTGTATTCGTTATGCCAGTTGGACCATATTTCAAAGAAGGTTTCAAGCCAACTGACTATGTTGTATATCGCGAGTACGATCGTGCTGCTCCTCAGGGAACAGGTACAATTAAAGTAGGTGGTAACTATGCGGCTTCATTAAGAGGTGGTTCTCGTGCTCATGATGAAGGCTATTCTGCAGTATTGTTCTTAGATGCTAAGGAAAAGAAATATATCGACGAGTGTGGACCTGCTAACTTCTTCGGAATTAAGGATAACACTTATGTAACGCCTAAGTCAAATTCAATTTTGCCATCTATTACAAACAAGAGTTTGTGTCAGATTGCTGAAGATATGGGAATGACTGTAGAGCGTCGTCCAATTGAAGTTACTGAATTGGCTGACTTTACAGAAGCTGGTGCTTGTGGTACTGCTGCTGTTATTTCTCCAATCCGTAAGATTGTTGATGCTGATAATGAAATTGATTATTTCTTTGGAGATGAGGCTGGTAAAACAAGCTTCAAATTGTATGAAACATTACGTGGAATTCAGTACGGAACTGTTGAAGACAAACACAACTGGAATACAATCATCGAATTTTAATCGATTTGAGATATAAAATAAAAGAGGAAGTTCATTTGAACTTCCTCTTTTTTATTGGAGTTGTTTTAAGAAAAAACCTACGGCGATCCAATATTCTTGGCCTCCTATTTGATTAATCCACAAAGCTCTTGAGCCATGATGTCCATTCCCTTCTGGTATGAATTGAATCTGATTTTTGCTTAGTTTGGTCTTATTGATTAGTTGACTAACACCTTTAGCTTCGTATTTTGAGCTTGTTAAAAACATGGGTTTCTTAAAGTCTGAGAGCACATCAATTAAACTCCCTTTTTTATCGGCCATATAGTTGCCGGGACTGAAGGAAAGAACAGCACTAACTTCATCCATGTCAGCCGCTAAGTATAAAGCCAGAGTTGAAGAGTAGGAGCTCCCCCAAAGAATGATTTTAGAGTTGATTCGATTTGATAGATAACGAATTGCCGCTTTAATGTCAATTTCGGCATCAACATAATCAACACCTTTGTTTAGTTTTCTAGCTCTTAAATAAGTCAGGTTTTGCTGATCACCTATTGGTCCACCCGAACGTTGATCTATAGCTAAACAATTAAATCCCATTTTGTTTAAGCGTTCTGCAATACCTGCATATTCAAATTTATTGAAACGAGCTTGATGACAAAGTAGAATAAATGGTGAACTATCATCAATTTGATAGAGGTGAGCAGATATTTTAAGAGAATCGAGTGAATTGAATTCCACAAGTTTAGGGCAGTCTTTCTTTTTATCTGGGCAATTGTTGTTTGACTGCTTTTTAATTTCTTGAGTACAAGACGTGCTTAATATCAAGCATGTAAAGAGTACTGATATCAATCGAATCATGAGTTTTAATTTGGATATATGTAATAAGTTTAGTCCTTATTTCTCAAATCAAACAATAGATGGAAATGTGATGGGTCCAGTTGTTTCAATTTAGATATTGAGTTTTCCCATTTACATCGTACTCTTATAGTAGAACCAATTATCAAACCATCTCAACATCCTTCAACAGCACATTTCCACTTTGTTGTTCAAAATTTATCTTGTACTCATTTATAAGATGAGTTAAGGTATCAAAAACCCTATCTTTTTTTACAGGAATTTCATCTGAGCCATATTTTTCCAATGAGTTAATCACTTTGTTTATACTCATATCTGAAATGTCAAAGGCCG
>Ga0070728_10007249_pt1 | contig 10172 bp, 7 predicted proteins | sample tdDd471_FD_66723 | JGI IMG/M metagenome (GOLD analysis project Ga0070728, IMG submission 66723) | Marine sediment microbial communities from the Atlantic coast under amendment with organic carbon and nitrate - tdDd47.1 | ecosystem: Environmental > Aquatic > Marine > Coastal > Sediment | place...
CCCACATGTACTTTCGCAGACGAACCGCAACCTGTTGTCTGCAACACACTCAATAATCGCAAATCAATCGTTGCGACACATGGAATTGCGACCAAATTGGCTGCTTCCCGGTCACTCGACTTCTTTATTCGCGTCCGGATCATCAAGTTCGGGACGCCCGATAACACCACCGGCCTGATGGACTTTGTCACGCAGAACCGACGGATTCTTGCACTTATCCACCATTTCCTCGGCACTGATCATGCCCTTGGAGTACAGCGACCACAGATGATCGTCGAGCAACTGCATCCCGTACTTCTTCCCTGTCTGAATCGCGGAATCAATGCGGAAACTCTTGTTATCACGAATCAGGTTCGCGATCGCCGGGGTCACCACAAGGAACTCGTAGGCCGCAACCATACCCTTGGTATCGATACGCCCCAGTAGAACCTGAGACAGGACACAGATAAGAGAAGTCGAGAGTTGAACACGGATCTGGTTCTGCTGAGAAACTGGGAAGGCGTCAACCAGACGGTCAATCGTCTTCGCAGCACCGGTCGTGTGAAGGGTCCCGAAGACCAAGTGACCGGTTTCCGCCGCCCGGACAGCCGCCTCAATCGTCTCGAGGTCACGCATTTCACCCACGAGGATGACATCAGGGTCCTGTCGAAGGGCTCGTCGCAGTGCCTCAGCGAAGCTGGGAACATCATTCCCCACTTCTCGCTGGTTCACGATCGATTTCTTGTGCGTGTGGTAGTACTCAATCGGATCTTCCATCGTCACGATATGGTGATCCATGTACTGGTTGACATAATCGATCATGGTTGCCAGCGATGTCGTCTTCCCCGACCCTGTTGGCCCTGTCACGAGGAACAGACCACGCGGACGCCGAATAAGATCCTTACACATATCCGGAAGGCCGATCTGATCAAATGTCAGCAAACGGTTCGGAATCTGGCGAAGAACGATCGCGATATCACCTCGTTGACGGAAGACAGAAACGCGAAAACGGGCAGCCTCGCCATACGCAAAGCCAAAGTCAGTCCCGCCTTCTTCCTGAAGCTCCTGCTGATTCCGTTCGGGTGTGATCGATTTCATCAATGACACCATGTCATCAGAATCGAGAACCTTCGTCTGCAGGTTCCGCAGACCACCGTGCAAACGGACAGTCGGCTGGCGCCCTGTCGTCAAGTGAAGGTCAGAACCGCCGGTCTTGACCACGGTATCCAGCAAGCGGTCAATCTGAACTGTGGACATATTTCAAACTCCTATTCGGCGATCTCGTGCTCGCCCGGATTTTCAAATCTTTAATCTGCCTGGCTCACTCGCGCGATCTCCTCAGGAGTCGTTACGCCATTGAGCACCTTGGTCCGCCCATCTTCAACCAGTTCTTTCATCCCCGCTTGGATCGCAGCCTTACGGATGCGTGACGAGGGGGCACGGTTGAACGCAAGATCTCGGATCTCTGAGTTCATGATCATCATCTCGAAGACAGCCTTACGCCCTTTGTATCCGGTCGGCACTTCGTCGGTCGGGACCGGCTTATAAACCTTCCCGATCGCATCTTCCATTTTGAGACGAATCAGATTCAGGTACTTGGGATCAAGGTCTTCCTCATCCGCAACCACCTTGCTGCTATGCAGCACACGAATGAGACGCTGAGCCATGACCGCCTGGATCGAAGAGGCGACAAGGAAGGGCTTGATTCCCATATCGATCAAACGCGTCATCGCACTCGGCGCATCGTTTGTATGGAGGGTGGAGAAGACCAGGTGACCAGTCAACGCTGCCTGAATGGCGATTTCGCCGACTTCACGATCTCGAATTTCACCCACAAGAATGACATTGGGCGCCTGACGCAGCATCGATCGAAGAATCGCTGGGAAGGTTAATCCGATACCTTCGCGGACCTGACACTGATTGATGCCTTCGAAGTTGTATTCGACGGGGTCTTCCGCCGTGATGATCTTACGATCGGGGCGGTTCAGCACATCGAGCGCCGAATACAGCGTCGTCGTCTTCCCTGAACCAGTCGGACCTGTGACGAGGAAAATACCGTTCGGTCGACGGATGATCTTGTTGAAAGTATCGAGGTTCTCGGCTTCAAATCCGAGGTTTTCCAGACCAATTCGGACCGCATCGGGACGGAGGATACGAAGAACTACAGACTCGCCGTGGTATGCCGGGCACGCTGATACACGGAAGTCGATACCGACTTCATCAACGAAAATCTTGATTCGACCGTCCTGAGGAACCCGCTTCTCCGCGATGTTCATGCCAGCCATCAGCTTCAGTCGCGAGAGGATCGCGTTCTGCATGCGCTTGGGCAGGTTGTCGCGTTCAACACAGACACCGTCGATGCGGTACCGCAGTCGAACCCGATCTTCCATGGGCTCGATATGAATGTCACTCGTACGGTTCCGCACCGCTTCATCGAGAATGCGGTTTACGAGCTTGACGACCGGAGAATCTTCCGAACTCACATCGATTGAGCGGTCCATCGAGCGATCGAGTGAACGGTCAATAGATCGGTCAATTGAATCCGTGACGAGTGAGGCCTGCTGATCCGGTGCCGCTGGCTCCGTTAAACTCCCTGCCCCAGCGGGGTTGGCAGGACCATCCCCGCCCTCAAGGTATCCCTTGATCTGGGTCTTCGTTGCGAGCATCGGCTCGATATCCATGTTCAAACGGAATCTGAGATTATCGAGCATCTCAAGATCCATCGGATCATGGATCGCAATGCGCATCTTACCACCAGACTTGCCAAGAGGTATGACAAGGTTCTTCTTCATCACCGACTTATCGAGGGCACTGTCGTCGATGAGCTTGCGGACTTTGTCGTTGCTCAGGTCCACATACTTCATGCCGTACTGCGCTGCGAGGGCCTTGATGACCTTCATCTCGTCAACGATTCCTAGATCGACGAGTGCCTCGCCAATCCTCTTTCCGGTCTGTTGAGCGTGTTTTACGCCCTGATCGGCCTGCTCGGCGTTGATAGCACCCTGAGCAACCAGGATCTGTCCAAGCTTCTTGCGACTTCTAGCCATATGTGAGCTCTATCCTCTGAAATAGCGGGGAGCATTGATTGACGGGCTTACACTATAGGTGCGTGAATCGGATCCATCGCAGCACCTTGGGAGATGGGGATGCTTGAGTGTGGATTTTGATCAGGATGAACCCTTTGGGGACTCTACGATCTGGGAACACAAACAGTTCCAACGCACCCCCCAGATCTGAGGAAGAGGAAGACCAAGATCCATGCCAAATGACGATGCGACACTTCGACTGTTGATTACCGCTGGCCCCACTTACGAGCCAATCGATGCGGTCAGATTCATTGGGAATCGCTCTTCGGGACAGTTGGGCAGTGCATTGGCAGATCATGCGGCCAAAGCAGGCTGGGAAGTTACCCTGCTCCTTGGCCCAAACGCTATTCTTCCAAGCGATAATCGTGTCCGTGTTGTCCGCTTTCAGTCCTGTCAGGATTTACAGACACTGCTTACAGAGCATCTGCCAGACTGCGACACGCTCGTCATGGCCGCAGCAGTAGCGGATTACCGCCCAGTCCCTGAAGAGGTCTCGCTCGAAGGGAAACGAAAGCGACTTCCCGGCGAGCTCACGATCAAGCTCGAATCAACCCCCGACCTGCTCAAAGGATGTGCGGGAAATGCACGAAAGGATCAGCTGCTGGTTGGGTTTGCATTGGAGCCCCGCGATAGGATGTTGAAATCCGCGTTGGGAAAACTGGAACGCAAAAACATCGATCTCATTGTCGCAAATCCCTTGGAAACAATGGACTCCGGTTCAATTGAAGCAACACTCATCGGCAATCCACAGCGTGGAATGGACCTGCAACTTGAGACCCCCGGCGCGATCACCAAGCAAGACTTCGCGGGATGGCTCGTTACGCAAATCACCCCTCTCACCCAGCAGCGCAGCCGCTCGCTGACAGGAAATGCAACGCATGGCGCATGAAAACGGTCCACGCTCTAACCGATCAGGTGGGCAAGGCGGATACTTTGGCTCAGGACAACGCTCCGGCAACTCAGGCGGAGGCGGACGCCCCCCGCGCGGAGGGAACTCTGGCGGGTTCGGTGGTGGCGGACGCTCAGGAGGCCCAAACCGTGGCGGCCCACGACAAGGCGGCTTCGGCGGTGGCGGTGGCGGTGGCGGTGGGAACCGCTTTGGAGGGGGACGACCGATGGGCAGACCCGGTGGACGCCCAGGGGGACCGCGACAAGATGATCGTTTCGGTGGCGAAGAACGCAAACGCATGCCCAAGCCTCCGAAGCCGGAGATCATTCACAAAGATGATTCAATCCTCATTGTGAATAAGCCCGCTGGCATTCCGGTGCTTCGTGGCCCGTCCCCCACTCTTTGCGAGATGGTCGACTCACTCACCGGAGCACGCCGACGGCTGATGCGCGTGGCCCACATTATTGACGACACTTGCTCAGGCGCGGTGCTCTATGTGGCGACACGCAATACAAGTGATTCACCTCGGGATCAGACACACCCCGAAACAACATATCTCGCGCTCGTCGAGGGTGTTTTTGATGATGAGAAAAAGCGGACTGGTGAAACGATCTCTGCCCCAACTTCGAGGTCTACTGGCCAAGGCGCGACACCAAGCTCTCACATCCGGATTATGGAATCCGGAAATGGGCTCACCCTTGTGCAGGTCCGTGCCCGCCCAGACCTGCAAGGGCAGATCCGAGAACACCTCGCGATGATCGGTCACCCGATCGTTGGGGATCAACAGAATAAAGCAACCCGCGACGACCTACACCGACTCGGCATGCACGCGCACCAGATCAGGCTTGTTCACCCTGAGGAAGACGGATCGCAGCAACGCTACAAAGCCCCCCCGCCAGCATCCTTCTGGCGTGCGATGGGGAAAGAACCACCTGCAGATGCCGCGGGGCTCGAGCACGACCCGGATCGGGAGTCCCAGCAGGGATGGGATCATGTCGCAGGATGGTATGACAAGCTCTTGCAAGACCGCGGCTCGGATCACCATGAGCGACTCATCCTCCCGGGTGTGCGCCGGATGCTCAACCTGAAACAGGGTGAGCGCGTACTCGATGTCGCGTGTGGCCAAGGCATTGTGAGCGAACACCTCGCGCATCACGCGGATGTGGAAGTGCTAGGAGTCGATGTCTCCGAGCGACTGATTGAGGCTGCGAATGAGCGGTCTACGCCGCGCACATCATTCCAGGTTCACAATGCGCAGGAACTCGAATCGCTCGATGCGGACGAGTTTGACGCTGGTGTTTGTGTGATGGCTTTGATGAACATCGAGGATCTCGGAGCGGTCATGCGTGGCGTGGCCTCGAAGCTCAAGCCGGGTGGTCGGTTCGTTGCCGTGATTTCACACCCCGCGTATCGCGTTATGGGTGCGAGTGCTTGGGGATGGGCACACGACGAGCGTACGAACTTACCGGTGCAGTTCAGACGCATTGATCGGTACATGAGTACGACGAGTACCCCCATCGTCATGAATCCTGGCGAGGTGGCGAAAGGGGCGCCGGCAATAACAACCATCACGCACCATCGCCCGATGAGTGCGTATGTTGACGCAGGGATCCAATCAGGCATGCTGCTCAGTGGATGCGAAGAGTGGACATCGGATCGAATCAGTGAGCCGGGGCCGCGAGCGCATGCTGAGAATCAAGCACGGGAAGAGATCCCCCTGTTTATGGCGATGCGATTCACGAAACAGTGAACATAGAGATCATTAAAGCTCCCAGGTCACTCTCTTCATCAAGAGAGCACATCCGGGAGCTTTAATTCTTTCGGACTCGACAGAGACTCTATGAAGTTAGCCTTCAATGAGTTTGCGCATGTAGAGCACAACATTTCGAAGATCATCGTCGGTGAGGCTCGGATTCCCGCCTCGTGGTGGCATTGCAACACCGGTTGAGTTGGCAGGGTCTTCGATCGTGCGGCCAACCTTCAGAAACTCGACAAGTTCATCGTCAGTGCTGCTGGCGATGTACTCGCTTGTCGTCCAGTTTTTGCCTAAGCCCTCAATACCCTTGCCATCATCGCCATGACATGCGACACAAGTGGTCTTAAAGACCTGCTTCCCTTTGGCTCGAGCGAGCATATTGGAATCAACCTGCGGCACATCGGTTGCTTTGGGTGTCGCGGCCTCTTCTTCGCCGCCGCAGCCTGCGATGAAGGCCAAAGCCCCAGAGATGGCAAGCACAGTAACAGTCGTTTTCATTTTATTCTCCCACAGTATTCATTCCCGCCATGCAGTATATCCTTCGGCTTACAGTTCATCAAGTGAATCATGGAATCTGCACGGCCCTGTTGGTCCCCCGTGATCTGGGTTCTATACTGGCATGCCTGCGGGAGTAGCTCAATGGTAGAGCGTCAGCCTTCCAAGCTGAATGTTGCGAGTTCGAGTCTCGTCTCCCGCTTTTCACCGCCCTGATGGGCGTTTTTTTATGTATTCATGTCTTCGCACAGCGATCGCAAACGATCCGGGACTTTGGATATGAGTTCATCATCAAGGTCTAAATGGGTCACAAATCGAAGGGTGGATCGGCTCTCTGCGTAGCAACGGATCCCAACCTCTTCGAGCAAGTCTTGCCATGCAAAGGCGTCCCCACGCGCGGTCATCGCTTCGGTGGTGAGTGGCGCGTAGACCAGGTTCGTCTCGACGGAGTCGGGGTCTAGATCGAAAAGTGGTAAAGGCGCGATATCGCTTGCGAGTTGTGATGCCCTGCGATGATCTTCGCTCAAACGATCAATGTGATGATGCTCAAGTGCGTGGAGAGCTGCGGCGGCAAGGATGCCAGATTGACGCATTCCACCGCCGAGGAGCTTGCGTTTGTGACGAGCCATGGTGATCGTCTCACGATCGGACACAAGCATCGATCCCACTGGACACCCGAGCCCTTTACTCAGGCAGACACTAACAGAATCACTCCCTTCTACAAGCTCGTGCAAAGGCACACCTGACGCAACTGAAGCGTTCCAGAGACGCGCCCCGTCGATATGCACACGCAGGCCTTTGGCTCGGGCGTGCTCACAGAGCGCGAGGCGTGCATCCTCCTCCCATACCAGGCCGCCTGCGCGATTATGAGTGTTTTCAATCGTGAGCAGCGTGGAATGAGGAAAGTGGATGTCAGATCCTCGCATGGCATGATCAAGTGCCTCTGTTGTCATCATGCCCTTCTTCGGGGCATCGGCTGCATCAACAAACCGAACACTGCAACCTGCGATCGCTGCGTACCCCCCGCCCTCGTAGTAGTAGATATGGTTCTCTTCGTGTGTCAGGATCTCGTCACCCGGGCGAGTCTGACACAGGATCGCGAGCAGATTCCCCATCGTGCCAGAGGGGACGAATAGTGCTGCTTCTTTTTTGAACAATCCCGCAACACGCGATTCAAGCTCGCGCACACTCGGATCATCGCCGGCGACATCATCGCCCACTTTGGCGGACGCCATTGCCTCTCGCATTTGTGGGGTCGGTCTCGTTACGGTGTCCGAGCGTAGATCAATTACAGGTTCCATAAAGTGCTCCTCAAAGAGCACGATCATACCCGATGAATCGATCACTGATCATCGATCCACTCAGACACGAGACGCGCAATGCTGGCGACCGGACCAGCATCGAAGAGTTCTAGATGGCCCGCATCGATCTCGACTCGCTTGATCTTCTGCGGATCAGCAATCGCGCCAAAACCGTTGTATCCGTCATCATGGTGAAACTTGAGCCATTCAGGCTGAAGTGCTCTGATGAGGGTGAGTGTGCCGTCGTATCGAAGGGTTGGTTTGTAATCCAGAACCATCTGCCGATTGATACGCGAAACGGCCCGATATGGATCGAGCTCGTCTGCTCGCTCTGGGGAGTCCTGGTCTGTGATCGGTTTAGATCGCAATCGCTGAGTGATATAACGAAGCCGAGATGTTTCGTGCCCCTCCACAATCCGGGCGAGATGCACTCGTGCCTTCCCGAATCGACCACGCTGAGGGAGGCCAAACGGGAGGTGAGCATCGAGGAGGAGCAATCTGCCATGCTGACGGGCATCTTGACGGAGTTGCATTGCGATTTCCATCGCCAATGATCCACCGAAGCTGTATCCGATCATATCTGGTATCGCATCGGTTGGATTCAGACCAAGCTTGGCGATGACCCACGACGCGAGCGCGGGGAGTGATCGCCCAATTTCATCCAGGACCGATTCGTCTGGGTACTGCACTCCCAAGAAGTGTGCCGACGATGTCACTCGATCGATAAGTGGACCAAATCCGAGTGGATGTCCGCCGATACCGGGGAGCACAATCACGCGTTGACCTGAGTTACTCGGATTCAGCTCAATCAAGGTGTGATCTTGAGTGACGGCCATTGCAGCATATTCATGTGCGAGGGAGCGCGGGGTTGGAGATCGGTAGATGACTGAGATCGGTATCTCACATCTCATCGGCTCGCGGAGCGCTGCAAAGAGTTGAATCGCACGGAGAGAGTTACCACCACAATGGAAGAAGTTATCGTCCGGGCCGATTGATGCTGCTCCAAGTACGCGTGAAAAGGCGTGCATGATCGCGATGGTGCGTTCGTCGACCGGATGCGATTTGAGAGACTGTCCGGCCTGAGTTTCGAGTTGCTCCTGAAGGCGGAGGGCATGGCGATCGACTTTGCCGCCGCCTACGCGTGGGATCGCCTCGACACGAGTCCAGGTTGCGGGAAGCATATAGGCGGGCAACAACTCTGCACATTGCTGCAGTAGTTCACTCGTAGAAATCGAAGAAGAGCAAACAACGAACGCGTCTAGCTGAGCCTCACCAGCAGGGCTCGTCGAATGAAGAACGGCTGCGTCGTGGACTCCTATTTGCGATCGGATAGCAGCTGCGACCTCGGCGGGTTCAACTCGACATCCTCGGATTTGAACCTGATCGTCGAGTCGCCCGAGGTGCATCATGCTTCCGTCATAGCGGATCGTCCCAAGATCACCCGTGCGGAATCGTTTCGTCGCCTTGCCCAAAACCGGAGAACCAATCGATGTAAATGGCGAGGTGTAAGCGACTGCAATCCGGTCGGATTCGATCTCGATCTCACCAGTAGGATACGACGGCTCTCCCTGACGATTGATGAGCCGAACGCTCACACCTTCGACCGGGTACCCGATGGGCAGTCGTGATGGCCATCCAACCGGTGCGTTGGGATCAACCCTGTATTGCATATTCAACGATGATTCTGTGAGACCGAACCCATTGATCAACAGCTCGCTGCATGGAAATATCGTGAGGATGGAATCAATGTCATGGTCGGTTGCGTGTTCACCTCCGAGGACAACCGAGCGTATCGAGTTGCAGATGTGGCGAGCTTCCATTGATTGTGTGAACCAGCGAAAGAGCGATGGTGCGGCATGAAAGACCGTCATGGTCTGTTCTGTCATCCATTCCGAAATTTCGTCGGGCGTGTGTGTTCGCGGGTCAGCAACACAAAGCGTTGCGCCAGTAAACCAGCAAGCGAACATGTCCATTATGGACGCATCGAAAGCGAATGAGCTGAGCTGGAGGAGCTTGTCATCCATGCTTAGATTTAGCGCGTGCGCAAAGGTCTGCATATGTCCTACGACAGCGGCATGCGATTGGAGGACTCCCCTCGGCTCACCAGTCGATCCTGAGGTAAACAGAAGATATGCAGGAAAATCGGGCGCGATTTCAACTCTGAGGGGCTGATGTGTTTGGCTCGGACCGTTCAACTGGATACAAGAACACGAGTAATGTTCTGCTTGTTCTCGATCTGACACCAGAGCAACTCTTGCATCGGCGGCTTCCACAAGCTTCCGAACCCTTTCCGTCGGCCATTGATGATCCGTGGGTACAAATACGCCACCAGCTTGGAGCACACCGAGTGTTGCGATCGTGGTCTCGATCGCATCATGTGTAAGAATCAGGACCCGATCTCCCTGCTCAACACCGTGCTTCTGGAGACGGGCTGCCACAGCATTCGCTCGGGTCCATAACTCGGCATAACTCATTGACGAACTGAACGATTGTACCGCGAGCCGTTTAGGATACTCAGATACAACTTTCTGAATGCGATCGATGATTGTTCCGGATACAGAGACATTCGAGGGAAGTTCTGGCGCGGGGATCTTTACAGGGTTCTTCGTCGTGATCGGCGAGAGATCGATCGGAAGCGATCCTGCCGGTTGATCAAGATGATGTGG
>Ga0070728_10007250_pt1 | contig 10172 bp, 8 predicted proteins | sample tdDd471_FD_66723 | JGI IMG/M metagenome (GOLD analysis project Ga0070728, IMG submission 66723) | Marine sediment microbial communities from the Atlantic coast under amendment with organic carbon and nitrate - tdDd47.1 | ecosystem: Environmental > Aquatic > Marine > Coastal > Sediment | place...
CGGCTCATTAAGAGTCGAAATACGGTCGCAGTACAGCCTATGATAGAGTTTTACATAGATAAAAATCATATTGGTTTGCTGTATATCAACGGCCAACTAAAAGGCACTTTAGAGCCCGGAGTGCACGCTTATTGGAATTTTAATCAATCAATTGAAGTAAAGACTTACGATTTAAGAACGCAAGTTCTCGATATTTCTGGGCAAGAAATTTTGAGCAAAGATCGTGTGAGCTTAAGAATTAATTTAACGGCAACGATTCAAGTAATGGATGCACAGTTAGCGGCTCGAAGTGTCGATAGTCTTGATGATTATGTTTATAAGACTCTACAGCTAGCGCTTCGTGAAGCGGTCGGGACGAAGTCGTTAGACGATATTTTACTGGATAAGTTATATGTTAATGAAACAGTCAAAGAGCTAGTATCTGATACTCTTCAAGAGATTGGTGTCGCACTGAAAAGTGTTGGCGTCAAAGACATAATCTTGCCAGGTGAAATGAAGGCTATCTTAAATCAGGTGGTTGAAGCGCAAAAAGCTGCGGAGGCGAATGTCATTAAACGTCGAGAAGAAACGTCAGCCACTAGAAGCTTACATAATACGGCAAAAGTAATGGAAAATAACCCAACACTAATGCGCTTAAAAGAGCTAGAAGCTTTAGAAAAAATCGCCGACCGAATTGAAAATCTTACCGTTTATGGTGGGCTTGAAGGATTAATGAACGGCGTGGTTAAAATTGCATGAGCAGCCATTCGTGGCTGCGAATAAAAAGAAGTAAGGAAAAAGTATGAGTCACTTATACGAAGAAATTAAACATCCAGGGCTAGCGACAATTAAAACTTGGACGAAAGGCGTACCTTTTGAAAACGAAGCGAAACAGCAACTATTAAACATTGCGAGCATGCCGATTGTGCATTCGCATATCGCGGTAATGCCCGATGTTCACCTTGGTAAAGGTGCCACAATAGGGAGCGTGATTCCCTCTGTGAACGCTGTAATTCCTGCCGCGGTAGGAGTGGATATTGGGTGTGGAATGGTTGCCACAAAAACAACATTAAAAGCGAGTCAGTTACCAGATAACCTAAAACCGATTCGTGATGCTTTTGAGGCAGCAGTCCCGCATGGACGCACAGGTGGTAACCGTCGAAAAGACCGCGGAGCTTGGCAAGAGATACCTCAGTTGGTCGCAACAGAGTGGTTGAACTTGCAGAAGCGTTTTGAACGTATCTGCGAAAAGCATCCTGCGATTAAAAATAGCAATCATGTTCATCACTTAGGAACAATGGGAACGGGTAATCATTTCTTAGAGTTGTGTATCGATGAGCAGCAATCAGTTTGGATTATGTTGCACTCAGGTAGTCGTGGAGTGGGAAATCGAATTGGAACCTACTTTATTGAGTTGGCAAAAAAGGAAATGGAGCGCCATCAGCAACAACTACCCGATATGAATTTGGCATACTTAGAAGAGGGCAGCGAGTACTTTTCGGATTATGTTGAAGCCGTTGAATGGGCGCAAGAGTTTGCTGCCAAAAATCGGGAGATTATGATGCTCAATGCGATTGAAGCATTAAAAAAGGTGCTTCCGATCGCTTTTGAAACAGCAGAGCTTGCGGTGAACTGTCATCATAATTATATCTCTCGTGAACATCATTTTGGTCATGATTGTTATGTAACGAGAAAAGGTGCTGTAAGGGCTCAAAAAGGTGAGTTAGGAATTATACCAAGCAGTATGGGCGCTCGTTCATTTATTGTTCGAGGACTTGGAAACCCTGAGAGCTTCAATTCCTGTAGTCACGGTGCTGGACGTGTTATGTCGCGAACCAAAGCGAAAAAGGTATTTAGTATCGATGATCAAATTAAGGCGACGGAAGGTGTTGAATGTCGTAAAGACGCCGCGGTCATTGATGAAATTCCTCATGCGTATAAAGACATTGACGCCGTGATGGCTGCACAAAGTGATTTAGTTGAAGTTATGCACACCCTAAAGCAAGTCGTTTGTGTTAAAGGATAATGCATAGGTCAATTAGGTCTGGCTTGTGTGCATCAAATGGCTTGACGAAAAACACTTTAAAGAAGTGATTTTAAAAATCAATTTTCTAGGAGCTTATGTTCAAGGATGAGTTTTTTAATAAGGAAAGAATTTGAGTAGGAGAGCTTTTTATGGAAGAAGTTTTAGTGGGAGAGGTTTTAGTGAAAGAGATTCTAAAGGAACAGGTTCTAGTTGAACAGGTTCTAGTTGAAGAGATTCTAGCTGAAAAGACTCTAGCTGAAAATAACCTAGCGGAATAGAAAAAATGGAAAATACATTAAAAAAAATGAAAACAATTGATGGGGCCTTTGGTGAGGGAGGTGGGCAAGTGTTACGAAGCTCGCTTACCTTATCGATGATTACCAAAACACCCATCGAGCTGATTAATATTCGAGCGAAGCGCAGTAAACCCGGCTTGATGCGTCAACATTTAACGGCCATTGAAGCCGCGAAAACGATTTGCAATGCAGAGGTAGTGGGTGCAGATCTCGGAGCAGAAACTATTCAGTTCTATCCTGGCGAGATTCAAGCGGGAGACTATAACTTTTCAATTGGAACGGCAGGGAGCACGGTGCTTGTATGTCAAACCATACTACTTGCATTGGCTTACGCTCCAGAACACTCTAGGGTACGTTTTGAAGGAGGCACTCATAACGGATTGTCGCCTTCATTGTGTTTTTTTGAGCAAAGCTACTTACCAGTACTGAGACAAATGGGATTAACCTGTGACCTAGACGTTAAGCGTTTAGGCTTTTATCCGGCAGGCGGAGGCGAGTGGCAAATAGCCGTTGCACCTTTTGAACGATGGAAATCAATATCGTTTGCCGCGAGCAAAAAATTAAGTGGTCTTTCGAGTCAGCGGTGCAAAATGACCGTCTTATTAAATAATTATGATGTAAGCATTGCTGAAAAAGAAGTGAAGATTGCTTTGAACTATTTAGATTGGGAAGGCGTTCCTTATGAAATCAAAAAGGGGCAAGCACGAGGGAAAGGAAATACATTCCAGATTCATTTTCAAGACGGTGAAAAGCACCTGATGTTTGAAAGTTTTGCTCAGAAGAAAGTAGTTGAAAGAGACGTAGCTCTTACCGCGACTAAGCATTTAAAAGCCTTCTTAGACGCAGAGGTAGCAGTTGAAGAATACTTAGCCGATCAATTGCTATTACCTATGGCTTTAGCTAAAGGAGGCGAGTTTACTACGACTGAGCCAAGCGACCATACGTTAACTAACATTGCTGTGATTGAGCAAATGTTGCCGATTCAGTTTCAAGTTGAGCAATTAAGTAAACGTCAGTGGAACATTAAAGTTTTGTCGTAGAAGTGTCGTGCTATTGAAGAGATTCTAATTGAGGAAATTCTAATTGAAGAGCTTGTAATTGATGAGAGGTGTTATACAAGAGCGGTTTTGCAATCGAAAGAACAGCGCTTTGGCCAATCAGGACGACAAGACGTTAACAACCATCGATGATTCAAGCACTATCGTCGATGATTGTTAACAATGCTTTTGCATATTAAGAGCGCTCATCACATTCTAGCGGTTCTCGGCACCAAAAGCTGTTGGTCTGTTTTTCACAAGCAGTCTTTGCCGCGGCCTTTGCGGAAATTAACGTTGGACCCTCTCCAAAGAAGGTTCCGTCCATACGCGTTTCTAGCATGCACGAATAGGTGCGTCGATCACGCCAGTCATTATCATATGACGCGGTTTCTTCCAAGCGATAGACCGCTCGTTGCATCTGTCTAACGGCACGTTCCAATTGACGAACCCGTTGACGGAGCTCTCGATTCGCACGGTAATGCGCTCGGTAGTTATAGCCTGTTTCACGCATATAGCGGTCAAACTCTTTGTCATTCGGCTGACGCTCTTTATGCTCTTGAATTTGTACCATTGGCTCGACCGATGATGCCGCTTTTTTGTCTTTTGCATCGACAGATATCACCAGTGAGCTAACTATTAAGGCTGAACTTGCTATCAGGGCTAGCTTTTTCATAGTGGTTTCCTCATTTCAGTTTACGAGTTCAGAATAGTTAGATTTGAATGAATTGAAACTGAACGAATCAATTGAATAATAGGGATGGTAAAATTACCAGAAATGAATAGAAGTTGCCGCCACTCTTGAAGAATTTATTGGGCAAAATTAATCGACCTGCTTAATCCAATGCTTTAGGTCTGAACTTTCTGCATCAATTAACTCAAAGCCACATTCGAATTGATCACCGGATTCTCGACACCATTTCACCTCAGCGTACAATAGCATCAACTGCTGGTTTTTACTTTCTATACAAAGTTGCGTGATAAACCCAATAGGCAGCACTTGAGAGATCATGACCCTTAGACCGGTTTTTGATATATCAAGCGTAGTCGATGATACCTTTACAGACTGTTGTTCTTGATCGATGAAGGATATTTCGAAGTTTACCTGTGACTGCCGTTCATGTCGGGGTGCTTGTCGACGATCTTCTGATTGCTTTTGAATTAAGTCTTTATGGTCATCTTTCATAGTTTATACCGTACTTTCTTGCCGTTTACTGCGTTGCGAAGCGACGATTTGCTCCATCGTCATTTCTGTAGATTGGCGACTGGCTAGTAACTCAATTTTTTGATCAACAAGTTTTTCTGCAAGTTGAGCGGGCAGCCACTCACCGACTCTAACACCTCGTTTATCAACAAAAACCATTTTCTCTGTTTTATTTAAACGAAGAACGAACTGAATAATTTGCTCATCAAGTTCGTGAGCAATAAATGTAGAGCCAGAGACTAAGGTTTTTAAGGTCTCTTCCCATTCTTTAATGGCGAGCAAACGTTGTTGTTTTATCTCGGCTTCTCTTGCTCGTTTCTTTGCCTGCTGCTTTGACTTCTTGGTTTCTAATCGCTCTAGTCGTGAAAGCTCAAGCCGCTCAAGAACTTTCTGTCGAGTTAAGGCTCTCTCTTTCTCTTTGAGTGTTGTTTTAATTTGTTGAATTTCAGTTAAAAGATATGAGCCTATTTCATTAACCTTCTCTGCGAGTTGGCTGTGAAGAGATAAGGGTGTGAATTTTCCTGAGGCTAAGTATTCAGCTGCTTCAGAAAACTTTAAGCCCTCAACACGCGCACCTGAGTAATTGACCAGAATGACGAGGTTTAAAGCTAAACTTCGCTCAATCACACGGCATTGATAAGTTTGCTGATTCGTTCGATAAGTAAACCAGGTTCCGACGCGACACTGCGCTGCGACTTTGCGTTGTTGTTCGTCATCAAGCTGATTATTTGATTGTGCCTCTGTTTCTATAGTAATCCAGGTATCACTCGTTTCTTGACCCTCTAGTATGCGAATGTGGAACGACTCGAGTTGATTCAAAAAGTGCTCCAAGATGTTGTCATCAATAGCAATACTTGAAAACATAGTTCGAATATTTTCTCTAAGCGGCATAATGAGTTTCGAAAAATGACTTTGAACGTCTTCAAAAGTTCTTAATTTCAAGCTTTCGACTAACTGTTGTAGGAGTAGTTTGCCGTCATCCACTATTGGGTTTTCGTCTTCTTTCTTGAGTAAAGAAAGGTGGAATAATCGATGCCACTGTTCATTTATAAATCGATAGGCCCAATCGGGTACCTTTTCGCCTGCGGTGACTTGATTAATGATCGCTCGAGCAGTCAGAGATGCACTGGAGTTATGCGCTTGTTGCTGTTCAAATTGAATCACACGTTGTTCGAAGGCTCTAATGCTTTGTTGGAAACTCTGAAATGCGTTGGTCAGCGTGCGTTGTAATGGTAGCAGCTCTTCCTCGAGTTGAGTCTTTATAAGATGTTGCTCAAATATCTCCGCAAATGTTTCAAGTAATTGTTCAAAGCTTCGACCCGATCGATTGTCGTAAGGCCTTAAGACCCGAGCCGTAAATTCAAGGATGGATTGAAACTCATAAAGATAACGCTGTGTTGAGAATTGTTGAATCCAAGTACGCAACGTCCATAATGAAAATGCTCTTAAAAATTTGGGGCTTTGTTCATGTAAGTGAGTGAGTGGTAGAATTTGAGCCGCTAGTTTATCAACGACACCGATAAAGGCCTCCAGAGGCGTTGAAAAGCTAAGAAGATTCTGTGAAGTCGTTGTATCGGTATTGTCTAAATCATTGACGGCTGCGCGCCAGAGCGATTGATTTTGGTAAACTTCTCCGAAGTGCGTTCGGAGGTCGTTGATATCATCTTGGCCTGTGCCTTCGACGATGCACGACAAATACTCTGCCAAAGGGTCATCAATACGACTAAACTCTGACTCCATTCCTTTTATACTCCCTTGCTTTAGTTGCTCCTTAATGAACCATCAGACCAGCGTTGATATGGTCACTTTCTTATCTGCGCTGTGTACAAGCTAGCAAGCATTGTCAGAAAATACAATAGTGTCATTAATGGCTATCTTCTATCGTTTCTGTGGTAGTTTGACGATGTTATTGAAGCTGAGTCAATGTTTGCCATTGAGTTTCACTTTAAGTGCGGTTACCAAGTTTTTGTAGCGGCTGACTCTTTAAGGGAAAGTCGGCTTTTGGGCGACAAAAACAGACATGCTCGTTATTGCCACTGCGTATTGTTAGAGGGAGACAATCTACCGATATTGATGCAGCGAAGCCTGCAGAATTAGTCTATGCTTTAAGTTGCAGGTAAAGTGAGAGACGGATCTTAATATTAATGAAATCAGTTGCTTATAAAGTTATTCTCATCTGGGTTGCTGCCGTGATGTTGGTTCTCTTTGGTGCTTACAAGGTTCAGAGTGGACGAGACTTGCAGCATCAGCAGCAGTTTCAAAGTTGGCTGAAAGTTCAGCAAGCTGAAATTGGTCGGCGTATCGCGGGCATCAACTTTACACCGGTTGAGGTCCGTCGAGATACCATGGGTGAACTTGCGTTGCTCGAAGATATCGTCGCGATTCAACTAGAAAGCAATGGTCGAGTTGTTGAGAATTATGGCGATGTGGCAGAGAGTTCTACAAGTAAACCTTGGTTACTTATCTACCATGTGCCGTTTAACGTGGGAACCGATAGCCTAGATACAGCTGAGCTCACGGTGTTTCTTGTTCCTCCAGAAGGTTCATTGCAAGGCGCGGAGTTTAGTGGCTTTACGTTACTTTTGGTTGTCATTGTTTTGGGAGCGATCGTAGGTACCTTTTATTGTTTGTCCCCGCTATTTCATTTAGAAGATAAAGCGGAGCAGATATTAACTGGAGACTTCGACCCTCAGCATTTTTCTCCGTCTGACGAACATCCCTTAACTTCTGAGTTAGCGATTAACTTACTGTTAAATGAACATCATTATAGTCGTCAGCAGCAGACAGAACTGTCTAATCGGTTACGTCGACATTCGTTTGTGGACTCATTAACAGGACTGGGCAACCGCGAATATTTCGATGCAGAATTAGAGGTTCACCTTACGGCTGATGAGAACGTCACTGGAGCCGTAGCTATTTTTTCATTTGAGCCTCTAATGGAGATTTATCATGAACAACGTGAGGCGTTTAGTTCGTTGATAGAACAAGTCGGTCAGCGATTCGTCGAACTTTCAAATGAAGAGGAGCTTTATTGGGTAGCTAGGCGGGATAATACTGATTTTGCGTGGCTTACACTTGAGAATGCTCCTGAAAAGGTGAATCGACAATGTGTTAAGTTAGTCAAAGATCTGGCTCGGAGTGTGTTTGATTCGACGGAGTTTAAACATCACTTTGTAGATGTTGGTGTGACTTTTTTCAAATCTGGAGACGCCGCCTACGATGTATTAGCGAGTGCCGATATGGCTTTGCGTAATGCACAGCTAGAGGGCGAAAATAAAGTTCATTTATACCAACCTGATCATCTTAGTAAAGATATGATAAAAGGCGGTGTGCGGTGGCGTAGCTTTTTACAGAAGAAACTTGATCAGCGAGAAGTCATTCTCTATTTTCAACCGCAAGTCAGTGATGAAAACCTTGAATATTCAAGTTTCGAAGTGCTTTCGAGAATGGAAGATAATGGAAAAATTATTCCTGCCTCCGTGTTTTTACCTATGGCGAGTCGCTGTGGTTTAGCATCAGAATTTGACCGATTAATTGTTGATAAAGTTATTAAGTCGCTATCGTTTGGAGAGCAGTTTGACGATGCAGAGTTATCGATTAATTTATTTTCTGACAGCATTCGTAATGAGAAGTTTATCTTATGGTTGGTGCAGCGGTTATCGAGTTTGCCAGAGTTAAGTGAACGACTCTTCTTTGAAGTCTCTGAGTTTTCAATTATGCGAGCCGATCAAAAGTTTCACTGGGCACTTGAGCAAATAGCCGATCTAGGGCCTCGATGGTGCGTTGAAAGTGTCGGATCGCCAAACGCCGATCTCTCTTACTTAAGAAAGTATCCTATTGACCGATTAAAAATTGGACATTCAATTGTTCGCCATATCGATCGACATCAAGACAAACAGCTGTTTGTACAAACATTAATAACTGCCGCTAATCAAGCCGGCGTTATGGTTTGGGCGGAAGGTGTTGAGAGTGACGAAGAGTGGGCGACATTACAAGAACTAGGCGTCACGGGTGGACAAGGGTATTTGTTTGGCATGCCGCAAGATCAGCTGTTGCTAAGTGACACAATTCGAGAAGAAGTATGATGGTTTGTAGGTGCTAGATAGAAAAAAAGCCCGCATTGCGGGCTTTTTTATACGATGGTTGTGATTAGAACTTTTGCTCTAAACCTAAACCTAACCAAGATTGGTCATTGTTATCGGCATCGTCAGACTTGGTGTAGAAAGCAAAAACTTTCGTTGCTTTACCTAGTTTTACGTCCCAACCGATTGAAGATACTTTCTTATCAACCGCAAGCTCGTCACTCTCACCAGTTTGCAACTTTAGAGTGTGATCACCGGCTTTATAAGCAACGCTGAATAACATACCTTCTTCGTCGATAGTGCCGTTGTCGTGCTCATTGTAAATAGCACCTAGACTGAAGCTACCGATTTTGTATTGAGTCGTGAATCGGGTAGTTGTCGTATCAATTCCTGAAACGTCATTGTCTTGTGCAATGGCAAAGAACCAATCATCGTTTGAGTATTCAACAGAAATCGATGACGCTGAACCAAAATCATTCTCGTCAGTTTCTGCCGCACCCTTTGATGGAGTCATGGTCGCTAATTTAATTTTTACACCACCAAATTTTGGAGAAGTGTATTGTGCAAAGTTGCTTGCACGAACTTCACCATTGAATAGTGTTTTGATGTCACCTTCGATGTCGTTGAATAAATCAACTTTGCCCTGTGCTTTTTTCAGCGGGCTGTCGTGACGACCAACGATAACTTCACCGAAGTTACCCGCTAATCCAACGATTTGGTTACGAGCTTTGATGTGATCATCAGAGCTGTCACCTTTATCGGTGGTATCAACTTGCCACTCTAATGAGTAAATGGCTTTTAAAGAATCTGATAATTTAGCTTTTCCTTTAAGACCGAAGCGCGAGTTGTTGCTCTTTACTTCGCTGCCGTCAAGTGAGCTGTCATCAGTCATTTGATAAGTAACGTTGATTTTACCATATGGTGTTACGGTTGCTTCTTCAGCTAAAGCTGGGGCAGCCATACCTAATGCGACGGCTGTAGCAACCGCAGTTCTAATAAGTTTCATATTGTTCTCCCAGTTATAACATTCAATATCGTTTAATACCGAACTGGCGGCAATGATAGTTGAGTAATGTGACAGTTTTATTTCATATGTCATTTTTTTGTAGCAACTTGAGTTATTTTGGTCGCTACATCTAAAGTTTTTGCCAAGTCTAGACCAGCATTATGCTGAGGCTAGGCATATTTTCGCCGCTAATGAACGTCTTTGGGTCAGCCAAGTTTGGTCCCGAAGATACATCATTGGGTTAAAAATTAGACTAAAATGACATTTATGTCATAAATATGACAGGTTGCGCGCCATTCTACTCGATTCTGCGACGTAAGTTAAACTATTTGTTTTTTGAAAGTCTATTAAAAACAAAGAGATAGCATCATTTCGCGGTAAGCCTTTCTGAATATGACAGTTTGTCATATAACTGTCATGTTTGGGCTCTACAATAGCGGCATCTTGATAATAGGCCTAAATAGAAAAATTCGATGAATGATTTAAGTAACGACTACGAAGCCGTGAAAGATCGGGTTCGTGAATTACTCGATAAACAGACAGAG
>Ga0070728_10007251_pt1 | contig 10172 bp, 8 predicted proteins | sample tdDd471_FD_66723 | JGI IMG/M metagenome (GOLD analysis project Ga0070728, IMG submission 66723) | Marine sediment microbial communities from the Atlantic coast under amendment with organic carbon and nitrate - tdDd47.1 | ecosystem: Environmental > Aquatic > Marine > Coastal > Sediment | place...
ACTCCAAGGCGAGGGGAATCGGCGTGACGTCCGATTCGTCGATGCGCTCCGACAGCGTGAAGAAGACGACGTCGGACACGATCTCGTCGTCCTCGGCCATCGGCTGCGCACAGTCCTCCAAGTACGCATCGTAGGTGCCGCCCCCCGAACCACTCCCGTAGTTGACGACGACGCCGTGACTCGCGTCGTCGAACCTCACGTCCCACAGCTCGGGCGGGGGTCGGTAGATTCTGAGCACGGGGTCGCCGTTCGCGTCCAGCACGTCGGGATCGCGATAGCGGACGTGCCCGCAGCACGGGCTCAGCCCCGCCCGGCGACGCACCTCCCAGCAGCCCGTCGCCTCGACACGAACGCGAGGCCCCGCCGTGACATCGGTCGTGACGCCCATCTCGAGGGTGGTTCCGCCAGCGCCAGGCCCCCGCGCGAAGGTCCTGCCTCCCAGCTCGAAGGGGTAAGTCATCTGGATCAGGCGCCGGCGCGACGCGACCGCGATGTTGGGCGTAACCAACGTGGCACTGGCAAGACAGCGCGTGACGGGTTCATCCCACCCCGCCTCGACCGCCTCGTCTTCGCCGCGCTGGTATCGCGGAATGCACATCACGGCGTCGTAGGCGGGATCCGACGCGAGGCCCCCTCCCCTGACGGCGTGGGTGCTTCGTCCGACATCGTCCTCCGTGCACCCCACGACGGAGAATAGAGCGATCAGCGCTACCCCCCCATCAAGGTCCATGCCGAACTACGCCCGTCCATCGAGAAACCCATCACGCCGCACCTCCACCCCAAACCAGCTTCATCGACTTCGACATCGCGTGCAACGGATCACAATCCAAACACACAGCATCGCCCAGCCCGAACCGGTTTGATGTCCCGCTACTAGTCGCACAGAATCCTGTCTGACACCGCGACACATCATGAACTGAATTCTTTCAGAAGCGATCCGCTCGCAGCTGCTCTCGGCCCTCAGGGCACCGCTGCGATGCTCACGTCGATCGAGTCGCGGGCACCCGCGTACTCGCATACCACCCTCGCCGTCTGCGTGACAGTCGTGTCGGTGCTCGCGAGCACCATGGCGTCGCAGTCGTCCACGCGGATCGCGACCGACGCTTCGTCGTCGCGCTCGACCGACCACTCGCAGCACGGCGCGAAGCGCTCGGGGTCGTCGACCTGAATCTGCGCGTCGACGCGGACCGCGTTCTCCCCCTCGACCTCGGAGGACAGCGCGAGCGCTCGCACCACCGGCGCCGCGGCGGTCACGGGCAGCTCGGTCGACCCGACCGGGAGCGCCGCGCGCACGAGGCCGTCGCTGCCGCTCGCGTCGCCGCGCACCTCGAACCGCTCGGCGCTCGCGCCGGGCCACGGGGCGCTGCCGGACAGTCCGAAGAACGAATCGAAGCGCCAGCCGTCGTTCGTGCGCACGTCGAGACCGTCGCTCGCCTCGTAGGTCACCGCTCCGAAGCCGCGCAGCTCTCCGCCCGAGGCGTCCCGGAGCACCGCCCACACCGGGTGCCAGAGCTCGCCGACCTCGACGGGCGCGTCGACTGCTTCGAACCGCGCCGGGTCGCGGACCTCGACCTCGACCTCGTCCACCACGACGCCGCCGTCCTCGAACCGCACGGTCGTCGCCCCCGCCCGCAGGCCGGTCACGCGGAACAGGTGGTCGCCCACCGACGTCGCGTCGACCGCGAGCACGTCGGGATCGGCGCTCAACGCGTCCAGCCGCGGCAGGTCGGCGCGGTTGTGCAGGAGGAGGAACGCCGACGCCCCGGTCGCTAGGGGCATCGAGAGCGAGCACTTCTGTCCACACGCGTTCCCGCCGTCGGCCCAGCCGACCTGCACGACGCCCCGCGCCCCGGTCGTCGGGCCGTCCACGTCCGCGCAGCCCGTGGCCAGCACCGAGACCAGCACGCACATCATGGTTCGCACCCGGCGAGCATGTACCGATTCGTGTCCGAGGAGAGTCATCGTGGCGCTCATCGGCCCCCGGCCGGTGCGGTTGCGTCCGACGGTCTATGATCCGGGACATGCGCTGGCTTCACCTCCTGCTCGCCCTCGGATGGTGCGGGCTGCTCGCATCGTGCGACCCCAACGATCCGCCCGTGCCCGACGACGCGGGGGTGGACGGCGGCCCGGCGGTGGACGCCGGGGACGCCTGCGACTTCGATCCGGGCGAGCCCGAAGACATCCCGGCCGCCGGCGCCTACACGCCGCGGTGGGCGTTCGAGCCGTGGATCAGCAAGGACATCAGCGACCGGGCCGACAGCTTCGCGTTCGTCGACGGCTTCCTCGAGCGCGACATCCCCGTCGGCGCGCTCGTGATCGACTCGCCGTGGGACGCGCAGTACACGACGTTCTCGCCCAACCCGAGCCGGTACCCGGACTTCGAGGACATGGTGACCCAGATGCACGACCGCGGGGTGCGCGTGGTCATGTGGGTGACCCAGATGGTCAACCGGTCGAGCTACGACCTCGAGACCGGCGGCGACACCTACCGCGGCCCGGCGCCCAACTGGCCGCAGGGCTGCGCGTGCGGCTACTTCGTCAACGGCTGCGCGGACTACAGCTGGTGGAAGGGCCGCGGATCGGGCGTGGACTTCTTCGACCCGGACGCGCGGATCTGGTGGCATCGCCAGCAAGATCCGTTGCTCGCGATGGGCATCGACGGATGGAAGCTCGACTTCGGCGAGTCGTACCTCGAGGAGGGCGCGCCGCTGACGACGCACGCGGGCGAGGTGTCGTTGCAGGACTACTCCGAGGCGTACTACCGCGACTACCTCGAGTACGGGCGGCACGTCCGCGGGCGTGACTTCCTCACCATGGTCCGGCCCTACGACGTCAGCTACGACCGCACCGGCCGCTTCCACGCGCGGCCCGAGGACGCGCCCGTCGGGTGGGTCGGCGACAACGAGCGCAACTGGACGGGCATCGTCGACGCGCTCGATCACGTCTTCCGCAGCGCCGAGGCGGGGTACGTCGTGGTCGGCAGCGATCTGGGCGGCTACCTCGACCGGGTGGAGCCGGGGCTGACCGAGCTGATCCCGTTCGACGTCGAGAACTTCCAGCGCTGGACCGCGTGGAGCGGGATGATGCCGTTCTTCCAGCTGCATGGCCGCGCCAACCTCGCGCCGTGGACGGTCGACGAGGATCCGGAGCTGACGACCGACATCTACCGCTACTGGGCGACGCTCCATCACGAGATGGTCGGGTTCTGGTACAGCCTCGCCGAGGAGGCGTACGCGAGCGACGAAGTGATCCTGCACCCGGTGCCGGAGACCGAGGACGCGTGGGCCGGCGACTGGCGCTACGTGGTGGGCGAGCACTTCCTCGTCGCGCCGATGTTCGAGCCGGGCGACGCGCGCGACGTCGCGCTGCCCGCGGGCGAGCGCTGGTACGACTGGTGGGATCCGAGCGGCGACCCGATCGACGGTGGCACCACGCTGACGGCCTACGACGTGTCCGACCGGCGGCGGATCCCGGTGTTCGTGCGCGAGGGCGCGATCGTGCCCGTCGACGTCGAGAGCGACGTGACGGGGCTCGGCGACGCGAGCAGCGCCGGGCACCTCACCGTGCTCGCCTGGCCGTCGGCGACCGAGAGCGCGTTCGTGCTACACGAGACCGACGATATGCAAACGACCTTGACCGCCCAGCGCGCCTCGGACGGCGCGATCACGCTCTCGCTCACGCGCGCGACGCTTCCCGTGATCTTCCGCGTGCGCGCCGACGCCGCGCCCAGCGGAGTCACCGCCGGCGGCGCCGCGGTCACCGCGGTGGACGCGACGAGCTTCGGGGCGGCGAGCGAGGGCTGGTACCACGACCCGACGAGCCGCTGGCTGTGGGTGAAGGTCGAGGCGAGCCCCGACGCGGTCGCGGTACGGGTGACGCCTTGATCGATCCGGTCGAGAAGGTCGACGAGGACGGCCCCGTCCTCATCACGTGCGAGCACGCGACGCAGCGCATGCCCCCCGGCTGGCGGTGGCCCGACGAGGACCGCTGGCTCGAGGGCACGCACTGGGCGTTCGATCTCGGCGCCCGCGAGATCGCCCTCGAGCTCGCCGAGGCGATGCGGATCGGCGCGGTGCTGTCGCGGTGGTCGCGCCTGATCGTCGACCCCAACCGCCCCGAGGACTCGCCGACGCTGTTTCGCGAGCGGGCCGAGGGCCGGCCGGTGCATCTGAACACGACGCACCTCGACGACGAGGAGCGGGCCCGCCGGATCGAGAAGCTCCTGCGGCCGTATCACGCCGAGGTCGACGACCGCGTGCGCGGGTCGGGCGCGCGCACGCTGTTCAGCGTGCACAGCTTCACCCCGGAGTACGAGGGCGAGGTCCGCACGCTCGAGGTCGGCGTGCTCTACGATCTCGACGAGGATCTCGCCCGGCGACTCGCGCAGCACCTCGCCGACACGGGGATGCGGGTCGCGCTCAACGAGCCCTACTCGGGCGCGGCGGGGATGATGTACTCGGTCGACCGGCACGCGCGCCGCCACGGTCGGCGGTGCGTCGAGATCGAGGTCCGCCAGGACCTCGCGGTGGACCCCGTGTTCCGCGCGCGCCTCGTCGCGCGGCTGGCCGACTTCTTCGGCGGCTGAGCATCGACGCGGCCTCGGTCCTGCTCTACAACCCGGCGCATGAAGCGAGCCCTCCCCTTCTTCGCGCTGCTCCTGGTCGCCTGCGGCGGCGACTCCGCCGACGAGCCCGAGGCGACGGGCGCCGAGCCGGACACGACCTCCGGCGCCGAGGCCGAGCCGGCCCACCCGACCGAGCCGCTCGCCGCGGGCACGCAGGCGCCGGACTTCACGCTGCAGGACCAGACCGGCGCCGAGCGCGCGCTGTCGGGCGAGCGCGGCAGCTACGTGGTGCTCTACTTCTACCCGCGCGACGCCACACCCGGCTGCACCGCCGAGGCGTGCGGCTTCCGTGACGCGTGGGAGGGCTATCAGGAGCGGGGGGTCACCCTGTTCGGTGTCTCGGTCGACGACGTCGCGTCGCACGCCGCGTTCGCCGAGGAGCACGAGCTGCCCTTCGCGCTGCTCGCCGACGTCGACCACGAGGTCAGCGGCGCGTACGGGGTGCTCACCCAGAGCGGCGACGCGGTCTACTCGCGACGGGTCACCTACGTCATCGACGACGTCGGCCTCATCCGGCACACCTTCGAGGACGTCGACCCCGGCGTGCACGCCGACGAGGTCCTCGAGCGCGTCGACGCGCTCATGCTCCTCGGTCACCCCCCGACCGAGGGCGACTCCATCGAGGACGAGGAGCCGGCCGAGTAGCCGTCAGCCGAAGCGGAGCCACGGGCGGCCCGCCGGCATGAACGGCCAGGGGATGCTGATCAGGATGATCAGCAGGCCCAGCCCGACCCCGATCGCGAGCCGGCGCCAGGCGACCGTGTCGTCGTCGGCCTTGCGGCTGCGCACGCTGAACACGTGCAAGACGATCAGCGCGACGATCATCCCGAACGGGTGCTCGACGATGAAGAAGCGCAGCGGCGTGGTCGACATCACCCGCCCCATGCCCTCGGACAAGGTCTGCATCCACGGGCCGGTGAAGTACAGGACCAGCCCGAGCAGCAGCTGCAGGTCGACGAAGCCGATCGTGATCGCGGTGAGGATGCGATCGCGCTTGGTGCGCTCCTGTTTGCCGCGCCAGCCGACGACCGCCCGCACGAACAGCGCGACGAGCGCGACGAGGACGAGCCAGCGGAGGCTCGAGTGGATCGTGAGCAAGACGGTGTGCACGGTCGGGGTCGTAGCTCACGGCGCGCGGCCCGGCACGCCCAACAGGTGACGCGCCGAGGGCCCGAAGGCCCCCGGCGCGCCGGTGTGGTTGTTGGTGTGTGGATCCGGGTGTGGATGCCTCAGGGTGTGCAGGCGCCGCTGGCGCGGCGTCCGACACGCCGGAGGATGGCGTCGACCGCGGGCGTGAAGTCGCCCTGGCAGATCGACTGAACCGTGGAGCCGGGGAGCTCGTCCGCGACCTCGACCATGCGGGTCGGCGGGAACGCCAGGCCCGTGTCCGTGACGCACGACGGGACCAGCCGCGTCGGCATCGCCGGGTCCACCGTCTCGGTCATGCGCGGGTCGGCGAGGATGGACGCGGGGTCGGCGCCGGCCAGGTCGACGGGCACGCCCGCGATGAGCGCGAAGATCACGTCGTCGGGCCGGCTGCGCGCGGCCTGCAGCGCGTCGACGTAGCGCCGCACCGGGTGCAGCATCCCGGGGCTCGCCATGCAGCGCAGGTTCAGGTCGGTCGGCGACGACGGGTCGAACATCGCGGGGTCGGCCGCGCTGCAGTCGTTCTCGTCGGTGACCACGATGGTCGCGAGCAGCGCGTCGGGGCGGAGGAAGCCCGCGTTCGCGCCGTCGGCGTGCCCGCTCGTCCCGGCGTGGAACGTGATCGGCGCGGTCGACGGAGTGACCGCCTTGACCAGGCCCTCGAGCTGCTGCTCGAAGCCGCAGCCGCCGGTCCCGAGCTGCGCGGTGCACGCGACCTGCTGCACGAAGTCGTCGAGCTCGCTCGCCGACGCGCCCGACGACAGCTCCGCGTACTGCGGGTAGCTCGCGGCGCACCCGGGCAGCTCGGTGTTCCCCACGTCGGACAGGATCCCGTCGTCGCCGAAGTCCGAGCGCGCGCAGGTCGGGATGGTGAAGCCGCCGGTGCCCATGTCCGAGCTGACGGTGCCGATGCGCACGCTGTGCAGCGCCGGGACGTCCTGCACGCCGTCGCCGTCGAGGTCGCCGGTCGCGAACACGCGCGCCATGTGCGGGATCTGCGCGGCCAACGCGGCTTGCTCCTCGGTCATCGAGTTGCTGTTGTCGATCGACAGGAGCACGTCGAGGTTGCCGTTGCCGCGGCCGCAGCAGTCCCCGGTGCAGGCGGTGCCGACGAACGCGGAGCTGAAGTGGGCGACCTCGGCCACCGCCAGCCCGTCCACGACGCGCGTGTCGAGCGCGGCGAACGCCTCGGTCTCGTCCACCGTCCAGAACACCGTGGCCGTCTCCGCGTCGCCGGTGAACGGCACGCGGACGGTGGCCGGCGCCGCGAAGCGCAGGCCCTGCGGCTCGAAGCGGTAGACCGGCGAGTAGCCCACGAACGGGTCCTGCACCGCGCGGTCGGTGACCGTGATCCGGATCCTCTGTTCGCCGTCGAGCGCGCCGGCCGGGATCACCAGCTGCGCGTCGCCGAGCTCGATCATGCCGCCGCTCGGGCCGATCAACGCCTGGGCGGTGGAGCCGACGTCCGGCTCGCCCGCGTCGGAGCCGCCGGCGCCGGCGTCGGTGGCCGAGTGGGTCGGCGGGGTGCAGGCCACGCACAAGAGCGCGGTCACGAAGATCGTTCGCGTCATCGGGGTCCTCCTCCGGGGGCGCGCCTCGCGCCGCCTCGTGGTTGCACCGATGGGTCGTCGGCCCCGCCGAGGATTTCCAACGGCGGCCGGAGATTGTTCGCGTCAGTCGGTCGACGAGGACGCGGGCCGCGGCGCGAGCGCGTCCGCCTCGAGGAAGTCGCGGACCGGCTCGAAGACGTCCTGGTCGGCGAAGCGCCCGATCGCCAGGTCGCCGTGGCCGTAGTCCGCGGCCGCGCCGTGGTCGATGCCGATCAGGCGCAGGTCCGTCTTCGCGTCGACGTCGCGGCCCCACGCGTCGTGCGCGAGGCGGACCGTCTCCGGCGGCGCGAGGCGGTCGGCCACGCCCGCCACGAACAGGCAGGGCACCTCGACGTCGTGCAGCGTCGGCAGGATCGGCTGACCGTCGAACGTGACCGTCCCGCCCTCGCTCGCGAAGCGCACGAGCTCGACCGCGAGCCCGCTCGGGATGTTGACGAAGCCGTTGACCAGCGCGTAGCCCGCGACCCCGCGCTCCACGTTGTCGGGGTTGTAGATCCAGCGGTGGATCGGCGTGTGGATCACGTCGGCGGCGAACGCGAGGAAGCGGCTGACCAGGCGCAGCCGCAGCGTCGGCACGACCCACCCCGGGATGAACCGCGCGATGGTCGAGAGCATCGCCAAGGGCGGCCGGATCTCGGCCGGCGACCCGACGATCGCCACGCGGCGCAGCCGGTCGGTGTCCACCGTGTTCCCGACCGCGGCGTACATGAGCATCCCGCCCATCGAGAAGCCGACGTAGTCGACCTGCTCGGCGCCCGTCCGCTCGCGCACCGCGTCGATGCCCACGAGCAGGTCGTGGCGCGCCATCGTCTCGAACGTCGCCGTCCGCTCCTCGCGCCACGGCAGATCGTCGCGCCCGCAGCGCAGCGTGAGCAGCCAGACGTCGCGGCCGGCCTTGGCGAGGTAGCGCCCGAGCGAGAGGTCCTCGGTCAGGTCGTTGTTGCGGTGGTTCAGCGCGAGGCCGTGCACGAGCAGGACCGGCGGGCCCGAGGTCTCGACGTCGCCGCGCGGCAGGCGCCGCAGCTCGACCGCGGAGCCGTCGGCGGTGGGGAGCCGCTCGTGGACCTCGTAGGGCACGTCCAGCGTGAAGCGCCGGACCCAGAACGCGTAGTGCAGCCAGGTCGCCGCGAGCAGGACCCCGAGCGCGACCGCCGTCCAGATCAGGATCGTCGTGATCACTCGGCGCCCCGCCGCCGGAACTCCGCGACCTGCGACGTGGACGGGTTGACCGTCACCACGCCCTCGTCGGCGTCGACCAGGATGCGGTCGCCGCTGTGCGCCCACGCGAACAGCCCGCCGACGCCGTGCATCGCCGGGAGCTCGCCGGCCTTGCACAGCTTCGCCCCGAGCCCGGCCGGATCGACGAAGTCACCGCACGCGATGGCCGACGCGCGGTGCGCGATCGCGGTGAGCGCCACAATCGCGGGCAGCTGGTCGGACAAGAGCAGCGCCGCGCCCTGCGACGGCATGCGCTGATCGCAGATGCTCAACGCGACTTGCAGGCAGAGCGCCTCGACCTCGCGCGAGCGATCGGTGGTCACAGCGTCGGGCCGCCCGTCGCCGAGGTACGGCGCGCGGGCGTACTCGCGGGCCACGTCGCGCATCGCGAGGGCCGGGTTGGCCTCGCCGCGCGCCCGCTCGTCGGCGAGGCGACGCAGGACCTGGTCGTCGAACGCGAGGAGCACCGCGTCGAGCATCGCGCGCTCGCGCGGCTCGAGCGCGAGCCCGTCGGCCGCCTTGCGCAGCGTGCGCTCGACCGACGCGAGCGCCCCCGTGACCCGCTCGGAGCGCGCGTCGGGGTCCTCGGCGTCGCCGAGCCCGCGCTTGCGGGCGACCGCGGCGAGGCCCTCGAAGGTCGGCGCGGACTCGACGCGGCCGAGCGCGGCGCCGAACGACAGCCCGCGGCCCCGCAGGCTCGCGTGGCGCGGCGAGTCGTCGGATGGATCGTCCTCGCGCCGGTCGCGCGCGCGCTCGAGCGCGTAGGCGAAGCAGCTCGACAGCGCCGTCGCGAGCACCACCTCGCCGTCGGCGAACGGCCGGCCGCGGCGCCGCTGCAGGACGAGGACCGCCTCGGCGCGGCGCCCGACGAGGATGGGCAGCGCCATGAAGATCGGGAAGTCCTCCTCGCCGAGGCCCGGGACCGCCTTGAAGTGCTCGTCCTCGGCCGCCGCCATCACCGTGACCGGCCGCATGCACTCGGCCGCGAAGCCCGTGATGCCCTCGCCGATCGACAGCCGCACCTGATCGATGGCCGCGCCGGGGAAGCCCACGTTCGCGCGCAGGACGAGCTCGTCGTCGTCGCGCACGTAGAGCGAGGCGATCTCCGCCTCCACGACCTCGCCGACCTCGGCGCACAGCACGCCGAGCACCTCGGCGATCGGGCGCGGGCGCGCGGCCTCGTCGATGAGGGTCAAGACCCGCTCGATCGGGCCGGCGTCCCTGCCCTCGTGGACGCGAACCTCGACGGTCATGCGGCGGAGTATAGGGTCGCTCTACCCCACCGCCAGGCGCCCGGGCCGTGTTCGTCCTCGTGCTCGTGGACGTGCACGTACACGTGAACGTGCACGTCTACGAGTTCGTCCACGTGCACGGGGCTCTAGAGCGCTGCCGCCGGGCATCGAGCACCACCCTACTCGGCCGGGAGCGTCGTCACGTCGAAGTCGTAGCTGCGCATTCCGCTCGAGATCGTCACCGTGATGGTCGTGTCGGTCGCGCGAGCGAACCCGAGCGACAGCGTCTTGGCCTCGGGCGTGGTCAGCGTGTAGCTGCCCGCGTACGGAACCGCGTCGACC
>Ga0070728_10007252_pt1 | contig 10172 bp, 9 predicted proteins | sample tdDd471_FD_66723 | JGI IMG/M metagenome (GOLD analysis project Ga0070728, IMG submission 66723) | Marine sediment microbial communities from the Atlantic coast under amendment with organic carbon and nitrate - tdDd47.1 | ecosystem: Environmental > Aquatic > Marine > Coastal > Sediment | place...
GCGCCAATCAATCCCATTTCACCGAGGACTTGTACCGTTGAATCCGCATACACCGTCATGAATGTTGACGTATCAAAGCTAGGTGTTTGTTGTGCCAGTACTGCCAATTGATTCACCCGAAACAAGCCATAGGTGGTTAATGATGAGACACTGATGGTCATTCCAATCAGGCGCAAGATAATCACGAGGGCAGATGCGACACCGCGTTCTGCTTGCGTCGCAGAGTTGATAATCGCGGCACTGATTGGTGAGAAGGTCAAACCAATCCCAATACCAACCATCGCCATCTCTAGCGCAACGATCAAATCAGGTGTATCAATTTTCCATGTTTGCCAGATCGTCACAAATCCAACCAAGCTCAACAGCACACCGAGTAAGACTGTATAACGGATGCCGATACGGTCACTCAGCCAACCACCGGGGATAGCCGCCAACGCCATCGGAATCGTTAATGTGGATAGCAAGAAGCCAACTTGTAACGCCGCCGCTCGCAGAGATTCAAGATTTTCCTGACGGACATTCACCAAAATCGGCACACTGACTAAGCCGATAAATAGCGCATAACCCACCAGCAAATTCACGATGGATGCTAGCGCGAGGTCTTTGCGTTTGAACATCTTGAGGTTAATCAAAGGGTCTTTGATGCGCGATTCCACCAGTAAGAAACCGAGGAAAAATAACCCGCCCGCAATCAAGATAGGGAAGGCATAATCGGGTAGAGGGGATAAATCTTCAAAACTACCAGCACTCGAAAATTCAAGGTTAGCACCCAGCCCGACGTTTAAGCAGGTCAGCGCACCAATAATTAAACCTGTGCCGAGAAAGTCAAATCGTCCGCGGACTTTTAGTTGCGGGATGCCCCGTAATGCCCATAACACCATGCCTAGCGCGAACAACGTTAACGGGACATTCACCCAGAATAATCCTTGCCACGGCATGACTTGTACAAAAATGCCGCCATACAGATGCCCTAATACCCAACCGAGTGTATCAATTGCGCCAACTAATCCCAAAGGGCGCGCCCGTTGATCTGATGGGAATAAATCACCGACGAGAGCTAAGCTGACAGGTACAAGCGCACCTGCTCCTAAGGCTTGCACAACCCGTCCAAAAATGATGACCTGTAGGTTCACCATAGCGGGGTCGGGACGTTCTCCCATACGCCGATAAAAGGCATATAGCCAATCGGTTGGGGCTTGATGTGCTACCGCGACAATTACACTCCCTGCGATAAAGGTCATCAAGCAAGCGATATACACACCACGCCGTCCAATAAGATCGCTTAAGCGTCCCATGAATGTCAAGCTAACGGTGTATGCCAGCAGATAACCGGTGACAATCCACGAGGCATTATCGAGCCCTGTATCAAATGGAATGTTGAGTTCGGTTAATAGTTCTGGCAAAAATGCCGAGACTACGGTTAAGTCGAGCGATCCTACAAAAACAGGAATTGCAATAAATGCCATGACCACCCACGGATTTGTGATTCGCCGTGTTGGGTTTTGTGATGTCAGCGACTGGTTCATGATTTAGGCTTCTTCTGTGGCTTCGGCTAATAGAGGGGCTTCAAAATCTTGTGGCGCATTATAATCATAGAATTCAATCCGCCACACCGATTGTTCATTGTTTTCTTCTGTGACGGTCTCTAACATCGTGACTTCAACCAGAGCAAACCGTGTATCTGCGGTATTGATAAACACATCAACTTGCACATCATCTTCGGGTTCGATGAGTCCAAATAATAAACCTCGTACCACATCACCGGTTGCATTGGCTTGAATATGAATCGCGTTTGTGCCATCAATGAGGGTTTCTTCGCCAATTACTTTTATATCGACGAGGTTTTCCATCGCGTATTCCATGCCATCCCCTTCTGCCATCAATCGGCTGATGTCAAAGTCTGGGAAGGGTGGTAATTGGTACCATGGACCACCACTGGGGAAACTTGCCCATTGAATATCATCCCGCGAGAAAATATCAACTGTTACAACCACGCCAATCCGTAAATTCACATTGATAAATAATTCATTTGGGCTGACAAACTGCGCTGTTCCGCGTCGTAGTTCGGCTTGAACGACGCTCGTCCCATCAAATGATAACAATAGCGGATACGGCTTACCTACTTGTTCAACGGTCATCCGAAAGGTGTCAATTGCTTGCATATTTTCGACAACTTCGCTCAATAATACTTGTGGGTCTTCCGGTAACTCCCGACTTGTTGATTGTCCTGTATCACAGGCAGCCATGATGAGACACAACCCTACCATTAAGACGACGATGAATTTCTGCACAGCTTGTTCCTTCGTTTGATTTACAGATAAGTTGTATTTTTAAGTATAAATCAGTGTACGGGAATTTCTAGTTTGGGTTGTGCTTTATAGAGGTGAGCTAGAAAAATTTTATATGGTGAGACCCACTTTTCTGATACACTAAGGTCATGTTTTATCTATACCACAGATGAATACAATGACAGACAAAAAACGTAAAAATGCACCAGAGGGTCGCGTCCACCCCGATATATTTCCATGCCCGATTTGCGGATTTGATGATTTTGTATGGGGCTATACGACAGGATATAGTACTGTTGGATTCCGTTTTTCAGAGTATAACGAAGCAAAGTTTAAACATGGTAAATGGATTAAAGCCCGTGAATGTGTGCGGTGTGGGAATGTTCAATTATTCACGAAACATAAGGATGAATGATGAGCCTAAAAACAGTGATTGAAAAGATGCCCAAAGTCGAAATTCATGTCCATCTGGAAGGTGCAACCCGCCCCGAAACAGTGTTGATGCTGGCGCAAAAAAATAATATCGACTTACCCGTCGCAACAGTCGAAGAAGCCCGTGATTGGTATCAATATCGGGATTTTAATCATTTTATAGAGATTTACGTCGCTATTTCTAAGTGTTTTAAGACACCTGAAGATATTGAACTGATCGCACGTGAATTTTTGAAAGGTCAAGCAGAGCAGAATATTATCTATAGTGAAGTGACGTATTCCGCTTATACCCATTACACCAATTATGGACTAACTTTTCCTGAGCAATTCGAGGCATTGCAACGCGCTAACGATTGGGCAAAAGCTGAATTAGGGGTTTCGATGGGGATCGTCGTTGATCTTGTCCGTAGTATTCCCATTGAACAAGCATTAGAAACCGCCGATTGGTTCATCCAACATCGCACGCCACTAACGGTTGCCTTTGGGATTGGTGGCATTGAACTCGGGTATCCACCAGAACGTCATGCCGAGGCATTCCGACGAATCCTTGCCGAAGGGGATATTCCGATTGTCCCTCATGCTGGCGAAACAGCAGGCGCGGATAGTATTTGGAATGCAATTGAGGTGTGTCAAGCAACCCGAATCGGGCATGGGGTACGCTGTCTTGAGGATGATAAATTAGTCGATTATTTGCGTGAGCATCAGATTCCACTGGAAGTTAATCCGACCAGCAATGTGTGTTTAGGGGTGGTTGATAGTATTGCGAATCATCCGATTCAACGTTTAATTGATGCAGGGCTTTATGTGACTGTCAATTCTGACGACCCACCCATGTTTAATACCACATTGACGAATGAGTTTATGGTTTGTGCTGAGACATTTGATTGGGATATAGATAGGCTACAGCAATTGACCTTGAATGCGCTAAATGCAACATTTTTAAGCGACGAACAAAAATTAACTTTACGGCAAGACTTTGAAGCGCAATTTGCATCATTAAGGGAGTAGCTCGTACTCCCATAGGATTGTTAGAGGCTCTTTTCGTCGGAATATAACAACTTCTCAAATTGGTCGTAGGTCTCTGATTTATCACCAAATACATAATTTGGACGTGTCACGATAATATCTGTACCGCCTAATGCGCGGAGATGTTGCATCGTTTTATGAATCAGATTCGATGGTACGAGTAAATTAGTCTCAAACCATTTGTCAGTCATCCCCTGTGGACTAGCAACTTCAATAACACCGGGGCCTTTTGTACCACTTAACGCAGGATTCGCTAAAATGCGATGTTGTACATCAATGACAGATTGCCCTTTTATGTTGGCATGTAAGGATACAAACTGACGGGCGCGTTGATGGGCTTCGATGAGTTCGATCATTTCGCGCAAGGTTTCGAGCTTTTGTGGTGACTTACGTAAATTACGCTTGTTGCCAATCAGTACCGATTCGGACTCGATAATTGTCCCACCGCTAATGGGGCGAAGATGATTTTCGCGCATGGTTGTGCCTGTCTCAGACAAGTCCGCGATCATATCTGCATAACCCATACGCGGGGCGGCTTCCATTGCGCCATCGGCATGAACCAACAAGAAGTGAGAAATCCCTTGCCGATACATAAATTCTTTGGTCAGGTTACTGTATTTGGTGGCGATGCGGAGTTGGCTCCCCATCTCTTGATTGCGTAGGCTCAAATCTGCGAGGTCAGCAATTGAGGTAACATCAATCCATGATTCGGGGACAGCTAATAATAACTCACATTTGCCGAATCCTAATTTGTCGATGACCATCACATCATCGGAATCTTCCGTATATTCCGAGACAATATCCAAGCCTGTGATGCCAATATCCACGCGCCCCTCGTTGACCTTACCAAAGATGTCTGTTGGACGCTGAAAGACCACTTCGCAACCCGGTAAACTTGGGATTGTTCCTGTGTATTGGCGTTTATTGGGCTTATAGATATTGAGCCCAGCTCGACCCAAAAATTCTGCCGAACTATCGCCTAATTGTCCTTTGCTTGGCAGTGCAATAATCAAATTTTCGTTATCGCTATTATTGTACATGGTCAGCTAACAACCCTTCTACCGCTTGACTGATATCATCATAAGCAATCGTCTTTTCGTCATGATTGAGCATATCACGTAATACCACTTGATGGGCTTCGCGTTCATTTTGTCCGACGATGATAACAATCGGTGCGTTACGTTTGACTGCGTGTTTGAGACTCTTCTTAACATTACGATTATCAATGCTGACTTCTATGATATGGTTAGAAGCTCGCAATTCTTGAGCAATCTGTAAAACATAAGGTAAGTCTGCGGTTTCGATTGGAATGATGAATACATCAGGAGTCATGGAGGTTGCTTCCGGTGTGATGACACTGGCAATCCGTTCTATCCCATAAGCAAAACCCAGCGCAGGGGTTGGTGTATTGCCACCCAGTACTGTCACCAGATTATCATATCGTCCGCCACCACACAGTTGGATGTCTTCTTCACCATCCGCAGGATAGTGAATCTCGAACATCAGCCCCGTATAATAATTTAAACCACGATTCAAACCTAAATCAATTTCGATATTGCCTTGAATATCACCGTACCATGATAAGGTTTCGAGTATCGTTTTTAAGTCGGTGATGGCATCTGGTGCTATATCATAAGACTGAATTAGATCATTTGCTTTATCTAGAATAGCATCAGGTGATCCCACTAATTCGCTGAGTTTCTGCATATAATCCAGTGCTTGCTTGAGCTTGGGAGCTTGCTGATCTTCACGGATTTTATGGAGTAGGCGGTTAATCACTTCATGTTCGCCACGATTGGTATCAATGCGAATATTCAAGCTATGCAAGAAGTCCGTAATTGCTTGATGCGCTTCTTCGTTGTTCATTTCTTTCAGCACATTAATCAGTTGTTGACTCTGTTTATTGGCTTCTTGCGACTCCGTTTGTAAGTCATCAGCAGTAAATTCTAAATCGGGGAAAATCTCACGCAGAGACTCGATCACATGAGGCATCCCACGTTTTCGAATATTTTCCATGTTGCGAATCAAGAAATTGAGTAGTTGCTTGCGTAAACCGAGTGAGTGCAAGAAATCTTCGAGCACACCTGTATGACCGATGACCAGCTTATAGCGCGTAATACCGAGCTTCTCCAAGCCCATACATGCCATATGCAACATCTCAGCATCAGCAACTGCGCCTTCTGCCCCCAACATCTCTACGCCTGTCATCGTAAATTGACGAAAGCGATTTTGTTGTGGTTTTTCGTAGCGGAAGACCGTTCCCGAATATTGTAATCGTAGGGGAAGTGGTTCGTCTTGTAGGTTTTCGACATATGTCCGTAAGATAGATGCTGTCATTTCTGGACGTAAGGCGATACGACGACTCTTGAAATTAAATTCAAATAGGCGTGATGCAATATCTTCGCCCGATTTGCGCAGATAAAGCTCGGTGTTTTCGACAATTGGTGTATCAATCGGCGTATAACCGTGTAATCGTAAGTGATTTTGGAGGGATTCCTGTATTGTTTGTTGCGCTTCATACTCTTGATTTAGTACGTCGCGCATCCCTCGCAATAGGTGAATTTTGTTTGCGGAAGGCATTGGATTTTAGATTTTTCTCCATAAGGTGATAGGATAAAAGCGTACCATGTAAACGGTCAATCGGGTAGTGTGGCGCGGATTGTTTCTATGGTTTTGTGCCGTTTTGGGAAAATCCTTTAACAATCGGGCGTGTAGTAACTTTCGGCATAACAATTGGATTTGTGTAGGGTTGAACCGTGTGGATGGGATGACACATCGGTCACCCCTTACGATTTTAAAATTAAATGATTAAACCGCGACCCAATCTTCTTGTCCACGGAAGGGCATATGTTCTTCTGGATTGAATATAGGACGCTCGGCATACAGGTTGTTGACGCTTAAATCCTTATTGCCACGTAACAGAATATTGGCATGTGTCTCGCGCTTGACCCATGTTGATGTGGGGATATAGCGCAACGTTAGACCAATCCGCCACTTATCAGATAAATTTGGTTTTGACCCGTGAATAATCTGTGGGTTATGGATAGATATATCACCTGCTTTAAGTTCTAAATCAACCACATCAGAATCATCTATCTGTGAGGGGTGAATCCCAGAATCAAGCACATTTGAACCATCTGCGACATCTTGTAATTCTGCGCGCGATAGCAAACGGTTGTTTTGTGTACCCGGTAAAACACGTAGACAGCCATTTTCGATAGTGGAATCTGTTGCGGCTAACCAGATTGTCGAGACTTCCATCGGCTCTAGTGGCCAATAGGTGCCATCTTGATGCCATAAGACTTCTTTACCATCTCTTGGTGGCTTTGCAATATAGTGGGCGGCAAATAACGCAATGTCTGACCCGATAAATTGTTCAATAATATCGAGTAATCGATCATCACCCACAAGACGATGCATAAATGGATCATTCACCAGTAGATCATGACCAAGTCTTTCTGGACGCACATCTGGATATTTTTTTGCTAACCAGTGGACATGTTCAGCCGTTTCCCGCGCAAGGTCTGCGTCAATGGCGTTACGGACAATCACATACCCCTGTTCATCATATTCTTGTCTAATATTGTTGCTCATCATTCGCCTCTCAAAAAATATTATTTATCATTGATTGGAGAATATCAAAAAATCCCGTACACTGTCTTGTAAGTGATTAACTTATTTTTGTGCTATTTTGACATTAAGGACGATCATGCGCTTATTGGCAACTGATTATATTGATGCAGACGTTGAAGGGCATTATGCACTTTATCCACAAATTGAATATGTTTCTACACAAGGACATCAGCATGATTTTTATGAAGTGTTCTTAATCGCAGAAGGGCAAACGGTGCATCACATCAATGGGGAAGCTCTTGTGTTAAATCGGGGTGCATTTGTATTTATTCGACCCGATGATGAACATTATTATAGTAAATATACAAATCAAAATTGTGTGCTCATCAATTTAGCATTTTTGGCGGGTACGTTTATAGCATTAGCCGATTACATTGGTTTGAACCTCCACGATGACCCACTACTTACTTCAGCGATGCCACCGTTGACGGTATTGACCCCGACCGAACAAAGTCGCCTTGTGGCGCAATTATCCGAATGGGGCCATTTAATATATCGGGATAAAGAAAGGTCACGGGTGGCGTTACGGGCACTCCTTGCTCAAATCATATCGCAATTTTTTATCACTCGTGTCGATGATTATGGTGATGCTGTGCCACCATGGTTGGTTGATTTATGCCAAGACATGCAACAAAAAGAGCATATAATCGAAGGGCGCGATGCTCTCATGCGCTTGGCAAACCGTACACCAGAGTATGTAGGACGTGCTTTTAAGCGATATTTGGATGTAACACCGTCTCAGTATATCAACGCACTACGGCTTGATTATGCCAGTGATTTATTGCTCCATACCAACGACCCTGTGATTGATATATGTTACGATGTTGGGTTTGGCAATCTCAGTCATTTTTACCATTTGTTCAAGACGCGCTGGAATTGTTCCCCAAAAACTTTTCGTAAGACCAATCGGCGTCTATTAATCCCTTAATCAACTCGAAGTCATCTCAACGAGATTAGCCGTGGGGATGATGCCTAGATCAACTTCGCCGCGTACAGTCGTTGTAAATATCACAAATTGACCATTTCCCACAAATCGCGGATGAGGGTCGATATGATAGTTTGCGCCGACTAAACCGGACACTTCAGGATTATCGACAATACGGACGTGCTGACCAGTCTCGCGGTTGAGAAAATGTACGGATGATGCACAGCCACGAGTGAAGGGAATATCATGCCGTCGTGCATCGCCAACCACATATTTACCACTTGTATGATGATGTGAATGCCATGCGCCTTCGGGCCAAGCTAGATTTTCGACTGCTTGGGTATGAATGTTGACGCGCCATGTGCCACTTTTATGAATGCACCATACATGCTCCCCATCTTCGTCCCACCATTCATGCGTAACCACTGTTGGCTCGCTGAAAATAGGACGCGGTGCTTCTCCTCGTCGTATCAACCACATGCGGTCTGTGATAGGAAAGCGTAAACCTGTTGCGGGGTCTGGATGATTTTCCTGTGCAAATAAGACAAGATCGGGGTCTGTTGGGCTAAATTGGGCGTGATTATAATTGCGATTAAATGAGTACCAGTGTTGATATGCGCCAGTATCACTATTTATCGAGCCGAAAACTGATTGTAAACCGATAAAAGCATCAACGAAAAATTCTTTGCCATCAGCAGAAGGGATTAAGTGCGTGGCAATGCGTTCAACTCGGCGCATTCCAATGAGGTCAGATGGTACACTTCCCACAAGTTCTGCGCTATCTTCGAGACGTGTACCCCGTCTCCAGATAGAAGCACCCATTCCCCAGAAGATGTCGCCTGTCGCTGGATTGACATAAGGTGAGGCGTGATTAAATTGTGTTTCTGGAAAGACATTCACTGTACCTGATTGTAAATCTAGCAAGCCAAGTGTTCGCCCTTGATTGGCTGTTCCAGAGGGCGGGAACGCGCAATAAAACCACAAAAAGCGTCCATCGGCACTCATCGAATCATTCACAAAATAAAATGCTTCCTGAACAGGTGCGACCTTTTTAGACAAAATGTAACTCGTCACCTTGCTTTGTGGGTCAGTCCATGCAGTAAATAAGTCAGATTTTAAAATATCCATAAAATGCCTTTTTAAAATGTTTTAAGAAGAAAAAAACAAAATGTATACGTTAGGAAATGGTATCACCCCGCTAACTCTTGTCAAGTCTGCCAAGCATCGGATTAATGAAGATACTTGTCTGAAACGGCTTCTATATGCTAGGGCTAGTGAAATGTATCATGAAACATGGGAGAATTAAGATATTTCCCAATCGATTAAATCTTACTGTTGTCTTGATGGCTTTCACTTTTAGCAGATAATCCTTTACGCATAAAATGGAGAGCCTCCTTTACAATAAAGGTATGTAGTTGAGAGTAATTTTGAGGATAATCTATGAATCGCAATGCACAAGAATTATTGGATAGTTTACTAACCTACCATTTTGTACCGGTTATCGATAAACAATGGTCACATGTTGGGTTATTTAAGGAATATGCACGGCGAATGGCATGGTGGGCAGATCATATCGGGGCAGTCAATAATTGGCTGACAACAAATATTGCCTATGTGCTGGAACTTGATGAAGGGCTTGACATCACACCCTTACAACAATTAGATACCCATCTTCAAACCCAACCTATACATCAACCGATGTCTGCGTTACTTCAATCTGCACTGATGTTTGCGATGGTTGCCGATGATGTACAGATCACCCAAATTCAGTTAGCCAATCCATATGATGCCTTGATTAAATTGTATACGCGCGGTGGTTCGATACGATGGAATCAGCGAGGTTTTTGGGAAATTAGTGGTGCATTTGG
>Ga0070728_10007254_pt1 | contig 10171 bp, 8 predicted proteins | sample tdDd471_FD_66723 | JGI IMG/M metagenome (GOLD analysis project Ga0070728, IMG submission 66723) | Marine sediment microbial communities from the Atlantic coast under amendment with organic carbon and nitrate - tdDd47.1 | ecosystem: Environmental > Aquatic > Marine > Coastal > Sediment | place...
GTGGCCAGTCGAAGTGGGCGAGCGCGTCGCGCGCGTCGTTGACCGTCTCGGCCGACATCCCGGCGAGCGGGGCGGCCTCGCCGATCCCGATTCCGTCGCCGTCGTCGCTGAGCAACAGGCGCACGCTCGCCCTCGAGCCCCAGCGCTTGCGGGCGTTGAAGGTCGGGGGGATCGTCGCGTGCAGCGTCTGGAGCTCCGCCCTCACGGTCGTGGACCATCACACCTTCGGGGCACCGGCTCAACTCGACAGCGCGATGCCCGCCGCGAGGAGCCCGCCATGGAGCAACAGGAGTTGCGCGGTGCGGGCGAGGGTGGCGTTGAGGTCGCGGCCGGACTGCGTGGCCACGCGCCGCACGAGCAGGCCCGCGAGCGGGAGCGAGGCGAGCGGCAGCAGCACCCACGGCGAGCGCCCGCCGATCCACAGCGCGACCGGGACGGCGTACGCCGCGAGCACGAGCGCGACGTACTCGCCGATCGCGCCTCCGCGGCCGAAGCGCACCGCGAGGGTGCGCTTGCCGGCGACCGCGTCGGTCTCGCGGTCGCGCAGGTTGTTGACCACGAGGATCGCGGTCGCGAGCGCGCCGACCGGGATCGCGGCGAGCCACGCGATCGTCGGCGCCGACAGGGTCTGCACGTAGACCGTGCCCACGACCGCGACGAAGCCGAAGAAGATCAGGACGAACACGTCGCCGAGCCCGTGGTAGCCGAGCGGGAACGGCCCGCCGGTGTAGGCGATCCCGCTGATCACCGACGCGACGCCGATCGCGATGACGGGCCAGCCCGCGGTCCACGTGAGGTACAGCCCGCTCAGGGTCGCGAGCCCGAACGCCGCGACCATCGCGACCTTCATCGCGGTGGGCGAGATCAGGCCGGCGGCGACGGCGCGGGTCGGGCCGAGGCGGTCGTCGGTGTCCGCGCCCTTCTCCGCGTCGAAGACGTCGTTGGCGAAGTTCGTCCCGATCTGGATCCACATCGCGCCGAAGAGCGCGGCGAGCGCGGGGCCCCAGCGCAGCCCGCCCACGGCGTGGGCGCACGCGGTGCCCACGGCGACGGGGACGAGCGCGGCGGTCAGCGTGGCCGGCCGCGCCGCGAGGATCCAGCGCTTCATCGGAGCCGCTCCGCCAGGGCGCCCGGCGCCTCGAGCACGACGTTGTGCCCGACGCCGGGCACGACGGTGGTGGGGTGGGGCAGCGACTCGGCGATCGCGCGGTGCCGCGCGTCGAGGTCGCCGACCACGAGCTGGACCGGCACTCGCGGGGGCGGGGCGGGCGGCATCTGACCGAGCCCGAGGTGGCGCAGCGCGCCGGCGAGGCCGGCCGCGGTGTGCGAGCGGCGGATCGCGCGCTGCGCGGCGAGCTCGGCCGGGGGCAAGTCCCGTTGCGAGCTCCACAGGTCGAGCGACTCCCACGCGTCGACGAAGGGGTCGAGGCCGTCGGACTCGAGTTGCTCGATCCACGCGCGGTCGGCCTCGCGTCGGGCGGCGCGCGCGTCGGCGTCGGGGAGGCCCGGGTGCGCGCCGATCAGCGTCGCGCGCCGGAACAGGTCGTCGCGGTGCAGCAGGTGCCAGCCGAGGCGCCCGCCGAGCGAGTAGCCGACGAGGTGGGCGTCGCGCACGCCCTCGGCCTCGAGCCACGCGGCGAGCCCCGCGACCTCGACCAGCCATGGCCGGACGGGCTCGGGCGCCGGGCCGTGCCCGGGCAGGCGCGGGCGCACTACGCGGCCCTCGAGGCGCGCGGCGAGCGCGTCGAACACGCGCGGGTCGCCCGTGAACCCGTGCAGGAGGACGGTGGTCACGAGGCGGCCTCCAGCGCGGCGCGGACCGCGCGCACCTGATCGCGGGCGCCCGACGGATCGACCACGCAGCGGAGCACCGTCGCGCCGTGCCGCGCGAGGGCCTCGTCGAGCGCGGCGTCGAGGCCGCCGAGGTCCGTGACGTCGGCCGCGGCCACCCCGAACGCGCGCGCGGCGGCCACCGCGTCGACGCCCGACGGCGTGGTGAACAAGGCCATGTCGACGCCCGCCTCGGCGACGGGCAGCTGCTCGAAGATCCGGCCGCCGCCGTTGTCGAGCACGACGAAGACCAGCGGCGTGGCGGCGCGCGCGGCGAGCGAGAGGGCCCCGACGTCGTGCGCGAACGTGACGTCGCCGATGAGGGTCACGAGCGGCTCGCCGGTCGCCGCCGCCGCGCCGGCGCTCGCCGCGACCCACCCGTCGATGCCGTTGACGCCGCGCTGCGTGATCACCCGGCGACGCGCCCCGCCGCCGCGGACGTAGCGATCGGCGTGACGGATCGGGAGGCTGTTGCCCAGCGCGACGAGCGCGCCGTCGTCGAGGCGCTCGAGGACGCGGCGCACCGCGGTCGCCTCGGTCAGCGCGTCGCCGAGCGTCGCGTCGAGCCGCGCCCACGTGCGCGCCTCGATCGCCTCGAACGGCGCGGACCGATCGGCGTCGTCGGCGAGCGCGCCCACGATCGCGCCGAGGTCGCCGAGCACGACCGCGGCCGCGGTCCCGGACGGATCGCGGAACCGGTCGCCGCCGAGCACGAACCGGCGCGCCGGGGGCCCGGCGTCCAGCCAGCGGAGGTAGCGGCCGGTGGTCGGGGTCGCGCCGATCTCGAGGATCACGTCGGGGTGCTGCCGGTCGAGCCACCACTCGAACGAGTCGGCGGCGCGCACGCCCGGGCGCGGCCCGAACCTCAGCTGGCTGCCCGCCTCGGCGAACAGCGTGATCCCCGTGCGCCGCAGGAAGTCGAGGATCGCCTCGCGCGGCGCGTCGACGGGGAGCGGCCCGGCGACGAGCGCGGGTCGCTCGGCGCGGGCGAGCGCGTCGCGAATCGGGGCGAGGCTCGCCGCGTCGAGCTCGATCGCGGAGCGGGCGATCGGGGCGACCGACACGCGCGCGGCGCGCTCGACCAGGTCGTGCTCGTCAGCGGTCTCGGCCGCCACGGGCTCGAGGGGCTTTTGGGCCGGCGCGTTGATCTGCACGGGGCCCGGGACCGGACCGAGCGCGCGCTCCACCGCGCGGGTGGCCGCGCCGACCAGGCCACGCAGCGCGTCGTCGGTGGGCGCGGGGTCGCCCAGATCGCAGGCGTGGCGCGCGTGGCGGCCGTAGAGATCGACCTGATCGGTGGTCTGGGGCGCGCCGCGGCCGCGCAGCGCGAGCGGTCGGTCCGCGCTGAGGATCACGAGCGGGATCGCCGCCTCCGACGCCTCGATCACCGCGGGGTAGTAGTGCGCCGGCGCGGTGCCCGAGGTGCAGAGCAGCAGCGGCGGCCGCCCCGTGACGCGGGCCATGCCGAGCGCGAAGAAGCCCGCGGCGCGCTCGTCGATCACCGAGTGGATGGTCAGGTCGGCTCGCCGCGACGCGGCGAGCAGGTACGGCGTCGAGCGTGAGCCGGGGCTCGCCACGACGTCGGTGATCCCCGCCGCCGCCAGCGCGTCGAGGAGCCGGTCGGCCCAGACGGTCAGCAGGTTGCGGGGCGCCTCGGTCATTCGATCCCGATCGCCGACAGGAGCGGGCGCAGCTTCAGCGCCGACTCGTTCCACTCCGCCTGCGGCTCGGAGCCCTCGACGATCCCGCCGCCGGCCCACAGCCACGCCGAGGCGCCGCGAACCACGCCGCAGCGCAGCGCCACCGTGATCTCCGCGTCGCCGTCGGCGTCGACCCAGCCGACCGGCCCGGCGTACCAGCCGCGCGCGTGCGGCTCGTGGCGCGCGATCCAGTCGACCGCGTCGCGCGCGGGGACTCCGCCGACCGCGGGGGTCGGGTGCAGGGTCCCGACGAGCTTCGCCGCGTCGACGCCCTCCTTCAGGGTGCCGCGCACGGGGGTGTGCAGGTGCAAGACGTTCGGCAGTCGACGCACCTGCGGCATGCCCGGCACGTCGACCGACTCGCACAGCGGCTCGAGCCGCTCGACGAGGTGCTCGACCACCGGCCGGTGCTCGCGCAGGTCCTTGAGGGACGCGCGCAGGCGGGCGTCGGCGTCGGCGGCGTTCGCCGCGATCGAGCCGGCGAGCGCGTCGGCCTCGACGAGCCGGCCGCGCTTGACGAGCAGGCGCTCGGGCGTGGCCGCCACGAACGTCCCCGCGCCGAAGCGCAGCGCGAAGCGCCAGGTCTTGGGGTAGCGGCCGCTGAGCGAGCGGGCGATCGCCCACGGGTCGAGGTCGCGGTCGGCGGTCACGTCGGCGCGGCGCGCCGCGACCACCTTGCTCACGTCGCCGGTCGCGATCGCGTCGGTGATCGCGCCGATCGCCGCGCGGTAGGCCGCCTCGTCGGAGTGCGACACGCGCAGCACGTGGGCGGGCGGGCGCTCCGGCGGCGTGGAGGTGAGCGCGTCCCACACCACGCGCAGCTCGGCGCGCGCCAGATCCAGTCGGCCGAACCACCCGTCGCGCAGGTCCACCGCGGCGGTGAGGACCCCGCCGCGCTCGCCGCGCTCGTAGGTCCAGCGCGGCAGGAAGAACCGCCCGTCGCCGAAGCCGGTCCAGGGCTCGCGCTCGGCGCCGCCGGCCGCGAACGCCCAGCCGCCGTACAGCCGCGGCGGCGCGTCCTCGGCGGAGGCGTGCGTGAAGCGGTCGACCTCGGCGAACAGCGCGCGGCGCGCGGGCTCGAGCGCGTCGAACCGCGTCGCGCCGTGGAGCGCGATGGTGGCGCAGGTGCCCGCCGCGACCACCGGCGCCTCACCGGGGGCCCGCCACACGATGGAGGTGCCTTTGCGCAGCGTGCGGGCCAGCGCCTCGACCGGCGCGCGCGGCGCGGCGAAGCGGACCACCGCGATGCGTCGCGCCTCGGCGGCGCGCGCGAGCGAGTCGGCGAGGAAGCGCTCGGCCTCGGCGCGACCGAAGGTGCTCGCGGGCGCGGCGACGAGCGGGGCGCTCACGACGGCACCTCCCCGACGTACAGCGCGCAGGAGCCGAAGGTCAGCGGCGTCGGGGTGACGTCGGTCAACCCGTTTCGCTCCATCGACGCGACGAACTCCTCGACGGGAGGGAACGCCGCGATGGAGCGCTGCAGGTAGCGGTACTCCTTGTGACCGCTGAGCAGCGCGCCGAGGTTCGGCACGACGTGGTGCACGTGAAACCGCGCGAGCGCGCCCATCAGCCCGGCGCGCGGCTCGGACAGCTCGAGGATCGCGACGCGGCCCCCGGGCCGGACGACCCGCGCGAGCTCGCGCAGGCCCTGGGGCCGGTCGGGCACGTTGCGGATGCCGAACGCGATCGTCGCGGCGTCGAAGGTGTCGTCTTCGAAGGGCAGCGCGAGCGCGTTGCCCTCGGCGAGCTCGATGCGCTCGGCCAGGCCCTTCTTGGCCACCTTCTGGCGGCCGATCTCGAGCATGTTCACCGACGGATCGACCCCGACCACCGTGGCCTCGGGGCAGCGGCGCGCGATGAGCAGCGCGAGGTCGGCGGTGCCCGTCGCGAGATCGAGGACCTTCGCGGGGCCGTCGATGCGGAGGCTGTCGACGGTGAGCCGCCGCCAGCGCTGGTCGACGCCGAGCGAGATGATCCGGTTGAGCAGGTCGTAGCGCGACGCGATCGCGTCGAACATCGCGCCCGAGCCCATGCCGTTGGCCTGGAGGCTGGTGTTTGTCACGTCGTCCTCCTCACGCGGGCCGGTGGATGGTGGCGTCGGCCACGGTGCGGAGCGCGTCGCGCGCGCGGCTCGGGGGGAGGTCTTCGATGGTCCGCTTGGCGCGGTCGGCGTGCATCTGCGCGAGCTTGCGCCCGTCGCGGAGGCTGCCGGTGCGCTCGATCCGCTCGAGCGCCTCGCGGCACGTCCTCGGGTCGGGCGTCTCGGCCGCGACGATCTCCTCGATCACCGCGGTCAGGCCGCGGTCTCGCTCGAGCGAGACGATCACCGGGTAGGTGAGCTTGCCCTCGCGCAGGTCGGCGAACAGCGCCTTGCCCGTCTTGTCGGGGTCGCCGGCGAGGTCGAGCAGGTCGTCGATCGCCTGGAAGGCCACGCCGAGATCCGCGCCGAAGCGCTCGAGGACCGCGCACTGATCGGGGTCGGCGCCGCCGGCCCGCGCGCCGGCCCACATGCCGAAGCGGAACAGCGCGGCGGTCTTGCCCTCGACGATCGAGAACCACTGCGCCTCGGTCGTGTCGAGCCGCCCGCGGCGCTCGAGCTGCAGCGACTCGGCGAGGATCATCTCCTCGAGCACGTCGAGCAGCCGGTCGAGCACGCCGTCGACCCGCGCCTGGCGAACGCGCTTGAGCGCGTCGACGAGCAGGTAGTCGCCGGCGAAGATGGACACCGCGTTGCCGAAGATCAGCCGCGCGGTGGGTGCGCCGCGCCGCGTCTCGCCGACGTCGACCACGTCGTCGTGCAGCAGCGTGGCCGCGTGCACGAGCTCGACGGCGAGCGCGAGCTGCTTGGTGCGCTCGTCGAAGCCACCGCCGAGCCGCGCGGCGAGCGCGACGCACATCGGGCGCAGCCGCTTGCCGCCGAGATCGAGCAGGTGGCTCGCGCTGCGCTCGACCGCCGACGCCTCGGGGCGCAGCCGGGGCATCGAGGCTTCGAGGGCGACCATATCGGGCGCCACGAGGTCCGCGAGGTCCGCGAGCCGCGCGCCGAGCCCGGGGAGCTCGGCGCCGCGACAGAGGGTCTGCAGACGGCGCAGCAGCGGCGGCTCGGCAGAGACGGGTTGGGGATGAATCGGCATCAGGCCACCCATGCGTTCGAATCGTTCAACAATCTTTGAACGGTATATGGGGCGACTGGGCCCCCGTTCAAGCCGACGTCAGCGGCGCATCCACACGCGCGACGACCGTAGCAGTTCGTCGGTCATGGTCATGAGGGGCATCGCCGCCATGACGCGCAGGCTCTCGGCGGGCGTCGCGCGGTCGTTGAGGAATCGCGCCAGCAGCTCCGGATCGAGCCGCTCGAACAGGCCGACGATCGCTTCGCGGGCGTCGTTCGGGTGTCGCGCGAGATACGACAGGAACACGCGATCCTGGGCGCGGGTGAGCCAGGTGCGCAGCTCGGGCGGGTCCGGGAGCGGGCCCTCGACGAGGCGCTCGGCGAGCGCGGCGCTGTAGCGCTGGATGGCGAGGAAGGCGTAACCGGTGGAGGGCTTGGCGAGGCCCCCGCCGAGGCCGATCGGGTACACGCGCTGGATCCGTCGGGCGAAGGGCGCGGTGGTCATCGGGATCACGCCCGTCTCGGTGTGCCGGATGCGGAAGCTCGCGTCGCCGAGGCGCTCCTCGAGGGCGGCCCGGTGCTTGGCGAGGTCGACCGGGCCCGCGTCGAACCAGGTGGCCTCGACGAGCGCGGTGTGCGCGTCGAAGGGCAGCTCGTAGAAGAAGAACAGCCCCTCGTCCCGATCCATCGGGAAGTCCATGAGCGTGGCGACTCCGGGGTCGAACCGGGGCTCGTCGCAGCGGACCTCCCAGCCGGTGAAGTGCTGCAGCAGCGACACCTCGGCGTCGCGACGGCCGCGCGGCGGCCGCGAGTCGAACACCGCCTCGACGCGGAGCGCGCCTCGAGCGGTCTGCACGATCGCGCCGCGGGGACCGTCGTCGGTCACGCTGCCGACCTCGACCCCGAGCCGGACGTCCACGCGCGCTCGAGCGAGTCGCGCGCGCACCGCGTCGTAGAACGCGTCGGCGGGCAGGTGCGCGTAGGTCAGGGGTGGGGCGCTGCGCTCGACCCAGTCGCCGCCCGCCCGGACGCGCCAGCGGTCCCAGCGGTGCGTGACGAGCTGCTCGAACGGGTGCGGCTCGACGTCGAAGAAGCACCAGGTGCGGTCGCGGGTGTAGCGGGTGCGGGCGTCGACGAGGATCAGCTCGCGCGGGTCGAGCCCCGCGTCGAGCAGGTGCCACGCGAGGCTCAGCCCGGCGCACCCGGCGCCGACGATCGCGAAGCGCGCGTCCATGTCAACGCAGCGCGGCCAGCGCGGCGAGGGTGTCCTCGAAGGGACACGGCGGCTCGCCCTGTCGCAAGAACGCCTCGATGTCGTCGATCCGATCGAGCGCGGCGTCGAGGCGCCGGTCCTGCCCCCGGTCGTAGGCGCCGAGCAGGACCAGATCGCGCTTGGCCTCGTACACCGCCAGGTGCGCGCGCATCGCACGCGCCGCCTCCATGTGCTCGGGCGGGGTCACGCGCGGCATCACCCGCGACAGGCTGCGCAGCGGATCGATCGCGGGCCACCGCCCCCGGGCGGCGAGCTCGCGGTCGAGCACCACGTGTCCGTCGAGGATGCCCCGCGTCTCGTCGGCGACGGGCTCGTCGAGGTCGCCGCCCTCCACGAGGACGGTGTAGACGCCCGTGATCGTCCCCGCGGCCGAGGTGCCGCCCCGCTCGAGCAGTCGGGGGAGCGCGGCGAACACGCTCGGCGGGTACCCGCGCCGCGCCGGGGGCTCGCCGGCCGCGAGCCCGACCTCGCGCGCGGCGCGGGCGAAGCGGGTCACGCTGTCCATCAGCAGCAGCACGCGGCGACCGGCCTCGCGGAAGTGCTCGGCGATCGCGGTGGCGACCCAGGCCGAGCGCACCCGCAGCAGCGCCGGGGCGTCGCTCGTCGCGACCACCACGACGGCGCGCTCACGGCCCGCTTCGCCGAGGCAGTCCTCGAGGAACTCGCGCACCTCCCGCCCGCGCTCGCCCACCAGCCCGACGACCACGACGTCGGCGTCCGCCTGCCGCGCGATGCGTCCGAGCAGCGTGCTCTTGCCGACGCCGCTTCCCGCGAACAGCCCCACGCGCTGCCCCTCGCCGAGCGTCATCAGCCCGTCGATCGCCCGGATCCCGGTGACGAGCGGCCGATCGATCCGCCGCCGCGACAGCGGCGCCGGCGCCTCCCGCATCACCGGCCAGCGCGTCCCCCGCAGCGGTGGCCCGCCGTCGATCGGATGGCCGAGCCCGTCGAGCACCCGCCCGAGCAGCGCGTCCGAGGCCACGATCGACAGGGGCTGACCGGTCGCCCGCACCCGATCGTCGGGGCCCACGCCGCGCGGCGTGCCGAGCGGCAGCAGCATCGCGTCGTCGAGCTCGAACCCCACGACCTCGGCCGTCAGCGGCTCCGCGTCGCGCCGCTCGATCTCCACCACCTCGCCGACCCGCACCCCGGGGATCGACGCGCGAATGGTCATGCCCACGATGGCCCGCACGCGCCCGGTGACGGCGGTCGGATCCGTCTCGGCGATCGCCTCCAGCGCGCGCTCCAGGTCCACCGCCATGACCGCGTTCTAGCAGACTGCGCGGCGCGCCGGTTCTTCGCTGAGGGCGGCGAGGTTTAGCCGGGAGAGCGAGGAGAGAGAGCGAGAGAGGATGAGAGAGGGGGGCGGGCTGGGTCGCGCAGGGAGCGCGTGGCGCGCGGGGTGGGGCGTGCGAGCAGCGCGGTCGATCGCGGGCTGGTTCGGGGCGGCGAGGTTTAGCCGGGAGAGCGAGGAGAGAGAGCGAGAGAGGACGAGAGAGGGGGGACGCGGGCTGGGTCGCGCCGGCCGTGGTGTCCCGTGCGGGACCACCGGCGAGCACTTCCGCGCGATCGTCGACGCGTTGCGGAACGTTGGGGGGCATGCGGGATGGGCGTGCGGGCGGTGGCGATCGATCGCGGGCTGGTGGAGGCGGCGATGTCCAATCGCGAGAGCGAGGTCGACGTACGTCCGCGGTGCGGCTGGACGACGCCGTCCCGATGCGACGGCTGGCTGATCCGAAGGCCGCGGCGCGCGCAGCGCGGCCGCCGAAGGCCGGGAGGACGAGCTGGCCCACACGCCCCGGGAGGGCGAGGCCGGCGAAGGGACCCCACCGGACCCGGCGCGCCGGCGCGTTGGGTCGCGGAGCTCTCGAGGTGGAGAGGGGCTTCGCGGCTCCGGAGGGCGTGGCGAGGCGAAGCCGAGCCCGCCCGACCCGGCGCGCGCCGAGCGCGCAGGCGGCGCGAAGCGACGCCGGAGCGCGAGGCCACGCGCCGAGCGCGGGCGAGCGAGGCGAAGCCGAGCACTCGCCCGCGGGGGGCGCGCGCGGTGTGAGGTGCGCGTCAGCGCACCGAGCATCGGGCGCGGCGGGGGCGAAGCCCCCGAAGCAATCAGTCGAACAGCTCCTTGAGCTTGTCGAGGAAGCCCTTCTGCTGCGGGTGGACGTCCTCGCCCATCTCCGCGGCGAGCTCGCCGATCAGCTTCTTCTGCTTGCGGCTGATCTTCTCGGGCACCTCGACCACGAGCTTCACGAGCTGGTC
>Ga0070728_10007256_pt1 | contig 10168 bp, 7 predicted proteins | sample tdDd471_FD_66723 | JGI IMG/M metagenome (GOLD analysis project Ga0070728, IMG submission 66723) | Marine sediment microbial communities from the Atlantic coast under amendment with organic carbon and nitrate - tdDd47.1 | ecosystem: Environmental > Aquatic > Marine > Coastal > Sediment | place...
TGGAGCATCACGAGGTTTACTGAGGGCTGCCAATCTTGCATAGGTAAAGGGGCTAAGGATGAATGAGGCAGATTTAAAAACCCGCCCCCACCTGTAGTTAGCCTTTAGCGCGGCTAACGTACTCACCCTTGCGGGTGTCAATACGAATCACTTCACCTTCACTCAAAAACAATGGTACACGCACTACCGCGCCCGTACTCAACGTAGCTGGCTTGCTGCCGCCCTGCGCAGTATCACCTTTCAAACCGGGGTCAGTCTCAGCAATTTCCAACTCGACAAAATTGGGAGGGGTTACAGATAAAGGCGCTCCGTTGTACAAAGTAACTTCACATTTATCCTGCTCTTTTAGCCATGGAGCTGCATCGGCTACTGCATTTTTATCAGCTTGATGCTGCTCAAACGTATCAGGCTCCATAAAATACCAAAACTCACCATCGTTATAGAGGTACTCCATATCGACGTCCATAACATCAGCACCTTCGAGAGTGTCGCCTGATTTCAGCGAACGCTCCCAAACCCGACCAGTAATCAGGTTGCGAAATTTGACACGACTAAAGGCCTGCCCTTTACCGGGACGTACAAATTCATTTTCCAAAATGGTGCAGGGTTCACCATCAAGTAATACTTTAAGACCGCCACGGAATTCGTTGGTAGAATAGCTGGCCATTATTGCCCTCACAAAATCTGAGTTATTAAAAGCGCTAATGATACATCGAACCGAACCCGGCTGTCAGGCACTGTCACTATCGACGGCGTTAAATCAAGAGACTTGGCAACAGGCACTTGCTAATACGATCCGTGACCCTCGGCAACTGTTTGAGCTTTTGCAACTGGACCCATCAGCCTTGCCAGCCGCATTAGCTGCAAGTAAAGACTTCCCTCTTCGTGTGCCCCACAGTTTTGTCGAACGCATGAAAAAGGGCGATGCAAGTGACCCATTATTGCTGCAGGTACTACCACGCGGGCAGGAGCTGGATTATCAACCAGGATTTTCAAAGGACCCGCTTGAGGAGGGAAACAGTAACCCTCAACCCGGACTGATTCATAAGTACCAAGGTAGAGTCTTGCTCGTAGTAAGTGGCGCCTGTGCCATTAACTGCCGTTATTGTTTCAGAAGGCATTTCCCTTATCAGGATAATAACCCTAGCCGAAAGGCCTGGATTAATACACTTCGGTATATCGCTGATGATCCCAGTATCCACGAAGTCATTCTTAGTGGCGGCGACCCTTTGGCTGCCAGTGATACGCTACTAGCCGAACTGACTGAACGCATTGCCGACATTCCCCATGTCCAGCGGCTACGAATTCATAGCCGCCTGCCCATAGTTATCCCGCAACGTATTAATGACTCCTGCATACAGTGGATGACGAAGTCACGCCTACAAACCATCATGGTGATTCATAGCAATCATGCGAATGAGCTCTCACCTGAGGTAGGAGAGCGCTTACTCACCCTACGGCAGTCCGGCGTTCACCTTCTAAACCAAACGGTATTATTGAAGGGCATTAACGATAACAGCGACACATTATGTAAGCTCAGCGAGTCGCTATTTCGCTATGCTGTACTACCCTATTATTTGCATTTACTGGATCGGGTACAGGGTGCCGCACACTTTTTAACCAGCGACAAACAGGCAGGCAAACTCGTAGGGGAAATGACTCAGCGACTACCCGGTTATCTAGTACCAAAACTGGTGCGTGAATTACCGGAAAAGCCAGCAAAAATGCCCGTTCCAGTGCTTTTTTAAATTTATTCTATAGTTAATCAAGAGATTTACAGATCAAGGACAATCATGGACTTTGATGTTCAAACCCTATTGAAGATCCCTACCCAGGATCTCGATCAAGGCCAGTTTTTTGCCTTAAACGCCCAATCCGCTAACCAATGGGTAGACAGCCTTCACAAGGCTAATTTGGGCGATATGGCTAAAAAGTTGTTTCTCGCTACAAAAGAACTCAACCAAACCAAAATGCCGACTGAAACACGCTTACAAATACTCGAGGCTCTTCGCAAACCGACGTATTTTGCTACCCGGTCACTGGCCAAACATTATCTTAATCAACCCTTTGTTCTGCCGGAAAAACCTGCACAAGTAGCCAGCCTAGCTGACACGCTACACCAACATCTAGCAACAGGAAACAGCATCGTTGCCGTTGATTTACTTTTACCTGAGACCGGCCTGAATGAAGAAGACCGTCAACAGTCCTTGGCAATTGCCATCCATAGAGCCACAACAGACTATTGCATTAACCTGGCCCGGCATTTTCAACTGTATCAACCTGCACCAACTGAAATATGGCAAAGGTTACATGCGTTCTTTCAATTAGCAGAGCATGAACAGGTTCTGGATTATGAAGTCGAAGACCCTCACTTTGGAAACTGCACTGTCGAGCAGGCCTATAAACGGGCTTTATTATTGGCCAGTTGTAACGCGAACCAATTGTTGCAAAATCATTTTAACCATATGTTGCAGGCCTTTACCTGCTGGTCAGACTTAATTGATCTTAGCCATACTCCCTCAGGCTTAATGCTGGTTAACCTGGATAACGACGAAACTCCCTTCTACCATGACCAGTCGAGAGAGTGCACAAACCCCTTATACATTGACTTCAGCAAGTTACAGGATCATCTCAGCACATTACTTACCTATGTCGATAAACTTGGGATGGTCAGTGTGGGGGAACTTAAACTCTCCCGAGATTTCATTTCTCATTTACTGCGTTGCTGGTCACAACATCAAGTTCGGCGCAGCAAACGCTTGGCCTCTGATAACCCGATTAACATCTGCGTTGGCCTAAGTGCGACACATCACTTTATTTCAGGAAAGGTCAGCTTTGAAACACTTCTGTGCGATCTAGAAACCCAAACCTTTGGCATGGAAAAAACCAATCCTTTTATTAAAGAGGACCACCACGCGCGCGCGCCAAAAGATGTATGGGACAGTGCCTACCAAGCCAATGTAGGCAATATCAACGTTTCTTTAGAAAGCATTCAACAAACCATGCAAAACCGCCACTTGAAACAAGAGGTCGATAAAGATACGACTAAATATCAGCACCATGCCGTTAACACCATTAATTTCAGTGCGACTGGCTACTGCATTAACTGGCGGAAGGAAGTACCTACTCAATTAAAACCAGGGGAAATAGTGGGACTCAAAGAGTCTCGTAATGAGCGCTGGAGTATTGCTGCTATTCGTTGGGTAGAAAATACACCCAACACCACTCCCAAACTGGGACTAGAACTCCTTTGCCCCAGCGGCACCCCTTATGGTGCGAAGGTGCTACAAAAGACAGGGGATCAGACCGAGTATATCCGTGTCTTGATACTACCGGCTTTACCCAATATTAGGCAGCCGTACACCCTACTAACGCCCAGCGTTCCTTTTAAGGTTGGGCAAAAATTAATTCTGAATCAATTGGGTAAAGAAATTACTATTCACCTGCAAGAAAAACTCAATGACCAGGGTAATTACTGTCAGTTCACATTCACCAGCAACCAGGATATACCTACCAATAATGATGAAATGAAAGCACTCGATGCTATTTTGGATAGCTTGTAAGCGACAGGATTAGTCGATAACCTTAATTGATAGATGAAAAGATAAACCCGCTGCCATCAAAAATGAATCGGCAGCAACTTTCGGCACACACTATGACAAAACAAAGTTCCATCAGTATCCTGCTCATCAACCACTCTGAAAATGCCAGTGAAGAACTGGTGACGGTGTTCCGTAACTCGGGACGAATTGCACGTATTGTTCGAGCAGCCTCTGCCGAAGAATTTCTCGCCTTACTAAACTCAAAACACTGGGACCTTCTGATTAGTGACAATCAGCACTCAGAAGTTTCTATTAAGCAAGCTCTAGAGCACTTAAAAAAGCTGCAGTTGGATTTACCATTGATCGCTATCTCTGATGACCAGGAAACGGCTCGCGAAGCACTGGAAAGCGGTGCAGCTGATGTCGTTGGTCATAGTGACCACCTTCAATTAACCCATGCAGCCTCAAGGGAAATCACTGCGTTCAACCAAAGACGCGAGCTATCAGAAGCCAAACAAAAACTGTCTGAAGCAGAACAAAGAGCCGAACTATTACTGTCAGAATCATCAACCGCTGTCGCTTATATTACTGACGGTATGGTCGTTGGCAGCAATGATGCTTTCTGCCAACAATTTGGTTATGGAAGCCAAGATGATATTGATTGTGCTCCCGTCATCGACCTGATTGCTGCTAAAGATAAAGATACGTTTAAAAGCCTGTTAAAGGCTCAACCCTCCAGGGCAGAACAAAGCACTGATATGGAATGCGCCATTCAACTACAAAATGGCGATAGCGTAACAACCAGTTTACAACTCAGTAATACCATCGTTGACGAAGAACATTGTATTCAAATTAGTCTGCACTCAAGTGGGCACTGTTCCGCTGATGCAGGTATGAGCACAGCAGACGGTTTTAGCCAAGACTATATTAATCATCGCCTTGACTCAGCCATTGTTCAGGTACAAGCCAGTCATCAAGCCTCTGCTTTACTGCTGGTACGAATTACAAAACTATTATCTATCCGTGACCAAAAAGGCCTCGATCACGCTCAGCAAATGGCACAGGAAGTCAGTCAGCTGATCAAAAAACAGCTGGGTGAAGAGATTACTCTGGCTAAAATCTGCGATGATAGCATTGCCGTTTTACTGGCTGCCGAAGACGCTGACCAAGCATTGAATATGGCCGAGTCTCTAGGAAAAGCACTCAGCGGCGCGGAACTGGAAACGGCGCCTAATCTTACCTTAGCTTCTGCCGTGAGTGTTTTGGCTATTGACGGTAGTGTTAGCAACGCCCCCGAGTTGCTAGATTTTCTTTTCCTCAATAACCGCAAGCAAAACGATGATAGCGTCAACATTTATGCCCCCCCACGCACCCGCAAAGCACTGGGGGACGCCAAGTCCGATGACGAGCTAGACTCGGTTCTGGAAGAGGCCCTGGAAGACGGACAGTTTTGGCTAACCTTCCAGCCACTGACTAACATCAGAGGAGCTTCCGGTGACCACTACGAAGTCAAGGTACGAATGAGTGATGCAGACGGCAACGAGCTTGTTGCTTCTGATTTCCTTCAGTCCCTCAACTTTTCCAATATCAATACACGTCTTGATCGCTGGGTGCTGCTTGAAGCCAGCAAACGCCTAGCCGAACAAAACAATAAAGATATACGTCTTTTAATTAATTTAACCCCCCATAGCCTGCATGATGAAAGTTTGCTTACCTGGTTGGGTGTGGCCTTAAAAGCAGGGGATATTAACCCGGAATCGTTGTTATTACAGTTTCAAGAACATGATGTCATTGATAACCTGTCCGCAGCACAACAGTTTGCTAAGAACCTAAAAGAAACAGGCTGCCAGTTATCGATCAGCAGTTTTGGTTATTGCGAGGAACCACTCAATACTCTGCAGACCATTAACCCTCACTTTATACGCATACACCGCCAATACACCGAAGAACTCCAACATAATGGGGATGCACAGCTCTTAAAAGCATTGGTTTCAGGTATTGCAGAAAGCGGGGCTAAAACGGTAATTACTGCCGTTGATCATGCGGCTGTTATGGCACAACTTTGGCAATTGGGTGTGGATTTTATTCAGGGCAACTATCTAGCACCACCTGGCCAGGACATGGATTACGAGTTTACTGATATCGCGTAACAAGCGATATCAGTAACGTCCTACCCAATTTCAGGCCCGTCAGAGTGCCTATCACTGATACCCAACAAGTAAAGGATACCGTCCAGGCCCAAAGCAGAAATAGCCTGTTTAGCTGACTCTTCCACAATAGGTTTAGCCCTGAATGCTACACCAAGGCCTGCCTTGCTCAGCATGGGCAAATCATTGGCCCCATCTCCAACAGCAATCGCCTGCTCCAGAGAAATATTCTCCAATGCGGCAATTTCCTGTAACAGCTCGGCTTTACGGGCGCCATCAACAACCGTTCCGGTCACTCGCCCAGTCACTTTGCCATCCTCAAGCTCCAGCTCATTGGCATGCACATAATCAATACCCAGGCGTTTCTGCAAATATTGACCGAAATACATAAAACCACCGCTAAGAATTGCCGTCTTATAACCCAGCCGTTTTAGCGTACTGATCAGTTTTTCAGCGCCTTCTGTAACAGGTAACGTTTCCGCAATGGATTGTAAAACCGAAGCATCCAAGCCTTTAAGTAAAGCTACCCGTTCGGTAAAGCTTTCAATAAAATCGATCTCACCCTGCATGGCTCGTTCAGTAATAGCCGCGACTTGATCACCAACACCGGCAGCTTTAGCCAGCTCATCAATGACTTCCGCTTCAATTAACGTAGAGTCCATATCAAACACAACCAGTCGGCGATTACGACGAAACATATTGTCTTCCTGCACCGCTATATCGATATCGTTCTGGCGGGAGACGTCCATTAAATCACGGCGAAATAGGTTGTTATCGGACAACTCACCCCGTACAGAAAACTCAACGCAGGCATTGGTCTGTTTGGAAACCGCATCAAGAGCAATTCGCCCTGAAAGCGATCGATCCGGTCAACATTCAAATCGTATTTCAAAACGACAGCCGTAAGGCTCGCTAAATGCTGAGCCGTAATCTTGCGAGCCAACAGCGTAATAATATGCCTTGGCTTACCTTGACCCGATACCCATTGCGAATACTCTTCCTCTGTAACAGGCGTAAAACGAACACTCAGCTCCCTATCATGTAAGCGGTACAAAATGTCCTTCAGAATTAATGAAGAATCTTCTTCCTCAGGTACTTCAATTAGCATACCCAGGGATAGCGTATCGTGGATCAATGCTTGACCAATATCTAAAACGTTAACCTGATGACTAGCCAACACCTCCGTTACAGAAACGGTTACGCCAGGCTTGTCCGCCCCGGAAATATTAATCAGGATAATTTCATTCACTATTTAAGCTCCTCAAGCAAGCCGCCATTGTAACTGGTAAAGGGTAACGGACAACAGACAAGGAAAAAACTATTGACTACACTCTATGGGTCAATTCACAGTATTACGATGCCATCAATGTACTTAAAAGTATGAAAAAAATTTTCCTCTCACTGCCATTTGCACACAAAGCCGCTCTAATATGCGCGCTGTTCAGCTTAATGGCCTGCTCCATCGTAATTTTGGCAACCCACCAATCGCAGCAACTGCTGGTTCGCCAAAGCGCTGAATACTTTAGTCAGAGCCTAGCCCAGAAAATTGCAATAGAAACCAGCGCGCCTCTGATGCAAGGCGATAAGCTCAGCCTGCAACGTTTGCTGGATAATCTGGTTGATGACTCAATGGTAAGCCACGCGGCTATTTACGGTATTGATGGCCAGCCCGTTGTTGCCGCAGGCAGCCCAAAGAAAGACTTACTGGCTCAATCAGCTTCCATCAGCTTTGAAGATAGCCTAGCTGGTTACGTTGTGATTTCTCTCGACCCCTTTGCCCTGGCCTCAAGCATTAAAGAACACACCTGGTCGCTGCTTGCGCTTTCACTATTGTTGTCGGCTGTTATCTATATGCTTAGCCTATTTATTGCTCGGCCTTTGGCTCATCACTTCAGACAACTGGCTCATATGCTAAAACAACCATCACCTGCAGTAGTCCCGCTTTATAACAGTGACGATGAATTCCAACAATTACACACAGCGACTATCGAACGATTAAACAGTGACCGAGCAAGACCTCGCCAGGCACACAGTCTATTGCATATAGAAGTTGATGAAATCGAAACGCTAGACTCAGATGACCCTAGAATAGCCAGCTTGACAGAACAATTAGAAACCTTAGGGCAGCTATATCACGGGCAGTGTAACGTCACACGAAAAAATGCATTTACGCTTAGCTTTGCAATAGGCAATGACGACGAAATTGACCATCCGTTTCGGGCCTTATGCTGCGGCTATTTGCTACAACAATTACATCGTCATGATGATGACTTAACACTAGCAACGGCATTAACCACGCAGCCAGGCTCAGACTATTCCATCCAGGCAGAATTGGAATACCAGCAGCAGCTGGAAGACCTAAGTCAGCTTGGTCGGATTCAACTTGCTGACGTTATAGCCAGTCAATCCGTTCAAGAAGATACATCAATAGAAGGTCGCGCAGAAATTAACGGTAGCGGTATCCTGATTGGATTTTCTGATGGATACCAAAGCCTACTGGATAACCAACTGGACACACTTAAAAAGGCACAAGACAGCTAATTACCAACAATAATCAGCTACTTGACGATTTCTATCCGGTCGACCTTTTGGAAGCCCCGCGGTAGTTTATGACCTCGCCTACCACGCTCTCCCTGATAATGTTCCAGCTCGCTAAACTTCATATTCACGTGGCGTTTACCCGCATAAACACGAAGGCTATCTGTTTCTAGAAGAACAACAATACTGACAACAAATTCTTCTCTCGATTGGACTCTTGCTGAAGGAATACCAATAATTTTATTCCCTTTGCCCCTTGCCATTTGCGGCAGGTCAGCAAGCGGAAATAGCAACATACGTCCTTCGTTAGTCACGGCGGCAACATAACTGTCTTCATAGTTGCTGACCGCTACTGGCTGCACTACCCGTCCACCTTTTGGTAGGGTTACTGCGTTTTTACCTGCTTTATTTTTACTCTGTAAGTCAGAGAACTTAGCGACGAAACCATAACCGGCATCCGAGCACAAAAGATATAAATCATCTTCACTACCCATTAACAAACCATGAAAAACCGCACCAGAAGGCGGATTAATTCTACCGGTTAAAGGTTCCCCCTGCCCTCGGGCCGAAGGTAAGGTATGGGCAGCCACCGAATAAGAGCGGCCGGTAGAGTCCAGAATAACAACAGGTTGATTAGATTTGCCTCGCGCCGCCAATTTAAAATGGTCACCGGATTTATAATTAAGCGAAGTTGGATCAATTTCATGACCTTTGGCAGAACGGATCCAGCCTTTTTCAGATAATACGACGGTGACAGGTTCGGTCGTCATTAGATCTTCTTCGCTGAAGGCTTTGGCATCGGACCTTGCAACAAGCGGCGAACGGCGATCATCGCCAAACTCTTCGGCAACGGCTAGCAGGTCTTTTTTCACCAGCGTTTTCAGACGACGGGTTGAAGCAATAATCTGCTCTAGCTCCTGCTTCTCTTTTTCCAAAGCTTCCTGCTCTTCCTGGATTTTCATTTCTTCCAGTCGCGCCAATTGGCGTAACTTGGTTTCCAGAATGTATTCCGCCTGCATCTCGACCAGGTTGAAACGCTCCATCAGCACAGGTTTCGGCTTGTCTTCCTCCCGAATGATACGAATCACCTCATCAACATTGAGGTAAACAATCATCAAAGCTGCCAATCGTAACAAGCGCTCTTCGACCTTATGTAATCGGTGCTCTAAGCGTCGCTTAGTCGTAGCAGTACGGAACTCCAACCACTCCCGCAAAATCATATCCAACGATTTCACCTGTGGCTTACCATCAATACCAATCATATTGAGATTGACACGATAGCTGCGCTCCAGATCAGTGGAGGCAAACAAGTGGTTCATTAAACCATCGAGATCGATGCGGTTCGAGCGCGGGACGACCACCAGTCGAGTCGGGCTTTCATGATCTGACTCGTCACGTAAATCCGCTACCATCGGTAATTTTTTCGCCTGCATTTGCTGGGCGATCTGCTCCAGAATCTTGGCACCGGAAACTTGATGGGGTAGCGCAGTAATGACCACATCCCCGCCCTCTTTTTGCCAGACAGCGCGCATACGCAAGCTACCACGGCCTGTTTCGTAAAGTTTTAAGATATCTTCACGGGGGGTGATGATCTCAGCCTCTGTAGGGAAGTCAGGGCCTTGAATATGCTCACAAACACCAGCCAGCCCCGTCTTTGGCTCATCCAATAAGCGCACACAAGCGCTGATCACTTCGTTAAGATTGTGGGGCGGGATATCAGTCGCCATCCCCACCGCAATGCCTGTCGTCCCATTCAATAAGACTGCAGGAACCCGAGCAGGCAATACTGCAGGCTCATCCAATGTTCCATCAAAATTCGGGACCCAGTCCACCGTACCTTGCCCCAACTCTGATAGCAGAACTTCCGCAAAGGGTGATAATTTTGCTTCGGTATAGCGCATCGCTGCAAAGGATTTAGGGTCATCCGGTGCCCCCCAGTTA
>Ga0070728_10007258_pt1 | contig 10166 bp, 10 predicted proteins | sample tdDd471_FD_66723 | JGI IMG/M metagenome (GOLD analysis project Ga0070728, IMG submission 66723) | Marine sediment microbial communities from the Atlantic coast under amendment with organic carbon and nitrate - tdDd47.1 | ecosystem: Environmental > Aquatic > Marine > Coastal > Sediment | place...
CGCCGCCGTCGGGCGCGCCGTCGACGTGTGCACGGGGGACTGAACCGATGCAGGGACGCTTTCTGACCGGCGCCTGGCGCCACCTCGCCATGATGAACTGGGTTGTCGACCCGGCGCGGCTCGAGCCGCTGGTACCCCGCGGGACGGAGCTCGACGCTTTCGAGGGTCGAACGTACGTGAGCCTTGTCGGCTTTCTCTTCGAAGATACAAAGCTACTTGGCGTCGGCGTGCCGGGCCACGTGCGGTTCGAAGAGGTCAATCTGCGGTTCTATGTGCGGCGTACGGACCCGGGCGAGACCGAGCCGAAACGCGCGGTCGTCTTCGTCCGAGAGATCGTCCCGAAGGCGGCGATCGCGTGGACCGCGCGCCTCATCTACAACGAGCAGTACGTCGCCCACGAGATGGGGCACGACATCGCGCTGCCCGGCGACGGGCCCGGGCACGTGCAGCTCACGTGGCAGCACGAGGGGCGCGACCTCGGTATGCAGGTGAACGTGGACGGCGCCGCCGAACCGATCGTCGAGGGCAGCGAGGCGGAGTTCATCACCGAGCACTTCTGGGGATACGTCACCCAGCGGGACGGCTCGACGGTGGAGTATCAGGTCGAGCACCCGCGCTGGGACGCGTGGTCCGCCACCTCGAGCCGCCTCATCGGCGACGTGCCCGCGTACTACGGCGAGCGGTTCGCCGACGTGCTGCGGCGCCCGGCGGACTCGGCCTTCGTCGCCGTCGGCAGCGACATCGTCGTGCGCAAGCCGCGCCGGCTCCCCGACACGATCTGACGCGGTACCGCGCTGCCACACGGTCACGCGGCACGGTCACGCCACACGGTCACGCGGCACGGTCACGCGGCACGGTCTCGACGTGGCTCTCGGCGGTCCCGTCGACCGCGAAGAAGCGTGCTCACGGGCACACGGTCAGCGGCCCCTCGAACGCGACGCGGCACCGCGCGGCGTCGCCCGCCGACACGTCGCCGGGGCCCACGTAGGTGACCGTCGCGATGCCGGTGTCGAAGTCGAGGGTCGTCGACCAGAACGTGTCGTTCTGCGTCTGCATCGAGCACGTGTCGACGGGCAGCGGCGCGAACCAGGCGTCGGTCAGGCCGTTGTCGGCCTGGTGGCCATTGTCGCGCACGAGGTAGATGACCGACGGGGCTCCGGTCGCGTCGACGATCGCGTCGCAGGCGGGCGCGTCGTCGCCGGCGGCGGTCGTGACCGTGTCGAAGTCGACCTGCCAGCATCCGTCGGCGAAGCACGTGCCCCGCGCCGGCACGCCGACCACCGGCGGGTCGTCGTCGACGAGGGCCCCGTCGTGGTCGATCCCGAGTGCCGGCTGTGCCGTGATGCGGGCGAACCGCAGGTCATCGACGTCGGTCTCCCAGACGTCCGAGGCTCCCTCCGCCGAGACCACCCACCGGGTCGCCGCGCCGTTGCCGACGCGGGTGATGGTGCCGTCGAGGGCCTGCTGGGCGACGAGCGCGCCCTCGGCGACGCCGAGCACGCCGGGGGCGTACACCTCGCATCGCGATGTCGCGGGGTCGACCGCGGCGTCGAAGCCGTCGCGCAGGCCATCGGCGTCTTCGCCCCGGGCGCGGCACACCGCCAGGGTCTGGCCGCCACCGTCATCGAGCCGCACCGTCCATGTGACCCGCGTCGGCCGCCCGCGGGTGTCACCCTCGGACCCGTCCCACGGCGCGCCGTCGAGCACCTCGAGGGCGACGGACGCGCAGGCGTCGGGCGCGTCGATGGCGACCGCGCCGTCAAACGTCAGCGAGGCGGGGCCGCACCAGGACACGGTGCTCGGGTCCAGTGGGCGATCCGGCGGGCCGTCGTCCGCACAACCGGCGAGGGCGCTCGTGACGAGGAGCCCGCCGGCAACGACGGCGAGACGGGCGGGCAGAGCAGGGCGGCGGGCGAACGACAGAGTGCACTCCGGGGCGTGGCCGGTGCATCATGACAGCGCCCTCGACCGCGAACCACCCCGCAGCCCTGCTACCCACCGTGCCCGACCCCGCCCGCCCGCGTCCCGAGCAGCGCGGCCGTCGATTCGCGACGCCGAACCCGTCTGCCGTGCACCACAGCTTCTTCGATGCCCTGCGGTGGATGATGTCTCGCAAGCCGGGGCCGTGGCCCGACGCGGTGGACGTGCAGCCGGCCGTGCCCGACGAGCGGGTGCAGGGCGACGCGCTGCGCGTGACCTGGGTCGGTCACACGACGGTGCTCGTGCAGGTCGCCGGCGTGAACCTGCTCACCGACCCGATCTGGTCAGACCGCTGCAGCCCGCTGTCGTGGGCGGGCCCGAAGCGGGTGGCGCCCCCCGGCGTCCGGTTCGAGGACCTGCCGCCGATCGACGTCGTGGTGCTCAGTCACGACCACTACGACCACCTCGACGCGCCCACGGTCCGCCGCATCGTCGAGGCCCACGCGGCGTGCACCTTCGTCGCACCGGTCGGGGTCGGGCGGCGGCTCGCGGCGTGGGGCGCAGCGCACGTGGTCGAGGCGTCGTGGTGGGACGCCGTCGACGTCTGCGGGCTGCGCATCACCTGCACGCCGGCCCAGCATTTCTCGGGGCGAACGGCGTTCGACCGCGACACGACCCTGTGGGCGACGTGGATGATCGAGCCTGCCGAGGGTGGCGCGATCTGGTTCGGCGGCGACACCGGCTGGTTCGAAGGCGGGTTTCGCGCCATCGGTGACGCGTTCGACGACGTGCGGCTCGCGCTGATCCCGATCGGCGCGTTCGAGCCGCGGTGGTTCATGTCGCCGGTGCACATCGATCCGCAGCAGGCCGTCGAGCTGGCCCGGATCGTCGGTGCGCGGCACGTGCTCGCGACGCACCACCGGACGTTCCCGTTGGCGGACGACGGCTACGACCAGCCGGCGAACGAGCTCGCCGCGTGCCTGGACGAGGCGTCCGAGGCGGACGGCTGGTTTCGCGTCGTCGCGCACGGTGAAGCGTGGGACGTGGCCTGACGCCCTCGTGATGCCGCCGCGGGCGCGAGAGGGGAGGCGTGCCGCCGGGCGCCGTGCCTCGCGGACCGGGTGGCCATGTCGCGAACGGGCCCTGGCGACTCGATCCCGGGCGCCGGATCGGACAGGATGAGGCGTGCGCTGGCCCGTGTGCGGTCGGCGAACTCCTGCATCCGGGACCTGGTGTGCGTGTCCGAGCCGCAGAGACGAAGCTCCCGCAGGCGGTCGACAACCCGCTGCGCATCGCGGCGATCGGGCTGGCGCTGCTCGCCATCGCCGGATGCTGCGCCGGCGGCACCGACTACCTGACCCTCTCGGTCGGTGAGGTGCGGGCGAACACGACGATCCGCTGGGGAGAGACGATGCAGATGACGGACCCGACGTTCGACGCGGCGTGGCCTCGGGCGAAGGACGCCCGCGGCGAGCCCCTCGAGTTCTACGTCGGCGACGAGCGGGTCGACGTCCCGACGGAGCGGTTCGAGGTCGACAACCAGATGAACAACGGCTGCGGCTGGTCCGACCACGTCGAGTACCGGCTCGGCGCGCTGGGCCCGGGGACGTACACCGTCGTGCACCGCCGGGCGTCCGGGACGGGCGACCGGGTCAGCTGCAGCGGCGGCTGCCCCTGGACGACGTTCGACGGCGACGAGGCGCTGATCGTGACGATGGTCGTCGAGGGCATCGACACCGCGGACGCCTCGCTGGACGGTGACGAAGCGTCGGATGCCGGTGCCGCGCCGGATGCGGTGGGCACGGACGACGCGGCGCGGGACGCGGCCGGCGACGGATCGAACGAGATGGGCGACGCCGACGATGGTGTGAACGGCGATGCCGGTGCCCCCGACGATGCGTCGAGTGACGATGCCGCGACCGGCGATGCTGCGACCGGCGATGCAGCGACCGGCGATGCTGACGACGCGGATGACGGGTCCGGCGACGCAGCGCCGTGATGGGCGGCCGCGGGGGCGCCTACGATCGGTCCACGCAGACCCGCGGTCCGGTCTCGCTCCACTCGACGATCACGCGCCAGGGGCGGCAGCAGACCTCGCAGTCGACGACGAACGTCCCGGCGAGGTCGGCCTCGACGGCCACTTCACCGGGTTCGAAGCACCACGGGCAGGTCACGGGGACGTAGTCGATCACAGGGTGTCCGGGGAGCGGCGGCCAGCGTGGCGCCGGTCGGCAGGTCAGGCGCGAGGCAGGCCGGCAGCGTCGAGGATGCGGCGACCCGGCCCCGCGATGCGTCAGCCGCGGTACTTCTTGAGCTCGTACCGCGCGACGACGTTGCGGTGCACCTCGTCCGGGCCGTCGGCCAGACGCAGCGCGCGCGCCGCCGTCCACGCCATCGCGAGCGGGGTGTCGTCGCTCATGCCTCCGCCGCCGTGCAGCTGCATCGCCATGTCGATGACGTCCTGTGCGACGTTCGGGCACACGACCTTGATCTGCGAGATCTCGCTCATCGCGTCGCGCACGCCGTGGCGGTCGATCATCCACGCCGCCTTCATCACGAGCAGCCGCGCCTGCTCGATGCGGATCCTCGCGTCGGCGATCCGCTCGCGGTTGCCGCCGAGGTTCACGAGCGGCTTGCCGAACGCCACGCGGCTCGTCGCCCGTTCGCAGGCCAGCTTCAGCGCCATCTCGGCGAGCCCGATGAGGCGCATGCAGTGGTGGATGCGCCCCGGTCCGAGGCGCCCCTGGGCGATCATGAACCCCTGGCCGGGCCCGCCGATGAACGCGTCCTTCGGCACGCGCACGTCGTCGAACACGACCTCGCCGTGCCCATACGGCGCGTCGAGTCGCCCCATCGCCGGCAGCAGGCGCTCGACGCGCACGCCGGGCGTGTCGCGGGGCACGAGCACCATGGAGTGCTGGGCGTACCGGTGCGCGTCCGGGTCGGTGAGGCCCATGAAGATCAGCATCTCGCACTGCGGATGCCCGACGCCGGTGGACCACCACTTGCGGCCGTTGATGACGATCTCGTCGCCGTCGACCACCGCGGTCGCCTGCATGTTCGTCGCGTCCGACGACGCCACGGCCGGCTCGGTCATGCAGAACGCCGAGCGGATCTCGCCGGCGAGCAGCGGAGTGAGCCACCGCGCCTTCTGGGCGTCGGATCCGAAGTGGTACAGGACCTCCATGTTGCCCGTGTCGGGGGCATTGCAGTTGAAGATCTCCGGCGCGATCGCGCTGTGCCCGGTGCGCTCGGCGATCGGCGCATACTCTGCGACCGACAGGCCGCCGCCGAGGTCCGGGTCGGGCAGAAAGAGGTTCCACAGACCGGCGTCGCGGGCCTTCGCCTTGAGCGTCTCGATGATCGGCAGCACGACCCACGGGTCGTCGAGGCTCGCCATCTCGCGGTGGTAGTCGGGCTCGATCGGCTCGATGTGCTCGCGCATGAAGGCGTCGACGCGGTCGAGCATCGTGCGGCTGCGGTCCGAGAGGGCGAAGTCCATGTCGTGCCGGGGTCGTGAGGGCGCCCCAGCGTGCCTCGTCGTGCCGCGAGGGGCCAGCGTGGCGGATCGAATCCGCGGGTCGCGCGTTCGCACGGGCACCCCACACCCCGAACCGACGATGACCCGCTCTCGCTCGCCCCTTGCCCGCCGCGCCCTCGGTGCGCTCTCGTTCTGCGCGGCCGCCGTGGCCCTCGCTGCGCCGGCGGCGGCGGACACGACGGGCGTCCACGCCGGATTCGGCCTGCACCTGACGGTGGATTCGCTCGACCGTGGCGACAGCCCGCCGGGGCTCTTCGGCGCCCTCGGCTGGCTGTGGGGCGACACGCCGCCGTGGTACGGGCAGGGCGACTACCAGCTGGTGGCCGCGCGGGGCTGGTTCGGCGTGCCCGGGGACCCCGGCGACGCCGCAGCGCTCGTCGAGTACGGCCGCGGCAGCGACCAGTTCTTCATCGGCGGGCGGTACGGCGCAGGCGGCGGGATCACCTGCCACGACGGTGCATGTGGCCCCCGGTTCGGTGTGCACGGGCTCGCGCGCATCCCGTTCATGCAGATGGCGATGGTGCGCCTCGACCTCGCCGGCGAGCACGTCGACGGGCGGTTCGGTGTCGTCGCGACCGCGTCGTTCGGCATCGACGTCATCGGGTGGTTCGACGTACAGGACCGGTCGATCGAGCGTGTCCCGATGCCGGCGTACGAGCCGGAGTCGACGGCGCAACCGTAGCCGCGCGCGGCCTCACGAACGACAAACGCCGGCGGCCGCGAGAGGCGCGCCGGCGTGTGCCGCGAGTGTGGCGGATTACTCGGCTTCTTCCTCGGCCGGCCACTGCGGCGCGATCTCCGAGATGTGAAGCACGGCCGGCGGGGTGTCGGTGCTGTCGTAGTGACCGACATAGATGTTGTAGAGGCCGGACTCCGGCGACTCCATCGACAGCAGCGGGTTGAAGCCGTTGCTGTCGTCGTTGCAGGCCCACGAGCCGTCGGGGAGGTTCACGACGAGGGTCGTGTCGGCCTCGGACACCACGTACAGGTTGAGCGGGAAGTCGTCGCCCGCGGTGTACACGAAGTCGACGTCCGGCGCTTCGGCGATGTAGCCGACGCAGCCCTCACCGAGGCCCGAGGCGTCCAGCGGACCGCCGGCAGCCATGTCCGTCGTGTGCGGGTCGGGCATGAAGCCCGTCTCGAGCTCGACCGTCCCGAAGGTCGGGTCCAGCGAGATGTCCGGACCGCTCGGCTGCGACGTCGGAGCGTCCTGAGCAACCGCGGTGGCCGAGAACGCGAGAGCGGCGAAGCTGACGAGGATACGGGTCTTCATGATGCACTCCATCGAGTCCATGAGTCAGGGGCGGGCGTGGACCACCATGGTCCGTCTTCCGTGAGCGTGTGCCCTTTGCCCCTCTGGCACGCCCTTCGACGTGCGGTCGGCGATGGTATTCAATCCATCTCGATCCGTCGAGGGACTCCCCGGCGCGTCCCGCGACGACGATGCAGCGGGCGCCGCCGCCGACACACGTTTGACGCATGGTGGGGATCTGCCCATGATGCGCCCGATCCGAACCTGCTGCCCATCGACCTGCCATGCGTCGTCCCCACCGCTCTGTTCTCTGCGTGCTCGCGCTTCTCGCCCCGCTCGCGTTCGGCGCGTGCTCGTCCGACGACGGCAGCGGCGGTGAAGGGCCGGACCGCGGCGAATCCGACACCGGTCGCGTCGACACCGGCGAGGTCGACAGCGGCGGCGAGGCGGACACCGGCGGCGGCACCGACGACACCGGTGGAGGCACGGACGACACCGGCGGGGGCGGCGAGGACGTCGTCGAAGACGCCCCCGAGTCGTGCGAACCCGGCGAGCGCCTGTGCCTCTCGTCGGCCGTGCAGGCGGAGTGCGCCGACGACGGCGTCACGCTCATCGAGACCCCGTGCGTCGAGGGCACCGTCTGCGCCCGCGACGACGTGGGCTGCCAGCCGACCGTGTGCGAGCCGCGCACCCGCGAGTGCGTCGACGACCAGAACTACCGGCGCTGCGACGACGGCACGTACTGGTCCGAACCGATCGCGTGTGACGAGGACCGGTACTGCGACGAGGGCCGCTGCCTCGCCCGCGAGTGCCTGCCGAACGTCATGTTCCTGATCGACGGGTCCGGCTCGATGGCCGGCGAGTGGGACAACGTCCGCCGCTCGATCGACTCTGTGGTCACGAGCAACCCCGAGGTCGCGTACGGCCTCTCGATGTTCCCCACCGGCCTCAGCTGCACGATCGGCGACGGCAGCACCGACCTCTTCGGTGGCGGTGGTGTCGACTGGCCCCACGTCGGCATCGACGTGAACGCCGGGCCGGTGCTCGCCGACTGGTTCGCCAACAACGACGCGTCCGGTGGCTCGACCCCGCTCATCTCGGCGATGAACTGGTTCGCCGACAATGCCCGCGACATCTGGGGCACGCCGATCCGGTTCGCGTCCCTGATCGTGATGACCGAGGGCCTCGACACCTGCAGCTGCGACGAAGACAGCATCGGCTGCATGACGTCCGGCCTCGCCGCCGCCACCCAGCGCCTGGCCGTGCAGGGCGTCCACGTCTACGTCATCGGCTACCAGTTCGGCGAAGCGCCCGAGGCCCTGAACGCCATCGCCGAGAACGGCAACACCGCGTTCACCGAGTTCATCTTCGCCGGCAACGAGTCGAGCCTCACCGACGCCTTCGGCACGATCATCGAAGACGTGAAGGGCTGCAACTGACCGCCGGTCGGCGCCGCCCAGGCGCCGACCCCCATCGCGCAGCCGGGGATGGGGCAAGGGCAGGGCCAGGGGCACGTAGCGCACACCCGCGCCCGGCCCCCCAACGCCGGCACCCCCATGCCCATGCCCGTGCCCGTGCCCGTGCCCGTGCCCCGCTCCCACGCCGTCCCATCACCCGGCTCGGGCAGGTGCAAGTGCAGGGGCAGGGGCACGTAGCGCACACCCGCGCCGGCCCCCCAACGCCGGCACCCCCATGCCCATGCCCGTGCCCCGCTCCCACGCCGTCCCATCACCCGTCTCGGGCATGGGCACGGGCACTTGCACGGGCAGGTGAATCGGCCTCGCGGCCCCTTTGATCAGAACCCGTCGTCCGTACAGACCGGCGGATCCTGCGCGCCGAAGAAGTCGCTGCAGTCCAGCCCGGGCGGGCAGGTGCGGCCCCCGTCGCAGCGCTGGGCACACCCCTCGACGAACGAGAAGAGCGGGCACGCGGCGTCCGGGTCGCGGCACACGACGGTCTCCGGCTGGCAGGCCTGCGTGCACGTCCCGTCCGGTCCGCAGAAGACGTGCTCGCCGCCACCGCAGTCGTCGATGGACGAGCAGGCGTCGCCGAACGAGCCGGGGCCGGACGCGAGCGGGCCGCACTCGTCGGACCCGTCGATAAACCGGTCGTAGCACGCGTACCCTGCGCGCGGGCAGTCGCCGTCGCCGTCGCAGTCCTGCACGCAGATGTACATCGTCGTCTCGGCGTCCAGGAAGAGGGCGGCGATGCGGGCGCCGTCCGGGCAGGACGGCGGCGTGTCGGTGCCCGCGAGCGTGCAGAACCCGTCGACGAAGCCGTCCTCGGGGGTCAGGCAGATCGCGTTGGGCTCGGTGCCGCAGTCGGCGTCGCGCGCGCAGGCCGCGCCGACCTCGAACACGACCTCTTCGCAGTCGTCGTCGATGCGGAAGTCGCACCCGATGATGTCCGGGCAGATGCCGTCGGGCATGCCGCAGAGCGAGCCGTCCTCGAGGCACCGGGCGCCGAAGCACGTCGTGCCGTCCGGGCAGGTCGACGGGTCCTCGTCCGTCGAGCAGAACTGCGTGCAGGCCGCGTCGAGCTCGCCGTCGACCGACTCGGTGCAGCGGACGTTGTCGCCCCCGGCGCACGTCCAGTGCCCCTCGCACGCCTCGCCGAGCGGCGTTTCACCGATGCCGGCGCGGGTGCACTCGGTCGTGCCGTCGAAGTCCTGGTCGTGGCACGTGTAGCCCGTGCGCTCGCAGTCGTCGTCGGATTCGCAGTCGAGCCCGCAGTACAGCGTCGTGTCGCCGGTCAGGTCGACGGTCGGGTGCGACCCGTCGGGGCAGCCGAGCACCTCGACCGGGTCGATCGTGCAGTACCCACCGAGGTATCCGGTGTCGTCCTGCGTCAGGCAGAAGGCCTCTTCGGCGCCGTTGCAGTCGTCGTCGCCCGCGCACGGCGTGCCGATGTCGCCCTCGGGCTCGGGGCAGTCGCTGTCGTTGAAGAAGTAGCAGAACTGCTCTTCGAGGCAGCAGGCGTCGCCGTCGACGCAGCCCCGCGGCTCGTCGAAGCACTCGACGTTGCACAGCGCCGGGTCCCCGCCAAGGAACCGGTTGACCACCGGCGCGCACATCTCGGTCGAAGGCGGCGGGCAGCTCGTCGGGCAGTCGCCGTCGCAGAGTTCGTACTCCGGGTCGACGCGCCCGTCGCCGCAGACGAAGGGGCACTCGGGGTCGACGCCGTCCGGGCACAGCTCGGTGTAGCAGCAGGGCCCGACGTCCTCGAGGTTCGCGTCGCCGAAGACGTCCCCGGGCAGGATGTCCTCGGGCACGTCGCCTTCGAAGCTCGCGTCGAAGTCCACGGTGATGCCGCCACCACCGCCGCCGCCGAGAAACGCGTCCTGCGACGGTGCGTCGGCGTGCCCACCGTCGGGCACCATCACGTCGGCGAGCCCGTCGAAGGCATCGCTGCCACCGCCGCCTCCACCGCCGCCGCCGCCAGCCCCGCCACCAA
>Ga0070728_10007259_pt1 | contig 10164 bp, 8 predicted proteins | sample tdDd471_FD_66723 | JGI IMG/M metagenome (GOLD analysis project Ga0070728, IMG submission 66723) | Marine sediment microbial communities from the Atlantic coast under amendment with organic carbon and nitrate - tdDd47.1 | ecosystem: Environmental > Aquatic > Marine > Coastal > Sediment | place...
GGCCTGGTACACCGCCTATACCCCCTATCAGCCGGAAATCAGCCAGGGCCGGCTGGAGGCGCTGCTGAACTTCCAGACCATGATCAGCGACCTGACCGGGCTCGAGGTCGCCAATGCCTCGCTGCTGGACGAGGCAACCGCCTGCGCCGAGGCGATGACCATGGCGCAGCGGGTGGCGAAATCGAAGGCCAAGGCGTTTTTCGTCGATGAAAACTGCCACCCGCAGAACATCGCGGTGATGCGGACCCGTGCCGCGCCGCTGGGGATCGAGGTGATCGTGGACGCGCCGGAGGATCTGGAGGCCGACAAGGTCTTCGCCGCGATCTTCCAATACCCGGGCACCTACGGCCACCTGGGCGATTTTTCCGCCCCGATCGCCGCGCTGCATGAGGCAAAGGCGGTGGCGATCATGGCGGCCGACCCGATGGCGCTGACCCTGCTGAAGGAACCCGGCGCAATGGGCGCCGACATCGCCGTCGGCAGCGTCCAGCGGTTCGGCGTTCCGATGGGCTTTGGCGGCCCGCATGCGGCCTACATGGCCTGCCGAGATGCCGACAAGCGCAACATGCCGGGCCGGATCGTCGGCGTCAGCGTCGACAGCCACGGCAACCGCGCCTATCGGCTGTCGCTGCAGACCCGCGAACAGCATATCCGGCGTGAAAAGGCGACCTCCAACGTCTGCACGGCGCAGGCGCTGCTGGCGGTGATGGCCTCGTTCTACGCGGTGTTCCACGGCCCCGAGGGGCTGCGCGCCATCGCCCAGCGCATCCACCGCAAGACCGCGCGGCTGGCCGCCGGGCTGGAGGCGGCCGGCTTCAAGGTGGAACCGGAAACCTTTTTCGACACCATCACCGTCGATGTCGGCCTGTTGCAGCGCGGCGTGCTGCAGGCCGCCGTGCGCGAGGGGGTGAACCTGCGCCGGGTGGGCAGTTCCAAGGTCGGCATCACGCTGGACGAACAGACCCGCCCGGACACCATCGAGGCGGTCTGGCGCGCCTTTGGCATCATCATGGAGGCCGACCCGAGCGAGGTCGAGTATCGCCTGCCGGATGCGCTGTTGCGTGAAAGCCCCTATCTGGAGCACCCGATCTTCCACATGAACCGGGCCGAGACCGAGATGATGCGCTACATGCGCCGGCTGGCGGACCGCGACCTGGCGCTGGACCGGGCGATGATTCCGCTGGGGTCGTGCACGATGAAGCTGAACGCGGCGGCCGAGATGATGCCGATCTCCTGGCCCGAGTTTTCCGACCTGCACCCCTTCGTGCCCGCCGACCAGGCCCGCGGCTATGCCGAGATGATCGCCGATCTCTCCGCCAAGCTGTGCCAGATCACCGGATACTCCGCCTTTTCGATGCAGCCCAATTCCGGCGCACAGGGGGAATACGCCGGTCTTCTGACCATCTCGGCCTGGCACCGGGCGAACGGGCAGGGGCATCGCAAGGTCTGCCTGATCCCGGTCAGCGCCCATGGCACCAACCCGGCCAGCGCCCATATGGTGGGCTGGGATGTGGTGGTGGTGAAATCGGCCGAAAACGGCGATATCGACCTCGACGATTTCCGCGCCAAGGCCGAGAAACACGCCGACAATCTCGCCGCCTGCATGATCACCTACCCCTCGACCCACGGGGTGTTCGAGGAAACCGTGCGCGAGGTCTGCCAGATCACCCATGATCACGGCGGCCAGGTCTATATCGACGGCGCCAACCTGAACGCGATGGTGGGGCTTGCCCGGCCCGGCGACGTCGGCGGCGACGTCAGCCACCTGAACCTGCACAAGACCTTTGCGATCCCGCATGGCGGCGGCGGTCCCGGCATGGGACCGATCGGCGTGCAGGAGCATCTGGTGCCGCATCTGCCCGGCCATCCCCATACCGGCGGCACAGAGGGGCCGGTCTCGGGCGCGCCGTTCGGCTCGGCCTCGATCCTGGCGATCAGCTGGGCCTATTGCCTGATGATGGGCGGCGAGGGGCTGACCCAGGCCACCCGCGTGGCGATCCTCAATGGCAACTACATCGCCAAGCGGCTCGAGGGCGCCTATGACGTGCTCTACAAGGGCGGCCAGGGCCGGGTGGCGCATGAGTGCATCATTGACACCCGCCCCTTTGCCGACAGCGCCGGCGTCACCGTCGATGACATCGCCAAGCGGCTGATGGATTGCGGCTTTCACGCCCCGACGATGAGCTGGCCGGTGGCCGGCACCCTGATGATCGAGCCCACCGAGAGCGAGACCAAGGCCGAGCTTGACCGGTTCTGCGACGCCATGCTGGCGATCCGCGAGGAGATCCGCGACATCGAGGAAGGCCGGATGGACGCCGAGAACAACCCGCTGAGGAACGCGCCGCACACCATGGAGGATCTGGTCAGGGAGTGGGAGCGCCCCTATTCCCGCGAACAGGGCTGCTTCCCGCCGGGCGCGTTCCGGGTCGACAAGTACTGGCCGCCGGTCAACCGGGTCGACAATGCCTGGGGCGACCGGCACCTGGTCTGCACCTGCCCGCCGGTCGCGGATTACGCCGAGGCGGCAGAGTAACGCGCGACGGGGCGGATCATGTGATCCGCCCTTTCGTTGCCCGGCGGGGCATTCGGGCGCCCGAATCAATGTCGCCCCGGGTCGAACCTTGGCGGGAATTGCCACCAGTTTTGCGTGTCGAAATTCCCGTTCGCAAATGCAGGTGCCGTCACGTTTCTCCTGCGGTGGAAGAAAACGCTTTGAATTTCAGGGGATGCACCCTGTGACGTTCCGTTATCGCGCTGGACATTCATCGCGCCGCCGCGCAGTCTTTGCCCAGGGCGCAGCGTCGGCTTTCAGTCGGCCAGACGGGAGGAGAGCCAAGATGAACATGTCATTCACCATACGGGAAGAGAACGCGAAACTGCTGGAGCGGGTCCGCAACATGATCCGCGACGAGGTCATGCCGCTGGAGGAGGAGTACGCGCAGGAGATCGCCAAGGGCAGCCGCTGGGAATACACCGAGCGCCAGTCGGAGATCCTCGAAGGGTTGAAGGCCAAGGCGCGGGCGCAGGGGCTGTGGAACTTCTGGCTGACTGACAGCGACAAGGGCTTTGGCCTGAGCACCGTCGAATACGCCTATTTCGCCGAGGAAATGGGCAAGACCCCGCTGGGCGCCGAGGTGTTCAACTGCTCCGCCCCCGACACCGGCAACATGGAGGTGCTGGAGCGTTACGGCACCGCGGCGATGAAAGAAGAGTGGCTCAAACCCCTGCTGGCGGGCGAGATCCGCTCGGCCTACCTGATGACCGAGCCCGATGTGGCCAGTTCGGACGCGACCAACGTGGCGATGTCCTGCGTGCGTGATGGCGATCACTACGTGCTGAACGGCGAAAAATGGTGGTCCTCGGGCGCCGGCGATCCGCGCTGCAAGGTCTATATCACCATGGTCAAGACCGGCGGCGACGATGCGCCCAAGCACCAGCGCCATTCGATGATCGTGGTGTCCGCCGACACGCCGGGCATCGAGATCCTGCGCGCGATGGAGGTCTATGGCCACGACGACGCGCCGCACGGGCACATGCATATCCGCTTTACCGATGTCCGCGTGCCGGCCGAGAACCTGCTGGTGGGCGAGGGGCGCGGATTCGAGATCGCCCAGGGCCGCCTCGGGCCGGGCCGCATCCACCACTGCATGCGTGCCATCGGCCAGGCCGAGATCGCGCTGGAACGGATGTGCAAACGCTCGCTCGACCGCGAGGCTTTCGGCAAGAAGCTGGCCCAACTTGGCGCCAACTACGACATTATCGCCGAATGCCGCATGGAGATCGAGATGGCCCGCCTGCTCTGCCTCAAGGCGGCCTGGTACATGGATCAGGGCGACGCCCGCGCTGCCGCCCCCTGGATCAGCCAGATCAAGGTTGTGGCCCCGCGCACCGCGCTCAAGGTCATCGACGAGGCGGTGCAGATGTTCGGCGGGGCCGGCGTGTCGCAGGACACGCCGCTTGCCACCGCCTGGACCCATGTGCGCACCCTGCGCCTGGCCGATGGCCCCGATGCGGTGCACCGCCGCCAGGTGGCGCGCGCCGAGCTGAAGAAGCACACACAGGAAAAGGTCTGAGCGGCACAGCCGCCGGAGGCATGATCAGGCGGCCCCCCGGGGCCGCCTTTTTTGTTGCCCGGGTTCCGTCGCGGCACCCCCGCCAAGGTTCATCTCCCCGTCACATAGTTTCACCCAACTGTCATCTGTCCTTCCTATGACCGCCCCATGACCGCAGGGCGGGAGTTGATCCCGCCTTGCCTGTTTCAATGACGGGCCTGGGGTGGGGGCGCCCCCATCAGCCATGCCCAAGGAGAACGAGATGACCCTCAAGACCATTCTGACGGCCACCACGGCCCTCGCCATCGCCGCCCCGGCCTTTGCCGCCGACAAGGCCGAAGTCCAGTTCTGGCACGCCATGGGCGGCGAACTGGGCAAGATCGTCGACAAGTTCGCGTCCGAGTATAACGCAGGCTCTGAGACCTGCCGGATCAACGCCATCTACAAGGGCAACTATACCGAGAACATGACCGCCGCGATCGCCGCCTTCCGCGCCGGCGAGCAGCCTCATGTCGTACAGGTGTTCGAGGTGGGCACCGCCACCATGATGGCCGCCGAGGACAAGGGCGCAGTCTATCCGGTCTACAAGCTGATGAAAGATGCCGGCGTCAATTTCGACCAGTCCGCCTATCTGCCGGCCGTCATCTCCTATTACACCGACACCGACAACAACCTGCTGTCGCTGCCCTTCAACAGCTCGACCCCGGTGATGTGGTACAACAAGACCGCGCTGGATGCCGCCGGCGTTGCCGTGCCCACCACCTGAAACGAGGTCGAAACCGCCGCCCGCGCCCTGAAAGCCAACGGGGTCGAAAAGCCGTTCTCGATGGGCTGGCAGTCCTGGACCCAGATCGAAAACTACTCGGCCTGGCACAACCTGCCGATGGCGAGTGAGGAAAATGGCTTTGCCTCGCTCAAGACCGGGTTCACCCTGCGGCTGGAGGCGTATCTCGACCGCAAGCCGCGGCAGCTGTCCGGTGGCCAGCGCCAGCGCGTCGCCATGGGCCGCGCCATCGTGCGCAAGCCCAAGGTGTTCCTGTTCGACGAGCCGCTGTCCAACCTCGACGCCAAGCTGCGCACCCAGCTGCGCGCCGAGCTCAAGGCGTTGCACGACCGGCTCGGCGCCACCTTCGTCTATGTCACCCATGACCAGGTCGAGGCGATGAGTCTGGCCGACCGGATCGTGATCATGAATGCCGGACGGGTCGAGCAGGTGGGTACGCCGATGGACCTCTATCTGCGTCCGGCCAGCCGTTTCGTCGCCGAATTCATCGGCAGCCCGTCGATGAATATGCTGGAGGGCCGGATCGGCGCCGACCGCAGCCGTCTCGAACCTGAGGGCGCGCCGGCGCTGTCCTTCGGCCTTGACCTGCCGGGCCCGGCAGGCCAACGCATCGCGCTGGGCATCCGGCCGGAGCATCTGGAACTGGCCCCGGAGAGCGGTGGCGCGGGCATGTTCCAGCTTTCGGTCAGTTTCATCGAGCAACTGGGCGCCGACACCGTGGTGCATGGCGCCGTGGCCGGAACCGCGGCGCCGCTGGTGGTGCGGCTGGCCGGGGTGCAACGGCAGCAGGCCGGGGCGGTGATGCCGCTGCGCTGCGCGGCCGAGGATCTGCATCTCTTCGATGCCGAAACCGGGCAGCGGCTGGGATCGGGCGCGTAGCCAGCCTTTTCCCGGTCCGCGCCAGGCGCGGCGCGAACAGCCCTGTCACCCCGCCTGCGCGGGGATGACAGCGTGCTTTCGCCAGGAACAGGGCGTGTGGCGCAGATGGCGGGCTGAAACCCGCCCTACGGGGTCACGCGAATGCGGGGCCTCCCACATTTGGTGCCTTGGCCAACCGATCCCTGCCCGCGCGGGGATGACAGCATGCTTTCCCAAGGGACAAGGTATCTCACAAATGGCGGGCTGAAGCCCGCCCTACCGGGGCGCGCAGCCCGTAGGCCGGGCTTCAGCCCGGCACCGCATCCCACCCATTGCCGACAAAACACAATCGAGGGCAGCGCGCCTTGAGGTCGGGCAAGGCCGGGAAGGCCTGTTCCGTGCCTTGCGCTCACTCCCCCTCGAAGGAACACAGGGCATGAACATCCATGCCCAACCCCTCCAGCACCCTGCGCCCGCCCAGGTCGGGAAGGTCGATGACGAAGGCGCAGCTGACGATATCGCCGCCCAGCCGCTCGATCAGCTTGATGCCGGCCGCGGCGGTGCCGCCGGTGGCCAAAAGATCGTCCACGACAAGGATCTTTTCCCCCGGCGCGATGGCGTCGTCATGGATCTCGACGATGGCCTCGCCGTATTCCAGCTTGTAATCTTGGCTGATCGTGGTGCCGGGCAGCTTGCCCTTCTTGCGGATTGGCACGAAGCCGACTGAAAGCTGGTGCGCGATCGCCCCGCCCAGGATGAAGCCGCGCGCCTCCAGCCCCACCACCTTGTCGATGCGTTCGCCCGCGTAGGGATGCAGCATCTGGTCGATCGCCATGCGAAAACCGCGCGGATCGGCGAACAGCGTGGTCACATCGCGGAACATGATCCCCTCGTGCGGAAAGTCCACGATGGTACGGATGTAATCCTTGACGGATGCGGGTTTGGCCATGGCGCTGCTCCGGATGTGGTCGACGCAGCGGGTTTGGCCGATGCGGCGCGCGCTTGCAAGACCCGCGTGCCATAGCAGTTCGGTCGCCTGCCCCGACGGGGCAGGGCGCGCGCTCAGCGCAGGGTCTTGCGAAAGCCGCGATAGAGCGAGGCCGGCAACCACATCAGATGCGGTTGTTTCCAGTCCAGCCGTTCGCGGATCAGGATCGCCCGTGCCGTATGAAGGTTCATTTGCCTTTCCTTTCATTTTGATGTTACGTCGATGGAATATCGACAAGCCCTATACAATGTATATACATAAGATATACCAAACGTCAAGGACCGGTGGGACAAAACGCGCGTGTCAAAGAAAGAAAGCAAGCCTTCCAGCAAGAAGAACAGCCAGTTGGTCCTGCGCCTCGACAAGGAGGAACGCGACGCCTTTGTCGAGCTGTGCAAGGAGATGGACACCAGCGCCGCGCGGGAAATCCGCCGCTTCATCCGCGAGTTCATGAAAGAGAACGCCGAAGGTTAGTCCCCGTTGCCGGGGACTTACCCTGTCTCAGACCGGACGCCGCAGCACCGCTGTCGCCAACCCCATCCCCATCAGCGTCAGACCGCCGGTCCGGGTCAGCCCGGTGATCACCCGCGGCCGCTCGATCCAGCTCCGCAGCCGGTCGGCCAGCAGCGCATAGGCCAGCGCGTTCAGCGCCGCCAGCCCGACGAAGGTGGCGATCAGCACCGCGAATTGCGGCACCAGCGGCAGCTCGGGCCGCAGGAACTGCGGCACGAAGGCGATGAAGAAGGCGATGGATTTCGGGTTCAGCGCGGTCACCGCCGCGGCATGGCCGAACACCCCGCGCGCGGTGATGTCGCGCTGCCGCGCCATCGCCTGCATGCCGGACGCGGGCGCGCTGCGCAAGAGCGTCCAGCCCATCCAGAGCAGATACCCCGCGCCGACCCATTTCAGCACCGAAAACAGCGCCGCACTGGCCAGCACCAGCGCCCCCAGCCCGGCCAGCGAGGCAGTCATCGCCGTGAGATCCCCCAGCGCCACCCCGGCGGCACTGGCCAGCGCCACGCTGCGCCCCTTGCTCAGCGCATAGCTCAGCACCAGAAGGACGGTGGGGCCGGGGATCAGCAGCAGCACGGTAGAGGCGGCAACAAAGGCCAGCCAGAGGTCGAAAGACATCATCATACTCCCTCAAACAATGGCGCAGATTGGCCGTGCAAACCGCGACATGCAGGACCGCCTTTATCTCAGCCGTTCAGCACCCGGCCCGCTACCGCATCGAGCTTGGCCACCAGCGCCGGGTCGCGCTTTTCCGGTGCGGTCATGATGGCAAACTCCAGAGCCCGGTCGCAGCCGCAGGGGCAGGGCGCCCGCTCTGCCCCCAGCAATCCGGGCAGCCGGCGCACCTTGTCGCGGCCCTTGTGGGCGTTGCCGGTCAGCGTGGCGATGATTTCGGTGATCTCCACCGCGCCGTGCTCGGGGTGCCAGCTGTCGTAATCGGTGATCATCGCAACGGAGGCATAGCAAAGCTCGGCCTCGCGGGCGAGCTTGGCCTCGGGCATGTTGGTCATGCCGATCACGTCGGCGCCCCATTGCTCGCGGTACATCCGCGACTCGGCAAGCGACGAAAATTGCGGCCCCTCCATCGCCAGGTAGGTGCCGCCGCGATGCACGGTGATTCCGGCGTCCCTTGCCGCCGTCTCGCAGGCATCGCCCAGCCGCGAACAGGTGGGATGCGCCATGCTCACATGCGCGACGCAGCCACTGCCGAAAAAGCTCTTGTCGCGGGCGAATGTGCGGTCGATGAACTGGTCGACGATGACGAAATCGCCCGGCGCCAGCTCCTCGCGGAACGAGCCGCAGGCGCTGATGGAGATCACGTCCGTCACCCCCAGCCGCTTCAGCGCGTCGATATTGGCGCGATAGGGCACATCGGTGGGGCTCAGGTAATGGCCGCGCCCGTGACGCGGCAGAAACGCCAGATCGACGCCGTCAAGCCGCCCGGTCAGGATCTCGTCCGAGGGGGTGCCCCAGGGGCTGTCCACCCTGACCCAGCGGGCGTCCTCCAGCCCCTCGATCTCGTAAACGCCCGATCCACCGATCACGCCGATTTTGGTTCTGGTCATGCTGCTTGCCCCATCTGTCTGTCGCGGGAGAGATTAGCCACGGCAGGGGCGGATGCAACCGGCACTCGCCCCGACGGGCGACAGGAACCGGCATTATCGCGCTCGGGGCTTGCCTCGCCTGCGCGCTCGTTCCACAACGCCTGCAACGACACGCGGGAGGCGCTTTCCTTGGTCTTTCTCACCATCCTTCTGGGGCTGTCGCCCTCCTTCCTGCTGGTCGGCCTCGGCGGGATGCTGCGCAACCGGCTGTCGGCCAACGCCTGGCAGGGGCTTGACCGGCTGAACTTCGAGATCCTGTTTCCCGCGCTGCTCTTCGTCGCCGCCTCCAGCCGGCCGATCGCCCCGGCGCAGGTCATCGCCATCGCGCCGCTGGTCTGGGCGATTCTGCTGTCGGGTCTGCTGGCGGGCGCGCTGGCCCGGCGCTTCGGGCCGCAGCGGTTCCTCGATTTCGCCGGCTGCTGGCAGACCGCCTGGCGGTTCAACACCGCGCTGGGCTTTGTCGCCGTCGGCACGCTCAGCCGCGCCGACGCCGGGCTTTTGGCGGTCACGGTGGGCATGGCGGTGCCGGTGGCCAACCTCTTTGCGGTCTCGGCGCTGTCGCGCGGCAATGCGCTGGGGCTGCGGGCGACGCTGGTCAAGGTGGCGCTCAACCCGTTCCTGCTGGCCAGCGTCGCCGGGGTGATCGTCGGGCTCTCGGGCTGGAGCGTTCCGGCACCGGTGCTGGCCCCGCTCAAGATGCTGGCGCAGGCGGCGATCCCGGTGGCGCTGATTTCCATCGGCGCGACGATGAACTGGGGCGCGCTGGCGCGGCTCGACCGGTTCAGCGCGATGCTTACCGGCACCAAGCTGGTGCTGTTGCCGGCGCTGGTCTGCGCGGCCGCGCTGATCACCGGCGCCACGGGGCCGCTGGTCGCGGTGCTGGTGCTTTTCGCGGCGCTGCCCACCGCCTCGGCGGCGCATGTGCTGGCGGCGGGATTCGGTGCCAACCGCGAGTTGGTGGCGACCCTGATCGCGCAATCCACCCTGCTCAGCGCGGCGACGCTGCCGGTCTGGATCACCGTGGCCGAACTGCTGTTCTGAGGGTGGAGACCGCCCAGGCCGAAAAACCCGTCTCAGTCGTCGGGGCGGATCATTTCGAACACCTCGGTCACATGGCTGTAGTCGCGATAGCCCAGCCGCGCCAGCGGCTGGAATACCCGCACGTCGAACCGCCCGTCGCGGATGCAGTCGTCGCGCATGTGCACGCCGACGACCGCGCCCAGCACCAGCACGTTGTTCTGCCCTTCCAGCGGCACGATCTGGGTCACCCGGCATTCCAGCGCGGCGGGCGCATCGGCGATGCGGGCGCAGTCGATCTGCGAACACTCCGCCGCCGTCAGCCCGGCATGGGCGAACTCGTCCACC
>Ga0070728_10007260_pt1 | contig 10164 bp, 8 predicted proteins | sample tdDd471_FD_66723 | JGI IMG/M metagenome (GOLD analysis project Ga0070728, IMG submission 66723) | Marine sediment microbial communities from the Atlantic coast under amendment with organic carbon and nitrate - tdDd47.1 | ecosystem: Environmental > Aquatic > Marine > Coastal > Sediment | place...
CGCCTTCGCCGATTCGGATTTCCTTCTGCGCGACGAGCTGCGGCCGGTCCGCCTGCAACTCGAGCTGTTGAAGCCCGAGCTCGCCCTGGCCGAGGCGGGGATCGACTCGACGATCGTCGTCTTCGGCAGCGCCCGGATCCCGGATGCCGACACGGCCCGGGCCGCCGCCGAGGATGCGGCGGGGCAAGCCGCCGCCGATCCGGGCGATCCGGACAAGGCGCGCCGCGCCGCCATCACCCGCCGCGTGGTCGAGAAAACGCGTTACTACGACGAGGCGCGGAGATTCGCGGGGTTCGCCTCGCGGGCCGGGTCGTCGGTGCCGGACCACGACTATGTCGTCGTCACCGGCGGCGGCGGGGGGATCATGGAGGCGGCCAACCGGGGCGCGGCGGAGGCCGGCGCCGACAGCATCGGGCTGAACATCGTCCTGCCCTACGAACAGGTGCCCAATCCCTACATCACCCCCAGCCTCAGCTTCCAATTCCATTACTTCGCGATCCGCAAGATGCATTTCCTGATGCGGGCGCGGGCGTTGGCGATCTTCCCCGGCGGGTTCGGCACCCTGGACGAGCTGTTCGACGCGCTGACCCTGATCCAGACGGGGAAGATCGCGCCGATTCCCGTCCTTTTGTTCGGCGCCCCCTTCTGGCGGCGGGTCCTGAGTTTCGACGCGATGGTGGAGGAGGGGGTGATCGCGCCCGAGGACGCCGATCTGGTAACTTATGTCGAGACCGCCGAGGAGGCCTGGACGGCGATCCGGGCCTTCTACGGCGAAACCTGATCGCCGGTCGGACGCATGGTTGAACGGAAACGCAAGACCCCACGCAAGCATCGTGCGCCGCCGGGCGCCGCGCCGGGCACGCTGATCGCCCATTCGGACGCGCTGCCCTCCGCCGTTCGCGTGGTCGCCTATGACGGGGCCGAGCTCGTCGAGCGGGAGATCGAGGATCTGGGCGAGATCGAGGAACTCCTGGACCAATCCGCCGTCTGCTGGATCAATGTCGACGGGCTGGGCGATGTCGGCACGATCCGGCTGCTGGGCGAGCGGTTCGGCATTCACCCGCTGGCGCAGGAAGACGTGCTCAACACCCATCAACGGCCGAAGGTCGAGGTCTATGACGGCCAGGTCTATATCGTCATCCGCATGCCCGGCGGCGGCCGCGACCTGGCGACCGAGCAGGTTTCTGTCTTCCTGGGCGACGATTATGTCCTGACCTTCCAGGAGCGGCCGGGCGACTGCTTCGACCCCGTCCGCGCCCGTTTGCGCGCGGGACGCAAGCGAATCCGCGAGGGCGGCGGCGACTATCTCGCCTATGCCCTGCTCGACGCCATCATCGACGGCTATTACCCGGTGCTGGAAGTGCTGGGCGACCGGCTGGAGACCCTGGAGGCCGAGATCCTGGAGAATCCCAGCGCCGCGCTGATCGCCGAGGTCCACGGCCTGAAGCGCGACCTGCTGACCCTGCGCCGGGCGATCTGGCCGCTGCGCGAGATGCTGAATACGCTGATTCGCGATTCGCTGCCGAACTTCGCCGACGAGACGCTGGTCTTCCTGCGCGACTGCTACGACCACACGATTCAGCTCCTGGACATGATCGAGACTTATCGCGAAATCGCCGGCGGGCTGGTGGATCTGCATTTCTCTTCGGTCGGCATGCGCATGAACGAGATCATGAAGGTCCTGACGATCATCGCCACGATCTTCATCCCGCTGGGTTTCATCGCGGGCCTCTACGGCATGAATTTCGACCCCCAGGTCTCGCCCTGGAACATGCCCGAGCTCGGCTGGTATTGGGGCTATCCCTTCGTGCTGGGCCTGATGGCCGCCGCCGCCGGCGGGCTGCTGATCTATTTCCGCCGCCGGGGCTGGATCGGCGGCGGCGCGCGATCCGCCGCGCCCCCGCCCCCGCCCCCGCCGCCTGCCTCACCGACCGACGCCAAGCCCTGACCGCCCGGCCCACGCCCTTCCCCTGGCCGCGCGAACCTGATTAACTCTCGTCCAGACGGGAGGCAGGGGAGCGGACGCGGATGGAGTTCACGCCCGAGCACGCGGCGCTGCGCGACGCGGTCACGCGCTTCGTCGAGGCCGAGATCAATCCCCATGTCGACGACTGGGAGGCGGCCGGCGTCTTTCCCGCCCACGATCTGTTCAAGAAGCTCGGCGATCAAGGTTTCCTCGGGATCAACAAGCCGGCCGAATTTGGCGGTCAGGGGCTGGACTACACCTATGCCGTCATCGCCGCCGAGGCGCTGGGCCACGCCCATTGCATGGGGGTGCCGCTCGCCATCGGGGTGCAGACCGACATGGCGACCCCGGCGCTCGCCCGCTTCGGATCGGACGAACTCAGGCGCGAATTCCTCGCCCCCGCCATCGCCGGCGACCGGGTCGCCAGCATCGGCGTGTCGGAGCCCGGCGCCGGCTCGGACGTCGCCGCCATCCGCACCACCGCGCGGGCCGACGGCGACGACTATGTCATCGACGGCCAGAAGATGTGGATCACCAACAGCACCCAGGCCGACTGGGTGTGCCTGCTGTGCAATACCGGCGACGGGCCGGCGCACAAGAACAAGACGCTGATCTGCGTGCCGCTGGACCGTCCCGGCGTCACCCGCGGCGCCGCCCTGGACAAGCTGGGCATGCGCAGTTCGGACACCGCGCCCCTGTTCTTCGACGGGGTGCGGGTGCCGCGCCGTTTCCGCATCGGCGAGGAAGGCCAGGGCTTCGTCTACCAGATGACCCAGTTCCAGGAGGAGCGCCTGTGGGCCGGCGCCGCGTCGCTGGTGACGATGGAACGCGCCATCGCCGATTGCGTCGCCTATACCGGCGCCCGCCCGGCCTTCGGCGGGACCGTCCTGGACAACCAGTATGTCCATTTCCGCCTGGCCGAGTTGCAGACCGAGATCGAGCTTTTGCGCGCCCTCGTCTACCGGGCGGCCGCGGACTATGCCGGCGGCGCCGACGTCACGACCCTGGCCTCGATGGCCAAGCTGAAGGTCGGCCGCCTGCAGCGGGTCGTCGCCGACGCCTGCCTGCAATTCTATGGCGGCATGGGCTACGTCAACGAGAACCCGATTTCACGCTTCTATCGGGACGGGCGGCTGGCGTCCATCGGCGGCGGCGCCGACGAGATCATGCTCAAGATCATCGCCAAGACTCTGGGGATGTATCCGCGCCGGGATTGACCGCCGCGCGGGACGGCGCCGATCGAGGCCGCGACAAGAGGGAGGGACGGAGATGGGCGCGCGCATCTTTCGCACCGCATTGTGCGATCTTCTGGGGATCGACTATCCGATCATGCTGGCGGCGATGGCCCCGGACGTCTCGGACCCGACCCTGGTCGCCGCCGTTTCCGAGGCCGGGGGCATCGGCGTCCTCGCCTGCGCCGACAAGAGCCCGGACGAGATCCGCGACCTGGCGGCCGAGACCCGCAAGCTGACCGGCAAGCCCTTCGGCATCGACGTGGCGCTGCCGATCAAGGCCGATACCCTGTCCCTCGACTACAAGGAAGCGGTCGCCCAGGCGGGCCTGCCCGACGATCATCTCCGCCTGCGCGACGATTTCATGGCCGCCCACGGCATCCCCTATGTCGACGATATGCGCAAGGTGACGCCGGGGCTGAGCTCGATCGCCGCCTTCAAGCTGGGCTACGAGCTGGGCAAGCGCCAGGTCGAGGCGATCCTGGACATCGCGCCGGCCCTGTTCGTCTCGGCGCTGGGCGACCCCGCCTTCATGGTCGCCGACGCCCATCGCCGGGGGATCAAGGTCATGTCGGTGGTCGGCCGGTCGAAGGATGCCGGGCGGGTGGCGCGGGGCGGCGTCGACGCGGTGATCTGCACCGGCACCGCCGCCGGCGGCCATAGCGGCGCCGTCGACGGCACCGTCTTGGTGCCCAAGGTGGCCGACATGATCGCGCCGACCCCGGTGGTCGCCGGCGGCGGCATCGTCGACGGGCGGGGGCTGGCCGGCGCCCTGGCGCTGGGCGCGGTCGGCGTCTGGGTCGGCTCGCGCTTCATCGCCAGCGAGGAGTGCAACGCCCGGCCCTGGTACAAGCAGCGGCTGATCGAGGGCGACGACAGTTCGACCGTCCGCAACCGCTGGTACACGGGCAAGACGACGCGCCATATCGAAAGCGCCTGGGACCGGGCCTGCGAGGAGTCGGGGCTCGCGCCCCTGGACATGCCGGCCCAGGGGATCTGCGTCGCGCCCATGACCTTGGGCGCGGTCGAGGCCGGCCAGTACGACGCGTCGGGTATCTATTGCGGCCAGGGCATCGCGCGGATCGAGTCGGTGCAGCCGGTCGCCAAGATCGTCGCCGGCATGATCGAGGATGCCCGCGCGATCCTGACCGAGGAATTGCCGGCCAAAGTACGGCTGGACTAGCGGGGCGCCGTCGGCGCCGCGCGGCGGGACGAACGGGCCAAAGGGAGGGAGACGGACGATGGAACTGGCGGATATCGGCCTCGCGCCGCGGCGCGAGGAGAAGGTCGGCACGCTGGCCGACGCGGTCGGGCTGATCAAGGACGGCGACATGCTCGCCTTCGGCGGCATCCATTCCCATAACGGCCCGATGGCGCTGATCCGCGAGATGATCCGCAAGGGCGTCAAGGGCCTGCATGTGATCGGCAATGTCAGCGCCGGGATGCCGGCCGACCTGCTGATCGGCGGCGGCTGCGTCGATACCTTCACCGTCTGCTATGTGGGGCTGGAGCATCTGGGCTTCGCGCCCCGGTTCCGCGAGGCGGCCGAGAAGAAGAAGATCAAGATCATCGACGGCGACGAGATCTATTACGTCCTGGGGCTGAAGGCCGGCGCGGTCGGCCTGCCCTTCGTGCCCCATCCCCCCGGCCACGAGGCCCGCGACAATCCCAAGATCGAAAGCACCTACGCCCGCACCACCGATCCCTATACCGGGCGCGAGGTCATCGTCTCGCCGGCGATCGCGCCCGATGTCGGGATCATCCATGCCGCCCAGTGCGACCCTTACGGCAACGTCGTCCATCTCGGCTCGGTCGTCGCCGACGACTTGATCGCCAAGGCCTCGGCGCGGACCATCGTCACCACCGACGAGATCGTGCCGCTGGAAAGCATCAAGCGCGACCCCCGGCGGACGACCATCCCCGGCCATTATGTCGACATGGTGGTCGAGGTGCCCTACGGGGCCCATCCCCTGTCCTGCCACGGGGTCTACAATTACGACGAGGCCCATATCGTCGCGTATCGGGACGCGGACATCGACGCCTATCTCCAGGAATATGTCTTCGGCGTCGCCGACCATTACGCCTATCTGGAGAAGTTCGGCATCGAGCGCCTGATGGCGCTGCGCGAGAGCCTGTGAGGAGAGCGGCCATGGATTACGGCAAGCCCGCGACCGACTATTCGATCGGCGAGTTGATGGCGGTCGCCATCGCCCGCCAGATGAAGGTTCATGACGGCGATTGGGCCGCCATCGGCGCCTATTCCGAGCTGCCGATGGCGGCGATGAAGCTCGCCCGGCTCCTGTACGCTCCCAACCTGTGGTGGATGAGCGGCGGCGGCGGCGCCATCAATTCGGACTCCAAGCTGGTGCGCTCGACCTCGGACTTCCGGGTCCTGCGCGGCGCCGAATATGTGATGAACATGGAGGATATCGTCGATATCGAGATGTGGCGCTTCACCCGCGGCAAGGAGAAGGTCGTCGCCGTCATCGGCGGCATCCAGATCGACAGGCGCGGCGCCAGCAACATGGTCTGCGTCGGCGACTACGACAACCCGACCGTGCGCGGGGTGGGGACGGTGGGGCTCTGCTTCGGCGTCTCCTTCTCGATCGTCTATTTCTTCACCATGCACCACAATCCCAGGATCTTCGTCGACCAGGTGGATTTCATCAGCTCGCCCGGCCATACGGAGGACCGCCGCACATACGTCCCCGAGGGTTGCGACGGCCCGCAGCGGGTCTTCTCGCCCCTCGGCGTCTTCGACTTCGAATCGGAAGACCGGACCATGCGGATCCGTTCGCTGCATCCCGGCGTCACCGTCGAGGAGGTGATGGACAAGACCGGCTTCGCCCCGGTCGTCCCCGACGATGTCGCCGAGACCCCGCCGCCGACCGAGCTGGAGATCGCGCTGCTGCGCAACGCCATCGACCCCGACGGCGTCCTCAAGGACCTGCGCATCACCCGTTGAATGGTGGGGGGCTAGGCCGCATGAAGGGGGCGCCGGACGATCGGCGGACGGGACGCGCGCCGTCGGGGCGCGCTCAGGCCGCCTCGATTCGACTCTTGAGCCGAGGGTTGCAGGACCTCGTGCGCGGCCGGTTATGGCTGCAGGTCCTGATCGGGATGGTCGCCGGTATCGCGGTCGGGTTCGTCATCGGTCCGTCGGTCGGCTGGGTCGGCCGCGAGACCGCGGCGGTCGTCGGCAATTGGCTCGCCTTTCCCGGACAGCTTTTCCTGGCCCTGATCCAGATGATCGTCGTGCCGCTGGTCGTCGCGTCGATCATTCGCGGCCTGGCCGCGACCGAGGACATGGACCAGCTCCGCCGGGTCGGCCTGCGGGCCGTGCTTTTCTTCGTCGTCACCACGGCGCTCGCGATCTTGATCGGGGTTGGGCTCGCCTATCTCTTCCAGCCGGGGCGGCTGATCGATGCCGGCGCCCTGCGCGCGGCGGCGGGGCCGCCGCCCGCGCCGCCGCCCGCGGTGATCGGTTTGGGAGAACTGCCGGGGCAGTTGGTCGGCCTTCTGCCCACCAACCCTTTGGCCGCCATGGTCCGGGCGGACATGCTCCAGATCGTCATCTTCGGGATCGTCGTCGGGGCGGCGCTGGTGATGATGGCCCCGAAACAGGCGAAGCCGCTTCTCGATCTCGCCGGATCGCTTCAGCAGGTCTGCATGACCGTCGTGCGCTGGGCCATGCGGCTCGCGCCCCTCGCCGTGTTCGGGCTGTTGGCCCAACTGACGGCGCGGACCGGGCTCGGCGCCTTCGTCGGGGTCGCCGCCTATGTGGGAACCGTTCTGGCCGGGCTCCTGATCATGCTCGGCGTCTATCTGCTGATCATCCGGTTGGCGCTGGGTCGCGACCCCTGGCGGTTCCTCGGCGATATGCGCGAGTTGATGCTGCTGGCCTTCTCGACCTCCAGCTCGGCCGCCGTCATGCCGCTGACAATGCGCACCGCCGAGGAGAAACTGGGCGTTCGGCCGTCGATCTCCCAGTTCGTCGTGCCCCTGGGCGCGACCATCAACATGACCGGCACCGCCTTGTATCAGGGCGTCGCGGCGATCTTCCTGGCCCAGGTCTTCGGGGTCGATATCGGCCTGGGAGGGCTGGTCCTGCTCGTCCTGACCGCCGTCGGCGCCGCCATCGGCGCGCCGGGAACGCCGGGAATCGGCATCGTGATCATGGCGATGCTGCTGACCACCGTCGGCGTGCCGGCGGAAGGGATCGCCCTGATCATGGGGGTCGACCGCATCCTCGATATGAGCCGCACCGCGATCAATGTCAGCGGCGATGTGGTCGCGGCGCTTCTGATGGACCGTTGGAACGGCGCCCGCAACCCGGCCGAGATGTCGGCCTAGGCTCGCCCATGTCCGCGCGTTGACGGGGGCTTCGACTTCCTTGTTCCTTCCCGAGCCATGTCGCGCGGAACGGCGCGATCTGCCCGGCGGCGTGGGTCCGCGTCGCCTCGCAGGGAACGGAGTCGATTCTTGATCGATACGCCCTTTGACCTCCGCCCGGCGGCGCCTGGCGATGCGCCGGCGCTGGCCCAACTGATCGATATCGCCGGCGGCGGCATGCCGGGGTATGCGTGGGCGAAGATGGCGGCGGCCGGCGAGACGGCCCGGGATGTGGGGCGCCGGCTCGTGGCGGGCGCGGTGGGCGACTTCTCCTATCGGAACGCGGTCGTCGCGACCCTGGGCGGCAAGGTCGTCGGCTGTCTGAACGGCTTCCCGATCCCCGAGAGCCCGGCGCCGATCGACGCCGCGACCATGCCCGCCCCGTTTCTGCCGCTCCAGGAACTGGAGAACGTCATTGCCGGCAGTTGGTTTATCGACGTGGTCGCGGCCTTTCCCCAGTATCGGAACCAGGGGATCGGCGGCCGGCTGTTGGCGGACGCCCGTCGGCGGGCCGACGCGGCGGGGCGGATTTCCCTTGGTCTGATCGTATCCGACGCCAATGCCGGCGCGCGCCGGCTTTACGAACGGCACGGCTTCCGGGCGGTGGACAGCCGCCCGATGGTCAAAGAGGGCTGGGTCGATCCGGGCCGAAACTGGATCCTGATGACGACCTAGGCGCCATCCCCACAAGGACGCGCGGTGGCGTGGTATCCAATCCCGTTAACGGAGTCTTCAATTTCCTTGCTCTTTCCTGAAGCCGGACGGAAACGGACGGGAGGGGGTTTGGATGGAGACCGTCGCCGTTTGGGGCGCGCGGACGGCCGAATTGGCGGCGCCCTTTGTCGAGGGGGCCGAGGCGCTGGTCTGGCTCGCTCTCGTCTTCGCGATCCTGGCGCTGGCCGTCAAGGGCCGGCGGGCGCTGGCGGATGCGCGGGCGAGCGCCGGGGAAAGCAAGCTCAATCTGGTCTATTACGCCGTCGAGGTCGGGGCGCTGGTCCCGGCGATGGCGGCGCTGGCGGCGGCGATCGCCGCCGCGGTGGCCGCGTCGGGCCTCGCTCTCGTCGGGCCGGGGGCCTGGGACGGGACGCCGGTCTGGCTGGTGCTGCTCGCCTGCGTCGCCGCGTCCGATTTCGTCGGTTACTGGCGCCATCGGGCGATGCATCTGGCGCCGCTCTGGCCCATCCATGCGATCCATCACAGCGATCGGGCGATGACCTGGCTGGCGCTGGCGCGCTTCCATCCCCTGAACCGGCTGATCACGACGGTCGTCAGCGCCCTCTGCCTCGCCGCCCTCGGCTTCCCGCCCTGGGCGGTCGCCGCCAACGGGCTGATCCGCAACTGGTACGGCTACTATCTGCATGCCGACCTGCCCTGGACCTACGGGCCGGTACTGGGGCGGATCTTCGTCTCGCCGGTCCTCCATCGCTGGCACCACACCCGCGACCGGGCGCTGTCGGGGCGCAATTTCGCGACCGTCTTCGCCGTCTACGACCTTCTGTTCGGGAGCTGGGCCTGCCCTGCGAAGGATGTCGGCCCGCTGGGGATCGACGAGCCGGGCCTTCCCGCCGACTGGCTGGGCCAGACCCTTTGGCCGTTCCGGGTCTGGCTCGGCCTGGACGCCGCCGGCCGGGCGGCGCGTGCCGCGCGCGCGCCCTGACCGGGCGGCCTAGACGGCCATGCGGCCGGCGGCGGGCTCGGCGCCCTGGATCGCGACTCGGGCCTGGGCCGCGTCCAGGATCATCCGCAGCATGTCCGCGTAGCGGAGGCCGGCGTAGGAGGCCATCAGGTTCATCTTGCCGTCCCAGCACCAGCCCGGGTTCGGATTGACCTCCAGGAGCTTCGGCTCGCCGTCGGCGGTGCAGCGGAAGTCGAACCGGGCGTAGTCCCGGCAGGCCAGCCGCTCGAACAGCCGCGTCGAATAATCGACCAGGGCGCGCTGGGTCTCCTCGTCGAGTGCCGCCTCGCGATAGGCGATGTCGGTCCAGTAGGGCGAATCGGGCTGCCATTTCGATTCGTAGGACAGGATCGGCGGCAGGTCCGGCGGCAGGCGGCTGTAATCCACCTCCAACACCGGCAACACGCTGTGGCCGATCCCCGGATTGCCGATCAGGGCGACCGAATATTCCGATCCGGTCAGATATTCCTGGATCAGCGCCGCGCGGCCGGGAAGGGTCTCGCGCAGCCGGCCCAGATAGGCGACCGCCTGAGCGGGGGTCGAGACCACCGCGTTCTGGGTGATGCCGATCGAGCTGTCGCCCTGGGCCGGCTTGATCAGCGCCGGAAAGATCGAGGGCACCGTCGCCGCCATGTCGTCATATTCGACATAGGTTTCCAACGGCACCGGCACGTCCAGGCCCTGGGCCACGGCGCGGACGATGGCCTTGTCGTAGCACAGCCCCAGGCTGGCCGGGCCGGCGCCGCTGTAGGGAATGTTCAGCAGCTCCAGGTAGGACGGGACATGCAACTCCTTGAAGGCGTCGTTGTCGAAGCCTTCGTCGCACAGGTTGAAGACGAACTCGGGCGGATCGCGGCGCAGATCGGCGAGCAGGGCGGCGTGATTGTCCAGATAGCGGA
>Ga0070728_10007262_pt1 | contig 10162 bp, 11 predicted proteins | sample tdDd471_FD_66723 | JGI IMG/M metagenome (GOLD analysis project Ga0070728, IMG submission 66723) | Marine sediment microbial communities from the Atlantic coast under amendment with organic carbon and nitrate - tdDd47.1 | ecosystem: Environmental > Aquatic > Marine > Coastal > Sediment | place...
CGGCAGAACGCATGCTTTCCCCTGTCATTGCGCTGATAGCAATAGGAACATCCTGCAAGCTTTCTTCCCGCTTCTGCGCGGTGACCATAATTTCTTCTAATGCATGCCCGGATTTACCTGAAGCGGCCAATGCTTCTGCCCCACCTATCAAAGCACCTGCTTGAATCACGAAAAAAGCCGTCAAGTAACGGCGAGGATTTATATATTTCGTCAAGAATTTGCTTTTCATTATTAATGTCTCCCCTGTAACGAAAAATAGATGTACTCAATTATTATTTTGTTGAAGCGGGAGTATTTACTTGCCCAACTAATATGTCTAATATATTTAAATGGCATATTGATACTTTAAATATATTATGGAATTACGACATATTCGCTACTTTTTGGCTGTTGCAGAAGAACTTCACTTCGGGCGAGCCGCTGAACGGCTCAATATTTCCCAGCCTCCACTGAGCATGCAAATTCAAAACCTAGAAGAAGAACTGCAGGTCAAACTGTTTGACAGAAGCCGAAGGCAGGTGCAATTAACACGCTGCGGAGAGCGGTTTTTACGTAGAGCAAAAGCCATCCTGTCAGAAATTGATAATGCCGTAAAAGAAGTTCAGGCACTTGACCGTGGAGAAATGGACACCATCTCTATCGGTTATAAAAGTGGCATCATGTTGGAAGAAATAACACCTTTACTAAAGGAGTTTCAAAAAACCTACCCAGGCGTACGCTTAAAATTTATCCAGGCCAGCGTCGCAGAGCAATACCAGGCTGTGAATGATCATCGTTTGGATATCGGGTTTATTGATGCCCCCGTCGCTGAACACTCTTCACTCTACACGACAGAGAAAATTACCGGTGTAGCTGTTCTCAAAGAGAAAATGATGTTGGCTATCCCTAGTGACCACCCTTTTAGCGATCGAAAATCGGTCGACCTAAGTGAAATTCGTAGTGACCCATTTATTATTCTAAGCAGACAGGCCGTTCCCTCCGTTTACGATTTTATGATCGGCTTGTGTCAAAGTGCGGGGTTTACACCCAATATCAAATATCAAGCGGAGCAACTCACCGAGGTCTTAACTTATGTCGCTGCAGGGTACGGTGTAGCACTCACACCAGAAGGGACCAGCAATATGTGGTCCGGCTTAATTAAATTCTTACCATTAAAAGAATCCAACTACGTGACTATTTCAATGATCTACCGTGACGATCATGAAAGTAAAGCTGTACAGTATTTCAGCGATTTACTACCTAAACTACCCGAACGGGCGTCTCACAAATAGTACTCATTGTAAGCTTCAAGAAAGTCTTAGTAATACTTAGCAGAAACCTGCAAAACCTAAACCCAAAGTAGTAAAAAATGACTCAGATCAAAGCCCGTTAGTAGTAGCCTGTTATCCTGAAGTTATTCATTAATAGCGAGCCAGTAATGGCTGTGATTCTTATAAAATCGCTGATGTATTTTTACTAAGGAGGACTTGTGTCCGTAGAACACCACGATCTTGCCCATGATTTTCCGCAGCTTAAAGAGCAAATTCACAACCTGAAAATTAATGATGCGCATTTCCGCCGTTTATTCGAGGCTTACCACGATCTGACCCGTAGCGTCGAAAACATGGAAAATGAAGTCACACCGGTTGCCAGCCATATTGAAGAAGAGGCCAAAACCCGACGCGTTCGCTTAAAAGACGAACTGTACCGGATGCTGCAAGCAGTTAAATAGCCCTATTTAAAGTAACGCGTTAATGGCTGCCTGGATGGCAGTCATCCTTATTCTTCAATGGTTGAAGGACCTGTTTTAACTGTTTAATGAAAAGTACGTTACTCGCGCTAGCGACCCCTTTATTTAACAGCCTGAAAGATTTATTGCCCATCATTGCTGTGGTGTTGTTTTTCCAAATTCTGGTATTACAACAACCTATGCCAAATTTGATTGAGGTACTAATCGGTATGGGCCTGGTTGTCCTTGGTCTAACCTGCTTTGTCTATGGGCTTGAGCTGGGACTTTTTCCGATCGGCGAATCTATGGCCCACGCTTTTGCTCGCAAGGGGAGTGTCGTGTGGTTATTAATTTTTGCCTTTGCTTTAGGATTTGGTACTACCATCGCTGAGCCGGCCTTGATCGCTGTATCTTCTGAAGCAGCCTCTATTGCAGCGGAAGGCGGAGCCATTGACAACAACCAGGAATCTAAAGCGAGCTATGCTAACGGACTACGGCTAACCGTGGCCTTATCCGTCGGTATTGCAATTGTCATTGGCGTGTTACGGATACTTAGAGGCTGGCCCATCCATTACCTAATTATCAGCGGTTATATACTGGTGGTGATTATGACGGCCTTTGCCCCCAAAGAAATTATTGGCATAGCTTACGACTCTGGCGGTGTCACCACCTCGACCATCACTGTTCCCTTGGTAACCGCACTAGGCGTTGGATTAGCCTCTTCTATCAAGGGCCGCAACCCTATGATTGATGGTTTTGGTCTAATCGCTTTCGCCTCATTAACACCTATGATTTTTGTTATGGCTTACGGGATGTTAATTTAATGGCTATCCTCCTTGAGTTATTCAATGCTTTTTTCAGCACCTTTTTGGCAACCATCAAAGATGTGTTTCCCATTGCAGTCATTTTGTTTGGCTTTCAACTGCTTGTTATTCGACGCGCAATTCCCAACCTACACAAAGTAGTTATCGGCTTTGTTTATGTATTGATTGGTTTAGCGCTGTTTTTGTTAGGCCTAGAAAAAGCGCTCTTTCCACTTGGCAGGACCATGGCTGAACAACTGACCGCTGTGGAATTTATTATGGGTTCTAGCGATGCAGACTTAAGTCTTGCGGGCTGGGTCGATTATTACTGGATTTACTGTTTTGCTTTCGCCATCGGCTTTAGTACAACCATTGCAGAACCTTCATTGCTAGCAGTCGCAATAAAAGCCAACGAGGTTTCTGGCGGGGCTATCGGTATTTGGGGGCTGAGAATTGCTGTAGCCATTGGCGTTGCCGTAGGTATTTCGCTAGGTTGCTACCGAATCGTTGCCGGTGACCCAATCCATTACTACATTATTGGTGGTTATATCGTTGTTGTTATTCAGACCTTTATTGCACCCAAGCTGATTATCCCTCTAGCCTACGACTCTGGCGGCGTCACAACGTCTACTGTGACGGTTCCCCTAGTAGCGGCATTAGGTCTCGGATTATCTGAAACAGTACCTGGTCGAAACCCTTTGATTGATGGCTTTGGCCTAATCGCTTTTGCTAGCCTATTTCCCATTATGAGCGTCATGGCCTACGCTCAGTTGGCAGAAGCCCGTAAAAAAATAGCCGGTAAACCTACCGAAATGGCTATTGATCAACCGCAACAGAAATAAGAGAGCACAATATCATGGAGAATCACTATGCACTTTAAAATGATCATTGTTTTTGTCGAAGACGATAAATCCGATGCTGTGCTGGATGCCGCTAGAAAAGCCGGTGCTACGGGCTCGACAATTATCAATAACGCCCGTGGTGAAGGCCTAAAAAAATCTAAGACATTTTTTGGCTTAACTCTGGAAACACAAAGGGACGTTTTACTCTTTCTGGTGGAAGAACACCTGAGCAGGCATATTCTTGAAGAAATTGGCAAAGCGGGAAAGTTTGATGACTCCCCCGGTACTGGTATTGCCTTTCAAATCGATGTTGAAGATGCCATTGGCGTCAAACATCAAATAGAACAACTCAGCGGCGTTGTGGAGGATGAACTATGAGCAACCGCAAAACTGTCCTGACCCGGGACATTATGAACGACCAGTTTATTGAACTTGATGGTATTAGAACCGTTAAAGAAGCTATCGGAGAAATGCTCAAGCTAAACGCCAATGTTCTGATTGTAAAAAAGCGTGATGAAAAGGATGAGTACGGTATTGTTCAATTATCTGATATTGCCAAAAAGGTATTGGCAAAGGACCGTTCACCTGACCGCGTTAATATTTATGAAATTATGACCAAGCCCGTTATCGGTGTCCCACCCACTATGGATGTTCGTTACTGTTCTCGACTTTTTGAACAGTTTGGCCTCGCTAGCGTACCGGTTATTGAGAACAACAAAGTTGTCGGTATGGTAAGTTATAACGAATTAGTCTTACACGGCATGGTAGAGACTTTCGAGTAAACTCATTGGGACACAAATGACTGGCTCTATATTGGCCAGTCACAAAGCTCTCTAGATTCTTAGGCGCCACCGACAATACTGGAAATGACCACCTCATCTCCATTTTTTAAAGTTGCCTGACAATCAGCCATGACATCGTTAAGAATAACAACAGAAGCATACTTTTTAGGAATGCCCAGCTGATCAATCAGCTGCTGAATGGTACTTCCCTCTTCAATAGAGACCTCTCCGCTTTTTTCTTTAAAAAAACGATCAACAAACCCCATTGCTTTAAGATGAATCGCAGCCATTAGATTTCTCCCAAAATAACCATCAAAATAACCATTTATATAATAACTACTTTGACACAAAACATTAGAAATTGCTAATTTAGAATAAACTAATATTTAATAAATCGTTGACTTATATCAACTCAAAAGAAACGCTCTACCCGTAACTGAAAGTGATCATCCTTATCAAAGCTATTGAGTGGATCTCTCATATCATCAGATGAAAAAAAACGACCGTCTATGCTGACCTTCCAGTAGTTACCAAAACGACGACTAGCCTCAACCTGAAAACTCAAGCTATGGTAGTCCAGATCATGAATAAACCCTGCCAGTAATTCAGTGCTATCAATATCATTTAGGGTTAAACGCGCCCCGACAGAAATATCATTCTGAAAGACAGAGGACCCATTTTCCCCACGCTCATCCCAGCCATACTCCAACAATAAACCAAGATCAGAGTTGGTTTGCGCAAGACCATAAAATGTATATTCAAAGCCAGCCTGAGAGGCCCAATAACTTTCTTTGCCGTCTCGATAAATCGCCTCTAATTTCCACAGCCAGCTATCCAAAGTTGCCTGTACGTCCAGTCCCCACTGATCCATTTGTTCATAAAAAGGTACCAAAACAAGGCCGCCGCTTTTATTAGATACCTGCAACACAGGGTCTCGATTAGTCCCCCGAAACCAATAGGCGCCAAAATCGTAATCACCAATACTGTGACTCCAACGCAGTACTATATCGAGATGTTTTTCTTCGTCTTCAGATTCATAGCGGGCATTATCGGCATCAACCAAGAGCCGACTACGTAAACGGCCCTCTTGCCCAGGGAAAGTACGCTCACGAAAACCCACTAATAAAAAAGCATCGATAATACCCCAGTCCCTTACCAACGATAGATTAACCATCGGCTGTCCAAGTTTATCTTCCCCATCAATGTCTTCTACTGCATCCTTTTGGTTAATGACATCAACCAAATGCTGGAACTCTGTCACACCCCAAAAAACTTTACGAATACCTGTACGTAGTTCCCAGTTACTACCAACATAAATCCACTCAAACTCGCGAATATCAAAATGACTACGTTCGTCATCGTTTTCATCAAGTCGTAAAAAAGGCGTAAAGGTAATACTGTTTTTTCCACCCTGCCATTCCCAGTAAAACTCTGGCTCTACGGATAATGACACATTGCTCTCTTGATCTCCTGTTCTGCTTTCTTCAGAAAAAGCTCGCCATTCCAAACCAGCATTGCCTGAATACTCGAAAACAAGATCCTCAGCCAGTAATAGCGAACTAAACAAAGACAAACTAAATAGTGAGCCAAGCAGTAACATAAAACGACGAGAAACCAACTTATCGTGCCCGCTTCAAAGTATTCTTATTGAAGTCCGCATCACTTAACCCGGTTTTAAAGCGATAATTTGCCCAATGTAAATCTGTGCTTTTCCCCGTTTGGTGATTCACCATCGTAATCAAATCAGGCCTCCAGTACTTATCCAGATACTGCTGATAATCCTGAAAAGCTTGTGTTTTAAGCAAGGAATTTTTCCGATCATAGAAATCAATTTTGTACGGGCGATACTCTTGCTGGTCAAGCCAAATGACTCTACGTGTATAGCCTGAGAATTTATCCACGGGATACTGCTCAACAACAAAGCACTGCCATTCACCACAGGCTTCATCACGCACATACTTATAGGTAAATTTTTCAACTTCAAATGAGGTTAAGTCCTCATAGGCGAATTCTGATCCCATAAAGGGTCCTGATTTGTTACGTGAAGCAATCCGTTTAACCCTTTTTAGTGCTGGCAGGTAAAGCCACTGATCATCGGCACCAACCGGGTGAGAGAAACTTAAAAAAGCAGTCCCTTTTACATCGCGAGGCTGGTCAAAAACGTTTAGGCCTTTATCCCCGTCGTTTTCTACCTCAAGCGATTTCGTGCGTATTTCCCGAAGACTTTCTTCACCCTGACTATTACGTAAAATCATCTTCATTTCAGCTTGCATATCACTCCAACCGATATCAAGCTGTTTGGCCTTACGAGCAATAGCCAAACCTTTCTCTTCTGGAGTTTCTGCTTGTGCAGTTATACATAAGCTGCCGGCAGCTAAAACCCAAACACCTAATATTCCAGTCTTAAGAATGACTTTAAGCTTATACAACCTCATGATTTTCTCCCTTAATTTCTTGAGCCTCTGGTTTTTTGTCCAACATCATTAACAATGGCGGTAAAAACAGAAAATCTATTACCAAAGCAATTAAAATTGTAATGGCTGTTAATAAACCCATATCTGCATTCATTTTAAAACTGGATTGCGCCAGCACCATAAACCCTGCCACCAGAACCAGTGTCGTAATCCATAGTGCTCGTCCAACACTTGAAAAAGCATAATAAACAGCTTCAACGCTGTCTTTGTTTCTTTCATTACGTGCGTAGTGGTATTTACTTAAAAAGTGTACGGTATCATCAACAACAATCCCCAAAGTCATACCGGCCACAACGGAAAGACCTAAACCAATCTGTCCATCAATAAAATGCCATAAACCAAACGCCACCGCAGCGGGTAATAAGTTGGGTAGCAAACTGATAACCCCGTAACGAAAAGACCGAAGAGCCAGCCCCAACAAAGCAGAAATAAGTACAAGAGCCAACGCTGTAGCTACCAACATAGAAATAATATTTCGCTGCCCGATATGAGCAAACATTAGATTGGGGCTGGCTATCTGAACTTTATAATCAGGTGCATTTTTAGCAAACCATTGATTTAAACGTTGCTCAAGCTTAATCAGTTCATTGGTCGTTATATTTTTGAATGTTCCAACCAGCCGAACTGACGATTTATCAACATTAAGTTGATTATTTAAATCTAGTCCATAAGGTAACGACAATTCGTACAGTAAAAGATACTGAGCAGATAACTCCCTCTCTCTAGGTAACACGTAGTAGGCGCTATCATCACCATGCATATTTTTATTCAAGCGTTTAATGGTATCGGACAAGGTATTTACATGGTCTGCCTCAGGTTGCTCTCGTAACCAAGTACTAAAGCTTTCCAACGTTCTTAAAAAATTAGGATCATTCACCCCGCTGGATTCACCACTATCAATAGAAATTTCTAATGTGGTCATACCTGATAAATTGGCTTCCATATAATCAGTTGCCGCCCGAAAAGGCACACTGGAGTCAAAGTATTTCACTGCATCATCATTAAGTTCATTTTGTGGTGTAAAAATCATAACTCCTGTCATTATTAATACCATGCCTGGCAATAACCCCTTGCGGTTACGAACAACAAAAGCAGATAACCGATCCATCCAATCACTTTTACCCTCTTTTTTAGCTTTTACTTTTATCGGCAATAACATTAACAAAGCTGGAAAGACTGTTACTGAAAGTACAAAAGCCAGCATGACACCTGTCGCCACAATATTTCCCAAGTCATGAAAGGGTGGAGAATCAGAGAAGTTCATACTTAGAAAACCAATAGCCGTTGTCACACTGGTCAAAAATATAGGCTTAAAGTTAATTCGCAAACTCTCTTTTAGCGCTTTATGTTTACCCAATCCCAAGCGCAACTCATAAAAGAAGGTAGAAAGAATATGAACACAGTCTGCCACAGCTAAGGTCAAGATCATCGTCGGGGCACTCGCTGATGGCGAAGTCATATAAATCCCACACCAACCTGCCAGCCCCATAGCACCAGCAATACTTAAGAAAATAACGATCACTGTAGCAAACGTACCACTAAAAGTTCTTAGCAATACAGTCATCGCAACGACAACCATAATAAACATAAGAGGAATCAGTGTTGAGCTATCCTTCAATGAAGCTTCAGCAAAGCTGTTATTCATCATTACAATGCCCGACAACTGCAACTCTATACCGGGGTAATTTGCTTCAAAATTTTTGGCAATGTCACGAACCTTAGTTGCAATTTCAGGCACTTCGACAACGGGGTTCTTACCTGGCAGCTGTACAGTAATATTGACAACGGTTACATGCCCCGAAGTTGAAATCAGCTTGCTCACCAACAGAGGTTCTTTCAGAGCAATTTGTTTTAAACGAGCCATATCCTTATTTGTTAATGTACCAGGGTCCAACACTAAATCTTCGACAATTAAATCATCATCTTCAGCCTCGGTATGCTGGTAGTTAGTAATGGAGTCAACCCGGGTTGAATGAGGAACTTGCCATGCCTCATTCGTCAACCAATAAATGGCTTCTAAATTTTTTGGCGTAAAAATATCCGAATTCTTAGGTGACACAATAAAGGCAACATTATCGCTCTTACTGTAAATCCTTTGCATCGACTCGAAACTTTGAAGCTGCGGATTTTCTTCACTGAAAAACACTCGGTAATCCGTTTTAAATACTAAGTTTTTTACCCCTACAGCAGCGACGATAATCAACAACAGCCCACACAGCAAAACCCATATAGGGTGGCTGAGTACAAAGTTATACAAACGCTCTTTCACGGCATTCTCCTAAATCGCCAGGCACTGTCCTCTGGATTTCAAAACAGCAATTTCATCTGAAAAAATATCAGTCTTTAAAAGCTCAATCGTTTTTCCCCAGTCATATTCATTACTCAAAGGCTTCCAACACAAGCCATCAAACACTAACTGGATACTATTTAAAAACTCGCACTCAACCACTAGCTCCGACCTTGCGGAACAACTCTCTACTTCTGTCAACAACAACGCATTCGTACCAAAAGCCACACTCCAGCATGAAAAGACCATTTGCTTAAGTGACATAGGTATAGGAGGTTGGCAATCCCCCTTTTCCTGTGCCCGCTCAAAAATGCTGGCCACACCAGCTAATAATTGTCCTTCCAGAATCACATGCTGCTGCTGCCGTTGTTCAGACGCCTTTTCTTTGACACTGGCAGACATAGCCGTAATAACGAGTAAAAAGTTAGTTGGGTATAACTTGGCATAGAGCATATAAGCAAAATGAATCGCCAAAGCCTGCTCTCGTGTATACCCTTTAAAGGTAATTGCCCGTTGAAACATCTTTGTAAGAATGGACATGCTGCGGTTACATAGCGCAACGATTAGATCTTCTTTACAGCTAAAATGGTTATAAATAGTTCCTTTAGAATAAGGTAAATCCTGCGCCAGCTTATCAATAGTCATGGCGGATACCCCTTCATTCTGGATGCAGGTAACGGCATAATCCAAAATTTCGTTTTCACGAACAAGCTGGGTCTGCTTATCTAAAACTTTGGGAGACATTGTTAAATTCGTTTTATATTGACGAAACGTCAATATAAAACGAATTTAACTTAGCTGTAAATAGAATATTTAGGGAGTGGGCCATTTTTTACCTAAATACCCCACCCAATTAAATACCAATAGTCCAACTGCAGCTAATTTCTTCGAACTACCTTAAAACTGCTACATACATCAGAGATTTGACCACAAGAAACGACACTTGTTGATAGCTTTTTTTAACTTTTCCAACAGCACCTAAATTTTATAAAATAAGCATTCCTGTCTTGTCAGGAGTTTATATAGATGGAACATTTATCAGAAAAAGACTGGCATCATTTATCGCAGAATGAAGTCATTAAATGCCTTGCCTCTGATGCAGAAACAGGCATTGACGCCACTGAAATAAAACAGCGGCAGACTCGCTTTGGTTACAACCGGCTAACTCCACAGAAAGCCAAAAACCCTTTTATCCTGTTTTTTTTACAGTTTCATCAACCCCTTGTTTATATTCTGTTGGTTGCTTCTTTAATCACATTGGTATTA
>Ga0070728_10007263_pt1 | contig 10160 bp, 9 predicted proteins | sample tdDd471_FD_66723 | JGI IMG/M metagenome (GOLD analysis project Ga0070728, IMG submission 66723) | Marine sediment microbial communities from the Atlantic coast under amendment with organic carbon and nitrate - tdDd47.1 | ecosystem: Environmental > Aquatic > Marine > Coastal > Sediment | place...
AATCCGGTCATGAGACGCTGGGAGGGGGATGAGAGGTTCGATGCTGTGGAGTGGCGGTGATTGGGGTAACATCACCGGCTCGGTGATCAACGGATACGAGATCATGATCTCAATCTAGCCTTCCGGCTGTATTCCCTTCTCGATCTATTTCCAGGGCGGCGTCAGCCCCGCCCACCAATGCTTACCCACAATGCCGACCCCATGCTAGTATCAGAGTTCTAATTGCCAGCCCTACTTCCGGCCTCGCCCATAGCATCCGGAGGCTGATATGCCCACGATCCATGCCTTCTCGACGCAATTCCTGGCTGCCTGCGTGATCCTGGTCTCTGCGGCCTCGGCCGACCTAGTCCATCGGTACGACGAGAGCTTCGACACCACCGAGGCCTGCGACACTGACTCCACCACCGCCTGGTGGGACACGGCAACCGGTGAGTTGAAACTGCCGGCCTTCGCGATGGGAATCGCGGGCGCCTGGGATTCACCCGGCATCTCCTACGGAGTCGTGGCCAGCGGCCACCTGGCCTACCTGGCCGATGGCGCCTCGGGTCTGCAGATCATCGACATCCTCGATCCAGTGAATCCGGTGGAACTGGGCAGCGTCGACACGCCGGGTTCGGCCTGGGGCGTGGTGGTGGACGGTTCGGTTGCCTACGTGACCGATTACACCGGCGGTCTGCAGGTCATCGACGTGAGCGACCCGGCCGCCCCGGTCCTGGTCGGCAGTGCCGACACCGACCAGGCACTCATGCGGTCGGCCATCGCCGGCGACCACCTCTATGCCGCGGCCCGAATCGACGGGCTTGCGGTGATCGACGTGAGTGACCCTACCGTTCCAGTGGTCCTGGCATACGCTGACACGCCGGGCACGGCATTCGGAGTGGCTCTGGCCGGCGACCTTGCCTACGTGGCCGATGGTCAGGACGGGTTGCAGGTGGTGGACATCACTGATCCCACCGCGCCCGTGGTCGTGGGCAGCCTGCCCACCGACAGTGTAGCCTATGGCGTGGCCGTGCAGGGCGACCTGGCCTGCATCTCCGACCTCGCCGAGGGCCTGGTGCTCATCGACGTCCACGACCCGACCGTGCCCGTCCGGCTGGGCGTCTTGGAACTGCCGGACACGGGCTGGGACGTCCGGCTCGACGGTGCCACGGCCCATGTCAGTTGCGCCAGCGGAGGAGTGACGATCATCGACGTGAGCGATCCCACCGACCCGTTGCTGATCGATACCATCGACACGCCGGGGTCCACCCGGGGGACCGCCTCGATGGGACGATTCTTGCTGGCCGCCGACTACAACGGTGGCCTGCAGGTCCTTGAGGTGCGCGAACGGCGCGAAACCCCGATACTGGCCTCGATCCTGCCCACGATGGGCAGTGCGCTGGACGTGGATGTGGACGGCGGCCTGGCTTGCGTGGCCGATGGCAGTGCCGGCCTCATTTTCGTGAATGTCGGCGATCCGCTGCAGCCCGAGATCCTGTCCACACCGGGCGAGGGCCTCGACGCCACCAGTGTGCTCCTGAGCGGCAATCTCGCCTACGTCATCGACGCCGGCGAACGGTTGCAGGTCATCGACATCACCGACCCGGTCAGCACCTCGCTGATGGGCGTCTGCACGCCTGGTGGCGAAGGCCGCGACCTGGCTCTGGCCGGCGACGTGCTCTATCTCGCGGCCATGACCAGCGGTCTGGTGGCGGTGGACGTCACCGATGCGTCGGCACCCGCAGTGGTAGGCAACGTCACGACCCCGGGAAACGCTCATGCCGTGGCTCTGGCCGGCAACATGGCCTACGTGGCTGACGGCGCCGGCGGCCTGACGGTGGTCGACATCCACGATCCGTCGGCCCCGGCCGTGGTGGGTATGGCGGCGGCGAGCGGCTCATCCCGTGATGTTTCGGTCAATGGTGACCTGGTCTACCTGGCTTCCGACGACGGCGCCCTGCATGTCTTCGATGTGTCCGACCCCGCCGTGCCGATTCTGACCACCTCACTGGCCCTGGGCGGCGAGGCTCTCGGCCTGTCCCTTCAGGGCGACCTCCTGCTCGTGGCTGCCGGGAGCAACGGTATCCAGACGGTCGACCTGGCGATGCCGGATGCGCCCGTCCACCTGGGTTCCTACCCCATCGCCGGCGATGTCTGCCGCACGGTCGTCGTGCAGGGCAATATTGTCCACGCGGCGTTCGTGAACTCGGGACTCGTGCTGTGCGAGGTCTTCACCCGCGCGTTCCAGGTCGACTCCAATCGCGCACGTTCTTTGCCCCTCACCCATACGGAACACGAGGTGCAACGGGTCCGGCTGTCCACGGTGCAGACCGATTCCATCCGCTGGGAGATCACGACTGCCACGGGTGACTACACCTTCGCCGAGTTCCCGGCCGACAGTACCTGGCAGAAGGTGTCCCCCGGCGAGCACCTCAGGTGGCAGGCCCACCTGTTCGTCCCCGGGCCAGGCGATGGCCCCACGTGCCAGGATCTGACTCTGGAGTGGCTCTACGACACCGCAGTGCTCGACTCCCTGGTCGACACCCCGGACGATCAGAGCGGCATGGTGCAGCTGAATTTCACCCGCTCTGGTTTCGACTTCGAGGACGAATTGGACAGTCCTGTGACCAGCTACGGCATCTGGCGACGCATCGGCGATGCGGCGGCCGGAGGAGTGCGGACCGAGCTGCCACCCGGCAACTGGGAGTACCTCTTCTCCGTGGCGGCGGCGCAACAGGACACCTACCAGGTGAACGTGCCCACGGTCCAGGACAGCGTCATGGCCGTCTATTGTGTTTCCACCCACACCACGGTTCCGGCACTCTGGTTCTGCACTCCACCGGACAGCGCCTTTTCCTTTGACGACCTGGCCCCGGCTGTCCCCACGGGCCTGGAACTGACCTCGCCGGAGCTTCTCACCTGGGACGATCCCATCGATGAGGACTTCGACCATTTCTCGGTCTATGGCTCGACATCGCCCGAGCTCGATGACGAAGCCGTCGTCCTCGGGGACACCTTTGAACCCCAGTTCGACGTGACCGGTGCCGTCCACGACTACTTCCTCGTCACCGCCCTCGACTCGGTGGGCAACGAGAGTGCGGCGGCCGTCCTGCAGATTCCCCATCTGGGTGTCCCGGACGTGCCGCCTTCGACGCTGGCATTGGGGCCCGCCACACCCAATCCCTTCAATCCCAGGACCACCCTCCACTACGCGACCCCCGCCCGGGGGCATGTGCGGCTGAAAGTGGTCGACCTGGTCGGCCGGCTCGTGGCGACCCTCGTCGATGAGGTGCTTCCGGCCGGTCGGCACGATGTGGTATGGGACGGGCGCGACGCCGATGGGCGCGAGGTTCCCAGCGGCGTCTACCTCTCTCATCTGGAGTCCGGCGGTGAGATCGCGCACGGTCGCATGACCCTGGTGCGGTGATGGATACGGCCGGACGTCACGTGGCGACCCTGGTGGACGGCGTCAACACTTCCGGCCTGCATGAGGTCACCTGGACGGGCAGGGATGATGCGGGCAGGGTATCTCCGGCGGGGGTGTACATGTACCGTCTGGTTGCCGAAGGATTCGTTGAAACGAAGCGGATGACCTTGATCAAATGATTCTATTTCGGGGCCGGCTGGATGCTTGATTTGGCCGGTCCCCGGCTATGGCTCGTATCTGATGGTCTGCACCGCATTGGCCGGAATCATGACCGCCGCAACCCGTTTCTCGACTTGCAACTGAAGCTCCACTGCTTCCTTCGTCGTGTTCAGCACCTGCACACTCACGAACCCCTCGCCGTTCACGGTGGCGCACGCATGCAGCGCATCCTCGCCCAGCCCTTCTGACTCCAGCCGTGTCCACACCGCCTTGTCCCCGGGCCTGATCGTCCGACTGAACTGCGCCAGCACATGGTAGACGGGCGTGTAGTGGATCTCGCCCGTCTCGGTGTCGATCATGATGGGCGCGCCGCAGAAGTTGTCCACGTGGTTGGGACCGCCGTTTGAATCGAGCACGATGTTCCAGTCCACCCAGCCGGTCATCCAGTGGTCGAGGCTGACAATGATGTTCCGCGCATAGCGGTGCACCGGCGTGTACATGGGGTGGTCGTCCGCGTCCACGAACCCCCAGTCGACGGTATAGGCCCAGTCGGTGGCGTTCGAGTTCCACCACCATGCGTCGTTCATGAACCAGTTCGGCTCCTCCTGGTAGCCGGCCGGGTCGGCGACGCCACCGGGTGGGGTGCCGCCGAGGGCGTCGATGCAGCCCTCGGTGTGGATGATCTCGAACCCGGGGTACTGGGCGTGCACCCGCTCGAATGCGTCCTCGTAGACCTTGAAAGTGCTGGCATACCAGTGCACGGCCATGCCGAAGACGAAGGGTTTCGCGGCGGGATCGGCGAAGATGACATCGGCCCAGTGGTCCACGCCGTCGCGGTTCTGGTCGAAGATGAGCAGGCGGGTGTCGGCGTGGGCCCCGGCTTTCAACTTTGGCCCCAGGTGATTCTGGATGAACGCGTTCTGCGACTCGGCCGAGAAATTCATGCTCTCCCAGTGGCCGCCGTTGCCGTGGGGCTCGTTCACGGGCGTCAGGCCCCACATGTCCACATCCTCCGCCTTGTACGCATCCAGGTACTTCACCAGATAGTCGGCATAGGTGGCCTCGTACTCGGGCTTCAGCGATCCCCCGGTTCCCTGCCAGTCGTTCTCCGCCGTGCCGGGGACGTACCAGTCCTCGAGGTCCTTCATCCACGGTGGCGCGGTCCAGGCCGAGGCGATGATCTTCAGGTCGTCGCCCTGTTCAGTCTTGATCGCGAGCGCCTCGTGGATCATCGGCAGCAGGTCGTACAGGGGATCCTTCACACCGGGATAAACCGCAGGATCGAACCCTTCCGTGTCCGGAGTGATCGTGAACGACGTCAGTTCCGCGTCACCCTCCTGCTCGGCGTACGAGTACTTGCCCTCCACCGAAAAATCGCACGAGGCGATGTGCGTACGGGTCAGCGAGAAGTTGGCCCCGTCGGCCCCGTAGATCTTCCGCATGACCTCGGCCCGTTTCGCGGGCTCGAGATGCGCCAGCACGAACGCCGACGATTCGGTGAACGACGAACCGATCCCGTGGATGGTCTGCTTGGTGCTGTCGGGCCAGACGGTAATTATGGTGCCGCCCGAAGCGACGCCCTCCACGAATTCCACGTTGGGAACCGTTTCCATGCGGGCGCCGGCCTCGGAGGTTACCAAAATCTCGGAGGTCGTCGTGGGGCCAGAGGAGCCCGGGCCGCTGGAGCAGGAGGCGGTCATAAGAAGAGCGAGGGTAAGCAGCGAAAGAGGGGTGGCCTTCATGACATTATCCTTTTGACCTTGGAGAGTCGTATTGGGTCGGAGCATTCTACCCCACAAGTTTTCCTCAAAACAGAGATACGGACACACCGAATTGAATTCCTCTTATGTTCCGCGTAAAGGGAAACAGAAGTGGCCCCGGCATTGGGCCGGGGCCACATGAAGAACGACCCTCATCTATTTGATCAATGCCACCTTGCGAGTGGTTACTTCGCTGCCCTGATGGAGAAGGACGAAATATTGACCAGCGGCAACCAGATTTCCTCTGCTGTCCCTCCCGTCCCAGGATTTTGAATTATGTCCTGGGTTCAGATGGCCTTCGAGTAGAACTCGGATTCGGCGCCCCGCAAGGTCATGGACCACCAACCGTACAGATTGGGGTTCGTCACACTCGAAGCTGATTGTGGTAACCGGATTGAAGGGATTCGGGCTGACAAGAGGGCCTTTGCCCTTTTTGAGGTCTTGGGGGCTCCCTTTCGTGTCACTGTTCGCAACTCCGGCCACCGGTTGCCCCCACCGGGTTTCACCACGAAGTTCGACGGTAATATCGCCAGGCTGAATCCCCATTTTCCCCACCCTGAAATGGAACAGGAAATCGAGGGTACCGTCGCCATCCACGTCCTCCAGATGGACGGCAGGCCCTTTGAGGTTGTGATGGGCCTCGATAGCGCCCGCCGGTCCGAAGGTGACCGTTTCAGGTTGGATGTTGACAAGACTGATGTATCCGTTCCTGTCGAGGATAGGAAAAACAAACCGCTCAAAACGCCCACCAACCGCCCTTGAGCCCCCCGGACTTCCCATCTCAGACACACCCCCCCAACCACCTCTGGCCCCCAAGCCCGCAGCCCCTTCACCCTCCCCGTCTGCTGGCGAATCTCACTCTCAGATCTCACCCCTCGCCCCGGCCGACTGATCCATCTCCGGCCACTCATCAGGACCCGTCACCTGGGTGAAATCCAGCTCCGCCTGCGGTGGTGCGCGGGCCGGCAGCACGGCCGGCGGGTCGAGGATGAAGGCGATCAGGCGCATGGGTTGGCCGCACTTCGGACACAGAAGCGGGAGGCACTCGTAGATCCGCACCAGCAGGAGGGCCCAGCAATGGGCGGCGGTCCGGCTGATGGCGGACCTGGGTTCAGCGCGCTCGACAGCGTCAGCGGTCTCGGCCTCGGCTAGTCGCATCTTCTGGGGGCGGAGAATCCGATCATGAGGCGCTGGCAGGGTGATGAGAGATTTGATGAGGCTGGGTGGCGGTAGTTGGGGGTGGGCTGGCTATTACTGATGCCGCCTAAGTTGTTTAAATAATTATTTTTATGTGAACACTACTCTTGCTTTTTCGCCTTTCTTTCGTATATTATTGGGACCTCCCCTGATCGCCCTTTCCATGGAGGAATCCCATGTCTGCTGTTGTGTTTGTTGGTGCTCGTTCGGCCCGTGAGGCGGACCGGTCTTTGCGGTATTCTTTGAAGGCCATGACCGAGGCGAAGCAGTGTGCGGTGCTTTGGTTCGCGGATATCATGCGGCGGGGGTTGTTCCGTGCGCTTGGGTATTCTTCTATCAATCAGTATGCGATGAAGGGGCTGGGGTTTTCTAAATCTCGGACCGGGGATTTTGTGCGGTTGGCTCGGGAGTTGGAGGAATTGCCGGCGGTGCATGAGGCTGTGGCCAACGGAGAACTTGGATATACGAAGGCCCTGGAGATCATCAAGGTGGCGACGCCGGAGACCGAGGGGAAGTGGTTGGAGGTTGCTGAGGGGTCGCGCAAAGACCTGGTTGCCGAGGTGAAGAAGGCTCGGCGTCAGGCCAAGGTGGATCCTGGGCAGGGGGAGTTGCTGCCTTCGACGCCGGCGGTGGTGGCACCGCGTGAGATACCGGTTCATCTGCATGTGAAGTTTTCGCCTGAGCAAGAAGCCCGGCGAGCCGCCCTGGTGGAGCGGCTGCACAAGCTTGGCGGGGTGCCTTCTGATCGTGCCGAGTTGTTGCTCGAAGCCCTGGCTGCCTTGGCCGAGGCCAAGGAATCAAAGACCCGCCGGCGGGTCCTCGATTCGCGGCCGCCGGTTCAGATTCATGTTCATGAAGACAGGCAGTCCGGCCGCATGACCGTGCAAACCAACTCGGGCGAACGTGAGTTGAGCAGGGCCGAGGCTGAGCGAGCGAGGTGCGACGCCGCCGTCTGCGAAGAAGGCGGTCGCAACACCACCACGATCCCACCAAGGACCCGCCGGCTGGTCCTTTCACGCGACAAGCACCAGTGCCAGGCGCCGGGCTGTGGTCGAACCCGATTCCTCGAAGTCCACCATATCAAGCCCCGTCGGCTAGGCGGCACCAACAAGCCCGAGAACCTCACTACCCTCTGCGCTTCCTGCCATCGGCTCTGGCATGAGCAGGGGCACGGCGCCGGTCAGCTAGAATCGGCGTTCCAGCCCGCCCTGTAGCCAGTCGGTCTCTAGCCCGGCCGTTTCCTCGCCGATCCAGCCGATGCTGAGGGTCCAGGCGCCGGGGTTGGTGAGGCGGCGCCAGCTCAGACTCAATTCGTGGCGCTGGGCCGTGGTCGGGAGGCGGCGGGGCATGTCCCAGCGGGCGGTCCGGCCCCGCAGGACCCATTCGTGCAGGCCGGAATCGGGCCGCAGGCGGATCAGGGCGGTCCAGGCCTGGCAGCCACCACCGAGTTCATGGCCCAGGACCACACCCTCGTTGGTGTAGCCCTCGGTGAGGCCGGAGTTGCTGTACCACAGGACCTCGGGGTGCTGGGTCTCGAGGAATTCGACGCCCAGATCCCAGCGATGGTCCACCAGTTCGAAACCGGCTTGCGAGGCCGGAGCGCTGATCTGGGGAACGCCGGGAATCGTGCCGCTGGGGTTGAAGTCCTCGCCGCCGTACTCCCACCAGACCCGGCCTGCGGCACTCGGCAACAGCGGCCAAGGGGCTTCGCGAAAACGCGCCTCCATGCCCAGGGTGAAGATCCGGTCGGTGACCGGTCCGTAGTCCATCTCGTTCTGGGTGGCGCTCAGCAGGGGGAAATTGATCTGGAAGATGTCGCCCCAGAGGGTGTTGCCCTGGCGAGGCGCCGCCATGGCCGTGTGGGTGACCGTGGTGCGCCACCAGCTGGTGTGATTCCAGGTGATGAGCCACTGGAAGAAGAGTGGCTCGTTGGGGTAGCGCTGCTTCCCGTAGTCGTCGGTGTAACGGATGGTCTGCTCGGACGTGACTCCCACGCGCATGAGCAGGTGATCCGGATCGATGGCGCCCATGAAACCAGACCACTCGAAAGGCGCCGTCCGGCGGGCCACAACCTGGGGCATGCTCTCGGCCTGGGCGGTGAGGGACAGGCCCGTACTTTCCAGTCCCGGTCCCACCGAGGCGGGGAAGACGCCGGCAGTGAGAGCCCAGGAGCCCAGTCCCACGCCGATCGCCGCGCGGGGCAAGGTCACCCGCCAGGCCTCATCGACCCGGGCATCTCCTTCGGCCGGTCTGTTGGAAGCCCGGTGCCAGTTCTCGTACAGGAAAGCGTCGTCAATGGTGCGGCCACTGGTCGACAGGGGGCCGGCAAGGCGGGGAGAGACCGCAAGCCACCATGAGCCGCTCCAGAGCGCAAGATCGGGTTCCAGGTCCAGCTGCAAACCGCGCCCGCCCAGGCCGGCTTCCTGGGGCACCATGCCCCCAGGACCGAGTTCGCGCAGAGCGGCACGGCCACCGAGCTGGAGATGGACCTGGGGCGTGCGACACTCGCAACTGTCCCAGCGAAGGCCCGGTTCGGCCAGGCCGTGTCGATGCAGGAGATGAGAGGCCTGGAGGCGCTGGGCCAGATTGAGAAGCGTAGGTCCTCCACGCTCGCGGCTCCGCTGGATGATGCCGGTGATCTCACCGTTGGTGATGGGGCGATAGGGAGGAACAAAATCGCCGCCCAGCATGGCCAGGCGGCGAAGAGTATGCCAGGGAACCGTCCGCTGATCGGGTTCCACGTGCTGAGCCTCGGGGCCGGCAACCTTGAGTTGGCCCAGGATCTGGTAGTAGTCACCAGGATCGGGGGCGGCCTCAGCCAGGGTCACCAGGGCCAGCAGGCACAGCGAAAGAATCAGGCGAGGAAAGCGCAGGCCAGACCGCCGAGGATCCAGAGCGGGGCCAACACCACAAGCAGGACCACCGGCACAACGGCGCCCATGAGCAGGCCACCGACCAGCAACAACGGCAGGCCGATCACCAGGGCAAGCAAGCCCTTGGTCAGGAAGAAGGCCAGCTTCAGGGGCAGCAGCACCAGGCCGATCACCAGCTTGAGCACTCCAAGAACCAGGGTTCCGATCACCATCAAAACGAACAGGCCCAGAATAGCTTCCACGAACATGAGGCGTCCTCCTCGATCCTCTTATCACCGCCGGGATGGCGGTCCACCAGCCTTCTACGGCCAGGATTTCGGTTGGTTTCACGGCAGACAGCCGATCTCCGACCATGAGTACACCGTCGGGGATCATTCTATTCGCGACAAAGTTCGTGATCAATTTTGCTGGCATTATGAACGCTTTTTTGTGCTATAATTACCACGGCTGCTTCTCTGGAGACATTCTGGGCACTCTGGAACGCGCGCATTTCCTCTTTGGTCCAGGCGGACCTTGAAGCAGCCACCTCCCAAATATCAAGCAGCGGGCGGCGCCAACCAGGCGCCGCCCGCCGTCTTTGCACTGGAGCCGAAGCCCAGTCTACTTGGTGAACAACGACTGGTCCACCTTGAGGTTGGCCTCGAAGGAGGTCACCTCGATGTCGGCGAAGTCCTCGTCGTCGTGGGTGATCTTCAGGGTCTTGGGCATCTTGAAGCCCGCGATCTCCTGATACTCACCGATGTAGGTCTTCTGGGTCACCGGGCT
>Ga0070728_10007265_pt1 | contig 10158 bp, 6 predicted proteins | sample tdDd471_FD_66723 | JGI IMG/M metagenome (GOLD analysis project Ga0070728, IMG submission 66723) | Marine sediment microbial communities from the Atlantic coast under amendment with organic carbon and nitrate - tdDd47.1 | ecosystem: Environmental > Aquatic > Marine > Coastal > Sediment | place...
CGTACACCATTTTTGGAGAGGCCTTCGGCAATTTTGGGGGCTTTCAGCTGACAGGCTAAAACGGCTTCGGCTGGGCCTATGCTCATGCCTTGTTTGAGGGCCTGCTGCAGGCTTTTTTTGTAAGGCATCAACAGTGTCTTGCCAGAAGTTTTTAAAGAGTCCCCAGCAAAAGTTGGTGATATGCCAACGCTCAGAGTGATAAGGAAAGATGATAGAAAATGTTGATACCGCATACTCGAGTGTCCTTAGATAGCTGCGTTTAAAGCCTGTACCAGATGTGATTGGCCTTTTGCGAGTGTTAGTTTAACTAAAGTTGTCCCACCATGATAAGAGAACAAACCCGACCACTGTTTGAATTGATAGGTTCGTTAATCTGAATCAATTGAAAACCACTTTGATGGAGCAATTCCAGCCATGAGCCAATCGTGCGAAAGTACCATGGGGCCGGCTGTTTAAAAGCGTTGCTAAAACCGTCCCAGGAACCTTCGCGCCAACCATCTACATAAGCATTACCATCATCAAAGCTGGCGGGGTGTAATGTTTGAATAATAAGATAACCGTCTTGAGATAAAACCGGCTTTAATGCCTGGAAGAGCTGTTCAACAGACTCTTTACCTAATAGTGAAAAGTTACAGACAGCGGCCTCATAATGTTTGTTAAGGCTTTGTGGTGAAACCTCCTCATAGTTAAGTACTTGAAAGCTGCCAATTTCCATAGCTTTGGCTCTATCAATCAATGCGGGAGTCGCATCGATTCCTGTTACTGACAGCCCTTTTTCAGTCAGCGCTCTGGTAAGCCAGCCTTCGCCGCAACCAATATCTAGAAGATTTTGTACGTCCAGTGACAGAACAGCTTTAATAATCGCTTGGTTCGTTACAAGTCTGCGACTTTCAATTTGACTTTGTTCAATTGCATCGATCCAGGGTTTCGCATTGGCTTGCCATGATCGCAATATGGCTAATTCGTTAGATTTTGTCATAAGCTAGGCAATAAAATCCTGTAAGCGTTGTTTTTGGATACCATTGTTATCAAAATTGTCGTCATCTAACCAGGTACAAAAAGCCTTACGTAAGGCTGGCCACTCAGAGTCAATAATAGAATACCAGGCGGTATCACGGCTTCTGCCTTTGTAGATAGTAGCTTGTCGAAATAGGCCTTCGTAGCGAAAGCCCAATCGCTCGGCTGCACGACAAGAGGCTTGGTTTAACGAGTCACACTTCCATTCATAACGTCGGTAGCCCAGTTTATCGAAGGCGTTTTGCATCATTAGAAACATGGCTTCAGTAGCTAATGCTGTTTTTTGCATTTGGGGGGAATAGGTCAAACCGCCAACCTCAATGACCCCGTTAACGGTATCTATGCGTGCATAACCTGCTATTCCTACAGCTTTTTTCGATGCAGCATCAATTAACGCATAACAAAGGGGATCATCGGACTGGCTGGCAGAGTCTACCCAAGAGTGAAAATCAGAAAAGCACTCAAAGGGGCCTTGGGATAGATAAGTCCACATTTTGCCTGCCTGGCCTTCAGTAAAGGCGTTAAATAACTCTTGCGCATGACGATCGGGTTTTAACGGTTCAACCAAGCAATAATGGCCTTTTATGGCGGTTCGTGAGGGCCGTTTGGCCTCTTGCCAATGACTGACTTTAGGGCCAATCCGTTGACCAAATTCGTTAGTACTTTCAGACATTGTTCTGTTTCCTTAGAGAACGATCTATCACCGTGAAGGGGTTATCAGTGTAAGCTGAACTATGGTTATTCGCTATGACAGACCTTAGAAAAATGAGTATTAACTATTGTTTTCATTAAGAAAATTATAAATATAAAAAACCTATCGAAACAATAAATAAAATTGACTTCCTTTATTAAGTCCATCTGCCAATACTGATTATTAGGTCATTAAGCTGTTGCTCTGTCGCGTTATATGAAACGAGTAGCTTGGTGAATGGACGGTCGCTTGGTTGAAAGCGACACGAATCATAATGAGGAGGCAAGTCATGTTTAAGCAAGCGAAACCTTTGGCCGTTGCGATAGCGCTGAGTTCAGCGGTGTTTGTTAGCTCGGCCTTTGCACAAGTCGATGCAAAACCCAATCAATTTTGGTGGCCAGAACAACTCGATCTCAGTCCGTTGCGTCAGCATAGTATTGAGGCTAACCCAATGGGGGAAGCGTTTAATTATGCAGAAGCGTTCAAGAAACTTGATCTGAATACGGTAAAAAAAGACATCGAAACCTTAATGACAGCATCTCAGGATTGGTGGCCCGCTGATTACGGTCACTATGGCCCATTTTTCATTCGCATGGCCTGGCATAGTGCAGGTGTTTATCGGGTTGCTGATGGTCGCGGTGGTGCAGCCGGAGGCCAGCAACGCTTTGAACCCCTCAACAGCTGGCCTGATAACGCTAACTTGGATAAAGCACGTCGTTTGTTGTGGCCAATTAAACAAAAGTACGGGCGCAGCCTTTCCTGGGCTGACTTGATGGTGTTAACCGGTAATGTTGCGCTGGAATCTATGGGTTTTAAAACGTTCGGTTTTGCCGGTGGGCGTGAGGATGACTGGGAGGCTGATAAAGTTTATTGGGGACCTGAAAAACAGTGGCTTGCCGATGAACGTTATAAGGGTGATAGAAAGCTTGATAAGCCCCTGGCCGCTGTGCAAATGGGTTTGATTTATGTAAATCCGGAAGGGCCAAACGGGAATCCCGATCCGCTGTTAGCAGCTAAAGATATTCGTGAAACCTTTGCTCGTATGGCAATGAATGATGAGGAAACCGTCGCATTAATTGCCGGTGGACATACCTTTGGTAAAGCTCACGGTGCAGCGAAGCCTGAAGGTTGTGTTGGGCCGGAGCCTGCAGCAGCAGCGATTGAAGAGCAAGGTTTCGGCTGGACCAATAAATGCGGTAAAGGTAATGCGGGTGATACCATTACCAGTGGCTTGGAAGGTGCCTGGACGGTAAGTCCTGCGCAGTGGACTCACAATTTCCTGACCAACCTGTTCGCCTGGGACTGGGTAAAAACCAAGAGTCCAGCGGGCGCTATACAGTGGATACCTGCAGATGGACAAGGTGCCAACATGGTGCCAGATGCTCATGACCCATCCAAGCGCCATGCACCTATTATGTTAACCACAGACTTAGCTTTACGTTTTGATCCTAGCTATCGAGAAATTTCACAACGTTTTCTAGAAGACCCCAAAGCTTTTGAGCTGGCCTTTGCTAAAGCCTGGTTCAAACTGACTCACCGGGATATGGGCCCAAGAGCGCGTTACTTAGGTACGGAGGTGCCTGAAGAAACTTTGTTATGGCAGGACCCGGTTCCAGAGGTTGACCATAAGCTGGTTAATAGCCGTGATATTAAAAAGCTGAAAGCCAGCATCTTAGACTCCGGGTTAACGGTACCTGAATTGGTGAGAACAGCCTGGGCTTCTGCGGCCAGTTTTCGTGGTACTGATATGCGCGGTGGCGCTAACGGTGCGCGGGTTCGATTAGAGCCACAAAAAAACTGGCCAGTGAATAACCCCGCTGAATTGGCAAAAGTATTAAAAACGCTGGAAGGTATTCAGTCGGACTTCAATGATAAGTCTAGTAAGAAGAAAATCTCATTGGCTGATCTAATAGTACTGGGTGGTGCAGTTGCTGTTGAAAAAGCGGCTAAAGAGGTGGGGCATGATGGAGTGACTGTTCCCTTTACACCGGGCCGTACTGACGCATCACAAGCGCAAACAGATGTTACTTCCTTTGCTGTATTGGAGCCAACAGCAGATGCCTTCCGTAACTATTATAGTGAAGGTAGCCGTCATTCCCCAACGGATATGTTGGTAGAACGTGCCAATATGTTAAACCTCACTGTGCCGGAAATGACGGCACTGATCGGAGGTATGCGCGGTATGAATGCTAATTCTGGGGGTTCACAGCATGGTATCTTGACGGCTAAACCTGGCACGCTAAGTAATGACTTCTTTGTCAATTTGCTGGGGATGACAACAAAGTGGGTCAAGTCTGCATCCGAAGAAGGTGTTTACGAAGGTCGAGATCGAAAAACCGGTAAAGTTAAGTGGACAGCCACCCCCGTTGATCTGATTTTTGGTTCACATTCTGAATTACGGGCGATTGCCGAAGTCTATGCCGCCAATGATGGCAAAGAAAAATTTGTAAATGACTTTGTTGCAGCTTGGGTGAAGGTGATGACATCGGATCGGTTTGACTTGTAATCCTTTAAACAATAATCAGCTTTTAAAAAGGGCTTGCAGTTATTAACTGCAAGCCCTTTTTTACCAGCTTTTGATACCTGAAACCTGTCCCTTTGATCCCCTGCAGTGATTTCGTTACTATCAGATTCAAATAAATGACTGGAGATTCGTCATGGCAAGTAAAACCCCTATTTTGGGAGGTCGTGAACAAGTCAAGGTGGCAATCGCACAAGTCTCCAATTGTTATTTAAACCGTGATGCTTCCATTGATAAAGCCGTAGAAATTATCCAGGAAGCTGCTGCAAATGGAGCTGACCTGCTTGTTTTTCCTGAAGTCTGGTTGTCGGGCTACCCTTACTGGACAGAGGGGTGGGATTCGGACATGCCAACGTGGGCAGAAGGGCGTGTGCGTTTTCATGATGCTGCTTTATTAATACCCAGTGACGATACAGAACGGCTAGCCACTGCCGCCAGAAACGCTAACATGCATGTCGTTATTGGCTGTAATGAACTGGACTCAAGGCAAGGTGCTCAAACGATTTACAATACCCTGCTGTTTATTGATCGAGATGGGAAACTACTGGGTAAACACCGTAAATTGATCCCTACCTTTACCGAACGACTGTTCTGGGGACAGGGTGATGGCCGTGATCTTGCTGTCTTTGAAACTGACATTGGGCGCATTGGTGGTTTAATCTGTGGTGAAAATTTGATGACCACTACCCGCGCAGCGATGGCAGCACAAGGTGAGCATATTCATATTGCTGTCTTCCCTGGTTCTTTTGCTTTACATACCGGGCCACAATTAGAAGAACCTGATACCAACGGTTATTTCTGGGGTAATTTTGCTACCCGCTCACATGCAATGGAAGCCGGTACGTTTGTCATACAAGCCTGTGCTTTTAATGAAGAGCAAGATATTCCGGATGATTTTCCCTACAAAGGAAAAATGAATATACGTTATGCCCATGGTGGCAGCAGCGTGCTTTCACCCTTGGGAGTTCCATTGGTTGAGCCGCAGTATGGAGCAAAACTTATCTACGCTGATTTACAAGCAGATATGATTAAAGCTGTTAAATCAATTTTGGACAGTGTCGGGCACTATGATCGGCCAGATGTGTTGCGTCTGCTTGTACGCCGAGAGGAAGGTTGGGAACCAGCAGACAAACCTTATAAGCCAGTACCGATTCAGTTTGATCATGACAAGCTTAGAAAAGCGGCGGAGCATTATGATGTCGATGACAGCCTAGTTTATGACTTAGCGAATAAAATAAATGACTAATAAGGGCTTGGCGAAAAAGCAATAATAGACTTTGGACTAAACAGTTATTTACACCTGTTCCCAGGCAACTGCTGGGAACCATCAAACTAAGAGAAGAGGAATTTACCGTGTACCGTAGAACACTTTTATCTTATCTAACGGTGGGTAGTGGATTGTTAGTATTGCCGGATGCGGTGAAAGCCTCGAATCTAGAAGGGAAAGACATGCAAGAACGTATTATGTTGCCTGATGAGCAGGAAAGAGGTAGTGAGCTTTTCTGGCAACGGGTAAAAGAACATTACAGCTTAAAACCCGGCCTTGTGATGTTAAATGCAGCTAATCTTTGCCCTTCTGCAAAGGTTACGACAGAGCGCTTGTTTGAGCTCACCCTCGATCTGGATGGCGACCCATCATTTGAAAACCGAGAGAAATATGAAGCGCATCGAGAGTTGACAAGAATGTCTCTCAGTAAATTTTTGAAAGTAGACAATGATGAGATTGCGCTGGTCCGTAATACGACTGAAGCTAATCGCACAGTCATTGATGGCTTAGAGTTAGGCAAGGGTGATGAGGTTGTTCTTTGGGATCAAAATCATGAATCAAATAGTTTGTCCTGGGATGTTTGGAGTCGTCGTTATGGGTTTGTGGTTAAACGGGTGTCTACACCTGTTACACCGGCAAGTGAAGAGGATCTGCTGGCCCCTTTTATTGAAGCATTAACGCCACGTACTCGAGTTCTCTCATTTAGTCATGTTTCTAATTTAAGCGGTATTAAGTTGCCAGCGGAAAAACTGTGTCGAATGGCGCGTGAGCGGGGTGCATTGAGTCTTGTTGATGGGGCGCAAAGTTTTGGCATGATGCCCTTGGATCTGCATAGCATGGGTTGCGACTTCTTTACCGGCAGTGCTCATAAGTGGTTGTGTGGCCCACGTGAGACGGGCGTGCTTTATGTTCGCCGAGAGCAGGTTGATGGACTTTGGCCCTCAATGGTGACCCATTTATGGGAGAAACATGAGAAAGCTGGTGCTCGTAAATTTGATAACCTAGGGCAGCAGGATGATGGCCGAATTGCAGCCTTAGCGGAGGCGATTCAGTTTCAGCAGGAAATTGGAGCCAGTCGTATCGAACAGAGAATACGACAGCTCGTTGCCCGGCTGATTGAGGGTCTTGATGAAGCGTTACCAAGCGTGCGGTTTGTTACACCACGACCAGCTGTGTTAAATGCAGGTATTGTTATTATTGCGACAACTAATGACGAACCCAAAGCTGAAAAAATTATGGGTAGGCTTTATAAAGATTTTAATATTGCTGCCACTGCGGCAGATGTAGGGGGTCGAACACTGGTGCGTTTCTCCCCCCATATCTATAACAGCTTAGATGATATAGACCATGCTATTGAGGCGATGAAGGCTATAATCTAACATGTTATCTTAGTCTATATGGTCTATAGGCTGAACATCTTCCATTGGTCACTTTGCAAGGCAGAAGGTAGGTTGTCCTGATTACCTTGACTAGTAATTACTGCTGAACTGGCCATTTCAGATTTTAGATAAGTGGCAGTGACCCGTTTTAAATCCTCAAGGCTGACGTGCAGCACACGCTGACGAAAGGCTTTTCGTTCTTCATGACTGCGACCAAACAAATCATTATGAAATGCCTGCTTGGCCTCGCCGGCAGGTGAACTGGGTTTGTCCAGGCTGCTAACTACACCGAGAATTGCTTGTTCCAGTTGTTCCGGGTCATGTTCGGTATTGAGTAGCCATGTAATAGATTCATCAAAATCAGCGAGGGTTTCTTCCAGTCGCGGGTCGCGGTAAGAGAAAAATCGGAACGCGGCATTGTTAGAATCTTGGCTAGCTCCGCCACCATAGGCTCCACCTTGTTCACGAATGGCTCGGTGTAAAAAGCCGTTACGTAAAAAACCTGCGAGTACGGTTAGAGCGGGTGCATCCGGGTGGTTCATAGGCACCGTTGGATAAGCTCGCGCACAAAAGTTTACCTGAGTATTGGCTAGCCAGAGTAGCTGACGTTTTTCATGCAAAGGTGGTAGCTGGAATGGGTCGCTGATATTCTGCGGCTCGTTTTTCCAAAGTGTTTCTAGTGTTGTTTCTGCTTCAGAGAGTTTATCGCTTTCCGCTACTAACAATAATTGCTTGGGGCAAGCAAGAATGCGCTGGTGAATCTGTTGTAGTTTATTGGCCATTTGCTCAAGGGCGCTAGGATCTTCCAATGATTTATCTAGCTCCTTGGTAGCCAAAATGCCCGCCAGTCCGCTGAGTTGATAGCTCAGGTTGGCGCAGGGGCTTAAACCACTGCCGGCTGCTGCCATAGCAAGGCTATGACCGTTATTAGTGACTGACATTTCTCGGCGAGCACGTTGTTGGCTGATCAGTTCGCGAATACGGGGTAGTTCATCAAAGCGGACGTTCTGTAGTGTTTGTTGAACAAGCTCTGCCATAGCTTGCATGTTACGGGACAAGGCTTTTGACGACAGCACCAAATAGCTTTTCATACTTTGTGCATTATCAATATCGCCGCGTATAGACGTGAACGCGTCAAGGCTACCGCAAACACTAGATTGCCAGGCCTGTGTTGCGAGGTAGTCGTGCTCACCCACGCCGAGTTCGGTGAGACAGTTGCTGTAATAAGGCAGTAGGGCAGTGAGTTCGTCCTCCAGTTGCGGCATTTCAATAATCACCTGGTGGTACACCAGCCCGTTAGTACCTTGTGCATAACTGTGCAAAGGCAATTGGCCAACCTGGCGCGTTTTTCCTGTAATTTCATGAATGTCTTCTGGCACATCGGTGATAGTGACTTTGGGCAGAATACTCTCATCATCTTTTTGGTTTTGACGTGCTTCTAATGCTTTGCTTTGTTCAATCACTGCTTCTTGTTGTTTCTGGTTCAGTTCGGCTTTGATCTTAGCCAGTTTTGCCTGCTCGGCGAGTTGTCGGTGTTCAGCCAGTTGGTCATCCGGTGTCATAACTAAGGTGACGCGATGGGGGTTATCTAACAATAGTTTGCGGGCCAGAGACTTAATAAACTCGGGATCTTGAACATGGTCACGCAGTTTTTCCAACACTGGATCAATATCGAGCGAGGCTATCGGGTCGCCACGATGAGTCACATTGCCGATGGCCTGTAAAATCAGTTGTAAACCGTAGGGGTAGCCGTCGCCGCCCACTTCACGTTGATGGAGTTCCAATTGATGTAAAACCGCCTCAACCTGCTCTTGAGGAACCCCTTCATTAGCGACATGAGTCAGTGTTTTGATAACCAATTGTTCAAAGTCTGTTGTGTTATTTTCGTTGCTGCCTTCAATACCGCATACAAATACCAAGTCACGCATGGAATCTTCCAGTCCGCAGAGGGGGGAAGGAGCAGTACCTAGATCAGTTGTTTCCAATACTTTTTGTAAAGGAGAAGCGCTGTTATCAAGTAAGACACTGGCTAGCAATTGCGCGTTTAATAAGTCTTCCAGGTTCGTGCTGTCACCCAACAGCCAACCCATTGCGATATGGGTTTTATCTTTTAATTCGCCTTCTTCATTAAACGCATAGGTTTCCTGTTCGCGGACAGGATCAGTAAAACGTTGTTCCGGTTCAACAGCAATGTGTACATCTAGTTTCTCAAACTGGCTCAATGCTCGTTCTTCAAAACGTTCATGGTGTTCGTAAGCGTTGATATCACCATAGGTCAGAAAAAAGGCGTTACTGGGGTGATAATGGGTTTGGTAGAACGTTTTTAGTCCTTCATAACTCAAGTCAGGAATAGCTTCCGGGTCGCCACCGCTGTTGTAGTGGTAAGTGGTGGTAGGAAACAGGTATTTAGAGAGTGTTTGCCAGAGGGTGCTGGGTATTGAACTCATGGCACCTTTCATTTCATTAAATACAACACCTTTGTAAACGAGTTCGCTGTTGGGGTTTTCAGTTTCGCTGAATTCGACTCGATGGCCCTCTTGACGAAAATCCAGTTCATCCAAGCGTGAGAAAAAGACCGCATCCAGGTAAACATCCAGCAAGTTGTTAAAGTCTTTTTTATTCTGGCTGGCAAAGGGGTATGCGGTCCAATCGGAGCTGGTGAAAGCATTCATAAATGTATTGAGCGAACGGCGGATCATCATAAAAAATGGGTCGCGTACTGGGTAGCGTTGGCTGCCACACAATGCCGTATGCTCTAAAATATGAGCTACGCCGGTGGAGTCCATGGGTACCGTACGAAGGCCAACTAAAAATACATTTTCTTCATTGTCAGCAGCCAGATGATAGTGAACAGCGCCGGTTTTTTTATGTTGGTATTCTTCAACGGTGAGTTTGAGTGAGTCGATAGTTTGACTGCGTTTCCATTCAAAGGCGGGGTGGACTTTATCGGGGCTGTTGGTGCTCATTCTATTCCTGTTAATGGCGTGCATGGATGAATTATCAATTTGGCATTGTAGCCTTATTGTTAACGCTAGGCGATGCTGTAGGGTGATTATTCGGCGCAACCCTAGGCTCTGGTGTCAATTCCAGTTCATATAGTGTTTTCCAATTTTTTCCTGTCACATAAATCCGATGACTTTTAGGGTTATAAGCAATGCCATTGAGCACATTTTTTCGCTGTGGCCAAGGTTGTAATGCTTTGAGGTCCAAGGTACCTATGACCTTACCCTGTTCAGGGTGAATAAAGATAATAACGGATTTGCGCCAGACGTTTGCCGCGATG
>Ga0070728_10007268_pt1 | contig 10154 bp, 6 predicted proteins | sample tdDd471_FD_66723 | JGI IMG/M metagenome (GOLD analysis project Ga0070728, IMG submission 66723) | Marine sediment microbial communities from the Atlantic coast under amendment with organic carbon and nitrate - tdDd47.1 | ecosystem: Environmental > Aquatic > Marine > Coastal > Sediment | place...
CATTCGTGTGCCATTTTGCATGCAATGGAAAGGAGTACTTCCTGAGAATAAAATCATTGATGCCCCGGTTATAGCACTTGATATTTTACCAACTGCCATTGCGGCTACTGGCAATCCGATTAATAATCAATGGTTTCTCGATGGTGTTAATCTCTTTCCATACATTCAAGGAGAAAAGAAAGGACAACCTCACCAGTTTCTTTACTGGCGTTTCCTATGGCATCATGCCGTTCGCAAAGGTGATTGGAAATTGGTAAAACACCGCGATCATGCCAAATGGGAACTTTATAACCTGGCAACTGATATTGGCGAACAATCAGATTTGAGCCAGCAACATCCTGAGAAAGTAAAAGAACTAATGGATATCTACACATTTATGTCGGATCAAATGCTAAAGCCTCAGTGGGGCTGGCAACCTGATTATTGTGGGAGCTATAAAGTTGAAAAATAGAATCATTATGCGAAAGAATCTTCTTTTAATATTTATACTAATTATTTCACTGACTGGTAGTTTATATGGTCAGGATAAACCCAATATAGTAATTATCCTGGCCGATGACTTGGGATGGGGAGATGTGGGTTACCATGGTGTAGATGATATTTTAACACCAAATATTGATAAACTGGCCAGTGATGGTGTGTATTTTACGCAAGCTTATGTGTCATCTTCCATTTGCTCACCATCACGTTGCGGTTTATTATCTGGTGTGTATCAACAGCGATTTACAGATGGACAGAACTCAAGGGATGAAGATCCGAATATCAAACTGTTTAAAAAGCAAAAAATGATGCCCGAGATTCTTAAGCGGGAAGGTTATTACTCAGCCATAATCGGGAAATGGCATTTGGGTGCCAATGAAGCACTTCGTCCAAATGCCCGGGGATGGGATGAGTTTTATGGTTTTTTAAACGGTTCTCATTCTTTTTATAAAGCCGAAAAGAAATTTACTGCCATACGCGAATATTGGCCAATCTTTCGTAATGATGAAATAGTAGATTATGAGGGTTATACGACAGAGGTATTTACAGATGAGGCCATTGATTTTATGGAGCGTAATCACCCGAATAAAACCGGAAACCCATTCTGTCTTTATCTGGCATATAATGCTGTTCATTTTCCATGGGAAGTGCCCGATAAATATATTGAGCGCGTATCGCATATTAAAAGCAGGCAACGACGCCTTTTTGCAGGAATGATGCTGGCCATGGATGATGGTGTTGGTAAGGTGTTGAAAGCATTGGAAGAGCAGGGGGTGACTGAAAACACTGTCGTGTTTTTCATTAGTGATAACGGTTCTCCACAAGGCCAATTGGGCGACATGTCATCAACAGGGCCGTTCAGAGGTTGGAAAGGTGATTGCCTTGAAGGCGGTATCCGAATACCATATATAATAAAATGGCCTGGACAAATTACCCCAGGAACACATTATGATTACCCCGTCTCGAACCTGGATGTATTGCCCACCATCGCTTCATTTATTGGATTAAAAAACATTAAAAAGTATGGTTTTGATGGTGTCAACCTGCTGCCATATTTAAATGATGAGGCTAAGAATGCTGAACGGCCGCATGAGACTTTATACTGGAAACGTGGAAGAGACATGGCCATTCGTCATGGTGATTGGAAACTGGTACTTGAAGATCATAATGCACCAACTGATACAATGCTATTTAATTTATCGATAGACAAAGGCGAACGTGTTGATCTGTATCATGATAATCCTGAAAAAGTTAAGGAGTTAAGAGGCTTGTTTAAAAAGTGGGAGCAACAATTGGCAGAACAACAGTAAAATATAAATGATGAAACAACTTATTATATATTTCACAATGCTGTTGGCAGCTCTATGCCTTGGTTCATGTACGGAGGAAAAGAAAGAAATTGATCATACCAATTTTATCATCATTCTGGTTGATGATATGGGTTATGGCGATGTGGGTTACCATGGAGCTTTGGACATGATGACACCAAATATAGACAAGCTCGCGGGTCAAGGAGTCTATTTTACTCAGGGATACATGTCTTGCTCGGTTTGTGGACCTTCCAGAGCGGGTTTAATCTCTGGCCGGTATCAGGATAAATTCGGAGTTTGGGGAAATTTTGGAGCCAATTCAAAAAAGGGCTTCCCCGACACACAACCTATGATTCAGGATATGTTAAAGCATGCTGGCTATAAAACAGGAGCAATCGGTAAATGGCACTTTGGCCATGCCGAAGAAAAGTTTCGCCCGTGGAATCGTAATTTCGATTACTATTATGGGTTTTTAGCTGGTGGGCACGATTACTATTGGGCTGATACCACCTATAATCAAAAACAAAAGGACCTGTGGCCCATCCATCGTAACGAGGAAATTGTAAAATATAAAAAGGGAGATTACCTCACCGATAAATTTAACGAAGAAGCAGTTGGCTTTATTGAGCGAAATCATGAGGAGCCTTTCTTCCTCTATTTAGCTTATAATGCGGTGCATTATCCATGGTCGGTACCTGATTCTTACCTGGAGCGAATTGATGAAAACTACAAGCACGATTATAAATACCGTCGCCTGTTAGCTAGTATGACCCTAGCTATTGACGATGGTGTTGGCCAAATTATGAAAACGCTGGAGAAGCATGGTATTGACGAAAACACGGCAGTTATATTCCTTTCGGATAATGGTTCTCCAGCTACCATTGCCGGACCTAGCTCAATTAGTACTGGCGATATGGTTATGTCTAAAAAAATGGGATTAAGAGGATATAAAGGTGACACCTATGAAGGAGGTATTCGTGTACCATTCCTCATTAAATGGCCAGGCGTACTTCCTGCCGGTGAACGGTATAACGAGCCTGTTATCTCCATTGATATTGTTCCAACCATAACACATTTCCTTGGAATTGATGATCCTTCCACCGGATACGATGGCGTTAATTTAATTCCTTATTTAACTCACGAGAAAGAAGACGTGCCGCACGATTATTTGTATTGGAGGTATCAGGATGAATGGGCCTACAGAAAAGGTGACTGGAAAATGACCTGGAATACAAGGGAGAAGGTGCTACACATGACCAAAGACATGGTGATGAACAAGCAAACAATACAACCCAAATTATTTAATGTAAAGAACGATCCGTTTGAAAGACATGACCTCATGGATCAATACCCTGATAAAGCAAAGGAATTGTTTAATGCCTTTACTGAAATGGATTCTGATATGCCCGATGCCGGTTTGTTTCCAGTTCCGTTTAACCGAAGTATAGAATAATCCTGATCCTGATAATTCAAAGTTTATGAAAAATATATCCAAGCTTTCATCATTAGTGATAATCCTCTCAGCCCTTGTAAATTCAATGATAAGTGGCTGTACAGAAAAGGCGAATAAAACAGAATCGGAGCAACCCAACTTTGTAGTTGTATTTATTGATGATATGGGATATGGTGATGTTGGATGCTATGGTGCAACAGGCTTTACAACTCCAAACCTTGATCAAATGGCCGCAGATGGTATGCGCTTCACCAACTTTTATTCAGCACAGCCAGTATGTAGTGCATCCCGTGCCGGATTACTGACAGGATGTTACCCAAATCGTATTGGCTTCTCTGGGGCATTGTTTCCGCATCATAAAATTGGCATTAACCCTGATGAGATAACCATTGCCGAAATGCTTAAAGAAAAAGGTTACGTGAGCGGTGCATTTGGCAAGTGGCACCTTGGACATCATAAAGAGTTCCTGCCTTTGCAACATGGATTTGATGAATTCATTGGCATCCCATACTCCAACGATATGTGGCCAATTAAGGTAGATGGAGCAAGGGCTAAGTCTGGTGAAGGACGCGGCGATTTTCCTGATCTTCCGCTTATCGCCGGAAACGATGCGAATGAATACATTACTTCACTTCAAGACCAGGATCGATTAACCACTTTGCTGACTGAAAAAACAGTGGATTTTATTAATCGTAATGCCGACCAACCCTTCTTTGCCTATCTGGCGCATCCTATGGCACATGTTCCATTGGGTGTTTCTGATAAGTTCAGAGGCAAAAGTGAACAAGGACTTTATGGCGATATGATGATGGAGTTAGACTGGTCAATGGGTGAGATAATCAAAGCTTTAAAAGCAAATAGTATTGAAGATAATACAGTTGTAGTATTCACAAGCGACAATGGTCCGTGGTTGAACTATGGTAATCATGCTGGTTCATCGGGTGGCTTGCGCGAAGGCAAAACAACCAGCTGGGAAGGTGGTCAAAGAGTACCATTCATCATTAAGTGGCCCAAAAATATACCGGCTGGCACAGTATGTAATAAGTTAGGTTGCGCCATCGATATCTTACCAAGTTTTGCTGAAATTGCAAGTGCGGCCTTGCCTGAGAATAAGATTGATGGAGTGAGCCTAACTTCGCTATGGAAAGGCAACTTTGAAACAGCACCCCGAAAAGACATGTGGTTTTATTTTGGTAAGAATAACCTTAATGCTGTGAGGAAAGGAAATTGGAAATTGATTCTTCCACACAGTTGGATGTCGTACAATACGATACCTGGTAATGATGGTTACGGTGGAAAGCGAATCAAGAAAGATGTTGAAGATTTGGAGTTGTACAATATGATGCGCGATCCGGGTGAACAATACAATGTTATAGAGTCATATCCTGATAAAGTAATCGAACTGATGCAGGTGGTGGAAGATGCCCGTTACGAACTGGGGGATTTAAATATTGGAATTGAACGAGGTGCAGGAACACGTGAAATTGGAAGTATCGATACGGACCATGAAAAAGATTAGTTGAGATAAAAGAACAAAATCTATTATAACGATGAAATTAAAAGAGCTGCTAACAATCATATCTATTCTGACATTGGTTCTAAGCGGATGCCAGAGTAAAAAGCAAGAGCGAACAGAATTGTCTAACAAGCAAAATCCTTATCCAAATGTAGTGCTCATCTACGCGGATGATATGGGTTATGGCGATGCCGGATATTTGGGGGCTACCGATATTAAAACCCCTTCAATCGATAAGCTCGCCAATGAAGGCGTTTATTTCACACAAGGGTATGTGTCCGCATCGGTTTGTGGGCCTTCGCGTGCCGGTTTGATGACAGGCGTTTATCAGCAGCGATTCGGTTGTGGAGAAAATGGCCCCGAAGAAAGGTGGTACACCGGAGAAACACAAAATGTTGGTGTGCCTGCCAAGCAACCTCTTCTGTCGGAGCTCCTGGAACCACTGGGCTATAAATCAAAAATGGTAGGAAAATGGCACCTGGGATTAGATGAACACCTAAGACCGTGTCAACGTGGTTTTGATGAGTTTTATGGATTTATAAACGGTTCACACGATTACTATAAAGCCGACACCGTGTTTTCTTCCAAAAGAGGCACCTGGCCCATGTTTCGAAACAACGACATTGTGAAATATGAAGGCTATGCAACGGAAGTATTTTCCAATGAAGCGGCTCAATTCATCGATGAGAATGCCAATGGCGAAGCGCCTTTGTTTGTTTATCTGGCTTATAATGCTGTGCACCACCCCTGGCAGGTGCCCGATGAGTATGTAGGGCGTCTGGCTCATATCGAAAATGCCGACCGTCGTTTTTTCGGTGGCATGCTACTGGCCATGGACGAAGGCATTGGACAAGTGGTTGATGCGCTAAAACGTAATGAAATTTACGACAATACCATCCTTATTTTTATCAGTGATAATGGTTCGCCAAGCGGTCAGAAGGGACCTGCCGGCAAAGGACAAATGTCGAGTACGGCTGGGTTCAGAGGATGGAAAGGCGACACATTTGAAGGCGGTATACGCGTGCCTTATTTAATCAGGTGGCCTGGTGTTTTACCACAGGGTAAGGTATACGAAAAGCCTGTCAGTAATCTGGATGTGGTTCCCACCATTATGGCACACCTGGGTGTTACCTCAAATGGAGCAAGGTATGATTTCGACGGAGTTGACCTGGTACCATATATTAATGGGGCTAAGGAGGAGCAATCTCCTCATGAAGTCATGTATTTCCGCCGCGATGATGATTATGCTATTCGAAAAGGGAAATGGAAATTAACTTGGAACGATCGTGATCTGGAACATCCGGAAGATGCTAAAAAACCATTGCTCTTCGACATGGATGCCGATAAATATGAAACAACCAATTTAGCAGATAAACATCCTGAAATATTGGAGGATCTACAAAATACATTTGATGCCTGGGATAGCCAATTACCTAATAGCCCATGGTGGGGTGGTCCTTCAAACAGAAAAAAATAAATAAATCCATTTGACCATGCTTAAAAGATTGATTCTATTAATATTCGTTGCTTTTTCATTAAAGTGTACATTGGCCGGTGATCTCAATAAAGATGATGAGTTAACTAAAGAATGGATGACTCTTTCAGAAAAAGACCAGCAGTTTTTGGATAACACACAACGCCATGCATTTAATTATTTCTGGGATGGTTTTGATCCTAAAACGGGATTAATAGCTGATGTACATAAAGGGCGCCGAACCAGTATTGCCAGTTCAGGTTTCGCACTTTCAGCCTTTTGTATTGGTGTTGACCATGGATGGGTTTCGAAAGATGAGGTTTATAGGCGGGTTTTACTCATTTTAAACAGCTATTATAAAGATCCTGAAGATATTAACGATTTCTGTGTTGAAGGAAACGAAGGTCTGTTCTACCATTTTGTAAATGTAGATACCGGCAAAAGGCACGGACGGTGCGAAGTATCAACCATTGATAGCGCCATTTTAATGGCTGGAGTACTTCATGTCATGACCTATTTTAAAGATACGGAAGTTGAAGAGCTGGCCATTAAGGTTTACAAACAGGCACAATGGGACAAATACCTCAATAATAACAAGGCCATAACTGGAGGCTGGAAACCGGCAGAGGAGAACTGGTTTAATCCGGAATATAAAGGTTATAACGAATATAGTTTGGTGTATTTGGTGGCTTTGGGCTCACCGTCGTATCCTATTCCTGCCGAAAGCTGGGATGCCTACAATAGTGGAAATGGTGCTGCGTGGTTAAAGTTATATGATGATATCGGACCTTTTAAAACACCACATGGCGTTATGCAGCCTCATGCATATTTATATCAATTTCCCATTTGCTGGTTCGATTTCAGGAATAAAAAAGACAGCTATGCAAACCATTGGGAGGTGGCTGTAAATGCTATTAAAGCCAATCGTCGTTACACCCAAAACTGGGGGGAATTAGTTGGATATGACGAAGAACTTTGGGGATGGACGGCTTGTGCTGGTCGCGACGGATACATCGGTTTTGATCATCCTTATGACGGAACATTAGCACCTTCGGCAGTCCTTGCCTCCTTACCTTTTATACCTGAAGAATCGTTGCGAAGCATTAAGTATATGCACGAAAAGTATGGTGATAAAATTTGGGGTAAATATGGTTTTGTTGATTCATTCAACCCACATCAGGATTGGTATGACAATGGTTTTATTGGCATTGATAAAGGCAATGAAGTGCTGATGATCGAGAATTTCAGAAATGGTGGTGTCTGGAAGATGTTTATGAAGAATCCCTTCGTCAGGGAAAGTATGAATAAGGCTGGGTTTAAAAAACTAAATCTTTAAGTATGAAAAAATGGATCACTTTTAAGGCAATTGTTGTGATTTTGGCTTTGTGCTCAGGCTCACTGGCGCAGGAACGCGAGTACGATTATATGTTTTTTGAAAACAGCGCCTTATCCGGCAAGTACTTTTTCTCAAAAGTTCAGTATAGCGATGGGTGTTATGTGAAGAACATGGCAAACAAACTGCCTGTTAACGATAAAAAATTCTTTACGCCCCCTAACTCATTGGAACTCGATTACACCAGCGACAAAGGTTACTGGGAAGCTACTATTGAATTTGAGCACCTGAGAGGGAATGACTTGTTCAAAAAAGCAAATCACCTTGCATTTTGGATGTATACAGGTGATACACCTTTTGAATTACTACCAAAAGTTGAGATTGGAATTCAGCAAAAGCAGCGCCGTTCAGACATTATCATTAGTGATAAACGATCAGAATCAGTACCGGTTGGTAATTTTTTGACCGGAACAGAAAAAGATGGATGGAAGTTTGTTAAAATCCCCCTAAGTGACCTTAATGGACTTGACGATAAACCCAATAAAGTTGTTTTCTCAAACAATAAAGAGCATGGCAAGGGAGTGTTATTGATTGATCAGTTGGAGCTATTGCCAGATATGCCGGAAATTAATCTTCCGGAGCCTTGCATTATTCAAGCAACTGGCTACGAAAGGCATGTTGACCTTACCTGGAAAAGCATGCATCATAAAAGTGTAAAGTACATCAAGATCTATCGATCAGAAGATGGTAAGGATTATAAGCCTGCTGGCATCCAACGCCCTTTCTATAATCGATACACTGATTATACCGGACAAGCAGATAAAACATACTATTATAAAATTTCATTTGTCGATTACCAGTATAATGAATCAAATCCCTCGTCATTTGCCAAAGCAACGACTTATGAGATGAACGATGAGCAACTGTTGGATATGGCGCAGGAAGCCTCATTTCGCTATTATTGGGAAGGAGCTGAACCTCACAGCGGATTGGCTCTTGAGAATATTCCTGGACGTAAGAATATGATTGCTACCGGAGCCTCTGGATTTGGAATTATGGCAATTGTTGTTGGAGCAGAAAGAGGTTTTATCACACGTAAACAAGCCGTAGAACGCATGCTCACCATTACTTCATTCCTGAAAAAATGTGATAAATTTCATGGAGCTGTTTCGCACTTTATTGACGGCCCAACAGGTAGAGTAGAACCTTTCTTTGGAGAACGTGATAATGGTGGCGATTTGGTAGAAACGTCATTCTTATATCAAGGTCTGTTGGTTGCCCGTTCATATTTTGATGAGAATTCAAAGGAAGAGAAGCAGATACGAAAAACCATCACTCAACTTTGGGAAGGAGTAGAGTGGGATTGGTATGATCGTGAAAAGGAAAACCAATTTTTAACATGGCACTGGTCGCCCGATAAAGAGTGGGTAATCGATCATAAACTCATAGGTTGGAACGAAACCATGATCACTTATATTTTGGCCATGGCATCGCCAACGCATCCCATACCAATGTCCATGTATTACAATGGTTGGGCCAGCCAGGACAAAGAGGCTGTCAATTACCGTAAGAATTGGGGTAATACGGACGATGGATCAAACTATAGTAATGGCAAGTATTACCTTGGAATAGAGTTGCCAGTAGGGGTTTCCAATGGCGGACCATTATTCTTCATCCATTACTCATACCTTGGGATGAATCCCCATGAAGTGACAGACAAATACACCAATTACTTTGAAAACAACCGCAATATAGCGTTGATAAACTGGAGATATTGTGCCGAAAATCCGAAGAATCATAAAGGATTTAATTCTGCATTCTGGGGATTAACAGCCAGCGACGGTCCTTGGGGATATGATGCCATCGAACCCAATTTAGTCAAAGATAAAGGTACCATGGCACCTACGGGAGCATTGGCATCCTTTCCTTATGCGCCAGAACAATCATTGGCAGCTCTTAAAAATATGTACCGAAATCATGGTCAGTATTTATGGGGAGAATATGGCTTTAAAGATGCCGTTAACCTGGAAGAAAACTGGCAGGCTAAAATCTATATGGGGTTAAACCAGGCGCCTGTTACCATCATGATTGAGAACTATCGTACCGGACTCATCTGGGATTTATTTATGAAGAATAAAGAAATTTCGGAAACACTTAAAAAATTGAACACACTAAATCAATAGAAATGAAATTATTAATCAAATATATAATCATATTCACACCTCCTTTATTATTAACGACACTAATGGCCTGCAATGAGGCTAAAACAGAAAAAGAAACTCAATTACCTAATATCATCTTTATCCTGGCCGATGATATTGGTTATGGCGATTTAGGGTGTTATGGCGGTAAAATTCCAACACCCAATTTAGATGCATTAGCGGCCAATGGAATTCGATTTACTGACGCACATTCACCGGCAGCCTTATGCGCTCCATCACGATTTGGTTTATTGACGGGTAGTTATCCCTATCGAGCCTACAAGGCAGGTGGTGCCTGGAATACCAATAGCCCTTCTATATTTTCTGATCCATATAACCACACTAATGCTGGTAAGAAGGTTACCGTAGCTGAAATATTGCAAAAAG
>Ga0070728_10007269_pt1 | contig 10152 bp, 4 predicted proteins | sample tdDd471_FD_66723 | JGI IMG/M metagenome (GOLD analysis project Ga0070728, IMG submission 66723) | Marine sediment microbial communities from the Atlantic coast under amendment with organic carbon and nitrate - tdDd47.1 | ecosystem: Environmental > Aquatic > Marine > Coastal > Sediment | place...
TGAACCAGCCGGACTGGAGCTGGGAGACGGTGACGCCGTTCAGGGTCAGGGTGTTGCCGCTGCCGAGCGCGATCTGCACCCCGTCGGTGGTGTCGGTCGCCGCCGCCACCAGCTCCGCGAAGCTGTCGATGCCGGTGCCGTTCGCGTTCGACGCGATCTGGATGGTGTCGCCGCCCGACCCGTCGAAGTCGTTGACCGTGTCGGCCCCGCCGTTGTCGCCGATCACGATCAGGTCGGCCCCATCGCCGCCGGAGATCGTGTCGTCGCCGAGCCCGCCCTGCAGGGTGTCGTTGCCGAGACCGCCGACCAGCAGGTCGTTGTCCTGGCCGCCCAGCAGCATGTCGTTGCCCTGGCCGCCGAACAGGCTGTCGGCCCCGAGGTTGCCGTACAGCACGTCGTCCGCCAGGTTGCCGTAGGCCACGTCGGCGTCCTGGCCGCCATAGGTCACGTCGGCATCCTGGCCGCCGTACAGGGTGTCGGTGCCGACGTTGCCGTACAGCACGTCGGCGTCGGTGTTGCCGTACACCACGTCGGCCCCGGTGCCGCCCCACAGCGAGTCGTTGCCGGAGCCGCCGTTCACGGTGTCGTCGCCGCCGTCGCCGAACAGGCTGTCGTTGCCGCCGGCCGAGCCGATGGTGTCGTTGCCGTCGCCGCCGTACAGCGTGTCGTCGCCCTCGCCGAGCGAGATGAACTGGTTGCTGCCGTCGCCGACCGCGAAGTTGTCGCCGGCCCCGCCGGTGACCGTGGCGTTGCCGATGATCGAGCTGAACTCGATGTTGTTGACCTGCAGGATCTTGCCGGAGATCCCCCGCATGTCGATCACGAAGGCCTCGGACTGACCGCTGTTCGTGGACCCGGTGATCACGATCGGGTCGTCGTTGGTCACGCCGGAGCCGACCGTCGGCACGATCGTGCGGATGTCCAGCATCGTGGTCGAGCCGAGGTGGTTCAGGAAGGTCTGGGCCCCGCCGGTCACCTCGGTCGTGCCGGTCGGGTTCTGGTTCTGGATGGCGGTGATCAGGGTGTTCGACGCGGTGTCGCCGGACTGCGCCGACGACGGGCCCGACGAGGTGATGCTGACCGACGGCGGCAGGGTCGCCGTCACCACGTTGCCGTTGTTGCCGGTGTTCTGGACGATCGCCGCCGAGCCGCTGCTGCCGCCGGTGTTGCTGATGGTCCGGTCGCCGCCGGTGGTATCGGTCGAACGGGCGTCGTCCACCACGACGGGACTGTCCGAGCCGCCACCACTGCCGCCGCCACTGCCGCCGCCGGAGACTGCACCGAGGGTGATCGTGGTGTTGCCACCGCTCAGCGACGTGCTCCAGGTTCCGCTCGCCGAGGTGATCCCAGTCAGGCTCAGGCTCTGGCCGCTTCCCAGATCGATCGTCCCGCCGGCATTCGTCCCGTTCAGCGACGTGAGGTCGGTGCCGGTCACGACGATGCTGTCGGCGGTCGTGAAGTCCGAGATCGTGTCGCCGTTCAGCTCGCTGGCCGAGCCCGCGAAGGTGTCGTTGCCGGCACCGCCAAACAGCGTATCGCTGTTCGCCATGCCGGAGATGACGTCATTGCCGTCACCGCCGTAGATGAGATCGTCGCCCGAGCCGCCGCTGACCGTGTCGTCGCCGCCCTCGCCGTACAGGGTGTCGGCACCGTCGCTACCGGACAGGGTGTCGTTGCCGCTCCCGGCGTAGGCGAGATCGTCGCCCTTCTGCCCCCACAGCTGGTCGTTGCCGTCACCGCCATACAGCGTGTCGTTGCCTGAGGCCCCGAGGAGGGAATCGTCGCCAGTGCCGCCGTACAGGGTGTCGCTGCCGTCACCGCCGGATGCGACGTCGTTGCCGTCACCGCCGTACAGCACGTCGTTGCCGGTTTCCCCATACAGATAGTCGTCGCCGGCACCGCCACTCAGCGTGTCGTTGTCGCCGCCGCCGTACAGCGTGTCGTTGCCGGCATCGCCGAACAGCAGATCGTTGCCGCCGGCACCGGACAGCGTGTCCAGCCCGTCGCCGCCCGACAGCAGGTCACCGCCGGAACCGCCCCGCAGATTGTCGTTGCCGGCGCCGCCGTAGATCGTGTCGTTGCCGGCACCGCCGAGCGCGACGTCGGTATCGGCGCCGCCGTAGAACAGGTCGTTGCCCGCCGCACCGAACATCTGGTCGACGCCGGCGCCGCCCGAGATGGTGTCGTTGCCGTCGCCGGCGGACAGCCGGTCGGCGCCGGAGTTGCCGAACAGCAGGTCGTCGCCGGCGCCTCCGGTCAGGAAGTCGAGCTCGGCACCGCCCGAAAGCGTGTCGTTGCCGGCACCACCGTACAGCCGGTCGGAACCGTCCCCGCCGAACAGCGAGTCGTCGCCGCCAAGGCCGGACAGGCTGTCGGCGCCCCCGAGGCCCGAGATGTCGTCGTTGCCGGCCGTCCCGCTCATGACATCGGTGCCGGCCGTGCCGGTGGTGCTGGCCAGCACGCCGGGATAGGCCGCGCGAACCGCCGGCGGGAAGGCGATCACGACCGGTAGGCCGTCCGCGCGCCGCAGGTCCCAGGCTCCGCCCAGTTCCGCCGAACCGACCGGTCCCTGCGACACCGCCACCGCGGCACCGAGAGCGCCCTCGAGAAGGTCGACGAAATGGCAGCCCTCGGCCCCGGCGGCCACCGAGCATCCGTACAGAACCACCGTCGCATTTTCAGCCAGCGCGTCGGCAATGGCGGCCGACGCCCGCGGCTGACCGACGACGGCCGCGGCATCGACCCGCTCGCCGGCCAACAGGAGCGCCCCCGGCTCGCCGTGGCTCAGGACATGCAGGGAAGCGACATCCCGTCGGCCGGCCAGGTAGTCAGCGATTTGCTGCAATCCGCGACCACCCGGCAGCAGTCGGACAATCTCGGTTCCGGCGTCCAGCCCGGCGAGCAGAACGTCGGCATTCCGCACACTGGGGTCCGCAACCAGGACAATCTGCCGGCCGGCAGGCTCGCAGACCGTCTGTTGCTTCCCCGATGTCATGGTTTTCAACACCGCCTCCATCGCCTCGGACTCCCCCTCTTTCGGCCGCTCCACACCGCCGACGTCCGCGCGCACGCGCCACCACGCGCCCGCAGCCGGCACGGCCTTGCAGTCTTGTCTCTTCGGTATTTGGCGCCGACGAGCGCCACCAAGCGCTCAGTCACCCCACCAGTGACTTCGCACCCGTCACCCGACGGTCGAGACCATGCTGTTACTTGAGAGAATCCGGGTCAACAATGCAGATGTAACGAAAAATCTCGAAAATATCACAACGACAACAAAGGGAATCTCAGGGGCAAGAAACTCAACTGCTGAAACGCTCGACGGCCTGGGTGAAGTAGTACCCTTGACTGTGAGCCGAACCGATCGGCGCCTCGATGTCCAGGTGCCCCTCGATCTTACGACGAAGCCGCCAGATCACCTGGTCGACATAGCGATGGTCCGAAAGGTCCGTGACCTTGCCCATCCGGCTCCCGATCGCGATCCGCGACACCGGAGTCCCCGGGTCCTGCGTCAGGCAATCCAGGAGTTGCGTCTCCGCCCGCGTCAGCTGGACCGGCCGGCCGTCCGGTGCGATCAGGCGCCAGCCCGTGAGATCGAGACACCACCCCGTCGCATCGCGCTGCCCCGCGGCGGCATCGGGATTCCGCTGACGCAAGATCGCCCGGACCGCTGCCAGCAGTTCGCCGAGATCGACCGGCTTGACCAGATAGATGCTCGCGCCGATCTCGTAGCCGGCAATTCGATCCTGTACGCCCCCCCGTGCCGTCATCATCACGATGCCGACGGTCGGAGCGCGCTGACGCAAGGTGGCGGCTATCGTCACCCCGTCCTCGCCCGGCAGACCGAGATCCAGCACCACCACATCGGGCGCCTGCTCGTCGAACTCCCGCCAGAACGCGTCGCCGTCCGCGGCCGCCCGGACCGACAGCCCCCTGGCCGAGAGAAACGTCGCGACCTCCTCGAGGAGGTCCGGCTCGTCTTCGACCACGATGACCGATATCGATGCCTCGGAAGTCATGCCACGCTCCTCATGCCCGCGTCGGCGGCGGGCAGGTCGATCAGGAAGCGGCTGCCGCCCTCCGGCCCGGCCTCGCAGGTCACCGTTCCCCCATGCGCCTCCACGATCGACCGAACCAGGAACAGCCCCAGTCCGGCCCCGGCGGTCGAGGCAGCACTGTCGAGCCGATAGTAGCGGTCGAACACCCGGTCGCGCTCGGACACCGGGATCCCCGGCCCCTGGTCGGTTACGGCGATCCGGATCCCGGTCGGCCCGACCGAGAGGGAGACGCCGACCGTCGAGCCCGGCGGCGAATACTTCACCGCGTTCTCCATCAGGTTGTTGACCGCTACCGCCATCAGACGCGCATCGACCGATGCCGTAACCGGCTCGTCCGGAAGGTCGAGCCGGAACCGCCGGTCGCCGGGCGCGGCCTTCAGCACCTCCACCGTGTCCTCGATCATCCCGCCCAGTTCCGTGACGTCGGTCTGCAGATGCAGCCTGCCCCCCTCCACCCGCTCGTCGATCAGGCAGGTGTCGATCATCCGGCGCAACCGCCGGACGGCGGCCCGGATCTTCCCGAGGCGGCCCTGGTCGCCGGCATCGCCGGTCACGAAGTTCTGGGCGGCGGCGTCGACGATCGCCAGCGGCGTCCGGAACTCATGGCTGACCATCGCGACGAACTGCTGCTGAAGCCGGCGGGCGTTCCGTTCGCGCTCGACCGCGGCGTCGAGTTCGGCGGTCCTGTCGGCGACCCGCTGCTCCAGTTCCATCTCGTACTCGCGCGCCGCCGCCAGTGCCGCCTGCTGCAGCGCGTCCTTCTCGCGCTGCACCCGGCCGAGATGCGAAACCAGCATGTAGGCGAACACGACCATCTCGACGACCGAGCCGAGTTGCGGCCCGGTGAGGGTCAGCACGTTGTTGGGCAAGAGCCCGGCGTTCCGTGCCACCCCCACGCCCACCGCGAGGCTGAGAGCGATCCAGGTGACGAACAGCGGCCGGACCGCCGGCTCGTTCGCCAGGAAGGCCGCAACCATCGGCACCAGCATGAATACCGAGAACGGTATCGTGACCTGGGTGACCAGCCAGTTGCTCCAGACCGCGTACTGCGCCGGCACGACGAGGCAGAGCACCGTGAGCAGCGCCGAGAAGCCCGCCATCGACCAGAACGATATCGGCACCAGGCGGGGGACGCGCACGGTCGACAGGAACATCGCGGCGAAGGCGTAGGTCCCGGTCCCGGACAGCGCCAGGAAGGCATGAAGCTCGAAGGGATAGCGCGCCGCGAGTCCCGGCCAGAAGTATCCCGGCCCGGTTCCGTTGGCCATCAACCAGATGCCGCAATGCGCGACCAGGTTGATCATGTACACGATGTAGATGAGTTGCCGCGAAAACACGAACAGGCCGACCGCACCGAGAAAGAGCACGGCGGCAATGCCCACGTAGAAGGCCTGCAGGGCGTAGAACTCCTGCTCCTGCAGCAGCAGGGCATCGAGCTTCCAGAGCTTGAGCGCCAGGGTCATCGTGCTGTTGGTCCGGCCGCGCACCAGCAGCACCGTCCGGCCGGCCGAAAGATCCATCGGGGCGAGATGGAACCGGCTACGGATGTCGGTCACCGCCGGCACCCGGTCGCCGAGGGCGAACAGCCGCTTCGCCGTCTGCCCGGAGCCGTCGGGCGGCACCGAGAACACTTCCAACCGGTCGAAGTTCGGCAGCTCGAGGGTGAAGTACCAACGGCCCGCGGCCTCCGGCGCCACTTCCAGGACGATCCGCGCCCACACGACGTCGGAAATGAACCCCCGGCTGTAGACCCGGCTTTCCACCGTCGCGTCCGGGGACTCCAGCCGTGCCAATGCCTCCGATGGAGACAACGTACCATCGGGGTCGACCAGCTCGGTTCGCGGCAACAGGGCGAAGGAGGCCGAGGCTCCGGATACCGTCACGACCGGCTCCGCCCGGGCAGCGCCGCAAGGCATCAGGCATGCCGCGATCGTCAGTGCGAGGACGGCGAGCCGGCCTATCCAGAGCATGCCCTCCCCCTGGAGCCATGATGAACGGAAGGCCGCAAGTCTCAGGAGAAAGCTGTCCGCGATCAAGAGCCGACCCGCAGCGGTCGCATCGCGAACCGAAGTCGCAATGACTGGCTGGGCAGTCGATCGGCAGCGCACTCGAAGGTCGCCGCCGATCGCGCACCTGCCCGAGGATGAATCAGCCTGACCGCAGGCTGGACATGGAGACGCCGTTCCGGGTCAGGGCGTCGCCACTGGCCAGCACACCGGGATAGGCGGCCCGAGCCGCTGGCGAGAAGACCGTCTCCGCCGGAAAGCCGTCGGCGTTCCGGAAGACCCAGCTGCCGCCTTGCGCCGCCGCTCCGACCGGCGCGACCGACGCCGTCACCTCGACGCCGAGAGCGTCTTCGAGATACTGGACGAACCCGCCCCCGGCCGGACCGGCCGCAACCGAGCACCCGTAAAGAACGACGCACGCATCGCCGGAAAGGGCGCCCGCGATGTCGGCGAGAAGCCCCAGCCGCATGGTGAGAGCCGGCAGGTCGATGCGTTGTCCCGCGAGTTGCAGCGCGCCCGGCTCGCCATGGCAGACGACGTGCAGGGCCGCGATGCCGCGCTGGTGTGCGAGGCCGTCGGCGATCTGGGCAAGCCCGCACCGCCCGAGCGCCAGGTCGACGACCTCGACGCCGGGCCGCAGACCCGCGATCAGGATTCCGGCGTCGTCGACCGCCGGATCGACGACCACGACCTCGGTGCCGCGCTGAACGAGCGCCCCCCCGAGGTTCCGGTGCATCCCGACGCAAGCCGACATCTCGTTCTCCCCGACCCGAACCTGGATGCCGGGAGCAACTCTGCCTGGCCGCATCGGCGGCAGATCGCAGAATCCGGTGAAGGTCCGCCGAGGCCCGTCCCCCTCGCCTCGGAGGCGACCTCCGTCGCCCGGATCGTCGTTCATGCTTCCGATGCGGCCGGGCGTCCGATCCGCCAGCTCGCCCCAACCTTGGCCATTTGGTCAGGAATGACTATCCATGTATTCGACTCAGACGGTCAAGAATCCAGTCGTGACAATTTGTGCCACCCGCTCGCTCACGAAAATAATGGGCCGACCCGACAGGCCAGGGCCCTCGACAAGGTGCCGACGAACGGAACGGCAAACCGGCCGAGAGGTCTTGATGAAGGGCTCGATCCGAAGGAAGGCCGGGCTTGGCTACGCTTCGATCCGCTTGACCGAGTCGACGACATAGTAGCCCTGCCCGTGGGCCGCCCCGATCGGCGCGTCCCAACCGAGGTTCGCGGTGATCTTGCGGCGCAGGCGGCTGACGACCTGGTCGACGTACCTGTGCTCGCCCAAGGTCGGTAACTTGCCCATGCGCTCGGCGATGGTATCCCGCGAGACCGGCTTCCCGGGATCCTCGATCAGGCACTCGAGCAGCTGCGCCTCGGCCCGGGTAAGCCGTATCGACGCCCCCGACGGCGCCGCAAGGCGCCATGCCGCGAGGTCGAGCCGCCAGACGAGGTCCGAAGCCGGCTCGCCCGGGCTCGCCGGCGCCCCCTTGTCAGAGCCGCCCGCCGGGCGGTTCCGACGCGTCGCCCTGATGGCCGCGAGCAACTCGCCATAGTCGACCGGCTTGACGAGGTAGACGTCGGCCCCCGTTTCGTAGCCGAGGATCCGTTCCTCGACCCGCGCGCGCGCCGTCATCATGACGATGCCGACGGGCTCGGCGCGGGACCGAAGCCGGTTGGCGACGGCGATGCCGTCCTCGTTGGGCAGGCCGAGGTCGAGCACGACGACGTCGGCCGGCGCCTCGCCCAGCAGACGGTCCAGCGCAGCACCGCTCTCGGCTTCGCGCACGTTCACCCCCTGGGCGACGAGGTAGTCGACGACTTCCTCGCGCAGGTCGGGATTGTCCTCCACGACGATCACTTCGATCGGCGCGGTCGGCGTTCTGTCCGTCATTCCGCAACCTCGGCAGTTCCCAATGCCGCCTCCCCGCCTAAATCCGGGAACCGAAGCACGAAGCGGCTACCGCGCGGGCCGGTGGAAGCGCACTCGACCGAGCCACCATGCGCCCCCATGATGGCGCGGACCAGGTGCAGCCCGAGCCCGGCGCCGGCTGTCGCCGACGTGTTCTCCGCGCGATAGTACTTGTCGAAGATGCGCTCGCGCTCAGAAGCCGGAATCCCCGCTCCCTGGTCGGATACCGACACCATCGCCCCTCCCCCCGGTTGCCGGTCGAGGCGGACCGTGACCGTCGTGCCGGGCGGTGAGTACTTGATCGCATTCTCCAGCAGGTTGTTGATCGCGATCTCGGCAAGCCGCGGATCCGCAGAGATCGCGACCGGATCGCCCGGGGCCTCGACCGCGACGGTGTGATCCGCCCGGGCCGCCTGGACGGCGTCGACCACCTCGTGCAGCAACCTGTCCAGCTCGACGTTCTCGCGCTGCAGAATGATGGCCCCGCCATCGATCCGCTCGTCGACAAGGCAGGTATCGATCATCCTGAGCAGGCGCCGAACCGCCTCACGAATCTTCAGAAGACGGCCGGACCCGCGGGCATCCTGTGCCTCGATGTTCTGCGCCGCACCGTCGATGATCGCCAGCGGCGTCCGGAACTCGTGGCTCACCATGGCGACGAACTGCTGTTGCAGCCGGCGGGCCGACCGTTCGCGCTCCGCCGCCGCGGTCTCGATCTCGGCGGTCAGCCGAAGGTCATGCTCCAGTTCCTTGCGCCGCGTGATGTCGTTGAGCGCGACGACCCGCACCGGTTCCCCGTCGTACACGATCCGAACCATCGACATCAGCGCCCAGAAGGCGGTTCCGTCGCTCCGTCTCAGCTCGACCTCGACGTCCTCGACCACCCCGCGCCGGTCGAGGACCGAGATCAGCCTGTCCCGGGCGGACTGATCGCCCAGCCAGTCGCGTCCGGGACGGCCGACGATAACCTCGCTCGAAGCCCCGAACAGGTCGCAGGCCCGCTGGTTCGCGTACAGCACGCGGCCATCGAACTCGCGGATCAGGAGCAGCGGGAACGGCGCGGAACTGACGATCGACCGAAGCCTGACATTGGCGGCGTCGAGCTCGGCGGTGCGATCCGCGACCCGCCGCTCCAGCACCATCTCCTGCTCGCGCGCCGCCGCGAGCGCTTCGCGCTGGATCTGCTCCTTCTCCCTCTGCAACCGTCCCAGGCGCTCCACCAGCATGTAGGCGAACACCATCATCTCGAAGATCGAACCGAGCTGGGCACCGCCGAGGGTGAAGGTGTTGTTCGGGACGACGCCGATGTCGCGCAACAGAGCGAAGACGACGGCGGCGACCAGGCCGAGCCACGTCAGCATCAGCGGGCGCGCGGCCGGCTCACCGCGGTACATGCCGACGCCGGTCAGGACGAGGAATGCCGCCAGGACCGGCAGGGCGATGTTGCTGACCAGTTCGTGCGACCAGTAGATGTCGTCCTGCGGGACGAAGAAGCAGGCCACCCCCGTGGCCAGGCTCACAGCGGCCAGAGCCTTCAGGACACGGCAGACCAGGACCGGTACCCGGGTGGTGGACAGGAAGTCTGCGGCGAATGCCGCCGTCCCCCAGACCGTCAGCCAGATGAACGGATGCGGGTCGATGTGCACGGTCCGGGCCAGCGTCGGCCACAGAAAGCCCGGGCCCGTCCCGTTGATGATCAGCCACAACATGGTGTGGCTGATCAGGTTGGCGACGTAGACGAGATAGATCGCCTGGCGGGCGTAGGCGAACAGGCCGAGCGCCGAGAGCGCGAAGATCGCAGCGATGCCCAGGTAGAAGGACTGCAGGGCGAAGAAAGACCGCTCCTCGATCAGCAGGGCATCGAGCTTCCGCAGCTTGAGATCCAGGGTCATGGTGCTGCCGGTCCGTCCGCGCAGCAGCAGCACGGTCCGTCCGGGCGGCAGATCGATCGGCGCGATGTGGAAGCGGCTAAGGATGTCGGTCGGTTCGGGCACGCGGTCGCCGAGGTCGACGAGCGGCACCGGACCGGCGGCCGGCCCCGGCACCGTGAATACCTGCAGCCGGTCGAAGTTCGGCAGCTCGAGGCTCAGATACCAGCGACCCGCCGCCTCCGGCGCGACCTCGATGACGACCCGGGCCCACAGCGTATCGGGGATATAGCCATGGCTGGCCA
>Ga0070728_10007274_pt1 | contig 10148 bp, 6 predicted proteins | sample tdDd471_FD_66723 | JGI IMG/M metagenome (GOLD analysis project Ga0070728, IMG submission 66723) | Marine sediment microbial communities from the Atlantic coast under amendment with organic carbon and nitrate - tdDd47.1 | ecosystem: Environmental > Aquatic > Marine > Coastal > Sediment | place...
CATCGAATCAACCGAGTTGTAAAGCATCGCAATATGCTTTACCTAGCTACGAATAAAGGGATGTTGCTGTACGATTTTGGGCAATTGGTCTCATTGCCGCTTGAAAATCTCGGAGAAGTGAATGTTAAAGACATTCTTTTTGAGTCAGATGAATTTTTATGGGTCTTACTTGAGCATGGTGTCGCTAAATATCAATTAGAAGATTTAACCTGGCGGTTAAAAGATATGCCGCTTTTGCATAAACTCAATCGAGAGCTTTTACCCGAGAAAAATAGCCGGGTTTATATAACGGATAAAGGGGACATTTGGGTTTCTACTGAGACCAAGGGGATGTTTGTTTTAAGCACGACAACTAATAAATTACTTCACTTACATCGCAACAGTAACGACTATCAAATACCCGACAACCATATCGTTTCTATTTTTCAGTCAAAAGATGGCGTGGTCTGGCTAGGTAGTTGGCTAAGTGGCGTTATTAAGCTTAAATTTCCAATGCCAGGGATCAATCGGATCACTGAATTTAAGCTCGCCGATAAGTCAGTTGAGGTACCTAGTATTCGAAGTATTTTTCAAGACGAAAAAGATAACTGGTGGATTGGCACTGACAGTGACGGAATTCTTGTTGCCGATAGTTTAGCCGGTACCTTTCAGCAATTTGATCGAGATGCCGACGTAAACTTACCGTCTGATAGCATCAGAACATTTTATCAATTATCAGACGGCAGAATGCTCGTCGGAACTGAAAATGGCTTGGGTTATTTCGATCCTTCAAGTGGGTATCAGGTATTAACAGATGCCACGACACCCGCTGTGGTTGATAGCTTAAAGGCCGATAGTAATATCAGCAATAAAGTCGCAATGTTAGCGAATAGAAGTCAAGTTCAATCAGACGTTGAAGGCGATCCCAATCAAACGGTTTCTCAATCTTTAGTCGTGGGTAGTCGTATTCGCAGTGTGCTTGAAGATAAGGCTAAACGTCTTTGGATAGGCACCTACGATAGAGGATTGTTCTATTATTCTTTCCATGAAAATCGATTCTATCATGTTCCATTACTGGGCAATGGTATTTACGATAAAGTGTCCTTGTTAACCAGCGACAATCCTAATCAACTGTGGGTTGCAACGGATAATGCCGGAATGTTTGTTATCGACTTGAATCGAATGGTGATTACCGAACATTTTCATGCCGAAAAACGGGCCCGTCTTCGAGCGCCTGGAAACTCGGTATGGAGTCTTTTGAAAGATAATGATCGTGAATTGTGGTTAGGAACTTATGGCCAAGGGTTAGGGCGTCTAAATTTAACCACTAAAATATTTGATTACTTTGATGTGAGCAGTGGGTTACCCAACGATGTTATCTATTCCATTTTGCCAGATGAACAGAATCATTTATGGATGTCGACCAACCGCGGTATCGCTCGTTTTGATCGTGATACTTTCAACGTTGCTTCTTATTTTAAAGTGCATGGCTTACCACATGACGAGTTTAATTCTGGCGCATACTTTAGGTCAAAATTAGGTTCTTTGTTATTTGGTACGGTCAAAGGTATCGTTCATCTGTCGCCTAAAAAACTGAATGATAATCAACCAAGTTATGAAGCCTTAATTGACGATATCTTAGTCAACGGAATTAGTATTCACGATAAACAAGCCGATGCCGAAGTGAGAGGCTTTTACTTCAAGCCAACTCTGGTTGAAGTGGGGAATAATTTTCAAAAGCTGCAATTTTCTTTTGCGACGAATGAGTATCGAGAGCTGGCTCTAAATGAGTTTCGTTTTAGGCTGCTAGGGTTTGAAGATCAATGGCAGTATGTTGAAAGCAGTAATCGTAATATCAGTTACTCTAATTTAAGTCCCGGCGACTATCGTTTAGAACTGCAAGTTAAATCGACGAACGGCATTTGGAGTACTGTGGCAACAACCGTCGATATTCAGTTACTTCCTCCTTGGTATGCCTCTGGATGGGCTTATGTCGGATATGTGTTGCTTTTCATTAGTGTTTTATTGGGGAGCATAGAGTTATTTAATCGTTACCGTCGACGTAACAGTGAAATGCTTCAGCGTTTGCATTATATGGTTGAGCATCGCACCCAAGAGCTAAAATCTAAGAACGAACAACTCGAGCAACTTAACTCTGAATTGCAAAATGCTAATGAAAAGTTAGAAAAAGTCAGTATGACAGACGCCTTAACTGGCTTAGGCAATCGCCGAATGTTGTATCAATTCTTAGAGCGCGACATTGGCGATGTTAACCGAGCCTACATTAGCCTAGATTCAAACTTCGAAAATCTAAAAGAAGTTCAAAATCACGACTTACTTATTTTCTTAATCGATATAGATCACTTTAAAGATATCAATGATCAGTATGGCCATGCAGTTGGTGACAAACTTCTGATAGAAATAAGCCAAATTCTCACTAAGATAAGCCGCGAAGGGGACTTGGTTATTCGTTACGGCGGAGAAGAGTTTCTTTTATTGATGCGTGATACATCACGCAGCGAAGGAGATTATATCGCTCAAAGGTTGTTGGATTCGTTTCGAAGTCACAAGTTTCGAGTGAACCAAGATAGCAATATTATCATTACCTGTTCGGTTGGGTATGCGCCTTATCCATTTTCGAGCTTTTATCCATCGCAGTTGCTTCCTGAGCAAGTGATACAAATTGCTGACCTTTGCCTATACACGGCTAAATCGAGTGGTCGCGATTGCAGTGTTGGCTTAGTGGGGCATTATTCAGAAAAAGAAGTCACTATTTCAGAAGTGATGAATGAACCTGAGCTGTTAATTAAAAATGGTTTGCTTGATATTTATTCTTCACTCGACTTCGCTAAATTGAAATGGCAAAGTAAAGAGCAAGTCTGATCAATGATCAGACTTGGCCGGAACTAGCAAAGTATAATCGAGTTCAAGTACTTGAGAGTCGATTAACGATTTCGGCTCTTCAATAAATTGACTTATTTGTTCAGCAGTCACATTTTTTAAGCCGTAGGTTTTCACTCTCAGCCATCCAATGTCGTTGCGTTGCTCGATGTTCCCGAGATCAATAATCTGACTTACACTGTACAATGTGTCGCCTGCAAAACTAGGAGCGGTGTGGCTGCCTCCGTTGATCGCTGCGAGCCATAATCCATTGGCTAAACCATTATGGGCTAACGCTCGACAAATCGACATAACATGACCGCCATAAACTAAGGGTTGTTTATGTCGCTCTTGCTGCATCGCAAATGCATCAAAGTGAACTTTGGCATTGTTTTGATACAGTCGGGTTGCCAGTGAGTGATCGGAGGGATTGATGGTCATTCCATCAACATGATTGATCCATTCGCCACTCTGGTAGTCATTTAATAGGTAAGGAGAAGAAGTCCATTGCGGATTAAAGTGACTGAAATCTAATCCTGAAGGGATATGTTCGCCAGTGATAGCCACAGTACGAGCTAAATCAGGAAGTGAGTCAACTCCGGTTGGAGAGCTAGGCACTTTTTTATGCACCATCACCCAGCGCTTCCAGCTTACTACGACTTTATCATGTTGATTCTTAGCCACCGAGTGAACATAAACAATGCCTGTTTTGCCATTGCTGTTTTCTTTTAAACCGATAACTGTCGACTCCACTGATAAGGTATCACCAACAAAACAGGGGGTTAAAAATTGACATTCAGCGTACCCAAGATTCGCGACGGCATTTAAAGAAATATCAGGAACGGTTTTTCCAAAAGCGATATGGAAAACTAAAAAGTTGTCGATGGGAGCCTGTTCAAACCCGCACTGTTGAGCAACCGTTTCAGCGCAGTAAATAGCGAATCGACTGCCCGTCAACGCGGTGTATAAACTGACATCACCAGCAGTGATCGTTCTTGGAGTAGGATGAATCAGACGATCGCCAAGCTCAAAGTCTTCAAAAAAATTCCCTTGGAAAGTTTTTTTCGACAAGTGGGCGTGCGGCAGAGACGGCTCACTCATAGTTATTTCTCCGGTCCACAAAGTTCGCTTTGTCCTATTTTATGGACAGTCTCATACACTGAGAGAACTCGCTCAGCCCATTCAGATAAAGACGGTTCGATTAATCGATCATCCAACACAGCCATTGAGCGATCGGCTTTATTCGCTTCTTCAATCGCAGCAAGAATTCGCTTCGCTTTATTGATTTCGTCACGCTTCGGAGTAAAGGCATCGTTGGTGTAATTTAATTGAATCGGATGAATAACCGTTTTTCCATCGAAGCCAAGGTCTCGAGCTTGGCGACAAGAATATTCACATGCCTCGATATCTTTTAAGTCAAAGTGAGGACCATCAATAACGCACTTCTTATAGGCTCTGGCAGCCAAAATAACGAGCGACAAACTGGTTAGTAGACCGCTGCGGTCGGGCGTTAGATTTAGTTTTAATTCATTGGAAAGATCCGTTGTGCCCAAGACAATCACGTCCAGTCGATCGTTGGCCGCAATCTCTTTCGCATTAAGCACCCCGAGAGGACTTTCAATGTTAGCCATGACCTTTAAATGTTTGCCGCCAAGTCGATCAAGGTGATAGATATTTTCTTCGAGTTGCTTAGCACTTTCGATACGTGGAAACATAACCGCATCAATATCCAACTGACATGCCGCAGCTAAATCGTCGAAACCCCATGGAGAATTTAAAGGATTAATTCGAACGACTTTTTCTGAATGGCCAAAGTCGACACCTTGAATCATCGTTTGAAGGTTCTCTCGAGCTTGTTCTTTTTGCTGAGGTGGAACCGACTCTTGTTGATCGAAAATGATAGAGTCAGCGTCTAAACCTTGTGATTTTTCAATATGACGATGAATGTGAGCGGGTACGTACAACATGGTACGACGCGGACGATAATTCGATGGCAATAATGGATGAGTGCTCATGAGGCCTGCTCCAAATTTAATTGTTTGACCAATTCTTTACGTAAAACTTTTCCGTTTTTCGTTCGCGGAAAGTCAGGCATAAAGTGGACAAGTTTGGGTGCTTTGTATTGTGCGAGATGTTCTGCTCCGAAGGCGATTAAATCATCCGCAGAAACGGTTTCACCCGAATGTAAGATGACGCATATTGAGACGAGCGTTTTATCTTTAGCGATGGTTTCTCCTAAAGCAACACAGTCTGCGACAGCTGGGTGCGTTTTGACAACACGCTCAACTTCGTGAGGTGAAACTCGATAACCAAAAGTGTTGATGATATCGTCTTTGCGTCCAATAAACCAAATGTAGCCTTGCTCATCCATGCGAGCGTAATCGCCGGTTAAGAAGTAGCCTTGTTGTCTTGCTTTGGCAGTTTCTTCCGGAAGTTTCCAATATTGAAGAAAGAGACCAGGATCACTCAATGGAATACAAATCATACCTTCTTCACCAGGTTCAACCGGCTGAAAATTTTCATCCAGTAACTGCACATCATGACCGGGTTGTGGGAATCCAGCAGCGCCTGGTTTGATTGGGTTACTTTTGTTTTGAGAAATGTAGTACGAGAGTTCCGACATGCCGATCGCTTCATACACATCTTGACCAAAGCGCTCTCGCCAAGAAAGCAGCATTTCATCAGACAAATGTTCACCTGCGCTCATGCAATGACGAAGTGAAGGCACATCAGTTTTGGCTAAGTCCGTTTTTTGAATGATTTGTCGGAAAATGGTCGGCACACCAATGAAGATGGTGCATTGATGTTTTTTTATCAATTTTGGCCATGTTGTCGCATCATTCGGACCTTCGTAAACTACGACCGTTTTACCTTGGAACAATGGATCCATTAAGGCGGAACCGAGCACGTAGGTCCAGTTGAATTTTCCAGAGTGCAATATGCGATCATCTCCAGAAAAATCGAACCAATGTTGCGACGCAGGCAGTCGACCAATCATCGCTCTGTGTGCGTGCAACACACCTTTTGGATAACCGGTGGTACCCGAGGTATAAACCAGATATGCCGGATCTTCAGCGGCGGTTTCTCTCGCGACAAATTCAGTTCTTTGACATTTCAATTCTAAATCTAGGTCAATGAGTTGGATGCCTGCTATTGAAGGTTGATCATGAATAGGGCCTTCGCCGGTTAGGAAAACTTGTTTGAGGCCAGCACAGTCAGCAAGTGCTTCAGATAGTTCTGGCCACATAGATTTGTGAGTAACAAGTGCTCTTGCCCCAGAATCATTAGCAAGGTAAGCCACTTCATCGGCGGCAAGCAGCGTTGAAGTCGGAACCGCCACGGCGCCATATTTCAGAGTGCCGAAAAATGCGGTGGGGTATTCTAAAGAGTTCGGAAGACGAATTAAAATTCGCTCACCAAGACTAAACTTCAAGTTAGCTAAAAGGTTCGCAAAAGCTGACGTTTGCTCATACAAACCTTGGTACGTAAGAGAATGAGTGCCGCGAGCGGCGTCTTCTAAAATGAAGGCCGTTTTATCGCCGAGACCCGCTTTAACTTGTTGGTCAACACAGGCCACGCCAATATTGAATCCTTGCGGGATCTGCCATTCAGGCTGATCGCCCTGAGTCGACAAGTATTGATTGAGTAACATGATTGCCCCCTCTAGATTTTTCCGTACGGCCAGTTTTCACGTATCACATGAACTGGCAGACGTTTCAGCACGTCCATTGCAAAGGCTTTATGTTCACTGCTGAGCGATTTTAAAGCGTAGGCACGTAACAGCGTTTGCAAGGCCTTACCAAACATCGGCGGATCGAGCATTTCGCCTTCAAAACGAATGGCTCCACCGAGTAGGGCGTCTGCATCAATGGCCGCTTGTAATACGCTGACATTGCGCTCTATTTGCAATGGGCTGGGGGTAAACGCCACTTTACATAAGTGAATATGGTAAGGGTGAATGACTTGTTTTCCGGTCAAGCCCATTTGAGCTTCTTCCACCGCATGACGATGCACCACGTGTGAGTTGTGGTCGCCATGCAAGTCTAGCCAACGTCGCACATCGTGAGGCTCAATATAAGTTTCTGGCATGGGTGTATCGTTGATAAGAACTTCGACACCACCAATAACGCCTTTTCCAGCAATTCGAGCTTCGAGTAATAAGTTACGTAAGTAAGTACGCAGTTCATCAATCCAGCCTTCAGGGGTCAAGTGGATGGCCATGGCTTTTGAGAAGTCATGAATTCCGAAAACCACATGAGTCACTGACGAGTACTGCATAAGGTCGGGAGCGAGCTTCAACGATCGTGGATGTTCGATGATGGGTTGAATTTCGATTTTGTCATTCACACCAACCAGCCAAGCTGACAAGTCTCGAATCTCCGCCGCGCCGTACACTTCACCGGCTTTGGCGAGAATGATGACATCGATATGCTCTTTCAGCGTTTTAATTAATTCGAGATCTTTTTCGTACTCAGGTGTTCTAAAAGGATTGATACGAAGGGCGATCTGGAAGTTTCTTTCGGGAAATTTCGGTAGTTCTTGCTTTAGTAACTCTCGACTCATTTCTTTTTGCCGACAGCCGTCTTCTAAATCGAATAGCAAAGTGTGTGCAGGGCAGTGGTGGGCATGTCTTCGCATACGCTCTGCTGCCTGTTCCATGGTTTCATACTCGCCCTGAGCGGGGTTGTATTTTACCGGGGGATAATAAAGCTGTATTCCTGGCCAAAATCCACCCAGCACCAGCTGCTCATCGACATTGTCGAGAAAAGCGTACTCATAGTTCATGATCCGGTCCTATCGTATCTACTGTGTTATTAAGGGACAGTTGAATAGACTTTATGCCTTATTTCAACGGTCAATACTATTATTATGGTTATATATTGCAGTGCAATAATACTAAAGCATAGTTAAACACGCATTTCAATCACTTGTTTGAATTTTTTATTGCTTCTAAAAACCGACTTTAGTATGGTTGTAATTGGTTTATTGCGGTGCAAAAATTAGACGAAGAAGCGATTAACCACGGCATTGTAAAATAAGATAGTCACTAAGATAGGACCATTTTGCTATGCAAAACATAAAGTTACAGGAGGATGGCCATGAGCCAGAAAGTGCACCCGAATGAGGCGTTATTTGAGGGCGAAAAACCCTTTCCGGTGATCCCTAGCTGCGAGCATTTCGCTGGTAGTGAGAAACTGATTCTTAAAGCGCTAGAAATGCAAGACAAGATAGGACCGGTTTTCGACATCACCTGCGACTGCGAAGATGGTGCAGCGTCAGGCAAAGAAGTCGAGCATGCCGAGATGGTTGCCAGAGTACTGAGTTCTGATGCCAACAAGCACAATATGGCAGGTGTGCGTATTCATGATTATTCGCACCCCGATTGGCGTCAAGACGTTGATATTTTGGTCCCAAAAATTGGTGAACGTGTAGCTTACATCACCTTGCCTAAATCGACCGAAGCCGCGCAAATCGCTGAAATGGTTCATTACATTCAAACCAAAGCGCAAGAATGTGGTATTACGCGTGAAATTCCAATTCATGTGTTGATCGAAACTCATGGCGCGCTCCATGATGTCTGGAAAATAGCCAAGTTACCTTGGATCCAAGTGTTAGATTTTGGCATGATGGATTTTGTATCAGGCCATCACGGCGCGATTCCTGCCTCGGCAATGCGTTCACCAGGTCAGTTTGATCACCCAATGTTAGCGCGAGCGAAAACGGAAATGGTTGCTGCAGCTCTCGCCAACGGCGTTGTACCTGCGCACAATGTTACGCTCGACTTAAAAAACCCCTATCAAACATTCAAAGACGCCGAACGTGCTCGAAGCGAATTTGGATTCTTGCGTATGTGGAGTATTTACCCAACACAAATCAGTGCGATTATCGATGCCATGAAACCCGATTATTCGGAAATTGAAGATGCCATTGGTATTTTATCGGCAGCGCAAGACGCGGAATGGGGACCAATTCAGTACAAAGGTGAGTTACACGATCGTGCAACGTATCGATACTACTGGGAGCTGTTACAGAGAGCTCATGTTTCAGGCGAAAGTTTATCGGATGAAGTGACCGCGCGATTTTTTTAAACGAGTGTAAGAATCAAGCGAGTTTAACTGAGATACCCTAAGTGACGACTGGTTAGGTCAAGTTGATTGTAACGATTATTGCACCAGAGTCGTTGAGAAAGGTGTTTCAATAGTTTTGAAAAAAAGCGAACCAAACGGTTCGCTTTTTTAATGGATGAGCGATTTTATTGCCGTTTAATGGCTCTTAAAACGCATGATCCCTTCTTGTGCGGAGCTTGCGACTAAGCGGCCCGATTGATCGTATATTTTGCCAGTGACGAAACCTCGTTGATGCGAGGCCGATGGACTCTCAATGACATACAATAGCCAGTCATCAAAGCGAAAGTCACGATGAAACCACATGGTGTGATCAATGGTTGCCATCTGCAGATCCGGTGTCAGAAAAGAGACACCATGTGGTAATGCTGCCGTTGGTAAGAAACTAAAATCAGAAGCATAGGCCAAAACATATTTATGAATGCGTAGATCGTCCGGTAGCTGGCCATTGGTCTTCATCCAAATGTGTCGTTGTGGTTGCGCTTTCTCGGGTCTAAGTGGATTAAAAAATTCAACAGGACGCATTTCGATCGGTTTGTCGCAAGTAAACTTTGCTCTAAGTGCTTCAGGTATGTATTCGCTGTATTTTCGCGCGATTTCTAACTCTGATGGCAAATCATCGGGCAAGGTAACGTTAGGCATGGAAGATTGGTGATCGAAGCCATCTTGCTCTACATGAAACGAAGCGGTCATATAAAAAATAGTTTTACCATTTTGAATGGCTTTAACACGTCGCGTCGAAATACTGCGACCATCGCGTATGGATTCGACGTCATACACAACTGGCTTACTAGAATCACCTGGTAGTAAAAAGTAACTGTGAAATGAGTGTGAAACACGATCGGTATCAATGGTTTGTTTCGCGGCAGAGAGTGCTTGTCCGATTACTTGACCTCCAAACAACTGAGCAAAGCCAAGATCTTGGCTTTGTCCTCTGAATAAATTGCTTTCAATTCTTTCTAGACTTAACAAATCGACCAGTTCAGCTAATACGGCACTCATGTTTCTGTTCTCTCAATCAGATTACTGCTAAATTCTTGTGACTTTCAGATTCATGTGACATTAGTATAGGTCACAAATTATCGAATACGGCGAAAATACGCAGCGTTCAGTTTACCACTTTCAATCGAAGTGAACAGTATAACCAATTGAATTGACCTACTG
>Ga0070728_10007278_pt1 | contig 10144 bp, 9 predicted proteins | sample tdDd471_FD_66723 | JGI IMG/M metagenome (GOLD analysis project Ga0070728, IMG submission 66723) | Marine sediment microbial communities from the Atlantic coast under amendment with organic carbon and nitrate - tdDd47.1 | ecosystem: Environmental > Aquatic > Marine > Coastal > Sediment | place...
GTCTGCACGCAGGCGGGCAGCATGCCGGCTTTGACGCGGTCAACGCACATGTCGCATTTGACCACCTGGCCGGTTTCTTCGTTGATGCGGGGGATGTCGTAGGGGCAGGACATGCCAAAGGCTTCTTTGTCCGGTTCCTTGGCAGTCAACTCGGTGTAGATGACTGCACCGGTTTCCTGATCGTGCACGATGGAACCGGGCACGGTCATGGCATCCAGGCACGGCGGCTCGACGCAGTGGCGGCATTGTTCCGGGAAGAACAGCCAGTCCATTTTGCCGTCGGTCTCCACTTCTTCGAAGCGGACCAGTTTCAGGGTGACGCCCGACAGATCTTTGGGATTCTGGTGGGAACCCCAGTTTTCGGTCTTTTCAGCGGGCAGTTTTTTCCATTGCTTACAGGCAACCTGGCAACCACGGCAGGCCGTACACTTGGTCAGGTCGATGAAGAATGTCTTACTCATGTGTCATTCCTCCTTTACGCCTTGCGGACGTTGACCATAAAGGCCTTGGTTTCAGGGATGCCGGTGTTTGGATCGCCGACGGATGGAGTCAGGATGTTGGCTGTGTCACCGCCGTCCTTGGGCCATGTCCAACCGAAGTGCCAGGGTAGGCCAACCTGATGGATGGTGGTTCCCTGAACTTCGAACGGTTTCAGTCGCTTGGTCACGATGGCAATGGCCCAGATGGAGCCACGAACAGAGTCGACCATGACCTTTTCGCCGTTTTCGAAGCCTCTGAGTTCAGCCAGTTCCGGACTCATTTCAACGAACACTTGCGGTTCACATTCTGTGAGCCATGCGCAGTTTCTGGTCATCAGACCGGTCTGCCAGTGTTCGGTGACACGATATGTGGTGCCGACGAACGGGTACTTGGGATCACAGACAGCCTTTTCTTCAGAGTCGAATTTCAAGGCGGTCGGGTTATGCAGAGTGCCGGAGAATGGGTGTGTTTTGACCGGGCATTCCAGCGGTTCGTAGTATTCGGGCAGCGGTCCGTCTGCGCGGCCGGGGCCGTACAGCTGGCCGAAGCCGTGTTTGCGCATGATGAAAGCGTACTTGGAGCCGGGGGCCCAGCCGCCGTCAGGCACATCGCCAACCCATTTCTTGCCGTTCCATTCGATGACCGGCTTTTCCGGGTTGTATGGCTTGCCCTGAAGGTCGACGGAAGCGCGGTTGTACAGCACGCGGCGGTTGACAGGCCAGCACCAGGAGAAGTTCGGGTACAGACCGACTTTCGCCTGTTCCGGGGTTTGGGCCAGGCTGCGGCGAGCGGCCATGTTGCCCTTGTCGGTGTACGAGTTACAGTACAGCCAGTTGCCTGAGGAGGTTGAACCGTCGGCCTGGAGGTATGCGAAACTCGGTACGAGGTCGCCCTTCTTGAACTGCTTGCCCTTGACTTCGATGTCCCGGGTGAAGTGTCCGTTGATGAGCTTGGCGGTCTTGTGCGGATCGAACTCGCCGTCAGTGGCGATGCCGTCCCAGGTGAGTCGAGTGATCGGCTCGGGATATGCGCCGCCATCTTTTTTGTAGAGAGCCTGAATTTCATGCATCAATTCGTACATGAGGTCGCCGTCCGGCTTGAGGCCGTGCGGTGCGTCAGGTCCTTTGTAGCGCCACTGCATCCAGCGACCGGAGTTGGTGATGGAGCCTTCCTTCTCGATAGAGACTGCGCAGGGCAGGAAGAAGACTTCTGTCTTGATTTCCTCGGGCTTCATGTCAGGTCCTTCCCAGAACCAACCGGTTTCATTGGGGAAGATGTTGACGTTGACCATCCAGTCGAGGTTGGCCATGGCACGGCGGCTCTTGTTGGCGTTTGCGCCGGAACAAGCCGGGTTCATGCCCCATGCGAACAGTCCCTTGAACTGGCCCTTGTCCATCTTGTCGAACAAGGTGAGCCAGGAGTATTCGCTGGCAGAGCCGGAGTCCAGACGTGGCAGGAATTGGTATGCATCCGCCGGGGTGTCATTCTGCCACATGGATTTGAGCAGAGAGGCGGAGTATTTCGGGTAGTTCTGCCACCAGTTGGCAGATTTGGGGTCGTTGGAGACCGGAGTGTATGCCTTGTCATATGCTGCCAGCGAGTCCTGACCTGCTTTGGGTGTCTTCAGGTAACCGGGCAGGATGTGGAACAGCAGACAGTGGTCAGTGGAGCCCTGAACATTGGATTCGCCGCGCAGGGCGTTGACGCCACCGCCAGCTATACCAATATTACCGAGCAGCAACTGGATCATGGCCATGGAGCGGATGTTCTGCACGCCGACGGTGTGCTGGGTCCAGCCCATGGCGTACATGATGGTACCGGCCTTGTTGCCTACGCCGGTTGCAGCATAGGTTTCGTACAGGGCGATCAGGTCTTCCTTCTTCATGCCGGAGATGGAAGTGACCTGGTCCAGATTGTAGCGTTCATAGTGCTTCTTGAGCATCTGGTAAACGCACTTGGGATCTTTGAGGGTGGGGTCTTTTTTGGGATTGCCTTCGGCATCCATGGCAAAGGCCCACTTGGATTTGTCGTAGGTCCTGGTTTCCGGGTTGTAACCGGCGAAGATACCATCGTCGAACGTGTAGTCGTCGCCGACGATAAAGGAAGCGTTGGTGTAGTTAACCACGTAATCTTTGAAGATCAGGTCCTTGTCCAGGATGTACTTGATCATGCCACCGAGCACGGCGATATCGGAGCCGGAACGGAGATTGGCATGCATGTCGGCCTTGGCCGAGGTCCTGGTGAAACGGGGATCGACGTGGATCAGGGTTGCACCCTTTTCCTGCGCCTTGGTCACCCACTTGAAAGAGATGGGGTGGTTTTCGGCAGCGTTACTGCCCATTATAAGAATGCAATCAGAGTTCTGGATATCGATCCAGTGATTGGTCATCGCACCGCGTCCGAACGACTCTGCCAGAGCCGCAACAGTTGCGCTGTGTCAGATACGAGCCTGGTGTTCCACATACACCAGACCGAGGCTGCGGAGCATTGTCTGGTAAGCCCAGCACTCCTCGTTGTCGAGAGCGGCGGAACCGACTGAGGCGATACCGTCGCAGCGATTGACCACCTGGCCTTTCGCATTCTTGTAGGTGAAAGTTTCGTCACGGCTCTTCTTGACGTTGTGGGCGATCTTTTCCAGTGCCCAGATCAAAGAGACCTTGGTGAATTCTTTGGAGTAGGGAGCCCTGTACAGGACGGAATCCGGGCGGCGGTCATTTTCAGCCAGTTGCCAGATGGATGCGCCCTTGGCACACAGAGAACCTTCATTGATGGGATGATCCGGGTCACCTTCGACGTTGATGGCCCGTTTGTCCTTGAGGGACGTGTTGACGACGAGACCGCAACCCACTGCACAGTAGCAGCAGATAGTCGTTGTCTGTTTGCTCCACTTGGGCTTCATGGCTTCGGCGCGATCGGCAATGGGTGCCTTTTTCGCGGTACAGCCAAGCCCGAGTCCGCCAAAAGCCGTGGCCGTGGCCGCGACAGCGGAGAGCTTGAGGAAGTTCCTTCGGTTAGTATGCATTCGACCTCCTAAAGTTGAGTGCGAGTCATCGCCCGCGAATCTCGCAACCTAAAGTCACGAGTAACTCATAGCCGCTTGGCTGCGCGATTTGGTCCGGGGCGGGCAGGTTGGTTCCTGATCTGTCGTGATGACAGAGAGGTGTCAGGATCATTCCCTGCGCCGCCGCATGGACACTGTCCGTGGCAAACCCAAGGCCGTCGAAGGGCATTGGACTTGTCGCGTTTGCAGCCGACGAATGGTTGTGTGAAAAACGCATAAGCGTACCTCTCCCAGTTAATTCCGTTATCCCCGTTATGGGGGATTAGAGAGAACAGTTCAAAGGAATCGGTCTTTTACCGACTCTCACACAGCCCCATTAGAAGGGTTTTTACGTAAGTGGTTGAAATAAGGATTAATGTTTTATGTCAAAATGGACATAAAATGATATCTGCCCCATGGTTTTGCACCAAAAGGACATTATTCTTGGGTGGGCACCAGTGCACACAGATACGCGGCCAGCATTTCGGCGATGGATTTGTCCCGGTTGTTGAACCGGAATTCGAGTTCCTTCATATAGAGGGGGAATCGTTGGCAGGAGATGCCGCGGAATTTCTTGATTCGGGACTGGGCATAGTCCCAGAATTCGTCCTGTACCGCGTCAATGTGCGGCGGCTCGTCGTAGCGGCGGATGACTTCGTAGGGGAGTGAGTCGTTGCCGCAGAAGATAAGGGTGTCGTAATCCTTGTATCTGTCCGTGTAGACGAGATTGCCGGTACGGATGAGTTTCAGGTGGAAGTTCATGTGGAAGTGGAACAGCGTTTCTGCCTGAAAACCCGGCACGAGGTCGATGAACACGATGTCGTCACGGCGCAGGATGCCGTAGACCGGAATGGTGTCCATGTGCATATCACGCGGGCCGCCTGTCAGTCGGTTGCCCTTGAGGTATGAGTCCAGGCCTGTGGCCGAACTGATGAGCTGTCGTGCATCCAATGCATGGCCGAGTATGGCAAACCGGATCGCGGTCAGGGCCTTGTAGACCGTATTATAAGACAGGCCGAGTTGGTCTTTCATCTGATGGACCGAACATTCCTGCACGAACAGGACGATGAGGCGCAGCCATTCGGAAGAAGTGAGCGCGCCGTTGTTGATCCACCGGCCGGAGAATGGCTGGAAGGTGTATTTGCAGCTGGCACACCGCAGTCGTTCGCCGGACAGGGTGTAGACCTTGCGGTGGCCGCACCTCGGGCAGAAAGGATCGCCCGTGGGCCATGTCAGCTCGAGCAGGTAGTCCCGCGCTTTTTTGTCGTCATGCAGGAGCGCATCGAATCCACCGGCAATGTCCGGCGCACAGTCTGCGGGTATGATATGCGATGTCTTGTGCATGATATTTCGGTTTAAGGCTGACATGGTCACCTCTTTGTTAAAATCCCCAGGCGGAAAGCGTCGCGCGCTTGTATCCCTGACCTGCGGCTACATAGTCAAGAGCCAAAGAGTCCAGATCGTCAAGAACAGGCACGGCTATGCGGTCCAGATTCCGAAAGTCGATGGTCTTGATATAGGTCTTGCAGGATTCGCAGACATCCACACGGAATCCCGGCTCTTCATCCACGGTAAAGAAAGTCAGCTTCTTTTGGTCGTCCTCGCCGCAGACCGGGCAGGCAATACGCTTGATCCGGTACTCATGGCGACAGAACGAGCAGGTGGCGTGCCGGTATCCTTCCTTCTCCTTGAGAGAGGAGATGAGCGGCAGACTTCCACAGATGGGACAGGTACCGACTTCCGGAACCTTCATCTCAGGCAGCTTTTCGGCCAGAATGTCGGCGGCCGCTTCGATGGACGGGCCGAGTGATGCAAAGGCGAGGAAGGCAATGGTCTTGGGCGCGTCCGGGGTGCGTTCAGTCCAGGAAGCAAAGAATTTTGTGTCGTCGTTCAAGAACTTATCGAACAGTTCTGTTGGAGTGAACTCACCGTCTTCCATGGCCTTGGCTACAGCTTTCGCACCATCGCCCAAGGGGCCGCCTGTCTTTTCGAGCAGGGTGATTAGCTCGATCAGCAACGTTGCAGCCTGAGCACTGTCGTGCGGAAACATTTCGCGTCCGATCAGCGACATGCCCTGAAACACAGCTTCCGGCGGTGCGAGTTCGCTGTCGTCTGGCAAGACCACGGTCGCGTCAATGCGTGCCGCCAGTTGCAGGCGTGCCACGTCGGCCAGCAAGTTCACGAGTTCCTCGGAAATATAGGACTTGCCTTTCAACTGGGTGATCTTCTTTTCAAGCCGCCGTTGATATTGTTCCACATTAAATTCCATGGTGCGTCCTTTTTAATTGTTCGGTTACGGAAAACAGTATGGACGCCTGCCTATGATGCCAAAGGCTTGAAACTTACTCAAGCTTTGACACAAGAAAGGTTGATCTATTTGAAATTGATGGTTATTTTTGATTATAAATTATGTCTTTTTGAGCATAAAGCAAGCTGAAAAGGTCTACAATTCAGTATGTTCCGAAGATGTGAAAAAAGTCGATAAAAGGCGAGATTTCTATCGATTTTCTCGATTTCAGGAGAAAACGGGCTTGAATCGTGAAGCTTTGACCGTCGAAGGTGAGGACGGTTTTGTTCTATCAAGACCGGGCGAATTATGGTCGGGGAGTTTAAAAACCGATGATCCGCTTGTTATCATTATACACCCAGAAGCTGTCGTCCTTGATGTTGCCAATGAGGGTGATGCCGGTTTTGCGCGCAAGCTCCACGGAAAAGCTTGTGGCTACGGCTGTGGAAGCGAGGATGGGCACGCCGATGCGGATAACCTTGAGCAGGATTTCCGAGGCGATGCGACCGGTGGACACGATGAGTTTGTCATCCACGGAGACGTCGTCCAGAAAGCACTGGCCGCAGATCATGTCGATGGCGTTGTGACGCCCGATATCTTCCCGGAAAAGCAGCATTTCGTCTGGCGTGCACAGAGAGGAATTGTGACAACCGCGCGTGGCGTTGTACAGGGTGGAGCGCTCGTGCAGTTGCTTTGCCAGGGAAAGAATCTGTTCCGGGGTGACTTTAACGTCACCGTTCACACGGCGTTTGGAAATCGTGGCCGTGTTGCGTCCGAAATTGGTGCCTTTGCCACAGCCGGAAGTGATGGAACGCTCCAGAACACGGTTTTTCCACGGATCGTGACAGGTTTCCACTTCAGCCAGCAGGCGGTCGCCTTCATCGCGCACGGTCAGGTCTGTGATCTGGTCCGGGCTGGACAGGAATGCGTCGGATTTGAGGAATCCGATAGCCAGGTATTCAGGATGCTTGGCCGTGCACAGCAATGTCACAACCTCTTTGCCGTTGAGGTGAATTGTCAGGGGCACTTCGCGGATGGACTTGATTGGTGTCCGGGCAAAGCCTGCCTTGTATTCGTGTATTTCGTAATTGAAAGAATCCATGGTTGTTCCTCCCGGTGTTGCGGTATGAGTGCCGCACATCGTTTCCCTTGTATCCTTTCTTTACGGGGAACAATCCGCATGAATCAAATCAACCTCATTTCCCCCGGTTTTCACACTGCTCTTATGGGGCCATTTTGTGCCCTTTTACAGCCGTGTTATTCGAATTTTGAAAGAATTTTTTGGTTTTTTTCAAACAAATCAGGTCTTCGCTAATGTGTATTGTTATCGCCATCGAAACGTTTGCGCAAACGTTTCGATTCGTGTTACAGCCGTGTGACTTCGCACGGCAATCGGCGTGCATGAATCTCGGTGGGGAAAATATGAAAAATTCAAAACTTATCAACGCGGAAGTGTCATACGTCGTGGCCAGTCTCGGTCATTTCGATGGATTGACCATCTGTGACGCAGGACTGCCCATTCCCGCAGGTGTACAGCGTATTGATCTGGCGGTGACTGAAGGGGTTCCGTCCTTAATGGACGTTCTCAAAACCATTGTTTCTGAAATGGAAATTCAGGAAGTGGAGCTTGCCGAGGAATCCAAGGCCGTCAGTCCTGAGTTCCATAAGGAACTGCTCGCCTTCTTTGAAACGGTTGCCATAGAGCGTGGCAAACCCATCCCGGTGTGCTATGTCAGCCATGAGGTCTTTAAGGAAAACACGCGTGAGAGTGTGGCCGTAGTGCGGACAGGGGAATTTACCCCGTACGCCAATGTTACCATCAAGGCAGGCGTCGCTTTTTAGCGGAGAGAATTATGGACGAATTGCTCAGACTTGAGAACATCGAAAAGAGCTTTCCCGGCGTCAAGGCTCTGGACGGCGTCAACTTGCGGGTGGCTCCCGGCAAGGTCATGGGGTTGGTTGGCGAGAATGGTGCAGGGAAGTCAACGCTCATGAAAGTGTTGACCGGTATTTACAAACGGGACGCGGGCACGCTCCGATATCTGGGCCAAGAATGTACTTTCAGCGGTCCCCGTGCCTCGCAGGAAGCGGGCATCAGTATCATCCATCAGGAACTTAACCTGCTGCCGGAACTCTCCATTGCCGAAAACATATTTCTGGGCCGCGAAAAGGTCGGTTTTCTGGGACATATCCGGTGGAAGGAAATGTATCGGATGGCGGATGAACTGCTGGCAAAACTCGGTGTGACACGGACTTCGCGTACACGTCTTGGTGAACTGGGGATCGGCGAACAGCAGATGGTCGAGATAGCCAAGGCCCTCTCTTTCGAGTCCCGTGTTATCATTATGGATGAGCCTACCGACACCCTGACCGCCACTGAGACAAAGGCGTTGTTTTCCGTCATACGTGAACTGCGTGAATCCGGGCATGGCGTTGTCTATATTTCCCACCGACTCAAGGAAATTTTCGAAATCTGTGACGATGTGACAGTCCTGCGCGACGGGCAGTTTATCGGTGAAAGTTCGGTGGTCGATATCACCGAAGACGCGCTTATTGAGATGATGGTGGGACGTCGGTTGGAAGAACAGTATCCGCGTGTTGACGTGGAATTGGGAGCGGTCAGTCTGGAAGTGAAAGATCTCACTGGACCACGTCTCGAAGGGCTGTCCTTTTTCGTGCGGGAAGGGGAGATCCTCGGCATATCCGGTCTCATGGGCGCAGGGCGGACCGAACTGATGAAGGCTATCTATGGAGCTTACCCCAAGGATGGCGGTCAGATTTTCATGGGTGGAAAGCTGCTTGATATCAAAACACCCGGTGACGCTCTCCACGCCGGTATCGCCTATATCAGTGAAGATCGAAAGGCGGACGGCCTGATTCTCGGCTTGTCGGTCAAGGAAAACATGACCCTGACTGCGCTCACTGAATTTTGTTCCGGCATCGGCCATATTGATCAGATCAATGAGCGTCGGGCGGCTGATGAATACATCGAAGCATTTAATATCAGGACTCCTTCTCGCAGACAGGAGGTTGGCAATCTGTCCGGTGGCAACCAGCAGAAGGTCGCCATTGCCAAGGGACTTATGGATCGTCCCAAGGTGCTCATCCTTGATGAGCCGACGCGCGGCGTGGACGTGGGAGCCAAAAAGGAAATCTATCAGTTGATTAATTCCTTCAAGTCGGAAGGTATGAGTATTATTCTCATTTCATCAGAAATGCCGGAAATTCTCGGCATGAGTGATCGTATCGCCGTCATGCACGAAGGCCGTTTCTGTGGCGAGTTCACGGCACAGGAAGCGGATCAGGAAAATCTCATGGCCTGTGCTATAGGCAGGGCTCGCAAGGAGGCTGCATGAGCGCAGCAAAAAACATGTCGAATGGACAGAAGCATTCCGTTTCCATCAAGGAACGGTTGATTCAGCAAAAATCCCTCATTGCGCTTGTCGTGATGATCATCATTGTTTCGTTTTTGAATCCCAATTTTTTCACCACAGGCAATATCCTGAACATCCTGCGGCAGACCTCCATCAACGCCATCATGGCCGTGGGCATGACGCTGGTCATTCTGACGGCTGGCATTGATCTGTCCGTCGGCTCGGTTCTTGCCCTGTGCGGAGCCATTGGCGCGAGTCTTATCGCAGCGGAAATGCCTATCGTATTGGCCGTGGGTGCAGCTCTCGGAGCCGGTGCGCTGCTCGGCGCGGCCAGCGGTATCATTATTGCCAAGGGGAAAGTACAGGCATTTATCGCCACATTGGTTTCCATGACCATGGTTCGGGGGCTGACACTTGTCTATACGGATGGTCGCCCCATATCCACGGGGTTCACTGATGTTGCTGATGCTTTCGCGTACATTGGAACCGGCTATTTGTTTGGCATCCCTGTCCCCATCTGGATCATGGCTTTCACGTTCGCCGGAGCGTGGTATCTGCTCAATCACACCCGTCTGGGTCGGTATATTTACGCCCTTGGCGGCAACGAGTCCGCCACCCGTTTGTCTGGTATCAACGTGGATACCATCAAGATTACAGTCTATGCCATCGCCGGCTTTCTTTCGGCTTTGTCAGGCTTGATCGTGACCTCCCGTCTTTCGTCCGCACAGCCAACTGCCGGGTACGGATATGAACTCGACGCCATTGCGGCGGTCGTGCTCGGTGGCACCAGCCTCATGGGCGGCAAGGGGACTATCATGGGAACCCTACTCGGTGCCCTTATTATCGGATTCCTCAATAACGCGTTGAATTTGCTCGATGTATCATCCTATTATCAGATGATTGCCAAGGCGCTGGTCATCTTGTTAGCGGTCCTGGTTGATACGAAAAGCAAGGAGTAAACAA
>Ga0070728_10007280_pt1 | contig 10142 bp, 14 predicted proteins | sample tdDd471_FD_66723 | JGI IMG/M metagenome (GOLD analysis project Ga0070728, IMG submission 66723) | Marine sediment microbial communities from the Atlantic coast under amendment with organic carbon and nitrate - tdDd47.1 | ecosystem: Environmental > Aquatic > Marine > Coastal > Sediment | place...
GTATTATGGGAACAAGAAGCCTAACGAGTTTAGAGGTTTAAGCCTAGACAAGTCGCTTCCAACACAAACAACCGAAAATCGGTTTGCTCTAGTAACCCCTTATATAACTAGAATTGGACAGACTGGATTTGGTGGAAACAAAATGAGCTACTCATTTAAATCACCAATTACAACAGTTACAACAAAGGCAGAGCACTTACTACTGGTACCCTACTTTGTACCAAGATATGGGGAGCGAACAGGTCAAACGCCTCGATGCAATTCATCTCAAGAGCCATGCAAGACCGTTACAGCTACCGCAAATAATGGGAACTTAGTAACTGCATTCCTTGCAAAACATTATTCTGGTGTGATCGGACAAGATACAAAATCACCTTGCTCTACTGTTACCAGCATTGATCATCACTCGCTTGTAACTAGTCAACTTATCAAGCTTAGAAACAATAACTATGGCTCGTCTATTAAGCTTCCACTTCCAACGATCACATCTGGAGGAAACCATATTGGTGAAGTTCGGGCGTTTCTTCTTAAGTACTATGGAACAAATATAGGTACGAGCTGTAAAGAGCCGGTTCAAACACTTACAACAAAGCACCGGTTTGGTTTAGTCACAATACACGGCCAAGACTATCAAATAATTGATATAGGAATGCGCATGCTGGAACCTCACGAGCTTTATGCAGCTCAAGGATTTCCAGATTTTTATGAACATGCCATTGAATACAATGGAAAGCGACTAAGTAAAGCTGCTCAAGTTCGCATGTGTGGTAACTCTGTTTGCCCCGATTTGGCAAAAGCATTAGTTAGTGCAAATTATAAAGAACAAACTGATTGGTTCAGTAAGACCAACCTTAAAAGAACTCTAAATAGTAGGAATTAAACATGAAAGCCCACATAGAAAAAAGCGGAATTGTAAAGTTAGTACCAGAAAGTTGCGAAGAGGCTTTGGCACTTAAGTATGTTTCAACAAACATGCGAGCCTGCGAAGATTGCGTTTATGCTGCATTCAAGGTTGAAGTGGATTGGAGCATTCTTAACTCTCAAAGAACGGAAGGAAAATAGCATGAACCAAAATATAGATGCAGTAAACTTTCATAACACCCTGTTTGAGTTAATGGATCTGTCATGTCGCAATCCAGAAGACCTAGATGATTGCTTCGGCACTATTGAAATATTCTTTGAAAACGAAGATGGAATGGAGGGTTCTTATGAAAAGGATGTGCCGGTCATCGCTAAAGAAGCATTAAATGCCATTAACCATTTGCAGGCAGAAAACACAGAGCTTAGGAAAAAATTGAAGCTTTGTGAAGAACAGCAAGCTCGCTAAACCTTAAATTGAGAAATTGACTATGAGTAATAACTTAGTTCAAGAACAAGAGCTTCTAGAGTGGACAGGTTATGATCGGCCAGCCGATCTCCGTAGATTCCTCGATATCAATAGAATTCCTTATCGACACGGAAAAGCTCGAAAAATAGTAACGACACAAAAAGCTATCGATGAGGCACTTGCAAATAGTGCCAAGTATAGCGGGGAGTTAGATTTTGCCGACTAAAAAACGTAAAGATACCCCACCCCACGTTGCATTTAAAAAAGGCCGGTGGGTTTACCAGCCTTATTTAGGTAAAGGCAAGCGAGGCAAAGAAATCCCTCTTCGTTGGGAGAATAAGCTGTTGCGGAAAGACGCTCCCCGATCACAACTCTGGGCTTGTTGGGAGATATTGGTTGAACGTCCATCCGACACAATGAGTTGGCTTATCAATAGTTATCTTAAAAGTGACCAGTTCAAGGGCTTGGCAGCTAATACTCAGAAAGTTTATCAAACCTACGCCAACACCATACTAATGATGCCAATGAAAAACGGGAGCACATTTGGTCAGGTAGCATTCGATTCAATAACACCAGGTATCATCAGAAAGTATCTTGATAAGCGAGAAGCTAAGATATTAGCGAATCGAGAGGTTGAGTTTATGTCTTCAGTTTTCGGATGGGGATTTGAGAGAGATATTTGTAAGAACAATCCCTGTAAAGGAGTAAGGCGAAACCCACAACCACCTAGAACTCGATATATTGAGGATTGGGAATATGAACTAGTGTTCAACTTAGCACTAGAAGGAAACACAAAATACATCGCTGCAATGATGGAAATAGCTTATCTATGCAGAGCTAGGCGCATTGAGATATCTGAAAGAAATCGCGGCATAGACTACGGTATAAAGATGAACCAAATCGATGAAGATCGAGGTGTATATATACATCGAGAGAAAGGTTCATTGCCAGAATGGACGCTCTGGAGTGACCGACTCCGAGACGCTATAAAGCTCTGTAAAAGCATTAACAGAGACGTATTAAGCCCTTTTCTAATACACGATAAGCAAGGCCAACCCATCCAAGACAGGGCGTTCTCTAGTGCTTGGCAGCGTCTAATGAAAAAAGCACTACAATTAGGTCTTGAAGAAAAGTTCACCTTCCACGACATAAAAGCTAAAGGTGTTAGTGATCATAAGAACCACGAGTCAGGCCATAAGTCAGAGCGCGCAAAAGCAGTATACCTAAGAAAAACTAAAGAGACCGATTCGACAAGGTAGTGAGTTTTATATATTCTTCAAACAAAAAGGAGACTATACAGATGCCTATTACCGAGATAATCTCTAATCACGCTGAAAACGTTACTACAAAAGCAAATAAAAATCTCTTAGTACTGAACAAACTACTAGAAGCTCTTCAATTAGAGCCATTTGAAAAAGACAACAACAACAAATATATCCTTCGAAGGGAAATATTAGATAGCATTCCAAAAGCAATTGATAACTTAATTGGCTCAGAAGGTTCAGATGCTAGTCAAAGGTTGAAATTCCAATCATCAATTAGGGAGTTCATAGGTACCTCCTACACCATTAGCAATGAAGCACTTTCCTTCATAGAACATGATTACAATAATCAATTTGTCGAGTTAAATTATTTAGATAACAAAAGTAAGTCAGAGAGAAAACAAGCTTGGATTTTATGGATACAAAAACTAATAAGGTGGATTGTAGGAAGTTTGCTCGCTGTATTAATTTACTCGTTTGTTGTTTGGGCATCTGAGAAGTGGACTTTTATTAAAATACCAATCAAACACACCTTTGGATTTCAGAATGGAAAGGTAACTTTAACTCAACCTCCCAAAGAGACCATTACAAATTCTAATGGGTCTGCACTTAAGTTAAATAACACTGACTCAAATCAAGCAGCAAAAAAAACTAGTACTTCCACTCCACACAGTGAGGCTGAGGTTACTCCACAAGACCCTCAAAAAGATTCCCTCAAAAAGAAAAATACAAACGACAAAACCAATGGTTCGGACGAGTCGATTTGAGGGAAAAAACAATGCAAATCATTGATATTCAAATACTGTATCATCAACTTCGAACCAATTGGTCGGGAGTTCGAATCTCTCCGGGCGCGCCAAATAAAATAAGGCTCACCGATAGGTGGGCCTTTTTTATTTCCATGGATGGAATGTATGCCACAAAGAGACAGGACGTCGATGTGGCGATTGATTAATAGCGAAGAGAACTCCTAAAGTTCGACAAATTTGTCCGGCGTTAATTCGTTCCCGACGTCTTAACGCACTTCCACCATCCATGGCGGTCGGATCAAATTTGGACTTCGAAACTCAGTGACGATGGTCCCTCTAGGAATGAAGTGCATGGATAATATCGAAAAGTCGCTTCGATTATCTTACCTAATTGGAAAATGGTCGCCCCATGCTAGATCATTGATACTCAAGTAAGAAGGTTTCTAATGAGCCATGTTGTGCGCCTGACTCCTTTAACTTTTCTTTTAAACTTCTTACTTCTACAAATTCATCCCTTCCAATACTAGCCTCGAGATATGCACTAAAATCAATATTTTCCTTATCGCAGAACGGCACATGATTCATATTGCACATGACATAAAGTTGAATCTTCCAATTTTCTATCGATTGCGCTGAACAATCATACTCAAAGTCACACGACAATAAGTTCAGTGCAAAGGCTAGCCTCGATTTCTTATGCCGGTATAACTCACTCAACTCTTCTAAAGCTCTAGCATCTTCTGACTTAACGGCACGATCAATAAAATCAATCTCTTGTTCTGAAAATTGTTCACCCAGCTTTGTACTTTGAGTGAAAAGAAAGATTTCTGCTGGTAAATAGCCAGCCTTCGCAGACTGCAGATAGGCTTCTTCTATCGCTGGCAGCTCTTTAAAATCAGAATTAGAAAAATTTGCACATCGACTGCTTTGAAACGCCACGAATTCGTCTAGTCTATTAAAAGACGTTGCCTCGGCGGGTTCTCCCATCAACTTAAAAGCCGTACAGTGAAAAATAATTCTACCGAGCATATACGAGATTTCTCCCGTTTCATCGTTGGCAAGACCACTCTTCAACTCGAGAGCCAATAGATAAAGATCTTCGTACTGAAAGAATTTATCCCAGACAGAATTAGACGTCTCTCTCGTCGGTTTAGTGTCATTCACACTGGCTTTTTCTTTTTTCGTTTGGATTTCACTCGTCATTGTCACTTTAGAACCTGTGTTTGAAGAGGCAGTACTCGGCTGACTGACATTGCCAAAATCAATCAACTTGAGGCTCAAAGCTGCAATAAAAATCACCACAACGACTACACTTATTTTCAAATTATTGCTCATTAACTATCACCTATACTGATATTGAAAGATCTGCTGGCATTTCTTAATGTCATTTTCAGATTGTTGTGCACCTAATCAAGACCCAATGCTCACCGAAAGCGGAAGTCTCTTTTCGAGTATTGATGCCACACACAACCTTTTTATTACCGCGGAACTGTGATCTCGTGGACAACAACCTTATTGCTTACGATATAAATCTTTTTGTATGGACTAAAGTCCGCCTTAATAGAGGCCTGTATGCTTTTAATACAAAAACAACCAAGGTAGATATTGGTCTTGTGCGCTCTATCGACACTAATAGTCAGCGACTCATAGCCTTTATGGACCAGTGGATTGACTAGAATATGTCCACCTGTGGTCATTAATTGAAAGTTTAAATGCACGACACCGTCTTTTACTTTAATTTTTGCAGGAACATAACCCTCTGTAGGCTCAACGCATTCTGCAGACTCGTTAAACGAAAGCAAAGGCTCTTCACCCGGAGGGAATCTAACCTCCCCACTGTGAACACTGCTGCAGGCCAATAAAAATGCAAACATTATCTTTTTCATTGCTCCCCCCCTAGTCCTACTTTTTTTCCTAAAAGACTTACTGTCCTTGATGACCTGTTGCTCTATCCTTGATGCCCAGTTGTACTATCCTTGACGCCAGCGATTCTTTGTTGGCCCGTTGTTCTTTCTTGGTTACTGATGCCCAACTTTGATCATTTCTAGCCAATTTACGATCTCTGAGTGCGAGGATTAAAAATCCAACGACTGGTTTCAAACTTCCCATTAATAGCAGTCTACTTGGCAGCTATATATCGAAAGCAATTCACTAGAGGGTTCAGTCACCCAGATGCATTTTTTATTTCACCTTTTTTATGACCGAGACCATTCAAGAACGAGGAAACTTCTCAAATAGAAATTTACGTAACATATTACGTATCAATCTACTTAAATCTCGAAGTGAAGGGCCATTTGACGATAAATGTCACCCAAACTGCAACCCTTGAACAAGTTTTAATCGAATTTTCAAACTGACTTTTGTGTGAACCCTGTGAATTTCATTAGAAAATTGAGATTTTCAAGAGTGTGACGTGGTTCATCTTTGCTTTTAACTTATTGTTTTTAAAGACTTATCTCATAGTCCAAGGATTTTCCCAACATTTGCACAGCTTTCACATCTCCATTTGAGTATAAATTTAATGAAATTCGCGGACAGTTCATCAAATAGATAGCTGCCCTAAGAATTGAAACCCAATGAGTCTAAAAATTGCTGTGAGGTGGTGACGATGAGACGAGGAGATCTAGTTCAATTGAGTTCTGGTGGTACAAAGATGACCATATTCAACTTTGTAAAAGACCTGCCAGAGGAAGCCAAAGTTAAATACATCAATACCGGAGCAACCGAAGAAGATGTGGTGTGCAAATGGTTTGTAGGTACCACACTGAAGAAAGAAGTCTTCAAAAAGGAAATGTTGAGGTCCGTTGATATTGCGACACGACTTCAGGGCCGAATGGTCATTTAAATAAGGCAAGATTGTTTCACATACGATTTTAGCCGCGAATACAACAGTGCGAGTTGTATACAGCCTCACCACAGACAGAAGAGATCTTCCCTGCTCTTCTGTCTGGGTGGCTACCCTCTCGGGTTATCTTCTCACCCTAAACAAGCGATTTCGCTTACTTTTTCGATAACGCCTTAAAATCATTCTCTATCTCTGCAACGTGCTTGCGAGGATTAACGGTCGCGTAATGCTTAACAATGACACCTGCGTCGTTAACCAGAAAAGTCTCTCTCCGCGTGTGCGGCCAAGGTAAAATATTGACCATATCAAGCTTCTCAGAAAGCGATTTATCGACGTCTGCCAACAAGTCGAATTTTACATTAAAGTCGTTCGCGAACTCTTGATGCGACTCCACATCGTCTAAACTGATACCGACCACTTCTAACCCCATCTTTTGAAACTCAGCGTGTTTCTTGGCAAACTGCTCAGCTTCAATACTGCAGCCAGGAGTGTTGTCTTTAGGGTAGAAATAATAAGCGACCCATTTTCCTTGATACTTACTATTGGTAATGGTTTCACCGGCCTGGTTAGCGACTTTGAATTCAGGAAACGCCTTTCCAACCCATGAACTATCTTCAGCGTTGGCCACCGAAAGGCCCACGGTAAAAACTAAAGCTAGAGAGAGTACTTTACGTAACATGTTTCGATCCTTTTTCATTGATTAGACGAATGACGATACCAGAAGGTACGTTGAAACGATAGATTCAGAGCAGCAATATTCAGCTGCGAGAGGGTCACGGTTACCGCCCATTGGTGGCATTCACAAAGATACCCGATATAATGCACCCTTAGATTCGACAGTGGGCTTTTCGGCTAAGGCATTTCGATTGGACTCTCAGCAACTTACTGCAAAAATAAAAGATTTTGCTGAACAACTTGGTTTTCAGCAATGTGGCATAGCGCCAACCAATATTCAATCGCACGTCGAGCGTTACAAAACTTGGGTATCGCAAAACTATTTCGGTGATATGCAATATATGAAAGACCGGGTTAGTTTAAGGGAAAGCCCCGAGGAGTTAATGCCGAACACGTTATCGGTGATCAGTGTACGCCTCAATTATGTACCAAAGCCCGCCAAATTCGCTCACGTTCTCGCCGATCCAAACCAAGCCATCGTTTCCCGTTATGCGCTCGGCCGTGATTACCACAAATTAATGCGTAAAAAACTCGCCGAGCTTGGCAAGAAAATTCAGTCACTAGGGATAGCAATAAACTATCGTGCCTTTGTCGACAGCGCACCCGTATTAGAGCGAGGCTACGCAGAACAAGCAGGGCTGGGATGGATTGGAAAAAACACCATGCTCCTCAACAAAGACGCCGGCTCTTTCTTTTTCCTTGGAGAACTTTTTACCGATTTACCATTGCAGCCAGATCGAACCACCGAGAACTTATGTGGCTCCTGCAACTCTTGCATTCGCATGTGCCCGACTGGCGCAATCATCGACGAATATACGTTGGATGCGCGCAAATGCATCAGCTATTTAACCATTGAGCATTTTGGTTCGATTCCTGAGTCACTGCGACCATTAATGGGCAATCGCATCTATGGCTGCGATGACTGTCAGCTCGTTTGCCCTTTCAATCGACAAGCATCGGCTACCGACCAACAAGACTTTTTTCCTAGACAACAGTTAGATCGCGCTGGCTTACTTGAACTTTTTGCATGGACAGAAAAGGAGTTTTTGGATCGGTTGGCAGGCTCACCAATCCGCCGCATTGGTTATGAAAGGTGGTTACGAAACATTGCGATCGCTTTAGGTAATGCTCCTGTGTCACCATCAATCATTGCAGCATTAGAAGATAAGCATCCCTTAACGACTTCTGCTTTGGTGAAAGAGCACATCGAGTGGGCGTTAAAACAGCAGCGATCAAAACTTAGCTCTTCGAATGACGTGTCGCTCCCCAACAAACTTATACGCACCACAGAAAAAATTGTTGGCCATCTCGATCAAGACTGAAGTATTTCATTGTACAACGCTTCACCCGAGGGCAAGCCGTTTAATCTCTCTCGCTCAGCGCAAGCCAATTGACGCTTGCGCAATTAGGCTCCAGAAAAAATAGCGACGATTAAACTTTATCGCGTTGATAGGTTTTATACTTTTGCAATCCTTTGGTTAACCCAATACTAAACGGTAAGACGGCAAATACGGTTAGCATTAATGTTGGAATGAAAAAGAAAATTGATAACAACAACCAAACGCCATGAATGAGGTGACTATTCGAGATTCGTTCTGCTTTTTCATCAGCGATCGGCTCTGGCTGATATAAAAAGAAAGCTTCAGCCGATAACACAATGATTGGAATAAGCACCCAAATACCCACACCAAATTGCATTGCACTCAGCGTTGATAAAATGATGACCATCACCATTCGATAGACCGCTAACGTCTTACCCCTTAGCAGCTGGGTAAGGGGCTGCTTGTCACTGATAAAATCAATAACCGGATACGTCACGATAACGCCAGCAACAGCGACACTTCCTAAAAGAATAATCAGCCAATTCCCAACCGTCATAAGCAAAGCACCAATCAATACTAATAACAGCCATAGCATAGTGCCTTGTTCTTTTAACAACTTAACTTTCATTAAGCTTGGCAGTATCGCGCAATAAGCGCCATATAAGGCTGACTTATCGATTGGGTTCAAGTTAGCTTGGTCGAGCGTGTGTGAAGCCAGTAACCCTTCTAGAACCTCAATATCTTTCGTTGTCTCAATCAGGGCCCAATGTTGACTGGTGGTAGCAATCACTTTGCTGCGTCCCGCTCTCGTCAGCGCGCTTTGAACGCGATTCCAACTCAAGGGTCGATTGGCGGCAACTTTCTCGATCAACTTAAAAATAATCGTGCCACATTTATAAATGCCAATGTCGTAACCCGTTGCAGACTTTTGCTCAGAATTAGCCACTCTGACCTGCTCTTGCGGCTGATAACTGACTCGAAAAACATTCGACTTGTCGCAATGAGGATGGCTCGAATCGGAATAAACGAGCGACAAAACTTGATGACTCGAGATAGGCTCTTCGACGAGTTGTTGTGCCAACTCATCAGAAATCAAACGGTTGGCAGGCCAATAAATAAACGATTCCTTTAAATAGGGTTCTGCTTGCATCAAACTCGTTCGTGTCGCGACTTTACGTTCGTCAACTTCAAGAAAAGTTGGATTAAAACCAAACTTCAAGGCTTCTCGTGCAATGGCTGCTCGCATGGAGGAGTCGTGTTCAAGAAGAACAAATAATGAAGTTACACCTGCTTTACTCATGCTCGAAAAATGCTGTTCCAGCATGGGTTTCCCATTGACTGGTAACATCAATTTTTCGCCACTGGCAGCAACTAATTGCTTCAAGTTAATGGTGGTATCAAACACGCACTTCATAGTCTCCCCCTTCGAGCGTCAAGATACCACAGTATCATTTGGCATTATGTGAATTACTCCCTAACTTAGACCGCTTTGAAAAAGATCTAGTTAGTTTCCATCACTGCGGTTATTAACTTATTTAAAACACCGTCTGTATTTTGTCCACGTAAGCTTCTTATTGCCGCGGCATAGCCAAAATAGTTTCGGGCGATATCGAGTTTACCTTGTGCTAAAGCACGATCGCCGAGTGTCTCATAACGTTGATCAGAAGCTTGTAGAGTTTTCTGCAACTGCTCACCGATTTGCAAAGCGACTTGCGATGACAATCGCTCCATAATTTCAATATCAGAAGGTACTTCGGGTCTCTTATACGGCATATTAAACTCACCAATCGCGATGCCTTCGTTACCCTCGCCCTCAAAGATTTGCTGATCTCGCGCAGGTTGATTAAGCAAAACCTGCCCTGTTTTTTGATCAATCAATCGGTAACTGACCGAGAGAATACCGGTCTTACTTGCGTGATTGACAGTGACTTCAACATCTTCTTTCTTTTCTTCAACAAAGAA
>Ga0070728_10007281_pt1 | contig 10142 bp, 8 predicted proteins | sample tdDd471_FD_66723 | JGI IMG/M metagenome (GOLD analysis project Ga0070728, IMG submission 66723) | Marine sediment microbial communities from the Atlantic coast under amendment with organic carbon and nitrate - tdDd47.1 | ecosystem: Environmental > Aquatic > Marine > Coastal > Sediment | place...
GCATCGGCCGGTACCTCGGAGCCGATTTGCCGCCCATCGCGATTTCGCCGCGCATCGTGATTTCCACCACCCGCGCCAGGGGCGCGCCGGGGGAGAGTGTATGGAGGAAATACCGCCGGGCCGGTTCGGGCAGGCCGGCGACGCTTTCGGGATCGAAAACGGAGCGCTGCCGGCGGTCCGATCGCGCGAGGTCGCGCCAGACAGCCTCGTCCGCGCGGGCGTCGGCCCGGCGCAGCAGGACAAGCGCGGCCAGCGCGATTGCGGCAAGTGCGACAGCGGAAACAGCAATGACCATGGTCACAGCGTATCGATTTCCGCACCCCGGGGCACGTGTTTGCGCAGCGAGCGCGGTCGGACTCCGTATTGTCTCCGGCGCGTCAGCCCCGGCGCCACAGGGTCGATTTCTTGCATTTCGGGCAGATCCGCTCCCCGGCCCATTCGCTAGGAAACGGCGTTTTGCAGATCAGGCATTTCCTGTTCTGCGCGTCCATCCGCCGCCCCTCCGGATCGTCCGGTTCGAGCACTTTGTGAAGAAACTTGCGATTCTGCATCGGCTGCCGCTCCCGTACCCTTCCCGAAATGTTCCCGATTGCCCGGAGCGGCTATCGCAGGACGCAGGCTTGTTCATGCCTGCGAAACGACGTGTCGCATTCCCACTCGTTTCCCGAATAGTCGAGATGGGCGTTTTCGGGTATTTCGATCGCCTTGCAGGCATCCTTGAGTTTGCTGAATCCGCGTTCGCAACGCCATCCCGTGTCGTATGTGCCGTCCGAGAGATATCCGTTCGCCGGCACCTCGATGCGGAGGCAGGCCTTGCCCTCCACCCGGTATCCGCGGTCGCATTTCCAACCGGTGTCGAAGGCATCTTCGGCCAGATAGGCATGGGCGGGAACGACGATCTTCCTGCACCCGTCACCAGTCCGCAGGAAGCCGCGGTTGCAGGTCCAGTCGCTGCCATAGGAATTAAGGTACGCGTTCGCCGGGATTTCGATGCGGGCGCAGCCTTGCGCGGTTTCCTCGAATCCGCGACGACATTTCCAGCCCTGCCCGTAGGTTTCGCTGGTCGCATAGGCGTTCGCCGGGACCTTGATCGCGGCGCATCCCTCCCCGGCCCGCCGGAAGTGCGGGTCGCATTCCCAGCCCGGCGGATAACTTGTCATATGGGCGTTGGCGGGAATCGTCTTTGCCGATTTTTCGGCAAGGGCGGGGCCGACGGCCATGAAGGTCGCGATTGCCATGCACGCGAGCAACGCATGGCGGACGGACGGGCGGCGGAAGAGGGGCATGATGCGGTTTCCTGATTGACGGTCCGATTGCGGGACAGGATGGGGCGGAACCCCGATGCGTCGTCCGGACCGTCCGGAACGAGACCTTCGAAGGGAGTGCGGATTCCGGTGAAAACACGGGAATCGTCCGGGTCTCCCGCAGCGCTTTCATCGGCGCGGTGACACCGAAACTACTGGCCGCAGGTCTCCGGATTCACTTAATTGAATCAAGAAAAACTTCTCAAACGGCATCTATTGTATGTAAAGTTTCTTGCTTATATAAAACATATTTCGCAATTCCTGTCAAATCATTCCTGATTTTCCTTCTTTTGGAGCCAAAAATATTTCATAATTTTCGCTATTTCGCGCTTCGACTAGACATTCAGACGTAAAAGGCGCAGTATCGGAAAAATATCCGCGCCTCGACCGGTGTTTATATTTTTCTCGAAAACTGATCAGCCTCTCAATACGTGGCGCCCGACCGGTTGCCATACCGTCAAGTCAACACCGACTTTGTTCGGATGAAAGGATACGCCATGAATTTACCTGAAATGCTCAAGGGTCCCGCGCTGGGACGACTGGTACAAGGCGCCGCGATCGGCGTCGTCGCAACCGTGGTCATCGGGTTCGGCTGGGGCGGCTGGATGCTCGGAAACACGGCCGCGAAGAATGCCGAGGCCGGCGCCGAAAAAGCCGTCGTCGCCGTCCTGACGCCGATTTGCGTCGACAAATTCCAGAAAGATCCGGGCGCTGAAGCCAATTTGGCCAGTCTCAAGGCCGAAACCTTCTATCAGCGTGCGAGCTTCATCGAAAAGGGCGGTTGGGCCGTCCTGCCGGGAAACGACAAGCCGAGTTCCGGCGTCGCCAGATCCTGCGCCGAAGTCCTGGCCAGCATGAAGTAGCCGCCAGAACGTATACCGATAAACCACCGGGATCCGGCCATCCGCACGCTCAGCAGTGCGGGAACCTCATCGCGTAGTTGAGGTTCCGGGTGGTGTTGACCAGTCCCAGTTTGCCGCCGGAGCACCTGTAGGTGGCGAAGAATTCCTGGACCGCCCGCCAGCACATGCGGCCGGCGGCGACGCGTCCGCAGTTGCCGCCGCGGGAAGCGCTATGCGGCCGCTCGGAGCCGCCACGATCGGTGCGGGTTTTGCGGACGGCGGGTTCGCGGCAGCGTCCGCGGCGGTCGAGAACCTCGCCTCTCGGGCACGTCTTCGCCACGCAGCGGCCGCCGCGGGCGACTTCGCGCGCCCCGCAAACGAGCGGGCAGACGCGCGTGGCACTGGCTTTCAGCACCTTGAGCGCCTCCGCATCGGGTTCGAGCTCACCGGAATCGGAATGCCGGACATAACTTGCCAGCGCCCGGCGGCTGCGATCGCCCCAGTCGCCGTCGATGCGGCCATGATAGCAGCCCAGCCGATCGAGTTCTGTCTGAAGGGCGGTATAGAGCGCGGCTCCGGTGAGGACGACGGGCATGGTGGTGGAGGTGCCGGAGGAGACGGCCGAGCCGCCGGCGGTAACGCCCGCTCCGGCGGACAGCGCCACCGCCTTGCCGTCCTTGCCGCCCTTGCCGGTCATCGCGGTGCCGTTGCCGGTCGTCGTTGCGACCGCCGTCGGTTCGTTGTTCAGCCAGGCGATCAACCCGGAGGAATCCCTGGGGTCGAGGATCAGGCCGCCGCCGGCCTGGCAGGAATCGGCGCCGGCGAGCAGGCCGGCAACGCCGACGATGTCGGCGGTGACCGAATAGTCCTTGTCGTCGGTAACGATGGAGAGCTGCGCGATTGTCGAAACGCCGAGGTCTCCCAGCGGCGCGGCGGGCGCGCTCCAGATCGCGGCGACGACGCCGTCGGCGACGATGGTTACCCGGTCGGGGGTGCGGGCGACCTGGCCGAAGAGGACGTCCTTGGCGCGAATGGCCGTGCCCTTGGCCGGCAGGGTGCCGGACAGGAAGATCAGCGCGAAATCCTTGCGGTCGACAAAGACGGCGAGGCTTGCCGCCCCCGGCTGTTTCGGTATGGCGCTCCGCCGGATCCAGCCGCAGCCGGCCGGCTGGCTGCCGTCCCGGAAACTGGTCTGGGTCCAGGCGGGTTTGTCGTCCGCCCGGGCGCCGCCGCCGATCGTCAGCGCGATGGCAATCCCCGTCAAAACCGCTCGCATGTGTTCGCTCCGCTCGCTGGGACGATGTTCTTGTCTATGGCGCTTGGTATAGCAGCCTTGCAGACAATATGGGCGAGCCTGAGACGGTTTTACAGGCCTTGGGCAACCGGCGGATGCGGAACGGCTGCGCCGAAGGCTATTGCGGCGGAAACGCGAGGGAAGACCGGGAAGGGGGAAAGGGCGCGACAGGCCTTTCGAAAATGGCACCCCCAAGGGGACTCGAACCCCTGTTTCCGCCGTGAGAGGGCGGCGTCCTAGACCGCTAGACGATGGGGGCGTCCGGCGCGGTGTCGCACAAGGCGCTGGATATAGACCCTGAGCCCGCCGCTTGCAAGGGGTTTCAGGGCCGATTTTCCACCGCGTCGCCGGGTTTTCCTCAGCTCCTGAACATCTTCGCACCGGTCGGATCGTAGGGACTGTCGGGGACGATCCGCGCGGCGCGCTCGACGCCGACCACGTGGGTGGTGAATTCGGCGCCTTCCTCGACTTCCGCCACGTCGACGAGCGCCATGGCGAGGCTCTTGCTCACGTGGTGGCCATAGCCGCCGGAGGTGACGTAGCCGACGCGGCGGCCGCCCTTCCAGATCGGCTCGTAGCCGGAGGCGTCGGCGCCGTCGGCGTCGATCTCCAAGGTCACCTGGCGCTGCGGGGCGGTGTTGCCCCGGCGCTCGGCGGTTGCCGCTTGCTTGCCGACGAAGTCGGGCTTGTCGAAGTCGATCCAGCGGTCCATGCGGGTCATGCCGGGGGTGTAGGCCTGCATGAACTCGGCGTTCCAGATGCCGAAGCTCTTCTCCAGCCTGAGCGAGTTCATGGCGTAGAAACCGAATTCCTTCAGCCCGTGCGCCTTGCCGGCTTCGAGCAGGGTTTCGCGCAAGGTGATGTGCTCGGCGGCGGAGCAGTTGATCTCGTAGCCGAGTTCGCCGCAGACCGACAGCCGGCCGACCTTGGCCCGGATCAGACCGACATCCATGTCCTTGCAGGCCATGAACGGCATTGCCGCGTGGCTGACATCGGCGTTGGTGAGGGAGGCGAGCACCTCGCGCGATTTCGGGCCGGCGAGGCCGAAGCCGACAATGGCATCGGAAATGTCGCGCACCTGGACGCCGTCCTCGCCATAGTCGTGGAACCAGCGCAGGTGCCATTCGCGCAAATAGTAGCTGCCCATGATCCACCAGGTGCCGTCGCCCCAGTTGAACAGGGTGAGGTCGCCCTTGAGCCGACCGCCCGGCTGCAACATCACCGCCAGCCGCGCCCGGCCGGGCTTCGGCAGCTTCGTCGCCATCAGCCGGTCGAGCCAGCTTTCGGCATTCGGTCCGCTCACCTCGAAGCGCGAGAAGGCCGTGGTGTCGATCAGCCCGACATCCTCGCGCACCGCGCGGCATTCCTCGGCGACCAGCGGGAAGGCGTTGGAACGGTTCAGCGTCGGGGTCTCCTCGAAGCCCTCGGGTCCGAAGACCAGCGGGATTTCGAGCCCCCAGAGGCAGCCCCAGACGGCGCCGGCGGCTGTCATGCCGTCATAGGCCGGAGCCTTGCGCAGGGGGCGGCCCGCCGGCAGTTGCTCGTTCGGGTAGGTCATCACGAAGCGGCGGGAATAGAACTGGCCGGTGGTCTGGCGGATATATTCGCGGTTGGAGGCGAAGGAGCCGTAGCGGGCGATGTCCATGGGCCAGGAATCGGCTTCCGTTTCGCCGTGGATCATCCATTCGGCAAGCGTCTTGCCGACGCCGCCGCCCTGGAGGAAGCCGGCCATGACGCCGCAGGCGAGCCAGTAATTCCTCACGCCGCGCACCGGGCCGACCAGCGGGTTGCCGTCGGGGGAGAAGGTGAAGGCGCCGTTGACCCAGGTCTTGATGCCGACATGTTCGAGAACCGGATAGCGCTGGTAGGCCATGGTCAACTCGTCCGTGATACGGTCGATGTCTTCCTGCAGGAGCTCGATGCCGTAATCCCACGGGGCGCCGTCGATCTGCCAGTGCTGGTGGGCGAGCTCGTAGATGCCGATCAGGACGCCCTTCTGGTCCTGGCGCATATAGGTGAAGCCTTCGAGGTCGACGGTCATCGGCACCTCGAAGTCGAGGGCCGCGACCTCCGGGATGGTTTCGGTGACGAGATAGTGGTGGGAGAGGGGGGAGACCGGCAGGTCGAGCCCGGCCATGCGGCCGACCTGCTTGGCCCACAGCCCGCCGGCATTGACCACGTGCTCGGCGTGGATGGTGCCCTTCTCGGTGACCACGTCCCAGGTGCCGTCGGCGCGCTGGACGAGTTCCTCGACCTTGTTGTGCTCGATCACCTCCGCCCCGCGCTGCCGGGCCGCGCGGGCATAGGCCTGCACCGTGCCGGTGGTGTCGACATAGCCCTCGCGGTCGGCCCAGAGACCGCCGATGACGCCGGTCGTGTCCATGATCGGACAGCGTTCCTTGATCTCGTCCGGCGTCATCAGGTGGCAGTCCTCGATGCCGATGGTCTGGAAGATGCGATAGGCCGCCTGCAGCCATTCCCAGCGGGCCGGGGCGGACGCCACCGTGATGCCGCCGGTCATGTGCAGGCCGATATCCTGGCCGCTCTCTTCCTGGATTTCGGAGAGGAGGTCGATTGTGTAGGCCTGAAGCGCGGCCATGTTGGGATCGGCGTTCAGCGCATGGACGCCGCCGGCTGCATGCCAGGAGGAGCCGGCGGTCAGGATCGAGCGCTCGACCAGCGCCACGTCGGTCCAGCCGAACTTGGCGAGATGATAGAGCACCGAGGCGCCGACCACGCCGCCGCCGATCACCACCACACGATATTGCGATTTCATTTGCTCTCTCCGTTTCTTGAAGTCTCAGTACCAGGCATCCGGCAGTTCCCGCTTGCGCCGGGCGACGAAGTCCTTCAGCGCCTCGTCGGTGCCGGGGTCGATGGGCGGCGCCTCGTAATCGCGCAGCAATTCGTTCCAGCGCTCGAAGGCGCGGGCGCGCATGTCCTTGGAGCCGCGCTCCTCCCAGCTTTCCACGTTCTCGCTGTCGGACAGCGCCGCGTCGTAGAAGGCGGTCTGGTAGTTGGCCATGGTGTGGCCGCAGCCGAGGAAATGGCCGGCGGGCTCGACTTCGGAATAGGCGTCGCGGGCGAAGGCGTTGTCGTCGAGAGCGATGCCGCCGAGGACGTTGGCGTAGGCGCCGAGGCGCTCGGCGTCCATGACCAGCTTCTCGAAACCGGTCGCGAGCCCGCCTTCGAGCCAGCCGGCGGCGTGGATGACGAAATTGGCGCCCGCGAGCATGGTCGAATGCATGGAATCGGCGCTCTCGTAGGCGGCCTGCGCGTCCTCGATCTTCGAAGCCGTCAGCGAGCCGCCGCAGCGCAAGGGGAGGCCAAGCCGGCGGGCGAGCTGGCCGATGATGTAGTTGGAGATCACCGGTTCGGGCATGCCGAAGGTCGGCGCGCCGGATTTCAGGCTCATCGAGGAGAGGAAATTGCCGAGCACGAAGGGCGCGCCGGGGCGGATCAGCTGGCTGTAGGCACCGCACATCATCGCTTCGGCCAGCGCCTGCGCGATCGAAGCGGCGGTGGTCACCGGGCCCATGGCGCCCGAGAGCACGAAGGGGGCGACGATAATCGCCTGGCCGGCGCCGCAATAGACCTCGATCGCCTCGGTCACCACCTTGTCGACCAGCAGCGGCGAGTTGGTGTTGACGTTGGCCATGATCACGCAATTCGCGTCCGTGGTGTCGGCGCCGTGCAGGATGCGGGCCATGGCGACCGAATCCTCGGCGCGGGACTTTTCGGTGATCGCCCCCAGATGCGGCTTGTCGGTGAGCCGCATGTGGGAATAGAGCATGTCGAGATGGCGCTTGGAGACCGGGATGTCGCAGGGCTCGCAGATCACCAGCCCGGTGTGGTGCAGCGACGGCAATTGCGCGACGATCTTCACCAGCTTCTCGAAATCCTCGAAAGTGCCGTAGCGGCGGCCGCCTTCGAGATCGCGGACGAAGGGAGAGCCGTAGACAGGGGCGAAGACCTGGGCGTCGCCGCCGATCCGCACCGAACGGGCCGGGTTGCGGGCGAGCTGGACGAATTCGGCCGGCGCGGTCTTCAGAAGCTGGCGGATCATGGCGCCCGAGGCGCGGACGCGGGTGTCGGTCACGTCCGCTCCTGCCTTGCGCCAGATTTCGAGCGCATGGGGGTTCTCGCGGAATTCGAGGCCGATCTCTTCCATCAGCCAGTCGGCCTGACGCTCGATAGCCTCGAGGCCGTCCTCGTCGAGATAGGCGAGATAGGGGATCTTGCGGGTGACGAAGGCGGGAGCCGCGACGGGCGCGGCGCGGTCTGTGCCGTCTTCGCGCCGGCGCCGGTTGCCGCGTCCGCGGCGTCTGTCGGACATGGATTGCCTCCCCCTTGCGCCCCGCACCCGCAGCGCTTGGCGAGGACCCTAGCCAAGGGGGCGGCGGTTGTGACCTTCAAAAAACCTCCCGGTTCGGATAAGTTTCACTTATGCAAGAGATCGCCCGCCTGTTTCATTCGCCGCACCATTTGCTGGTCTTCGATGCCGCCGCCCGGCACCTGTCCTTCACGAAAGCAGCGCGCGAACTCAACGTTTCCCAGCCGGCGGTGAGCCTGGCGATCAAACAGTTCGAAACGGCGCTGGGCCTGCCGGTCTTCGTCCGCCACCATCGGGCCATTGAACTGACTGATGCAGGCGCGGCGCTGGCCGAGGAGGTATCGCAGGCGTTGACGCGGATCGTACGCACGGCGCGGGCGCTTCGCCGGCGGCAGGATCGCGGCCACGTGACCCTGTCGGTCTCCACCGCCTTCGCCAATTACTGGATGGTGCCGCGGCTCGGGCGTTTCCACGCCGACCATCCGGACATCGAATTGCGGCTGCAGACCACCGACAAGGATCTCGATCTCTATGAGGAGGGCCTGCATCTCGGCGTGCGCCGGGGCACCGGCGGCTGGGCCGATGTCGACGGCGAAAGGATCGCCCCCGAGGTGCTGTTCCCGGTGGCGAGCCCGAAGCTCACCGCCTATCTGCGCGGCATCCGCACGGTCGGCGACATGACCCACGCACGGCTGATCCATCTGGAGGAGCCGTTCCGCCCGCGCCCCACCTGGCGCGACTGGTTCGCCGCGCTCGGCCAGTCCTATACCGACCGGGGCGAGGGCCTGCGGCTCAACGACTATGCGCTCGTCATCCAGGCGGCGATGGCCGGCGAGGGCATCGCGCTCGGTTGGCGGCACGTGCTCACCGGGCTGATCGAGCAGCGGCTGTTGATGCCGGTGCACGGCTGGGAATGGCGCTCGGACCAGGGCTTTTATCTGGTCTGGCCGAAAGAGGCGCCGCTGCCGGAGACCGCACGGGCGGTCCGGGACTGGATCATCGCGGTGGCGCGGGAGGCGGAATAGACGCGCTAATGACGGCGTCTGTTGCACGTTCCGACTGGATTCCAGCTTTCGCTGGAATGACGGAAGTCGTTGTAATTTCATTGAAAAATTCGTCATTCCAGCGAAAGCTGGAATCCAGGGCAGCCTTTCGGCATATCCCGAACTTGACCTCTAGATTGCGACCTTGAGGCTCTCTTCGAGATAGATTTCCCTCAGCCGTTTGGCGATCGGGCCCGGCTCGCCTGTGCCGATCTTCCGGCCGTCGATCTCGATCACCGGGGTGACGAAGGCGGAGGCGGAGGTGATGAAGGCCTCGTCGGCTGTCTGGGCCTCGTCGATGGTGAAGGGGCGCTCCTCGACCTGGATCTGGGAGGATTCGGCGAGCTTGAGGACGGCGGCGCGGGTGATGCCGTGCAGGATGTCGGTCGACAGCGAGCGGGTGACGATCACCCCGTTCTTGACGATATAGGCGTTGTTCGACGTGCCTTCGGTGACATGGCCGTCCTCGACCAGCCAGGCGTCGTCGGCACCGGCCTTCCTGGCCATCATCTTGGCGATCGAGGGGTAGAGGAGCTGTACCGTCTTGATGTCGCGGCGGCCCCAGCGCTGGTCCTCGACGGAGATGATCTTGATGCCGGTCTTCGCCGCCGGATTGTCGATCAGGTTGGGCTTTGCTTGCGTGAACAGGACGATGGTCGGCTCGGCGTCCTCGGGGAAGACGAAGTCGCGATCGGCGGCGCCACGGGTGATCTGCAGGTAGACGAGACCGTTGTCGATTTCGTTCCTGTCGACCAGCTGGCGATGAATTTCGAGCAGGTCCTCGATGCTGACCGGGCTCTTCATCTCGAGCTCGCCGAGCGATCGCTCGAGCCGCGCCGCGTGGCCGGGGAAATCGACGAGCTTGCCGCCGAGCACCGCCGTGACCTCGTAGACGCCGTCGGCGAACAGGAACCCGCGATCGAAGATCGACACCCTGGCGTCACCTTCGGGCAGGTACTCTCCATTGACATAGACGATGCGGCTCATGGCGTCGGACCCCGGTCTCTCGCTTTTGGACGTGTATGGCTGTTTCGCAAGCGCTTCCGCCAGCGGGCCGGTTTTGTCAAGGCCGATTTGCCGCTGACCCTATCGGAACAGATAGACTGGGCTTGTCCAGGCCTGGAAGCCGTCCTCGGTGGTGACGCAGATCCACAGCGGGTTGTCGCGGCCCGGTTCGATGTCGACCGTGCGGGTGATCGCGATTTCCCGCTTAAGCGGCGCGTCGGGCAGGCGGAAGACCTTGAGCCGGGCGTCGAGGCCGTCGGTCTCGAGGACCGCCTCGCCGGAGCCGAGCGCGCCGAGATCCACCGACAGGTCGCCGCGATT
>Ga0070728_10007283_pt1 | contig 10142 bp, 6 predicted proteins | sample tdDd471_FD_66723 | JGI IMG/M metagenome (GOLD analysis project Ga0070728, IMG submission 66723) | Marine sediment microbial communities from the Atlantic coast under amendment with organic carbon and nitrate - tdDd47.1 | ecosystem: Environmental > Aquatic > Marine > Coastal > Sediment | place...
CGAAGATTTGAAAGAGAAACGTGAACGTTGGCATAAAAATTTGAAGAAAGACATTTATATGAGCGAAGCATTAAATGTTTTAAGTGAACTAAAATTAAAATCTTCATATCACTTGGTTAAAAATTAATTGTAACTTTAGCTTGTAAATTAACAGCTATTGAGAAATTCAAATTCGATAACATATTTAGCACTCCAGAAGTTTAAAAAAAACACTTCTGGAGTGTTTAGTTTTTGGTTTATAGTGGTTGTAGGGTTTATTGCAGTTTTTGCGTATTTATTAGCTCCTGACAATAGTCCAAACGCGAATGAAATGCATTTAGAAATTCATTCTAAAAAACCAGGATTTAGTGTTTTAATGCTTCATCTTCCAACAGAAAATAAGGTACAACAATCCTTTTTTAATAAATTATTTTATGGCAATAAAAACTCTTCTCAAGAAATTCCGATAAAATCATACATTGCTTCTGAAAACGAAATAACGTATCAGCCATTTTCAAACAGTAGTGATGATACTTCAACAAAATCAGTTTCTTTAATAAAATTTAATGACAAACCCATCTCAAGTATTGTAAAAAAAAAGAAATTCTATTTGGGAACAGATAAATATGGAAGGGACTTGCTCAGTCGTGTACTCATCGGAACTCGCATCTCATTCTTTATTGGATTTGTAGCAGTGTTTATATCACTTGTCATCGGCATATCAATTGGAGCAATTGCAGGTTATTTTGGAGGTAAAGTTGATGCATTCATTATGTGGTTAATCAATATTACTTGGTCAATACCTACATTACTACTTGTTATAGCAATTACACTTGCTTTAGGTAAAGGCTTTTGGCAAGTTTTTATTGCGGTTGGCTTAACAATGTGGGTTGAAGTAGCTCGTGTGGTTCGAGGACAAATTATGAGCACAAAACAAATGCAATATGTTGAAGCCGCTAAAGCGTTAGGGTTTTCAGATTTCAGAATTATCTTCAACCATATTCTTCCTAATATAATGGCTCCAGTAATTGTAATTTCTGCAGCTAATTTTGCTGCTGCAATTTTAATTGAAAGTGGCTTAAGCTTTTTAGGAATTGGAGCTCAACCACCTACTCCATCTTGGGGTGCAATGATTAAAGATCATTACAGCTACATTATTTTAGGGAAAGCATACTTAGCCATTATTCCAGGTTTGGCAATTATGAGTTTAGTAATGGCTTTCATGCTAATTGGAAACGCACTGAGAGATGCTTTGGATGTTAAATCATAAGTATTATATTTACATTAAACCAATCCTTTTTTTAATTATTTTTCAATCATTTATTATTTTTTTGTACATTATACAAGAAAATGTAGACAATTTTTCATATTTAAAACTCCATAACCTTCTATTTAGGTAACAATTTAAAGTTTAGTTGATATATGGTAAATATTGTTAAACATTTTACTACTAACTAAAAATTAAATTATGAAAAAAGTAGTTCTGCTATTTTTTTGCGCATTGCTTCAATTCAGTTTTGCGCAAAACAAATCCTTGCTGGAAATTAATGCATCCGCAGGAATCTCGTCCCCGTCATCAGATTTTGGTGACCAAACTTTTGCTAAAAACGGAAGTTATTTTGAGCTGTCCTCAGCCTATTACTTTTCAAAATTAGGAGTTGGATTATCCATTGGGCAATTTTCAAATCCATTAAGTAGCGACTTTTCAAATCAGTTTACTTTTCCTACATCTGCAACTTCAAATGATTGGAAAACAACGTATTTTGGAATTGGTCCGAATTTTAGCATTGGACAGGGAAAACTCGATGCTGTTATCTATGCACGTGGTGGTTTAATGAGCACAAAAGAAAATCAGTTAAGCACCTCTTATTTTAGCGATAATGCAGATTTAGGAAGTATTCCTATTCAAAATTTTGGAACAGCCGACAACACCAGTTCAAGTTTTTATAATGCCGGTATCAAATTAGGATATCAGTTAAATAGCAGTTTCAGTTTCTATATAACTTCAAATTATTTATCGTCTACTTCAGATGAGCTTACTGTTGAGAATAGATCTGCTCGTTTTATCGATTTAGATGGTGATAATGTTATAACTGAAGCTGACGTCTTAAAACAACTTAGTGGGAATATTGAATACGCCTCAACTTCAATAGCTACAAAAGTTCAAAGTTTTAATTATGGTGTAGGTTTAACCTATAAAATACCAGCTAAAAGAACCATAAAAATTGGTGGTACTGAAAAACCATATTCGAGAAGCAAGGTTAGAAAGCCAATGCAAGATATTAAGAATTCTAATTCTGAAATGAATCCTTCAGGGACTATTACTTTTACCAATCCAGTGAAGGAAAGAAAGAATAAACAACGAAAAATTGTTTTATTAACACCAAAGAATAACAGTCAATTTCAAGAGTTAAGTCAAGTAAAAAGTTTTACTTGGAAAACTATTGGAGAACGAATTATGCAACCTAAATATGGAGTTACAATTGAACATGTAAGCAATAGGAATGTAACTAAAAGAACCTATTTTGATTCTACTTCAAAAGAGGCTCTTTCTGCTGAGTCAATATTTAAAGAACAGCCTGAAGATGGTCAATATCGTTGGAAAGTAACAGAATTAACAACAGGAACTTCATCCAACTATAGTTATTTCAACTTCTCCAATTGTGAAATTGATTTCTCCATTTCAAATGAAGAGATAGAATGTTTAGGATATGAAGGCTCAGATAGAAAATATAAAATTTGTTTTGACGCTACATACTCAAGTCCAAATGGTGATTTAACTTTTATAGATCCAGGATCAGGGTTATCGGTTTACGATCAAACATATGCAACATTAACTTACACTTTAGTAAGCCCAAATCCAACATTAGTAACTCAAGTAGGAACAGCCACATCAACAGTAAGCTATTGTTTTGAAGTTACCGTAGACAATACTGTTACCGCTATTGGTTTTGGATTACAAGGTGATGACTTAGACCCTAGCCCAATCGTTTGTCAGCCAGGGGTTAGCGCTTCGTTTGATGAATTACCTGATTGTATCTGTGATGAGTGTGAAGAAATAGAACTATCATTTGATAATTTTAATATTTCACCAAATGGAACTTCTGGGAATCAGTTTAATTTTAATGGAAATATAAATGTGAATGTTCCAATCTATGGAATTGAATTCCAAGTTCAATCGTATTCTTATACTGCAACACCATCGGCTTGCAGTGAAGGTGTGAGTAGTTTGGAAGAATCAGGAATGTTTTTAACTCCTGGAACCACCATTAATGGTTCAACTACTTTCCAAATGACAAATGAAAGTATTTCTGGAAGTCTTTTATCTAACGACAATGCCACTAAAAACATAAAATATACAAGCAACTCTCCTTTAAGTGGACCAATTCCGGTCAATTTAACATTAGGGCTACCTGGGCCAATATCAGGGCTAGACCCAAGTTGTTGCCTTATTGAATACAGAGTATGTATAAAAGTATATGTTTTCTATGAAGAAGGAAACTGTAAATCATGCGTATTTACACATTGTTTTGAATTTAATAACCAATAAAAATGCTAATCATGAAAAATTTAAACTTAAAAGGATTGTGGTTGTTAATATTTTTATTGGCAACTGTAAATAGTACAGCACAAATTGCTGTAAATACAACTCCAAATACAAGCACTTGTAGCTTAAGCGGGGAAAATGTAACTGTTTCAGTTCCTACTGAAGCGTTAACAGGAGATAATATACCTTTAAATATTACTTTGTCGGGAAGTTATGATCCATCGTGTGTTAAAACCGTAAGCATAACTCATTCTTCAAATTTGACATATCAAAGTGATGGTGCAATTCCATTTGCGAGTACCGGACCTTATACATATGAAAATACAACACCACCAGTATTAAATGGAAATGATGGTCAAAACTTTAATGTATTCTTCAAATTTCCAAATTACACAACGTGTAATGGAACGGTTGGAACTTTTGATGTTACAGTAACATTAGACTGTGCAGGAGTCATTACAACTTGTACTACTTCAGTAAGCGTAATTGCAAGAGCTGACAACTATTGGAGTATTTCTAAGGAATTTGTGACGGGTGATTTAACATGCGGTGTTTCAAAATGGAGAATTAAATTAATGCATAATAATCCTAATGGATCTGGTTTAGGTACCTATAAAATAAATGGCTCAATAACTGAAACTCCAGCTGTTCCAATAATATCTGGAGCAAGTATTGTTATTAATAATTATGGGACTTCAACCAACACTTGGAACTATTACGTTTACCTACAAAACTGTGGACCTGACGGAAGTACAATTACAAATACAGCTAGTTATAATTTCACTCTGGGTGATGGAACTTGTGATGCCATGGCGGGAACTATTTCAGCAACTTCCGATCCTTTGCAAAGTCCTAATGCTGATATTTCATTTTCAAAAACAATACCAAGTACTTATTGGACAAATTACTCCCCTGGTTGTGAATCTTACTATAATTTAACTGTTTGTAATAACGGAAATGTACCTTGGACAGATTTAACAATTACAGATAATTTAAACATCCCTGGAATATCTATTACCAGTATGAGTTTAGGAGGTTGGACAGTATCTCCAACTGTTCCTCCATACCCAGCAACAACTTATACTTTTACAAGGCCTGGGTTTATCTTAAACCCTGGAGAGTGTACAACTATTAGAATTTATTACGAAATTGATTCAGGAGCAACTATAGGCTCAACAATAAGTAATACAGCAAATTTAAGTTATGTTGCTGCTGGAACAGGAACTGGGTCTCCAGGTGGTGGTGGAGTTGATCCTTGTCCTGGAGTAAGCTGCCCAACAATTGATGATAGTGTTCAAAACACTTCTGCAAATGTTGATTATGTAGTTGAAAACCCAAAATCAATTCCAAAAATTAAGAAATGTATTTTGGATCCTCCAAACCCATTAATTCCTCCAATTTACCAAATTGGAGATGTAATTAAATTCAGAGTAATGGTAAGTAATTCTGGTTCAGGAAATCTAACTGATATTATTAATGATGCTATGGGAATGCCAAGTCAGAACTTACAAATAAACCCGGGCTCTATTACTTATGATTACTATGAAAATCAAAACAAGTATTTAATTAATAGTTGTAATCCGAGTTTTTCAACAGCGCCAGTAGTACCATCTTTTAGTGTTGTTGCTGACACTTCAGATTTGCAAAACCCTGAATGGAATGTTACTAATATGCCAGGAATATGTGATTACAATAAAGCAAACTTTTTAGTTATTGAATTTGAAGCTGAAATTTTACCACAACTTTCAGGAACAAAAACCAATACAGCAACCATACCATATGGTGCTGGAACCGTAAGTAGTTCTGTAAATTATAGCATTGATGAAGTTGGAATTTTAGCTATTCATAAAGAAGCGGATGCAGAAATCGTTGAAAATGGGCAGTCATTTAACTATACAATTACTGTTTCAAATAACGGAAGTGTTCCTTTAGATAATATTGTAATTACTGATGTATTGCCAGATTGTGTGCAAGTAAATGGACTAGTTTCGGTGGAAGATGATTATGCGATTTCAATTCCTTTCACGTCTACAGGGGGAATTGTTATTAATATAAGTCCATCAACACAAATAATGCCTGGAAATGATTTTACCATCACCATTCCAGTTGTGAAATCTGGTGGTGGGAATTGTTGTAATGAAACTGTTTCTGTTACTGCTGATATGACAACTTCTGGGGTACAACTTGAAGCAAATTATGGTAGTGAAGAAGCACCAGCAGCTTGTGTAACAGGTACTGAATGTTGTGATATTGATGATTTTAATGCTTCACTTCAACAAAATGGCGACAATTTTTCCGTAACTATAAATGGTGGAAGTGTTCCTTTACAAGAAGTTGAAATCTCTATGGTAGATTATCATATTGAATATTCTGAAAGAGATTGTAAACCTGATGATTTAGGAATTTTTGGAACATTAAATTCATCAACAGTTAATCTGTCTGATTTACTATTGAACGATGATAGCAATGGCACTCATAGTTTAAATTGGTTGCTCGGAGACCCTTCAATCATAAATAATTCAGTGAATTTAGATATATTAAATCCTGACGTATTGAATTTAGACTGTTGTGATGTTGAATTCTATTTCTGCCTAAAGGTTAGAGTGAAAGATGTAAACTGTAATGTTTGTGAGAAAATAATTTGTTTCTCTTCTGAAGATCCGCATCAAAATGAACCTTGTGAAATTGACATTAAAGATTTAGGTCAAGATCAAAAGTTCTGTCCAGGTGAAACTGTAAATCTAAATTGGTCTGGAACTACACCCTCAGGAAATGTAAATGTTATTTTATATGACAACACTAATAATGTTGTATATCAAGTTTTAGCATCTAATATTCCAAATACTGGAAGTTTTAGTTTTACGATTCCTGCATCAATTCCTTGTGACCCTCCAAGATCGTGGTCTTTTATAGTTGAAGATACGGAACAAGAATGTTCGGATAGAAGTGATCCTTTTATAATTGAATGTTGTGACCAGCAAAATGATGAATGTGATTGTGGAGAATGGAGCGGCGAATCAGTCGGTGTTAAGGCTTATTTAAATCAGATACCTCACGATCCAAAGTTGAAAATAAATTTCCAAAGTAACTGGAATTCTATAATTGGTTGTGGTAAATCAATTTCATTAAAACCAACATACAATTATGTGTTTACCGCTCCAAATTACATTTGTAATCCAGAAAATTGTGCTGTATCATTCTCTTGGGAAGTTATTGAACCTAACGGAACAATTGTGAATGGAACTGGAACTACATTTAATTTTAATTTCACACAATTTGGAAATTATCAATTTAAAATTACTCCAATTTGTGGAACAACTAGATGTGATCCTTGTGAATTCAATGTATTTATTCCTTTTATTCAAGGAGAACCGATTATTGATAAATTAAAAAAAGGTGTGAATAAGAACCCTTTGTACGAGGGCAATTCAAATAAAGGTGAAAACCCTTTATTTAACAACAATGATTAATCTTCAAATTTAATTATACTTGAGCCGAGAAATTCTCGGCTCTTTTTTTTAAATTCGAGCCTTATTTTTATTTAAATGAAATTTCAAGTTACATTCAATACAAAATGGTCAGATTTTGACCCAAACCGTCATATGCGCCATACAGCATATAACGATTATGCAGCAGAAGTACGTGTTCGCTTTTTTCAAGAGCATGGTTTATCAATTAATGAGTTTGCAAAATTGAATATTGGTCCTATTCTTTTTAAAGAAGAAACTTCTTTTTTAAAAGAAATTCATATTGGAGAAAACATAACAGTTCATATGGCGTTAGAAGGAGTTTCAAAGGGAATTGAACGTTGGAGATTTACCCATCAAATTTTTAATCAAAAAGGGCAATTAGCTGCCGAAATTAAAGTATACGGTGCATGGATTGATTTGTTAAAAAGAAAACTAACTGCTCCTCCAGCTAAATTTGTTGAAATTTTTGAAGACTTACCTAAAACTGAAAGCTTTAAAGAAATACTTTTAAAAAGTGAAAAATAGAAAAAACATATATGTTATACTAACTGTTTTTTTTGCAGTTTTGTTTTTTGTTTGGGATAATTATTCTGTTGAAGAAATAATACCTACGACAGACAAAACTGAAATCGATAAAAAATCAAAGAGTAGTTTTTTCCCAACCTCAACTACTGGGCAAATAATTCATCATAATTATTATTCTTTAAGTTATCATGAAAATTTTGAACAAGCGGAATGGGTGGCATACGAATTAAATGAAAATCATTTAGCAAACACCAATTTTAAGCGACCTTATTTTGAAAAAGACTCAAAAGTAAGAACTAAAAGTGCACACTATAGAAACTATAAAGATTCCGGATATAATAAAGGTCATTTATGTCCTGCTGGAGATCGTAAATTTTCAAAAGAAGCATTTGATGAAACTTTTTTAATGAGTAATGTTTCTCCTCAAATTTATGAATTTAATAGTGGTATTTGGAATAGACTGGAACAAAAAACTCGTTTTTGGGCAAGTAAATATGATAAACTATTTATTGTAACTGGAGGAATCTTAGAACCAAACTTAAAAACTATAGGTAGTGAAAAGGTTGCTGTTCCGAACTATTTTTATAAAATCATTTTAGATTTTCAAGAACCAGAGATTAAAGCCATTGCTTTTTTAATGCCTCATAATGAATCTGAAAAAGCTTTGTATAAATTTGTTACTTCCATAGATGAAATTGAAAAATTAACTGGAATTGATTTCTTTCCTGAGCTAGAAGATTCAATTGAGAATAAACTAGAGGAATCAACAAGTTATTCCAACTGGAGCTTTAGATAATAAAAAAAGCTTTCTCCGGAAAGCTTTTTTTACCCACCAACCTTGGCGAAAATATCATACGATTCAAAAAGAGCAATTATTTCTACAATTCTATTTTCTGAGGGTTCTTCGAATTCAATAAAATCATCAGAAATACCAAGTTTAACCATTTTATTTTCAGCAACTTTGTGATATGGTAAAAGATTAACCTCCGTTTTATCTAACTCTAAAGACTTAATAAATTCAGCAGTTTCAATTATATTTTCATCATCGTCATTTACATCCTTAATTAATGGTATTCTAAACACCAAATCGCAATTTGTTTTTGCCAATTTATGGATGTTTGAATGTATTTTTTCATTATGAACACCAGTATAATGCTTGTGCTTTTTAGAATTCATCATTTTTAAGTCAATCAAAAACATTTCGCAATTTTCAGCAACATCTAACAACGTTTCTTGGTTTGCAAAAGCAGTAGTATCCACTACTCTATGATACATTCGCTTGCCACATTCTTTTAATGCTTCAATTAAATATTCAGAATGCATTAGTGGTTCTCCACCTGAAAAAGTTACTCCGCCTCCCGATTGATCAAAGAAAATAGCTTCATTATCAATCTTCTTCATTAAATCTGAAATAGGAATATTTGAACCTAACATTTCAAATGCTTTTGTAGGACAAACTTCAGCACATTTTCCACATAAATTACAAGCATTATAATCGGTTACAATACCTTCTGAAGTCATTTTCAAAGCATCATTTGGGCAATTAACCAAACAATTTACTGCTCCAATACATTTTGAAGCAGTGTACATTTTCTGAACTTTCGGTGATAAACTTTCAGGGTTATGGCACCATTGACAATTCAAATTACACCCTTTAAAAAAGACAGTCATCCGGATTCCTGGACCGTCGTTTATGGCATATTTTTTAATATCAAAAATTAATCCCGTGCTCATTAAAAAGATTCGTTTTCAGTTCTATCAATAACTTCCTGTTGTAAATCGGCATTCATATCGTTGAAATAATCGCTATAACCAGCCATTCTAACTAACAAATCTCTGTAATCTTCAGGATTTTCTTGTGCTGCATAAAGTGTTGCAGTATCCACAATATTGAATTGAATATGATGCCCGCCTAAAGCAAAATAAGATCGAATTAAACTACCTAGTTTCTTAATATCTTCATCACGTTTTAATAAACTTGGTAAAAAACGCTGGTTCAATAAAGTTCCACCAGATTTTGTATGATCTATTTTTGTCAATGATTTAATTACCGCAGAAGGTCCATTTGTATCAGAACCATGAGATGGCGATGTTCCATCAGAAATGGATTTATGAGCTAACCTTCCGTTTGGAGTTGCACCCATAACTTTACCAAAATATACGTGACAAGTTGTTGAAAGCATATTTAAGTGGAATGATTCACCTTTTGTGTTTGGTTTTCCATCAATGGCATCAAACAAATCATTATACACTTTTAGGGCTATTGAATCGGCATAATCATCGTCATTTCCATAGAATGGAGTATTATTAATAATAGTTTGTCTTAATATTTCTTCACCTTCAAAATTATTGGCAACAGCTTTTAAGACTTCGTCCATTGTGAAAGTTTTATCTTCAAAAACGTGCTTTTTCAAGGTTGATAAACTATCTGTTACAGTTCCTAATCCCGTACATTGAATATAATTAGTATTATATCTAGGACCACCATTATAATAATCTTTTCCTTTTGAAATACAATCTTCAATTACTACTGATAAAAATGTAGCTGGGCTATATTTAGCAAACATTCTGTCTATATAATTACTCACCAATATTTTTTGATCAATTATATACGTTAATTG
>Ga0070728_10007286_pt1 | contig 10140 bp, 9 predicted proteins | sample tdDd471_FD_66723 | JGI IMG/M metagenome (GOLD analysis project Ga0070728, IMG submission 66723) | Marine sediment microbial communities from the Atlantic coast under amendment with organic carbon and nitrate - tdDd47.1 | ecosystem: Environmental > Aquatic > Marine > Coastal > Sediment | place...
ATCGTGGTTTTTTATTGATGAGATGGTACTGCAGTAGAAACAGAATGGTTTCTGCTCTATTCACTTTTTAAGCCAATCAGATAGCCATTGTGCTTGCGGATATTTAAAACCCGGTCTTCATCGAGTAACAAGTACTGCCCCTTTATGCCTTTCAAAACGCCATTAATATGCCCTTCCTTATCAAAGCTCAACGATTTTGGTTTTGATGGATAAGATTCAACCGGATAAGACAACTCCCAAACGGGCTCATCAGTCTTTACATATTGCTGTAATTCGCTTGGTAAACTAGCAATTGCTTTTTGCTTTTCGGCAAGTATATCTATATTCTTAGCCAATTCATTTTTAAGCATGCTGCGCCAATTGGTTTTATCAGCAAAATGGCCCTTTAAATGCACCTCCATAACACCAGCCACATGCCGGTTAGGTACCTCAGCCAAAATAACCGCTTTCCAGGCTCCCTGATCAATCCAGCGGGTTGGTATTTGTGTGTTTCGTGTAATGCCCACTTTGATGCCGGAAGCAACCGCCAAGTATACATAGTGCGGGATTAAACAATGCTTATGGGCAAATTCCATATCGCGCGCCTCTCCAAGGTGTGCTCGGCATGTTTCAGGTCTTAAAACACAATCTTCGGCCTCAGGAGCCGTCTGAAAACAGTTATAACAAAAACCCTGAGCGAATGATTTAGATGTTTTTTTACCACAGGCTATGCAGTTAATCTGATTCTGATACTCAAGGCTCACAGGCTTACCAATCAACTGATTCATATCAACCTCATCTTCACCAAGTCTAAGCTTGTAAGTCACCTGATTATCAACTATACTGGATTTCATCTTAGATAAATTGCCCTTTGCTTCCATGCTGTTTCCCTTTTGCTAAGTTTTGTTGCTTATTGTATGTTGGTATTGTTGGCCGGTATAATCTTATACAGCTTATCTGAACGCCTGATTTTTTGGTCAACCACGATGCTAAAACGTTCGCCTTTTACTGTTTCTTCAACAGGCTTAAGATCAACACGAATTTCAGGAACCGTCATTTGCACCACTCCTGTGGTTGGTCCGGTTATCAGTATCTCATCACCCACTTTTAACGATTGCGTCTCCATTAAAAATTCTGCCACATTCAGTTTCGGGAAATAATTCATGCCTTTGCCAATGTATATCTTCTTTTTGGTGGCGCGCGAACCGTAGTTATGACTCCACTCACCCAGTTTTTGCCCCAGGTAATAGCCATCCCAGAATCCACGATTGAAAACCTCAGCTAAACGCGTGTCCCAGTCGTCAATCTTTTCCTGATTATAGGATCCGTCAATAACCGCCTCAATGGCTGCGTTGTAGCATTCGCAAACGGTTTTAACATACTCGGCAGACCTGGCGCGTCCCTCAATTTTAAAAACACGAACGCCGGCATCCATCATCTTATTCAGGAAATGAACCGTTTTCAGGTCTTTAGGTGACATGATGTAATCATTCTCGAGCTGCATTTCATTGCCCGATTCCTTTTCGGTTACCGTGTAACCACGACGACAAGGTTGCAGGCAACCACCCCGGTTGGCCGATGCATTTAACTGATGCAGACTGATGTAACACTTGCCCGATGTTGCCATGCACAAGGCACCATGAGCAAACATTTCAATTTGGATAAGTTCACCTTTCGGTCCGCGAATATCCTCTGCAATAATGGTTTCATGAATGGCCTTAACCTGATTCATATTCAGCTCGCGGGCCAATACAACCACATCGGCAAAGTGGCTGTAAAACTTAAGCGTTTCAACGTTTGAAATATTAACCTGCGTTGAAATATGTACCTCAACACCTTTGCTGTGCGCGTAGTTAATGGCCGCCTGATCGGATGCAATTACGGCAGTAACACCAACCTCTTTGGCCACATCAATAATCTCGCGCATGGTATCCAATTCCTCGTTAAAAATAACCACGTTAACCGTGAGGTAGGTTTTGATATGATGCTCTTTGGCTATTTTTACGAGTTTGCGCAAGTCATCGTACGAAAAGTTATTGGATGAACGCGACCGCATGTTCAGCTGCTCAATACCAAAATACACCGAATCGGCTCCTCCCTGAATAGCTGCGCGTAATGACTCATATGAGCCCACAGGCGCCATAATCTCAAAATCGTCTCTCGTCCACTTTTGTTCACTCATCTTATCTCTTTTTCGAATCGTTGTATAATACCTGAAGATACGCCTTCGCCTTTAGACTGTCCAGGCTGCTTTGCGCCCCTTCCATATGGATAAAGCGCTTTAAAACATTGTTGTATGCCTGGTATTTACCTTCTTCAACCAAACCCATACTGTTTGAGGGCATTGAAAAAAAGGCAAATGAATGACTGGCTTCATCCAAAATGTTTTTGCTGAAACGCATGTCATCGGCATCAATATTTAACTGACTTAATAAAGTCTTGGCCATGTCAGTTTGAGAACCAACTTTGCTTACCACCGTGTCTTTCACCGCCAAAGCTCCACCAGTCCATAACATTGGAATGTGATAAAAGTTTTGCTGATCCATGGTTATCTTATCAGGCCCGGGCACTCCATGATCTGCAATCATTACAAATAGCGTATTATCCCAAAGTCCTTTTTTCTTAACAGCCTTAAAAAACTCACCCAGGCATTTATCGGTATAAGCTACCGAGTTGTGGTAATCGTTTTTATGCACTCGATCCATTGGCACTGTAAAAGGCTCGTGACTGCTTAAGGTAAAAAAGAACTTAAAATAAGGTGCTTGCGATGATGCCATTTCATCCACCAAGCGCTCAAAAACATATTGGTCATGCACGCCCCACTTTTTGCCCTGAAACTCATCCGGAAAATCATCAATTGTAATCACCTCATCAAATCCGGCCTGATGCACAAAGGAGTTCATATTTTTAAACTTGATATCTCCGCCATAAAGGTAGCTTGATTCGTTATAGCCTGCATCTTCGAGTTTCTGTGGCAGAAATGGTAACGACTTGGTCTTTTCAGGGAAACGAATTATCGAATAGGATGGCAATACCTGGTAGCCCGCAATGCTTGCAACCAGTCCTTTATCTGATCGATTGGCTGCCGCATAAATATTTGAGAACAAAACGCCTTCGGACACCAGCTTGTTAAAGTTAGGAGTTACATCGGCACCTCCTAAATCATTAATAACATGGGCAGCAAAGCTTTCGAGAAGGATAACCACCACATTAGGACGCTCGGTTGTTAGTAATTGAGGATATTGGCCCGACTCATGCATCAACTCTTCAAAAATCATTTCTGCTTTTTCATCGTCCATGTAACGATAGGCTACTTTGGTAGCATCCATGCGTTTCATTGAATAAGCTAATTTCCAAGCAGGATTGAGGGCTACTTGGTTGGCAAACCGATGCGATGAAAAATAGGCTACTCCGGTATTTATGGGCGCAACACCAAAGCTTCCCCGCACAGGAACTATCAAGAGTGCAACTGAAAAAAGCACAAAAACAAAATGAGCAATGTATCTTTTAATGGTAAGCGACTGATGAGCAGGTGGTGTCACACACTTCACCATGCGGATGTATATAAAAACAAAGGCCCATACAATGCCAACTGCTCCAGCCACAAGCAAAAGTATTTCGTACCACTTTAAGGATGCAAGCACAATGCCCGGCGTCTTTAAAAAGCCAATGGCTTCCAAATCGATATGTCGCCCCCAATATGAAAAAAGATTAATGTCGGACAACAAAAAGATGCTCATTATAATGATTAAAGGATAGGAGAGGTAGTCCATCCATTTTAACGATGGTTGCCCTTTAATTAATACCCAAATAATTTGAGGAGCCAGGGTTATACCCAGCAAATAACCTGTAAACGAGGCATCAAGTCGCAAGCCAATTAAAAAGGCACTTAACATTTCCAATACCGGTGTGCCATGACTGTAGTTATAGTTAAAAACAACAAACACCAATCTAAATGCAGTAAACAGCACCATCCAGAACAGAAACAGGCGCAGGTATTTATTAAAATATGGCTTCATTATTTAAGTCAATTTTCTACGAGATAAATATTTTGCAAAAATAAGCAGATGATTGAAAACGCGACCTTAAAACTGTTTAAGTTTTATCTTTTGGTATTATTTTGGCTGCTTAGTGCCGGCAATTGTGGCAATAACCAACAATTTGAGTGCAAGAGTGTGCGCTACTTTATTTTTTGGGATAAACGTGAAGTAAGGTGAGCCTCCAACTCAGCCACCATTTTTGCCACTGAAAATTTACTGGCCACATGTAAACTGGCATTTTTGCCCATTTCTTTTCGATTATCAGCATCAAGTAGCTTTTTGATCGATACCCCAAGCGCATCAACATCAGCCGAGGGGATGATATAGCCATGCTCACCATCGATCATTAATTCACTAACGCCGTTAACATTTGTACTTACTGCCGGCACACCATTAGCCAGTGCTTCCATTAGCGAATTGGGCATCCCTTCATACAACGAGGGCAACACAAAAACATCAGCTGCTTTAAGCAAGGCCGCAATGTTTGAATGAAACCCAATGAGGTGAACCCGTTCTTCCAGTTGAAGGAAGGCAATTTGTTTTTTCAGAGTATGTTCAAGCTTTCCCTTGCCGGCAATCACAAAATGAATGTCCTTATCACTTTCAGTCAAATCTTTAGCTGCATCAATTAAATATTGAAAGCCTTTTTGCGCTGCCAGCCTGCCGGTTGATAATATAATTTTACTTTGAGAGGTAATGGATGGAATAAGTAATTGCCAATCAAATGGCACAGCTTTATCATTAATGGCCGGCATGCCATTATGAATCACTTTTACAAAGTCATTACCCCACCAACCATAACTGTCGTATTCACTTTTAATGGTGACTGTATTGGTAATAATACCATCGCAAAAAGGAAGAAAGCTCCATTTATACTTAATGGATTTACTCAAAAGCTGAACACCCTGCCTGCTAAGTATTACCGGGCCCTTGGTAAGTTTAGACATAACACCAGCCACTCTTACATCTTTGTTTTGGCAAGCAATAATAAGATCAACCTGGTGTTTTTTTACAATCTTTTTGAGTTGCAATAAGCCCACCAGGCTAAAGTCGGTATAAATATTCAGCTTAGCCACAGGCAAACCAGCCTCCTGGGCTCTGCTTTGAATAATGGAGTTAGCCCTGCAACCAATAACAACCTCATGCCCTTTATGCATTAACTCTTTGGCAGCAAGTATCATCCACTTTTCGCCGCCGCCCCATTTGTTTCTGCCAATTGAATTAATAAATAAAAGCCTCATTAAAACTATTAAGGTTAAAGATATAGAGCTGTTTTCCCTCCATAATTATTTACATAATCGGATTCGAAGATAGTCTTTTAATTGTAATTGATAAAAGATATCGAATAGCATGCACATTTATTTTTACCTTTGCACATGCTTTTTACTTTTATTTAAAGTTTAGCATATACATAATTCAAAAAAATAAATCATGGATGTAATTCTTCTGGCGGCAGGAGTTGGTAAGCGGGCCAAGTTAAACTTCCCGAAACAATTCTATAAAATAAATGGCAAGCCATTTTTGGTGTACTCAATGGAGAAGCTACTTAAATGTGCAGAAGTAACCAGATTGCTTGTAACCTGCCAACCTGAATACATGGATGAGTACAAACGCTATGTTGATGAATACGATATTCCCAATGTTGTTTATGTAAAAGGTGGTAGTACCCGACAGGAATCTGTATTCAATGCTTTACAAATGGTAAACACCGAAAAAGTAATGATACATGAGGCAGCTCGTCCGCTAATATCCCAAGATTTTATTCAGGAAATTGTTGATGCTGCCAATCATGAAGACGCAGTGGTTCCAACAATTCCAATCAAATTCACTGTATCAAAAGGTGGTGACTACATGACTGATGAGTTAGTAAGAAGTGAGCTACACAATGTTCAACTACCTCAAGTGTTTAACACTTCCTTATTAAAACAATACCACCAAAAAGCAATTGATGACAATTACCTTTCGACTGAAGATGGATCATTATTTTTTCATTACGGAGGTAAAGTTCGATTTGTTGAAGGAAGGGAATCAAATATTAAAATTACTACACCACTCGATGTAGAGCTGGTTAATAAACTGCTTAAGTTTTAATGATGGAGGGAAAAATAATAGTCGTTACCGGCGCAAGTAGTGGAATTGGCCTCCAAACAGCCTTACAAGCACAAGAAGCAGGTGCAACAGTAATTTTTGCAAGCCGAAATGCAGAAGGAAATACAACTATAGCTTCAGAATTAAAAGGTAATTCGGTTGCCAAAAATCTTGATGTTTCTAATGAAAACTCGGTTAAAAGCTTTTTCAATTATTTAAAGGAAACCTTTAAATACATTGATGCTTTGGTCAATTGCGCAGGTTTTGTTGAACCGGAAAGTTTATTAAACACCTCGCTCGAAAACTGGAACAAAACAATAAATACTAATCTGACCGGCACTTTTTTATGTAGCAAATATGCTACCCTGCTAATGAAACAAAATGGTGGTAAAATTATTAACATTGCTTCTACTGCTGGCTTAACTCCCCGACCCGGATGGAGTGCCTATGCTGCAGCAAAAAGCGGCGTTATTAATTTCTCAAACGCTATTGCCGAAGAATTGAAAGATTATAAGATTAAGGTTTTCGTTATTTGTCCGGGACGAACGGCTACTCCATTACGAAAGATATTGGCACCCAACGAAGATCCGAATTCGATTATGCAACCCGAAGCTGTTGCAGATGTGGTAATGATGTGCTTTACAAAACAAGCCGAAGTGTTAGAAGGCCAACCTATTTTAGTGCGAGAACGCTTTTAAAAACAGAAAATGATTAAATACGATAAATCAGTACGAGAAAAGGGCGATACTAAGATTGCTCAGTTGCAACTCGTCCTAATGGAAATGTTAAAAGCCATTGATGCAATCTGCAGAAAACATGACATAAAATATTGGCTCGATGCAGGCAATCTCTTAGGGCACGTCCGCCATGGAGGCTTTATTCCGTGGGATGATGATGTAGATTTAGGAATGTCCAGAGAAGACTATTTAAAATTTATTGAAGTAGCTCCTAAAGAACTTCCGCGCGATTTATTTTTTCAATACCTTAAAAGTGATTCTAAAAACAGTAAGTGGATAAGAATAAGAGACAATTACAGTACTGTTGTAATGGATTATGAAATTGGACAAGAACCTAAATATCATCAAGGAATATTTATTGATATATTTCCGTTCGATATATTAGAAAAAGATTTTTTTAATGCTAAAATATTTCTCAACAGAAAGTATCAAAGAAGTAAAAACCCCATATTAAAAAAGTTGAGATGGTTTTTTAATCAAGGTGCAACTATTCCTGTAAAACTTATTGGAGTTCATCGTTTAAAACGTAACATTTTAAAAAAATATACCGGACCTAACCCCAAGTTAGTGAGTATTGGCATTGAAATTCCAAACTTTTATTACTCGTATAAGTATTCGACCGTTTTTCCATTAAAGGACATTGACTACCTTGGACTTAAGGTACTAGCTCCAAACAATATAGAAACCTATTTAACTGATATGTATGGCGACTACATGACAATACCTGAGGAGAAAGACAGAAAAATTCATGCTCACAAAATTCTTCCTTTTAAAAAATGTAATCACCCAGCAGCGCTAGACTATTAGACGAGTTATGGAAAACGAAAGCAAACAATATCATACCATCTTTCTGGTACATCACTTGTATTACATTCCTCAGTTTATACCTGTTGCCAAAGAGTTAAAAAGAAGAAACAAAGAGATACTCTTCCTTTTGTTGGGTTTAGACTCGCCTGATAAAAATCAAATAGCTTACAGTTTTTGTAAAGAGAACGATTTTAACCCATGCTTTTATGACAAAAATGCGCCAGTTTTTAATTGTGACTTCCTGATAAATGGAGCTCATGCCTTCCCTTTAATTGACATAAACTACAAATACACTGCCTCAATTATTCATGGCATTGGCACCAAAGCAGGGTATTACACCGAGGAACAAAACAAACACGACATTCGGTTTGTGGAAGGTGAGCAACGTGTTAAAATGATACAAGAGTTATTCCCGGAATCAAAATGTCAACTCTTCAATGTTGGGTTTGCTAAACTAGATGAGGCCTTTAGTCAAGATAATGCTGGGAAAACTGAAATGCTCCGTTCTATAGAATTAAACCCTGATAAAAAAACGATTTTATATGCGCCAACTTTTTATCCGAGCTCAATAGAAAATATGCCTTTAAATTTTCCTGAAAACTTTAAAGATTATAATATTATCGTCAAGCCTCATTTCTTTTCATTTGAAAAAAAGAAATATAACCACCAGGTTAAAAAGTTCGGTGAATGGCAAAAATTCCCCAATGTATACCTTGCCGAAGCTGATAAATTTAACCTTGTTCCATTTATGGCAGTAGCAGATATAATGCTTTCTGATGAATCTTCGGCAATATTTGAGTTTGCAGCACTTAACAAACCGGTCATCCTTAATCAGAATGTAAAATATCGCCTCACCTATCGCATATTTAAATCCAAGGTGAAAAAACGAATGGATGACAGCATGAACCCGTTTAAAGCTGTTGCCAAGACCATTCATAAATATTCAGAACTTAAACAAGCTATAAGCTTTGAATTAGAAAATCCACAAAACAGAGAAAACGAAAGAAAAAAGATTAGCCAACAAATTGTGGGAACAACGGATGGTCAAGTTTCAATCCGAATTGTGAACATCCTTGATAATTTTTCCAAATAATTCTAATAAACTATCCTTACCAATACATCATATAATAACAAATGAAAGATACTGTATATGTTGGCATGAGTGCTGACCTTATCCACCCAGGACATTTAAATATTCTTCAGGAAGCTAAAAAATTAGGTGAAGTGATTGTTGGCGTATTAACCGACAAAGCCATTGCTAGCTACAAACGACTGCCATATATGAGTTTTGAACAACGAAAACTAATCGTTGAGAATATCAAAGGTGTCTCTCAGGTAATACCTCAAGAATCTTTAGATTATGTGCCTAACTTACTAAAGATTAAACCAAAATATGTAGTTCATGGCGACGATTGGAAAGAAGGGATTCAAAAAGAAACTCGGCAACGTGTTATTGATACAATTGCAAAATGGGATGGAAAGCTAATAGATGTTCCATATACACAAGGCATATCCAGCACCCAGCTCAACCGAGATTTAAAAGCAATTGGAACCACTCCCGAGATAAGAATGAAACGATTGAGACGTTTAATTCACGCTAAACCAATTGTAAGAATACTTGAGTCACACAGTGGACTAACAGGCTTAATTGCCGAAAATGCCACCGTAAATGTCAATGGTGTAAATAAAGAATTTGACGGAATGTGGTCTTCAAGTCTTACAGATTCTACTTCAAAAGGTAAACCTGATATTGAAGCCGTTGATATTACAACAAGAATGCATGGCCTTAATGACACTTTAGAGTGTACTACAAAGCCGATTATTTATGATGGAGATACTGGTGGTAAAGTTGAACATTTTGCCTTTACTGTTAGAACACTTGAGCGTAACGGGGTATCTGCTGTTATAATTGAAGATAAAACTGGCTTAAAGAAAAATTCCTTGTTTGGAACTGATGTTGCTCAAACGCAGGATACAATCGAAGACTTTTGCAACAAAATAAAAACTGGCAAAAAAGCTCAGGTTACTGAAGATTTTATGATTATTGCGCGCGTTGAAAGCTTAATATTAGGTAAATCTATTGATGATGCGTTAACTAGATCAAAAGCATATGTTGAAGCTGGTGCTGATGGTATAATGATTCATAGTAAAGAAAAAAGTGGTCAAGATATAATCGAATTTTGTCAACGCTTTAGATCTGTAAATCAATCGGCACCCCTAGTTGTTGTACCTTCAACTTTCAATCATATAACTGAAGAAGAGTTTGCTGAAGTTGGTGTTAACGTTGTAATTTATGCTAATCACATGTTAAGAGCTTCGTATCCAGCGATGATGGATGTCGCCAAATCAATACTAGTCAATAGCCGATCTTACGAAGCAAACGACAAATGCATGCCAATTAAAGAAATTCTGGAACTAATACCTGGTACAAAATAAAAAATATCAAGTAGGATGATTAAAGTTGAGGATTTTTATAACGAGCTAAAAAA
>Ga0070728_10007293_pt1 | contig 10133 bp, 7 predicted proteins | sample tdDd471_FD_66723 | JGI IMG/M metagenome (GOLD analysis project Ga0070728, IMG submission 66723) | Marine sediment microbial communities from the Atlantic coast under amendment with organic carbon and nitrate - tdDd47.1 | ecosystem: Environmental > Aquatic > Marine > Coastal > Sediment | place...
GCTCGATATCTGGGTCTGGTACCCACGGATCTGGTCCCGGGTGCGGGTGGCCTGCGCCTGGCCGGGGAGTTCCTTGGTGCTGCAGTAGAGCCGGCCATGTCATTCGAGGGCGAGTATGGTGGCGGGGGACCATTTGGTGTACTTGTGCAGGGCCTGCAGGCTACCTGGAACACGGTGGTTTTTGCGGCGGCGGCTCTGTCTCTGGCTCTGGTCGGCGGGTTGGTGCTGGGATTTCTGGGCGCCACCGCATGGTGGGACGGCTTGGGCCGCAGCGTGGGGTTCGCACCCCTGTTGACCATGGCGGTGCGGCTGATCTTGACGCTGATGCGTTCGATCCACGAGCTCGTTTGGGCCGTCTTGCTGCTTGCGGCTCTGGGCACCGGTCCCCTGGTTGCGGTCGTGGCCATCGCCATTCCCTACGCCGGTACCCTGGCCAAGATCTTCTCCGAGATGATCGACGAGGCGCCTCGTGACGCGGCCGGTGCCCTGGAGCAGGCCGGTGCGACCACGGTGCAGTGTTTCGCCTTCGGATTGCTCCCGCGCGCGCTGCCGGATATGCTGGCCTACACCTTCTATCGTTTCGAATGTGCCCTGCGATCCTCCGCGGTACTGGGTTTCTTCGGTTTCCCCACCCTGGGCTACTACATCTCGGCCTCGTTCGAGAACCTCTACTATGGAGAGGTCTGGACCTATCTCTACCTCCTGTTTGCCCTGATCATCGGTGTCGATTGGTGGAGCGGGCGGCTGAGGCGGGAGGTGCTGGCATGAGCGCCGATGCCGTCTCAGCCAGGCGACTAGCCGCAATCGCACAGCTGCACCGCGAGCGTCCCCGCCATCGTTTCATTGCCTGGAGCATGATTGTCTTGGGCGGCATCGTTCTGGGTAGCTGGCTGAGCGGCGGTTTTGGGATTTCGGGCTGGCTGACGAGCGATCGGCTCGGGCACGCCCGCCGATTCGTGCATGAACTGAGGCCCTGGCCGGTGCGGGACCAGGCCTGGGATTGGTCGGCGGTCACCGATTGGGCCGTCGGCCTCTGGCGCAGCGGGGGCCAGGAGGCATTCCTGGGTACGCTGGCGATCAGTGTCGTTGCCATCGTCCTCGCCGGGGTCCTTGGTGCGTTGTCGAGTCTGGCGGCGGCCAGGAATTTTTCCTGTCCGCAGCCGTTGCTTCCGGGTGGCCGACTTCCGGGGCGTGGGGTGGAGCTGGCGTGGCGCGCGCTGGTGCTGGTGACCCGCGCGCTGCTGGTTTTCATTCGTTCGGTTCCCGAGTATGTCTGGGCATTTCTTTTTCTAGCAATGCTCGGTCCTACAGCCTGGCCCATGATCCTGGCTCTGGCATTGCACAACACAGGCATCCTGGGCAAGCTTTCCTCCGAGGTGATCGAGAATACCGACGCGGCGGCCCCCGGGGCCTTGCGAGCGCTGGGTGCCTCTCGGTTTCAAATCGTCTTGGCCGGCATTTTTCCCCTATCCCTACCTCGCTTCCTGCTATATTTCTTCTATCGGTGGGAGACCTGCGTACGGGAAGCCACGGTGCTGGGGATGTTGGGGATGGCCTCTCTCGGGTTCTGGATCATGGATGGTCGGGCCCGTAACCGCTATGACGAGATGTTCTTTTTCATCCTGGTGGGCGTGTTGCTGGTCTGGACCGGAGATCTGGTCTCGGCCCTGACCCGCCGCGTCGTGCGACGAGCCTGAGCCGACACGGTCGGGCTGTGGAACGCATGGCACCGGGAGGGACGATCAATGCCTGGGGGAGGCTTTGGACCGTGCCGCGAAAATCCAAACACAATTGCCACGATTCGACAGCAGCGGATAGCGGTCCCAGACCCCGTATCGGGGTCAGCGCCTGTCTACTGGGGGAAAAAACCCGCTACGACGGTGGCCAGAACCGGGTGGAATGGGTTGCCGGGGAACTGACCGAGTGGTGCGAGGTCGTCCCTATCTGTCCCGAGGCGGAACTGGGCATGGGCATTCCCCGGGAGCCGGTGCACCTGAAAGGTGACCGGTGCCGTCCGCGCATGGTGGGCAACGAGACCCGCCGCGACTGGACCGACGGCATGGAACACCTGGTGCGCAGCCGAGTCAGGGAGTTGGCCGGTGGCGGCCTGCACGGCTTTGTCCTCAAGAGCCGCTCACCCAGCTGTGGCATCGATGATGCCGAGCTGGAGACCGAGCACCTCGGGATCACCCACGGCGGAACCGGCCTACTGGTAATCGGGCTCCGGGATCATCTGCCCTGGTTGCCGCTGATCAACGAGATTGGCATCGACGACCCCCTGGAACGGGATCGGTTCCTGGTGCGGGTTTTCGCCGCTGAGCGGGTTGCCCGGGCCGCCAGTGGGCGCTTCAGCGTGCGCCGCCTGCGCAACTTTCACCGCCGTGAACTGCATCTGCTGGAATGCTACGATCTGGAAACTCTCGCCGAGCTAGACAAGTTCGTGAACACGGTGACCGGACGATCTCCCGAAGCGGCCTGCAAGGCTTATCGCGAGGGGTTTCTTCAGGTCCTCATCCATCGCCAGAATGTTCCCGCCCAGGCCCGGATACTCGCTGGCGTCCTGCTGCAGCTCATGGAAATCGTCGTCGATGGTCGAGCCCACCGGGTACCGGCACACCTGGACTTCGACGCCATCGAGGGGGCTATCGAAGATTATCGCCGCGGCGCGACCTCCATGGGGCCTGCGTTGCGGGGCTTGGGCGCCCTGGCCTGCCAGGTGGATCCCGCCGGCTTGGGGATGCAGAGTCTGCTGCAACCCAGCGCCGCCGAGTACCGTCTGCGCTGGGGTTGATCCACCACCTGACTGAATCTCTTCCGAATCGTGTAAGAATTCCCCTCCCGGGCAAACTATGTCGATGTGGATACCCACAGTCCGCATCGGCACCGGCCGGTGCTCACTCGAGCAAGGAGGGAGAATCATGAAGCGGAGATTCCAAATAGCAGGTGCGGTGATCCTGGGATTGTTTTGCGCGGTTCATCCGGCCCTGGCCGACCACGTCACTTTTGATCTGGAGACCCTGGGAACCCTGTACGGCACACCCGTGGGCGACGTGCCGGGCGATTACCTGTTCGCCGAAGGCGGCGCGGATCTTTATATCGCGGAGTTCTATGTCAGCGGTAACCCCTACTTCAATTTCAGTCAGATCGATCCTGAATTCGCCGGCCCCTCGTTGTTCTTTGGCAGCCTGCAGATCCTGGAGGTGAACAACGTTACGATCGTTTTCGACTTCAGCGCCCCGGGCGTCGTCACGTTCGAGTATCTGGATCTCGGTGGGTCGGTGAACCTGCTGGTCAACGGGGCCGGTCCGGTCCTGGAGGGACCGGATATGGCGAGTCTGGCCGGTATCGTGGCCCCGGGAGTGACAATGTCGGTCGTTGCCAATCCGGTACCGGGCGGCCATCGCGGCACCGTGACCCTCAGCGGCCCGGTTCAACGGTTGCGGGTTGGTGGCCAGGAGTTCTGGCTCGATGACGTGAAGTGCGATAACGGTCAGCCTGGTGGAGACTGTGATCTGGGAGTGACCCACGAAAGCCTTGCAGTGGGTGATATCTGGGGTGCCGGCTACGGTCAGGCTCCGGGTGACTACATTTTCGACGAAGATGGTATTCCCGTCTTCATCGAGGAACTGGACTGGGGCAGCGGCACGGGTTTCAACCACTGTCAGGTCATGGTCCCGATGATCCCAGGATTCGGGGCTAATCTCGTGATGGGGATCAACAATGTCTGCAACCGCTACGAGATCGGCACTTTGGGTCTGGTGACCGCAGCGGTGAAATTCGAGTACGCGGATCTGGGGGGCATGGAGAACCTGCAGGTCAATGGCGCCACCCTGTTCATCGGTGAATTGAACTCGATGCCTCCCAACGTGGCGCCGGGTGTGACGATGAGCGTCACGACGGTCGGCGTACCCGGTGGCCTGCGTGGCGAAGTGACCCTCTTGGGCGATGTCCACCAGCTGTGGGTCGGTGGCCAGGAGTTCTTCATCGACAACATCTGCGTCGTCGCGGAGGGACCGGCTCCCGAATGCGATCTGGTCAGCGACAATGAATCCCTGTCGCCGGGCGATGCCTGGGGCGGAGCCCTGGGTCAGAGCCCTGGTGATCTGGTTTTCAGCGAGGACTCCATCGCCGCTCATGTCGTGGAGTTCGATTACGGATCGGGAACCGGTTTCTACACGGCGTCCATCGGTCCGCCCTGGGGGCCCATCGGCGACGGCAATGCCCTGCACCTGAACAACATCTCGATGCTCTATACCGTGAACCACCCCGCACCGGTCGTGGGTGCTGTCTTCGAGTTTTGCACCGGAGGCGGAATCGAGAACCTGGGTATCGACGGTAATTTGTTCGTCGGCGATATCGAGACCCTGCCCGCGGGCTTCTTCGGCGGGCTGAACGTCGTGGTGAACGCTACCGCGGGACCCGGCTACATCTATGGAACGGTGGAAGTACACGGTGGCTTCGAGCGGCTACTCATCGGCGGGCAAGAATTCTACTGCGACAACTTGTGCATCTTCCTGGACGACATCAGCAGCGTACCGGTAGCAGCCCGGGCCGGCGCCCGGTTGAGCCCCGGCTATCCCAATCCATTCAACCCGTCAACGACCCTCCGCTTCAAATTGGACCGGGACCAGGTCGTCGAACTGTCCATCGTGGATCCCACCGGAAAGCGGGTTGCAACTCTGGTCGATGGATTGCGATCCGCAGGGGATGGACAGGTGGTCTGGGACGGCCGAGATACCCAAGGTAGGGTGGTTGCCGCTGGCGTGTACTTCGCCCTGCTCCGGGGGGAGAACTCTCATTCCAGTCAGAAGATCGTACTGGTGAAGTAACCGTTTACAGGGCTTGAGACAGTCAGAATCCCTTAAAGGGGCCACTCAAGAGAGTGGCCCCTTTCTTTACCACCACAGATTAAATATACCCTTATTCAAAATTATTCCTTGTGCCATCGTCAGGGGTTTGGTTTAACATGGCTGTGGAGGCGGCGGTCCTGCCGAGCCGACCCGACGATGTCAGTTGGGCACCATGCTTTTCGGGGGAGGAGCAGGTTATCCGGACCGGTAGTCGTCGAATACTATGACAGAGAATAACCGGCGTTCTGCCTCGTCCGTGGACCCCGACGTCCGTCCGAACGGGGTCGGGCGTACTCCTATTGGCAGTGATTCCCATGAACTAGAATCTATCAAACGCGATCTCCAGGAGAGTCGCGACAGTTTCCGTGCGCTCTACGAGTCCGCCGGAGATGCAGTGTTCATGATTCGTGACGGCGTCTTTGTCGACTGCAATGCCCGCACCCTGAAGATCTTCGGTTGCACCAAGCAGGAAATTCTCGGACGTGGCCCACACCGGTTCTCGCCGCCCCGGCAGCCAGACGGTACCGAGTCCCGCGACGCGGCCCGGCAGTGGATGGACGAGGCTCGTCGCCAGGGAAAGGTCACTTTCCCCTGGCAGCACTGCCGCTACGACGGCACGATGTTTCCTGCGGAGGTCACCGTCACCGCCGTGCAACTCCACGGTGAGACTCAGCTGCTGGGGCTGGTGCGGGACATGAGCCATGCTAATGGAGAATTGAATCTGAACACCGGGCCGGCGCTCCATCTGAGTCAGTCGCAGAAACTAGAGAGTCTGGGCTTGATGGCTGGCGGGATCGCCCATGACTTCAATAATCTATTGCTGGCCATCATGGGCAACGCAGATCTACTGGATCAGGACCTCTCCCACGGTAGGGACGGGAGGCCTCTGCTGGATGAAATCCGCAAGGCGGCCGGTCGAGCCGCCGACCTGTGCAATCAGTTGCTGGCCTACGCGGGCAAGGGTCATTTCAATGTCCATCCCCTGGATCTCTCGACCACTACCCGGGAGATGGTCCAGATGATCAAGGTGGCGGTCTCCCGCAAGGTGACCCTGCGGCTGGATTTAGCCGAGGATCTGCCCCTGATTGAGGCCGACGTGTCGAAGATCCATCAGATCATCATGAACCTGGTGGTCAATGCCTCCGAATCCATGGGCACCGATCCGGGAGTGGTCAGCCTGCGGACCGGGCGCCGCGACTGCGAAACCGAGCGTTTTGACCACTGCCTGCTGGCTGACAGCGTGCCGGCGGGGGATCTGGTCTACCTCGAGGTGCAGGACACGGGGCAGGGCATGAACGAGAGCACGCTGCAACGCATATTCGATCCATTCTTCTCCACCAAGATCAATGGTCGTGGTCTTGGCCTGGCCTCGGTCCTGGGCATCATTCGCGGGCACCAGGGTTCATTGTGCGTACGTTCGAAGCAGGGGGAGGGGACCTGTTTCAGGGTCTGCTTCCCGGTCGGTCCGGTGGGCACCCGGACAGTACCGAAACCGACGGGCAGGATCGCTGAACGTCGTACCGGCGGTACGATCCTGGTGGTCGACGATGAGGAATATCTGCGCATCCTTTGCGCCCGCATGCTGCAGCGCCTCGGTTATGAGGTGATCATGGCGTCGGACGGTCTTCAGGCCCTGGATATCTACCAGCAGCAAGGTGCGGATATCGACTGCGTGATGCTGGATCTGAGCATGCCGGTGCTCGACGGTGTAGAGGTCTTCGAGAAACTCTCGGACATGGATCGTAATGTGCGGGTTGTCATGACCAGCGGTTACCACGAGCAGGAGATTGCCACCCGATTCGCCGGGCGTGGTCTTTCCGGGTTCATCCAGAAACCCTATGTGGTGGCAGACCTGGACGACGTCGTGGGGCGGGTACTCAGCGAGGATTTTCAGCCGGATCGATTGGATCCACCCCCGGAGGAATCTTGATCCCTGCCAGGGCCACTTCGGGATCCTTCAGACCATTGCCAGTCACCAGAACCGCGACCCGGTCCCGGGCAGTGATCCAGCCCTTTTCCAAGGCCGCAACCACGCCTGCCAGGCCCGCCGCGCCCGACGGCTCGGCAAAGACACCTGCTCTGGCGGCCAGTAACCCGATCGCCTCGATGATTGCTTCATCCGGGACCGCAACGAAGCCGCCACCGGTGCGAGCCACGCCCCGCCAGGCCTTCACCCGGTTGCGCGGAACGCCGACGCTGATGGAATCGGCCACCGTCGACGCTGTGACCGGCTCGATGGCCGTCAGGATCTCGGGGCCCTTCATGTCGGCGGCGTTCCGGCCTGCAGAATTCCAGGCCCGGGCCAGAGGCGCGGCACCGTCGGCCTGCACGCCGTAGACCCGTGGTACCCGGTTGATCAATCCGACTTTTTCCAGTTCACGGAAGGCTTTGGCTACCGAGGAGACGATACATCCGTCGCCCACCGGTACGAACACCGCGTGGGGCAAGGCGTCGTTGCTGCCGCTGAACTGGGCGGTCAGATCCGCTACCAGTTCCAGCGTGGCGGTTTTCTTGCCTTCGACAAGCAGGGGGTTGTGGGCGCAGTTCCGGCTGTACCACTTGTGGTTTGCAATTTCCCGCAGCGACAAATCGAAGGCCTGGTCGTAGCTGCCGGTCACGGGGATCACCCGGGCACCGTGCAACAGGAGTTGGGCCAACTTGGCCCGCGGCGCGTCTGCGGGCACGAAGATCGTACATGCCATGCCGGCCCGGGCGGACAGGACGGCCAAGCTGGCGGCGGCATTGCCGGTCGACGCGCAGGCCAGATGGTTGATGCCCAGTTGGCTGGCGTGAGCGATGGCCACGGCTGCGGCCCGATCCTTCAGACTGGCCGACGGCAGCCCGGTATCATCCTTCAGGACCAGGGAATCCAGACCCAGATGATCTGCCAGGCGGTCAGCCCGGTGAACGGGGGTCGCGCCGCAGGTCCAGGCCGAATGGGCGGTTTCCGGGGTGATCGGCAGCAGCGCGGCAAACCGCCAGAGGCCGCCGACACCATCGTGGCCAAAGGGCATTCCCCCGGACAGACCCCGGGCGACGGACCGCAGGTCGTAGACCACGTCCAGGATGCCGTCGATCCCGCAATCGTCACATACAAATCCCCGGTGCGACCGGGCATACTCGTGACCGCAGACGACGCAGCGGTACCCCAGCCAGTTGCTGTTGCTGTGTACCGCGGGCAGTTGAGCGTGCGGGCCTGCCATCTGTGCTCCAGACTACATGGTCAGGGCCATCAGGGCCTTGGCCGTGTGCAGACGATTCTCGGCCTCGTCCCAGACCACGGAATGTGGTCCGTCGATGACGCCGTCGGTGACCTCGCTGCCGCGACTGGCGGGCAGGGGATGCATGTAGATGGAATCGCGTTTGGTCAATTCCATGCGTTTCTCGTTACAGACCCAGCCTGGATACTTCTCGATGTGCTGGACGGCGGCCTGTCGATCGGGCTCGTGGACCAGGCAGCCCCAGCTCTTGGGATAGACAATGTGGGCGTCCTCGAAGGCGGTGTCCATATCGTCCACCATCTCGAACTTCGAGCCGGATAGGACGGCGTTCTCCTGGGCCTGCTTGATGATCTCGGGCTTGAGCTTGAACTCCGGCGGATGGGCCAGAGTCACATCCAGACCGAAGCGGGTCATCAACAGGATCTCGGAATGGGGGACGGAAATCGGGCGCACGTAGCTGGGGGCATAGGTCCAGCTGACGACCATCTTGCGGCCGCGGATCTCGTTGTGGAACTTCTCGCGGATGGTCATCAGGTCGGCCGCCGCCTGGCACGGATGGTACAGATCGCATTGCATGTTGATCACCGGCACCTTGCTCATCTCTGCTACCTTGCGGATGAAGCCGTTGCCGACCCCCCAGTCGCAGTTGCGGATACTGATGCCGTGTCCGAAGCGACTCAGGACCCGGGCGGTGTCCTCGGCCGTCTCGCCGTGGCTGACCTGCAGCTTGTCCGGTGTCAGGTCGTGGGCGTGCCCGCCCAGTTGGGTCATGCCAGCTTCGAAGGAATTGCGGGTCCGGGTGCTCTGCTCGTAGAACATCATGAACAGGGTCTTGTCACGGAGCAGGGCGTGGGATTCGTCCCGGTAGAACTTGCGCTTGAGATCCCAGCTAGTCTGCAGCAACAGTTCCAGCTCTTCCGTGGACCATTCCTGGGTGGTGATGTAGTCCCGTCCGTGCAGAGCCTTGCTCATGGCCGATCCTTTCTCTTGAGTCCTTCACTTGTACCAGGGAATAATAAAGCATGAACCGCCCGCCGGAAAGGCGGGCGGTTCGTTTCGCGTGGCCTCTGCAGGCTACCGGTACTCTGCCTTCAGAGCGCCCCAGGTGGTGTTGCCGTTGCCCACCGACCCGCAGTCGGCGACATGGGCTCCCAGCCCGTCGAAGGTGTCGCTGGGGTAGAAATCGTACTCGTCGCAAGGATCGAAGACTGCATCGGGGTCAGTGTCCCCGTCGCAGATGTCGTTCATGCGGCGCAGGGTGTGGTTCGCCGTGCTGCCGTTGGCACATTCCCAGGCGCTGCCGGGATCGAAGCCACGCTGCCCGAAGCGATCGACGACTGCGCCGCCCTTGACCAGGACCAGGGCGTCGTCACCGTTGAAATTCAGATCGCCCGAGGTCTGGTCGGCCACGTCCAGGATCGCCGCAACAGCCGACGGGTTGGCGATGACGAAAACGTCGCCAGGCTCGACGACGATGTCGATCAGCGAAATCGTAACCGGTGTGGTACCGCCGTTCGAGTAGCGTTCGACCACGTACTCGGACATGTTGATGGCGGCCTCGGTGCCGTTGTAGATCTCGAGGGCCTTGTTGTTGCTCGAACCTTCGATGTACTCGGAAATGAACAGGTCGCTGGCCTGGGCCAGAGCCCCGCTGACCAGCAGCATCAAGCAGGAGACAGTCAATAGCATAGTCTTCATAGGAACACTCCCGTTCGAAGTGATGAGTTTGGATTTACCGCCCTTTGGGGCGTTGTGTAAATAATATTATATCAAGACTAGCACCGTAATGCAAAGAAAACAGTATGTCGTTGACGCCGTTGATGTTTCAACGCACGAGTACGAGTTTTCGAGTCTCGAGATCGGATCCTGCACGCACTCGCAGCAGGTAGGAGCCGCTGGCCACTGCGCGGCCCCGGTCGTCCGTGCCATTCCACCCCAGAACGTGCAGCCCCGCCTGCCAGGTTTGATCCTGGACCAGGGTGGCGACGCTCTGGCCTCGGGCATCGTGGATCGTGGCGGTCACCTGACCCGGCCGGGCCAGTGAAAGGCTGATTCGGGACTG
>Ga0070728_10007294_pt1 | contig 10132 bp, 5 predicted proteins | sample tdDd471_FD_66723 | JGI IMG/M metagenome (GOLD analysis project Ga0070728, IMG submission 66723) | Marine sediment microbial communities from the Atlantic coast under amendment with organic carbon and nitrate - tdDd47.1 | ecosystem: Environmental > Aquatic > Marine > Coastal > Sediment | place...
CGACCTGTTGGACTGCGCAGATGGCGAGACCTTTGCGGCAGACGGCCACCCTACCGCGAGCGGCGTGTTTCGCGAAGGCGACTTTGTCGGCCCGGGCATCCGCTGGGTGTGGGACCCGGTCCAGAAGACCTATGAGCGTATCGTGGTTTGTCGGCCCACCGATGAATCAGCGAACCTGTCTGCTTCGTCGTCAACAACCACTGCGTCCACTGCGTCCACTGCGTCCACCGCCCCGACCTGGGAGATGCATTCTCAACTGCATGGAGCGGTTCGTGCCGCCGCCGCCGGCACTCCGACCGCGGTGTATGGGGTGAAGCCATCCTGGATTTCCTCCATGCGCTATTCCCTGGCCGACAAACCCAACGTCCGACTCGTGACTGCCCACGACTTGGAGAACTCGGCCACCCCGTTGAAGTTGTTGCGAGATGCCACTCACCTCTGGATGGATGACGATTTGAGTTGGGGATCAGTCCGCAAGTTGCTGACCCCTTTTGCGCGAGCCACGCTGCTACCCCCCGACGAACGCCTGATGGCTTTGGCCAAGGGCAACCGCTACACGCTGCGCTCTCTGGCCGCGCTTTTGCAGGAGATCAATGGCCTGGAACCGCCGGTTCCGGTAATTGCAACTTCGACGGATCGTGTCCCAGACACGATCCGCGAACTGATGCCTGACAACACTGAGTATTGCTGCCTGAACCAGTCTGACCAGTCTGATTAACTGTGTTTGACCAACCCCCTGTTCGTTAAAAAATTTATCAACTCAATCATTGTGTGTGGGTTGGCGTATCTGGATGAAGCCCCAAACACTGTACCGTGTATACTTTGGGACGTATGACAAGCCAGGTTCACCGGTGGCATGGCAAACACAAACTTGTCCAGGTTTTAGGCTTGACGCAACTCATCCTCGTTGGCAAAGTTAGGTTTGCTGCAAACCAGTGTTTCGGGCATTAAGCCGAGAACGCCGAACCTTGGTTGCCTCTGGGTTGTCGGGTCGCCGATAAAGTCGAGATTGCGACGGGTCCACACACCGCCACACACCCATTTGCTTGCCCAACCTTGTTTGCGAATTCCTTCTCAAAACATGTCTGCTGCCAAGCCTGAAATGCCTAAAATGCCTGCTGTGTTGGACCAGCCTGACCTGGACCAAGAACCTAACCCTACCCGGGTTACTGAACGTCAAGTCGAAAACCTGGATAAGTCTGCCACCGAGTCTGCCGAAATGACGGCCACGTTTGCGTCGATCAAACCTGGCAATTCAGGCCTCGAGGTTGCGGAGACGTGGCCAACTCTGCTGACGTCTGCTACCGGGGAGGTGTTGCAAGACGCCCGCCTCGACGGCCAAACCTGGCACCGAGTCACGCGGCTGGCCCCGTCTGGCTTGGGTACCTTGGTCCAAACCGCCATCTATGGGGAGAGCAAGAATCAATCCAGCACGGAAACCCACACCCTGGCGCAAAACGAGTGCACCACCTGGGCGACGGTCCAAGTAACGAACGGTCAAGCCCAAGGGCCAGCCCGACTCAACTTTGCGGCGTGTCAAGGACGTCGCCCTTTGCCCTCTGTGTTTGGGCTGAGTGACAATCTATTTATGACCGCCAGAATGGCGCAACTGCTCGGGACCTACCGGGACAACAAGTTGCAAGGTCCAGGGCGGTTGTTGCTGGCCGATAGTTCCAACCAATGGGCCGTAGTGGAAGGCGAGTGGCAGGACGGAGTCCTGACCTGGTACACGGCCAAGGACGTCAAGGACCAAGTACTCGCGCTGCGTCGGCCGTTGAGCAAACCCGAGGACCAAAAGACGCCTGACCTGGTCCTCGAGGTGTCCTTTTCGCCGACCGACCCTTTGCTGGTGACTTCGCTGCTGATTACCCGGCAGGACGGCAGCCGGATGTTGGACCTCTGCGAGACGGTGCAACCGTGCGCGGCGACTCCGATGACCGACCTCCTGGACTACCTGGAGACTCAGGTGCCGTTTCGACAGGAATTGGACCACATTGCCCAGTGGCGACCTTTCTTTGCCCACTTTCCCAGCGTGGACAAGGTGGCCTGCATCGAACAAGCGGCCGCTGCGGTCACCCACTTGGTCCAGGCCCTGAAACAGGCCGAGCCTAGGTTGCTGGACGCCAAGATGTGTTTGGGGTGGCTGCGGGTCGACCGCCCAGACGGACTGTTTAACCTGGGGTTTGCGCCTCGGACTGGGCCGATAACCCTGCTCTACTTCAAGTCAATGACTGGCCAAATGACTGGCACAATGTACCGCGACAATGGCGAGGTCCAGTTTAGCGGGGCCTGCAAGGAGAGTTTGACAACCCGTTTTCAACCGGTGGAAGGCGCCTTTTGGTTCCGCAACAACTGGTACATGGGCAAGTTTAACGACCAGCAACGGTTGACTGGCGCCGGGAAGATCCTGTACGAGAACCGCCAAGTTTGGAAGGTCGGGACCTTCCAGGGCGACAAGTTGCATGGCGGCCCAGGCAAAGTCTACGGCCCAGATGGGAGTCTGCAGGCCTCCTGTTCGGGGTGGGTCGACGACAAGCCGAACGGAGAAGGCTTTCTCTGTTTCCCGTACGGAACCAAACACCAGGTCGGTACGTTTGTCGCCGGTCAACTGCACGGTTACGACTGCCAGGAGTTTGACCGTCACGGACGTCTTATTCTGTCGGGAACCGTGACGCGTGGAGATTGGACCGAGGGACCGGCCGTGATGTTGCGGTACCTGTCCTCGGACCCTGCCCTGGACAATCAGTATGTTTGTTTGGCGATTGGCGGGACCGTGGTGACCAACCCCAAGGCGTTTCAGTCCTCGGTCGCCGCCCCGTGGAGTTCCGCGACTGAAGTCACGCTGCCTCAGGTCCAGGCAGACGAAGAGGCCGAAGAGGCTTAGGGCTGTTCAACCAACCCAATGTGAATCAGCAATACACTGGACGAGACAAAAAATCAACTAGTTTGGCTTGTGTGTTCGGCAACTGGATAGTAGATAGTTCTTGTGTGTTTCGACTTTGGCATACTCAAAACCCCTGATGGCCACTATGACAAGTCTCCAAACCCGCATCGAAACCACCCTGGCGGACAGCAAAATGACGGCCAGGGCTCTGGCCAAAACCCTGGGAACCAGCAAGACCGAGGTGAACCGCCTGCTGTACCAAATGGACACGGTGGCCAAAGTTCAGGACGGCCCGCCGCCGGTGTGGACGCTGAAGACGCCAGCGGCCGCCGAGGCCAAGACGAACGAAGCCGCTGTGTGTTTGGTCGTCATCGTGGACCTGGGCAACGTGCATGACGTGTTGCAACACCTGGGCCCCTACGTCGCCTCTGGGTGCATTCACCAAGTGTGGGCCTACGCCGACCTGCAGTTCAACGGGTACGGGGTCAAACCACCGCCGGACTACGAGTGTCGAGTCTACCAGGCCCAACAACCCCACCCCAACGCCGCGGACAACAAGATCGTGTGGGACGTGGCGGTGGCGTGCGCGGCGGTCCCAGCCGGAGGCGCCCAGTTTCACTTTGTGGTGGTCACCAAGGACCAGGGCTTTCAAAACCTGGCTGACCTGGTGTACGAATCCAAGGCCGGGACCCTGGAGTTTGTCAACTCCTGGGAAGACCTGCGCAACGTAATCGAATAGACTAGGTTCGCTGATTCATCGGTGAACCGACAACCCCGTTTCCCAAATACAAGTTTTTTACTGCAACGTTTTCACGTCGTCTATTCTGACCAATACTCGTTTAACCTGCCCCGACTTGTTCCACTGGCGAAAATCATAGTACGCGGCGGCGGATCCCTGGGCCCCGCCACACGTGTTCTTCTTGCAGTGACGTCTGGCGCTGCTGCGATGCTTGTACCAAGCGAAACACCCGGCGCATTGGTAGTGACTGAAGGCCGAGTGTGTATCTTCCAGGTGAGTGGCGAGGCTACCGGCTTGGGCAAAGGTTTTGTGGCAGATCTTGCAGATGAGGTCGGTTGGTTGTGGTTGGGGGACAAACTCGGGCGGACCGACGAATCGGCAAACCTGGGGTACGACCGAAAGCCAGGCTGTTCCTGACCAGACTGACCAGGCTGAAGGCGGATACTTGGGCGCACCAGAAGGGTAGAGTGGGATCGGACGAACCACACGACCCACACGACCCACACGACAGTGGCTTGGCGGGTTTGGGTGCATGGGCGTAAGCGGTGGTGGTATGGGTTGGAGTTTCAGGCTTGTCACGGTGGCGAACCCCCACTTCCAGTGCCACAATCAACCAGAATAGGCGGGTCGACAATAGCGACGGACGCCGATCCCCTGGTAAAGTTCTGGCATCTCGCCAGAGGTCTGGTTTCTCCAGGGCGCCGCCGATGAGCCCTGGAACCACAGCAGGCCGCACAACAACATCCCAGACAACAAATCAACCCGACCGACACGAAAAGCGCAAAAGCGTGCTCGACACCGGTCATTGTTTCGAACGAGTGGCACGGCTTCACATGACCTTTCCTGACTTTCGCGCGACGGGGGTCGTCGGTTCACCGACGAATCAGCAAACCTGTCAGGCTGTTCCCGCGGTGCTGCATGTGAGACCGGCTGAACCTGAACAGACTGACCAGGTCGACCAACCTCGCGAACACAAGGCCTGGATCATGACCTCGGCGCCGTTGACGGTGTTTCGGGACGGGCGTATTCTGTGCGCCTACCAGCGGGTCGCCAACAACGGCCACCTGACGGTCTGGGGGATTCCGGTCGATGGAATGTTTGCCGGGGTGCCCGAGGTCGGGGCCGCAACACCTTTGACCTGCACGGGTATGATTCGCTCAGCCGGGGTGTTTGACGGCCAGGTGGAAATGAAGAACGACCGGTACCAGTGGGCGGGCGAGTGGAGCCAAAACGAACTGGTCCAGTTTCGGCAGTGGGACCGGCAGACGGATGCGCTGCGGGGTCTAGGCGAGATCTGTCCTCAGGACCCGACGCTGACGGTCCAAGGCTTTGTAGCACCGGTCGAGCAAGTCGGCCGGGCTGGCCTCCAAGCCGTCTCTCTGATGGAGCGCGAACCCCACGGTCAACATCGGTTTCGGGGCCAGTTGGCAGTCACCCATGCCTCGCTGCACCCACTACGAGCGGTGGACCTGAACCTGTTGACCCCAATCCTGACGCGCCTGGTTGACGTAGACGCTGGGTTGGAGAACCCTGGTTTGGCCTCGGCCAATCCGGCGCTCCTGCATGTCGACCTCCTGACAGCCGCCATTCGGTACTTTGGCCTGGCCGAAGCGTCCCTGCCGTTTATGGCCGCGCAACAAGAACTTAAATGGGACAACGGGGCCGAGTCACACATTGCCGAAGCCGTTGTGCCCGGCTCCCCCGGGTTTTGTCGCTACCGCTACAGCCGACACGGGCTGGCGACGTTGGAGATTCACGACAGGAACCAACAAGCCAGTGTTTGTGACTCGTCGCAAATGCGACCCGGTTCGGTGCTACACACGGGGATCGTTACGTCTCAATACCACAACGCGCCTGAATTATCGTCAAACTTACACCCCGGTCCTGTCGGCAGCACGATCTTTATCGGGCAGTGGTTGGTCGACGACCAGGATTCCGAGGAGCCCGATGTCTGGTGGCCCAATTTGAATTTGCAGACGGGGGCCTACCTGTATCGGGGGTTCTGGTACTTGGGCACCTTTGACGATATGAATCGCCTGTGTGGCCCAGGCATTGTGTACAACTCGGACTTTACCCAGAAGCGCCAGGAAGGACGTTTCTACCGCGACCGGCTCCACGGCGGACCTGGCAGAACCTATGACGACCAGGGTCACCTGTTTGAGGAGTGTGACAACTGGGAGAGCGGCGAGATGCACGGCCACGGTACGACCTATTGTGAAGTCACTCACGAGGTTGTGTTTACTGGGCAATTTCGGCACGGCCGGGCGGTTGTCGCTACGGAATCCGACCCACAGGCCTCTGCCGGCGACGACGAGGACAACCCTGACTCTCCGTCGAGACCGACCAGACCCCCTATCTTGAGACGTTCACTGTAGTGTTCTCGGCTTTATTGGCGAACCGGCAAGCCAGTGTTCTCGGCTTGCCGTGTCATTTCACAGATACGCCAAAACCAAGTTCTCCCAAAATAAACCGATTTCAAATGTCATTGTCTGGAATCACTGCTGAGTTGAAGCAGATCGTGTCGTCGTTGGACACCTTGAACACCAAGGCCAACACTGTCCTGGACAAGGCCGACAGTATCCTGGATGAGACGAAGCCGGTCGTGCAGCAGGCCCAACAGGTGTTGGCTCAGGCCCAGGGATTGGAGAAGAAGGTCACCACCATTATGTGGCTGCTGGCCGGTATCCTCGTCGCGGTGTTTATGGTGTTTGTCGTGTCGGCCTGGGTCAGAGCCAAACAACGCGGTCAGGTCCTGAAGCAGATCGAACTGGGTCGGCGGTGACCCAGTCGATATCAGTCTCATCCAGACTTGTCCAGTCTATTTTTGTCTCACCCAGAGTCTGGTCCAGACTTAGAATTGGGGTCTCGCGCCGCAATACAACAAGGCTCATTTTGCCAGGTTTGCTGATTTATCGGGGAACCGACAACCCCATGACGACTGTGACCCACTTCAACCCCCAGACCCAAAGACGCCAGGGTGCGCCGTTGAGTGTTAACCCGGCCAGCACCCGGCACACCCACCGGTCGCTGCAGCGGTTGGTCCTGAGTCACTTACACCGCGCCGGAGTGTTTCCCTGCCGGGTGCTCTACACCAAAGCGCACCTCAAGAACTGCGAACTCATGGACAACGACCCGAACCGGTACCGGGCCAACACGTTCTTTCGGGGGAACGAGTTTGAAGGCAACACGCTCGGCTGGGCCGTTGGCGCCCAGTACGTCCGCGACCAACTGCAGTTTGCCATTCTGCAGGCCAAACCGACGCGGGAGAATTTCAGTGTCCCTTTGCGGTTTGACGAGGCGCCGGACCATGCGCCCCGGTTAACCACCATGCCCAAAGCCCCGGCGGTGATGCAGGAGGTCCAGTTTGCCGCTCACTGCTTCCAGACTTTTGAGCAGTACCGTCGGGCCAACCGGGCCGAAACGTTTCTGGACCACCAGGTAGAGGCCTGGGAGTCGTTGTTTTTGGAGTTGCGGCACCCGGACGACCACGGGGTGCACCCCGACGGGCCGTACAAGCAACGGTGGGTCTCCCTCAACTCGCTGTTTCGCGACGTCGCCGAACTGAGTCTGACCAGTTACCACAATTGGGAACATGTGCTGGAGTTTTTGCTTCGGCACCCAGTGGGGTTAACCCGACGGTACTACTGGCGACAACCGGACGTTTGGTCCCCGCCAAAGCGCCTGGAGGAAACCATTTGCGTCGGGTACGGCCTGCCCAGGGGGTACCAGATTCCCGGGCTAGCCGACTACTTGAAGATCTGGAACTACTTTAAGGCCGGGGTGATGGAGACCCTACGCCTTCCAGCGCTAGTCGAGTTTATCCCGACCGACAATGACCAGGAGCCGAAAATCCTGTCCAGCGCCGCTTGGTGTCTGTTGGCCCAACTGGAAGAGTTGCCGCTGGGTGAGGCCGAACAGGTGCTGGTGGCTGTCCCACGGATCAAGCCCAACGCCGCCGGGTGGCGGAACCAGACCCATTTGGCGAGTCACCCCGTTAGGGTCCGAAACCTGGCCGACCGTTTCCAGCAACTCAAACCGCGGTACCTGATGCCGACGCTGTTGGTAAGATGTCGGTGCAGCGTCGCCAACCGCCAGATCGACTTGAAACCGTACATGAAGTACGCGGCCAAAACCTGGATGACGTATGTTGCGCCGTCAGTGCACACCGAAAAACTGTGGCAGAAGTGGGTGATTGACGACCTGGTCCGCGGTCGACATTCAATGCCACCCCAGCAAACCGAAAACCTTGACAAGTCCAGGTGCAGTCAGAACCAGCAACAACCAGACCTGGAGGAGATGACATTGGTGGAAGAGTCAGGGTCATCCCAAGAACCTGGTTTGGCGTATGCTCAAAGTATGCATGAGTCAGACCACGACGAACCTAACCCGGCGGCGTCTGCCCAGTCCAATCAATTGTCCCCCGCGGAGGTCTTTGCCAAGTCAGTGTGGGTCTGAGCCCAAAACAAATACACAACGCTTTGTTCATGGAATGTTGACGCTGGCTGGGGTCTCAGCCCCGCTAAAGGTGCCAATGTTGGCGGTAAAGTTGCACGTGTTTGGTTGGACTTTGGGAAACGTCGAGTTGTTCATCTCAGAGTCTGTCGTAAAGTTGAAGCCGACCAGATCTTCGATTGAGCCCAACAGATTGCCGATAAACAGATCATTGGCCAACTGGTTGTGGTTCAGAACAATAGGGTTCTCGGCTTGCCGTGAATACGCCAACCCAGTGTTTGTAACTCGTTGCAGTACGACAACCCGCTCTAGTTTATTGTCTATTTCTGACTCTGCGGCGACCTGATGCTCGGCCGGGTTTCCGCAGACGTTTGCGCTTGGTCGGGGCGGGAAACGTCTGGACGTGACGGGTTTCGGCAATGTGTTCGAGCAACAGAAACTCGTCAAAGGTCAGTGGGGCTTGACCGACCAGGTCCTGGGGTAGAAGACGGCGCCATTCCTGTTGGTGCCGGCGAGCCAGGTCCTCTTCTTCCAGCCACATAGTGCAGCCGCCGTGCACGTCAAACAACCGGGTCAACAACTGAATGTGGTCGTCGAGCAAAAAGGTCTGGTAACGGCAGTGGATGTGCAGGTACTGGGCCAAGGCCGGACCGACCAACCGCTGACACTCGGCGGCCCGTTCCACCAGCCACAGGCCGGTAAACAACCGCATCGCGTAGGCTTCGGTCTGGGTGGTTTCGGCGGGGCGGCGGGCGACAAACTCGGAGCCCAACAACAGGGCAAACGTCTTGGCGTAGGGTTTCAGGTATTGGGCCAGGTGTAAAGGACAGCGGCCAGCCGGTCGAGGGGCCAACGGGTGGAAAAACCCCAAAATCGACCGGTAACTCCGGCCGTACCCGGGGTAGCCGTTGTGCTGACAGGCCGACCCGCGGACCCGGTCTTTGCGGCTGGTCGACATGCCGGTGAAGAGTGCCGTGCGGTCGGCCTGGGGTCCGGTTACAGCCTGGCGGTACTCCTCCTTGTTCGTGGCCAGAATGCCACGGCAGCAAAAGCAAAATGTGGTCCCGCACCCTCGCGACGTGCCGACCGTGGCGCACAGCAAGTGGGTGCAGTTGTCATCCTTGGTGACACCTCGGTGGCAGTTCGGGCAGAACGGACCGTCTGTGATGTCGCGGAGGCGGGTCTCATACCAGGTTAGCAGACGCTGGAGGTCGGGGGCAGAGACTTGGGCTACCGCCATATTGTGAAACTTGTGAACGTGTCCGGCTTTCCACACCTGGGGAACCGGGTTGTGGTACTGACGCCGACAGTGGCTGTGTGAGGCGGTTTTAGGGGGCTCGACGACCTGTTGACACCCTGTGCACGTGGTAACCCGACAGGCCTCGCAACACCGCATGAGCGGGACGCCTTGCTGCGGAGTGGCTTGGAGCCTCCAGACTCGGTTACACTCCAACCCCGCGCACTTGACGATCGCCGTCTGGTCAACTCGGTAACCGCCGCACGTCTCCAGGTCCTTCTGGATCTGGGCGGCCCGGTACGCTTGTTGCAGTTTCACCAACGACAGACCCTGGGTATATGTTATGTTGCGTCTCGGCCACCACTGGACGACCTGGTCCCACGTGACAAAACACGGACACTTGCTAAACGGTTTGGCCGGACAGGGCACCGGCATCTGACTGCAGCCGTCAGACGGGTTCACGGCGGCGTGGACGTGGAGCAAGGCGCAGGTGACGCAGATCTGGGCCTTGCACTTGCGGTGACCTCCGACACAACCGGCGGGGGATTCCTCCAAGTCACACAGACACACCACGCAGGTGAAGGCGGCTTGGCGCTTGACTTCCGCGACGACGGTCGATGCACGCCGAACCGGGGTTTGTGGCGCCGCTGCTGGTGCATCTTCCATTCCAAGCAGACGCTGTTCGGCTGGGGTTAAAGGCTGCAAGGGTAGGTCCCGTCGCCCCATGGCTTCGAACAGCAACCCTCCCGAATACAGCAGACCGCCCCAGGCAGACGTGAAACGGCGCCAGGCAAAGGCGCCGACAGCGCTCTCGGTCCGC
>Ga0070728_10007303_pt1 | contig 10127 bp, 7 predicted proteins | sample tdDd471_FD_66723 | JGI IMG/M metagenome (GOLD analysis project Ga0070728, IMG submission 66723) | Marine sediment microbial communities from the Atlantic coast under amendment with organic carbon and nitrate - tdDd47.1 | ecosystem: Environmental > Aquatic > Marine > Coastal > Sediment | place...
GGCTTCCTTTTTTATTTTCTGGTGATCTTGCCGCAAGACTTACCCGTGCCCGATCTGGCCATAGAACAGACGCCGCAACGAATCGAACGCGGTGGTTATCTGGCGAACGAAGTACTCGGTTGTATGTACTGTCATTCCGAGCGCGACTACGACTATTTCGGTGGGCCTGTGATACCGGGTACGCTGGGCAAGGGCGGCGAAGTGTTCGATGAAAAAGTCAGCGTCTCTGGTTACCTGGTCGCGCAGAACATCACGCCCTATAACATCGGCGACTGGAGCGACGGCGAACTCTACCGGGTCATTGTCAGTGCTCTTCACAAAGATGGCTATGCGGTGTTTCCCATCATGCCTTCCGATGCATATCGCTACCTCACCGACGAAGATGTGTACTCCATCATCGCGTATCTGCGCATGCTCGAGTCGATTGAGTCTGATTATTCCGGTCGGCGCGAACTGTCGATCATCATGACCATTATCGCGAACTCGCGCGCCATCCCGGCCGAGCCGTCGGACGTCGACTGGAACAACCCGCTGCAGGTAGGTGAGTACTACGCGCGCATCGGTGGCTGTACCTTTTGTCATACGACTGTAGATGAGCGCATGCAACCGATTGAAGGCATGAAGCTGGCCGGCGGAATGGGCCTGCCCTGGGAAGACAAAATTATTCGGGCTGCGAATATCTCTGCCGACCGGGAGACTGGTATTGGCAGCTGGACCGAGGCTGACTTTATCAAGCGTTTCGCCGACTACCGCGACAACAACATTCTGGTTGCAGATGTCGGCTGGAACAGCCCGATGGCGTGGCCTGTTTACGCCAATATAAAGGAGGAAGACCTTGCCGCCATCTACGCCTATCTTATGGCCCAGCCGCCGGTGAAGCATGTGGTGAAGATTGTTGATGTGAAAGAATAATTATTAGTGTCAAACCCTAAAATTTAAATGCGATCTAAGAGCCTGAAAATTCAATCCGCTGGTAATCGGCGGTGAGCAAGAAAGCCGCCGGCCCGCCATACGAGGCCGCGCGAGAGTATTTTAGTTGCTACCCTCGGCCAGCCGCTAGGTGAAATTACGCATGCCCATGGGGGGCACCCTCGGTTTTAATCACACTTCCTGATCTTCGGGGATGGAGTGAATGTTAAGCAAACTACGCTGGATGCTGATTGTTTTCCTGGCCCTGCTGCTGGGAGCCGCCAGCGTCCAATTCATGGTCGCGCATCCGATGCGCATGAGTGCCTATCTTGGCCTTAGCCTGTTCACACTGTTTGCACTGGTCGTCGCACTGGCTCGTTACTTTAGTTCAGGACAGCGCCTGGCGGCTATCGCGCTGTCTCTTGTTACTTTTGCAGCGGGCTGGTTTGTCATGACCGACGTGGTGTTGTCCCGCGCCACTGACCGGCCGATGCCCGAGCTCGTGCGGCAACCAGGCGATGCCGGTAACGGACACACAGCCGTCATCTATTTAACCCACGGCGAACCGCCGGTCTACGATCCGATCAGCTGGGTCAACCAGATGAATGAGTTCGATGAGCAGGGCATCCCGTTTACGCCGTTCATGGCGCGACCCTTTTTCTTCAAGGCGTTGCGAGATCATTATCTGCAGGTGGGTAAGAGTGAGCACCATCAGAAACATGTTGCCATGCTTGCCAGCCTGGAACAGGCTTACCGCGACGCTGGCGACACGACGACGCAGTTCTACCTGTCGTTCCTCGATGACAACCCACGGGTCGGGGCCGCCTTTATCGACGCGTTGAATGATGGCGCCAGCCGCATCATCGTGGTGGAGGTGTTTGTGACGATTTCCAGCCACACGGCCGAGGGTGAACACCAGTTGATGGAAATGAATCCTGAGGACTACGATGTCGATGTTGAGTTCGTCGGTCCGCTGTGGGATTCGGAAACCATGCATCAGCTGTTCGTCAAGCGCGTTAATGACCAACGTGGCGATGTCGACAAAGCAAATACCGGTGTGTTGCTGGTGGCGCACGGTCAGCCCGATGAGTGGGATGCAATCTGGCCATTGCAAACCGAACAGGAGGTCTTGTTCGGCGATAGCATACTCGAACAGTTCGCTGCCGATGGTTACCCGCGCGAAAACCTGAGTAAGGCATGGATGTCGTTCAAAGAGCCCAAACCGGCCGGCATCGCCGAACAACTCTATGCAGAGGGCATCGAGCAGTTATTCTTCTTCTCCTACACTATTGCAGCTGCCGGAATGCATTCGCAGTACGATATTCCAGCCCTGGTAGCGGAAGCGGACTTGCCCGATGATTTTCCGGTCGTAAACCTTGGCGCCTGGGGCAATGACCCGCTAGCCATTCAGGCACTGAAAGAAAAGATTGATCCCGCGCTCAAGCGGTAGCATGAGGGTGAAACGGATTTTCCAGGTGATGAGCGCATAGGCGTGTGCCTGCTTACTCTGACCCCTAAAATAATATCCGCGCAAAGCCCTCATAGAACAGATCCGGCGACAGCTCGATCACGGTAGCAGTGCCGACTGCTTTGGGCAGATTAACCAGGTACAGCGGGTCGGTCCGGGCGGCCAGTGAAAAGGGGCTTGGCGTCCTGGCCGTATCACTATCCCGCGGCATAACTTGTGACACCGCTACGAACCAGCCTTCGTCGGGCAGTTCCAGTGCGCGGCGGCGTTCGGCTTTCATGCCAAGGTCTATAAGCAGATGCGTGAGTTGCGAACGGCCGTCGTTGATCTGCATGAAGAGCGCCATCTCCGGATTAGTCTCGCGCAATGCAGTTAACTCCGGAGTCTGCAGTACCCGGTCCATGACATCCCGGATCGCCGCATCGCTCATCGGCCGAAAGGACAGCGCGGTGACCTGCGGGTCCGCCTGGGCAACGGCATAGAACTGCGAAATAGCCAGCGCGCGCAGCCCGAACGCGAGCAGCACGCTTAACACGAACACGCCCACCCAGATGCCCAGCGCCGTTGCACGCGGCAGGGGTTGCCAACTTTGGCCTTCGCGCGGCCTGCGAAACGGATTGAACATCGCCACGCGGGCCATGTAGGCATCGGTTTCGTTGCCGTAGCGCGTGCGGATGGTTTCTTCCTCGTGGCGCGCGAGCAGGTAATAGAGTCCGAGCATCATCAGGTAGGTGACCAGGATAAAAAATCGCGGCCACAGCAGCAGAAAGCCGGCGCCGGCGATAATCAGCATCAGGTACTGCGGGTGCCGGACGCGACCGTACAGGCCGCCGGTAACGAGCTGCTTTTTGATGAACTTGCCGTAGTAGAGCTGGATTGCACAGACCACGAAGCCCAGTAAGCCGACCAGCGCGAGCACAGCGCCGAGCCATTCGGCGTAGCGGAATGCCGCGATTCTCGTGTAGGCCAGGTGCGGCAAGAAAAACTGCGGCAGCCAGGCCGTCGCCGCACTGGCCCCGAGCCCATGCAGCAAGGGTGTGTAAACGCTATAGAAGTAAGCCGCGAACGGCGTCACCATGATGATCATCTCGAGCGTCGCCGCCGCGTACACGAGAATGGGGACGATCCATGGCCAGCGACTGGTGGGCTTCGAGGTCATTAGCGGTGCTCCCTATTTCTCCCAGGCGTACTGTGTAAACGCGTTGTCCAGCGGAGTATGAGCGATGTGATTGGTGTAGTTGCTGAGTGTTTTCATGCCTATCGCCAGCACCACATCAAGCGCGGTTTGCGGGGTATAACCGGCAGAAAGCAGCGCTTCCAGTTGAGCTTCATCTGCCCAGCCTCTTTTCTCTACCATATGCGCCGCAAACGAGCGCAGTGATTCGTGTTTTGCCTCCGTAAGGGGCGTACCGCTGCGCAACGCCTCGATATCCGCGTCCGTCAGTCCTGCCATGTGAGCGATGGCGGTATGCGCGCCCATACAATACGTGCAGCCATTCTCATAATTGATCGCGAGCCAGACAATGTTGCGTTCGATCAGGTCCAGCGAGGTGCGATCGAAAATTTCGTTCAGGCGCTGGTAGGCCTCAAGCAACGGCGGCGCTTCAGCCATCACTGCATGCAGATTCGGAATCATGCCGCCATAAAGTTGTTGTGAATGTTCCAGTAAGGGTTTGGCAGCATCCGGTGCTGTGTCGAGTGTATGCAGCGGGAAGTGAGACATTTCAGTAGCTCCTTGATCTACGGTTAGTGTCGCACGAATTCTGACCGGTGCGCGGCAGGTTATGAATCTCTGTGCCGATGCCCTGGATGCGCCCGGCTCGGCATACTTCTTGCTGCAAGACGCCATCGATTCAAGCCGTTGAGCTCACTTCGCCCGCCAGTCTGCTACGCTGGTTCCTTATGAAATTATCCTTTGTCATTCCGGCATACAACGAAGCCGCGTGGATCGAACGCTGCCTGCAACACATTGCAGTAGCAGTCGAGGTGAGCTGTGCCGGGCAAGCGCATGACGTTGACGTCGAGTACGTGGTGGTGGACAACAATTCCACCGACGCTACCGCATGCCTTGCGGAGCAGGCGGGCGCCATGGTCGTATTTGAACCGGTTAACCAGATAGCAAAAGCTCGCAATACCGGCGCCCGGGCCGCAACCGGTGACTGGCTGGTATTCATCGATGCCGATTGTGAGCTGTCCGCAGGTTTGCTGGGGGACGTGCTGGAGCTGATTAGATCAGGCGAACACGTCGGTTGCGGCAGCCTTGTGGCCATGCATGACATGCCGCATCTGGCCCGCAGGCTGCTGAAGCTATGGACATGGCTGTCGGTAAAGCTGAACTGGGCTGCGGGCTCATTCGTCACTTGTCGCGCTGATGTATTCGCCGCGCTGGGCGGCTTCAACGAAGAACTGTTCGTTGCCGAGGAAATCGATTTTTCCCGGCGGATCAAAAAATATGCGCGGCAGCAACGCAGCAAATTCATTGTGTTGCGTGAGCATCCGCTGCAGACGTCCAACCGCAAAGTCAGTCTCTACAGCGAGCGGGAACTGCGTGCTCAGATGCTGCGGCTGATTCTGCGGCCACGCAAAGCTATGCGCGACAAAGCCGCGCTTGCGGTTTGGTACGACGGTCGTCGCTAAGTAAAGGGTCGAACCGAATGTCTGATTAAATCGGTTTGACCCCATTTAACAGCAACTCAAACGAAGGCCCGGGCCAATAAAAACCGGCCGTGCGCCAGCGTGGCCCTTAATCTGACCCTATATATGTGGAGCTGAGACTTGCGGCCGCCGCAAGCCGGTTCTGATTGGGTTACAATCCTTGGCCCCGGCGCAGTTGCCGCGGTATCTATTCGGGCTGCAGGTACTTATTGATGTTCCACAGGTTGTTCGCAGGTTTGCTGATAGCGCTGATTGCCAGTCAATCTGTGCTTGCGGCCGCTGACGTTCATCTGGACATGCAGTCTGGTGATGAGCATCAGCAGACTAATCACAGTCATAGCAGTGCAACGGATTCGTCATCTGCTATCAGTGATGCGAGCATCTTGCATGCACTCGTTGATGTTGTTTCCGATCACGAAGCGAATCACATTGATGAAGGTGCCGACGATTTTGGTGAACAAGCCATCGATTGCCAGCATTGCTGTCACTGTCACAATGGTTCGCAAGTTCTGGCGAGTGTATTACCACAGCCGGATATCGTGACATTGCGAGCCCGTGTCTTCGGTCGCACCTTGCGGCCTGGCTCGCTCAAGTTTCCTCCGGCTCTGCGCCCTCCGATCGTCTGATTCAAATCTGCAGTACCCAGGAGCAGGCACTGACTTTGTGTTCCTGCCCACCCAAGTTGATTTGATAGACGAGAATACCTATGAAACACAGTGTGTTTTTGCGCCTGCTGAGCGGGTGCGCACTGCAGTTGTTGCTAACAATGGCAGTTCATGCCGCCGATGTCCCGGAAGACTGGAGCAGCTGGTTGGTTCGCCAGGTCGATATGCATCCCGATGTGGTCGCGGCGAGCGAGACGATGAATGCAAACCTGGCGCTAGCCGATCAACTCGATCGCCCCATCTACAACCCCGGCCTGTTAGGCAGTTACGAGCGTGAGGGTGATGGGAATAACTGGCGCGTCGGTCTGGGTCAGACGTTTGATATCAACCGTCGACGAGCGGCACAAAATGATCAGGCTGCAGCCGTCCGTTCGGCTGCTCGCCAAAGTTTCGCGGCTGCGTGGCAGGGCAAGGCAATCGAGGTGCTTAGTGCGATGGTCGTGCGGCAAGCTGCGCAGCAACGCTATGAGCTGGCGCTGGAGCAGCAAGCCCAACTCGATGTCATCATTGACCTGATGCGTCAGCGTCAGCAGGCTGGCGATGTTGGTCAGATTGATGTCGAGATGACGATGCTGTCACTGTCGCAACGACTCAATGAAACTGCACTATCGCTGGCTGCATTTCAATCCGCCGAAGCCACACTTCACGAACTGTTGCTCATGTGGAATGAAAACCTGGCCGAAGTGCCCGAAGAGTTTTGGGCATTGCCGGTGGTTCAGCCGCCGGAAGAATGGCTTCTGAATCATCCTGACGTGCTCGCGGCCAGGGCAATCTGGGAATCGCTGCAGCACCAGGCCACGGTTACCGACCGGGCCCGTAAAGCGGAACCGACACTGGTGCTGGATGGCGGCAAAGAGGGTGATGAAAGTGTTGTTGGTCTGGCGCTGGCCGTACCGTTGCTGCTGCGAAATAACTATGACGATCAGGTGCGCTCAGCCCGCCAGACCGCGCTCGCCGCCAAAGCGGACTACCGCGCTACGCAACGCCGACTCAGTTTCGAAATGGAGGCGGCCACAACGGTGGCGCACCAGTATCGTGAGCAATTTGAGCGCTGGCAGAAAGTTTCCGCAAACAGCGGCGAACGCAGCGGTAATCTGCTGGAGCGGCAATGGGCCGAAGGAGACCTCGGCACCAATGAATATCTCGTGCTACTGCAACAGCGCATTAATGGCCTGCTGGCCAGTATCCAACTAACCGAAAACTATCGACTCAGCCTGCTCGAATGGCTGAATACCACCGGTCGCGTGCACGCGCAGCTTGTACCTGCCAACGCAATGCCGGCCCAGGAGTGACACTCATGACAATTATCAGACTAACAACACTGTTAGCAGCGCTTGCGCTGTTCCAACCCAGTTTCGCGGTCAGCGATTCCGGTGCTGCTGAACAGAGTAATGCGACTGTGGCCGATAGCCATGCTCACGATGAGGAAGAGCATGCTGAACACACGGGTGCCAATGAACATGATGATGGGCCGGGTGACGAGCATGAGCACATTGAAGATGGGCATGCGGACCATGACGATGTCGATGCGCACGAGCGGCACGATGACGAAGACGAGAGTCATGCGGATGGTGGCGCGCATGCCGACCATGGTCATGATGAAGAAGAGGCCGTTGTGAAACTGGATGCCGGGCAGCTGCAACTGGCTGGCATAGAAGTGACAGCGTTACGTGCACAGCAGGTTAGCTATGAGTTCTATGCGCCGGGCGAGATAAAGGCGAACGGGTACACGAGTTACATCGTTTCGCCACGCACAGATTCGGTCGTTCTAACGCGCCATGTCGCACTGGGCGAGCACGTGGATGCTGGTCAGCCGCTGGTGACATTGTTTAGCGAAGCCGTAACAGAGGCGCAGGCCGCTTTTCAGTTAAGTGTCGCCGAATGGCAGCGGGTAAACCGACTGGGCCGGCAAGCTGTGGGTGAAAAACGCTTTGTCGAGGCACGCACCAGCTACGAAGGCGCGCAGGGCAGGTTGCTTGCTTTCGGTATGACGCGCGACGCGATTGAAGCGATCAGTGCCAGCAGCCCCGATGATCTTGGCACCTACACATTAACGGCAGCAATCGACGGCGTCGTGTTGTCCGATAATTTTCGCCAGGGGCAGCGGGTTGAAGCTGGCGATGCGCTGATGGAACTAGCCGACGAAGATAATTTGTGGGTAGAAGCGCGCCTGTCGCCCGGCAGCCAGATCAAGCTTGCCGCCGGTAGCGAGGCGCATGTAAAAGTCGGTGGCGAACTGTTTGCCGCGGTAGTCGCGCAGGAGGCGCACACGATTGATCCGGTAACACGTACGCGTATTGTCCGTCTGGTTGTCAGCAATGCTGCACATCGTCTGCACCCTGGCATGTTTGCTGACATCTATTTTGAGTTCGCAACGACCAGCCCCGTGCTCGCTGTACCCGAAGCAGCCTTAATGCGTGGTGCCGACGGTGACTGGACCGTCTTCGTGGAAACCGAGCCCGGTGAGTTCAGTGCCGTCGAGATTGAACGTGGCCGTTCGCTGGGTAACGTGCAGGAAGTAACCGGTATCCAGCCAGGTGCACGCGTGGTCACTCGCGGCGCGTTCTTTGTCGCGTCGCAGGCCGCCAAGGGCGGGTTTGACCCGCACAACCACTAGGCCGGGAGCCGCTCATGTTTAATCAACTGATTGATATGGCCGTACGCAACCGGCTGCTGGTGGTGATAGCGCTTGCGGCATTGATGGCGCTGGCCGTTGTGCTGATTCCGCGGCTGAACCTGGATGCGTTTCCCGATGTAACCAACGTGCAGGTGGTGGTGAACACGGAAGCCCCGGGCCTGGCGGCAGAGGAAGTGGAGCAACTGATCACCTATCCGATCGAAGCCGTTATGTATGCCTTGCCGGATGTGGAAGAGGTGCGGTCTATTTCCAAGACCGGCCTGTCCGGCGTTACTGTGGTCTTTCGGGAAGGCACCAATACTTACTTTGCACGGCAACTGGTGTTCGAGCGGCTGCAGGCCGCGAAAGATCTGATTCCTGCCGGTGTGGGCACGCCGGAGATGGGGCCGAACACGTCGGGACTGGGGCAAATCTATCAGTACCTGCTGACTGCCGACCCTGAATCTGGTCTAAGCGCAACCGAGTTGCGTAGTTTGAATGACTGGGTCGTCAAGTTGTTGCTCATGCCAGTGGACGGTGTCACGGATGTACTGTCCTTCGGCGGCGAGGTGCGGCAATACCAGGTGAACCTCGATCCGTCACGCTTACTTGCCTATCAATTAAGTCAGGACGACGTCGTTGCAGCGATCGAGAACAACAACACCAACGTCGGTGGCTGGTACCTCAACCGCGGTCAGGAGCAACTGGTCATTCGCGGTGCAGGCTGGATGCGGCCGGGCGCGGCTGGGCTGGATGATATTCGCCGCGTGCCTGTAAAAACGGTTGAGGGCGTCGTTGTTACCGTAGCTGATGTTGCTGCTGTTGAGTTTGGTGGCGAGATTCGGCAGGGCGCCGTCACCATGACGCGCCGCGCTGCTGACGGCCAGGTTGAGGCGCTGGGTGAAGTTATTTCCGGCATCGTGTTAAAGCGCATGGGTGCCAACACCAAAGCTACCATCGACAGTATTAGCGAACGCGTTGCGGTGGTCGAGCAGGCATTGCCGCCGGGTGTGCACTTCGAGGTCTTCTATGACCAGGCAGACCTGATCAGTAAGGCCGTATCCACGGTGGTGAATGCGCTGCTACTGGCCTTTGTTCTGATTGTCATTGTGCTGTCGCTGTTTCTGATGAATTTGCCGGCTACGTTGCTGGTGCTGATTTCTATACCCATCTCTATAGGCATGGCGCTGATGGTGATGGCATGGCTGGGTTTGTCGGCCAACCTGATGTCGCTTGGTGGTATTGCTGTGGCCATCGGCATGTTGGTGGATGGCTCCATTGTCATGGTGGAGAACATGGTGCGGCATATCAGTCGGCACGCAGGTCAGCACAATCAACTGAGTGATCGTGAACGGGCCGATTCCATTGCACTGCGCCTGACGGAGTCCGGCAAAGAAGTCGCACGACCCATTTTTTTCGCGGCCGGAATTATTCTGGTTGTGTTCATGCCTTTGTTCAGTTTTGAAGGCGTCGAGGCCAAGTTGTTTGAGCCCATGGCCATCAGCATCATGCTGGCGATCGTGTCTGCGGTAATCGTCGCGCTGGTAGTCGTGCCAGCGCTGGCAACGTATGCCTTTCGCCAGGGAATTCAGGTTAAGGAAAGCGCGTTGCTGCGGCCGCTCGCCGCACGCTATCGGCAGGGGCTTACCTGGGCGCTGGCGAACCCGCGCAATGTTGTCAGTGCCGCAGCGGGCCTGGTCGTGCTCGCCCTTTGCCTGGTGCCTTTCCTCGGTACTGAGTTTGTGCCGGAGCTGGAAGAGGGCACGCTGAATGTGCGGGTGACGCTCGCGCCATCCTCCAGTATTGAAACAAC
>Ga0070728_10007304_pt1 | contig 10125 bp, 4 predicted proteins | sample tdDd471_FD_66723 | JGI IMG/M metagenome (GOLD analysis project Ga0070728, IMG submission 66723) | Marine sediment microbial communities from the Atlantic coast under amendment with organic carbon and nitrate - tdDd47.1 | ecosystem: Environmental > Aquatic > Marine > Coastal > Sediment | place...
ACCACGGGCTTGTGGTCCGACATGATGGGGGCAAGGTTGAGTACATCAATATGGGTGACCAGGGCGGGCAGGCTGTTGCCAAAGAAAATCAGGTCAATAAGCTGCGAGCCTTCGCTATCGTCAAAGACGTGTGCAGGCCAGCTGATGCGCTGTCCCGGGTACCATCCGGCGGCGGTGTAGACATCGGTCATGTATGCGTCGATTTCATTGATTTGACTGCTGAAATGCTCGTCGTTGAAATCGCCCATAAGCACCTTGCGGGCAACGGTATCCGTGGCCAGTAATTCTTCCGCCAGTTGCCGGGCTTCAAGGTTTCCAGCGATATTCCAGCTTATATGCGCCGCGTACACGGAAATGGCCGCACCATTGATTTCCGTTGTGGCATGAATAACGGCCCGACCCTGATGCAGAATATGGGCCTCTGCGTCATCAATGGATGTTTTTGACAAAAGGGCTACGCCGTGATTGTCCAACATATAATGGTCGTATCCCACTGCGGCAACCAGGGCATCGAAATGCTCTTCATGCACTTCCTGCAGACCGATCAGATCCAGGTCAAGATCCTTGAGCATGGCACCGATTTCTTCAGGGGTGGCGTATTTGCAGCCATATATATTGTAGGAACCCACCTTTACCACAACACCGTCGGGCAGTTCCACATTGATGTTTTCCCCCACAGTCAGGGAAAGGCTTTCCGGCGTTATATCGGCGGCAATGGCAGCCGGATATTCTACTGACGGGGTCGGAGAATCGGAACTTTCGCAGCCCCACAGGCCGATAATGGAAATAACTGTGATGGCAACCGCAATATAAGAAGGACGCATGGCTGTTTCTCCTGTTAAATCTTTTAATACCTTCCCAACCCTATCAGACATTGTCACAGGTCGCCATTTTTTTTGCTCCTTGCTGATATCATTAAGATTCTCAGGGTTCCCTAATCCAACGTTAATGTATTCACGAAAAATCCGAATAATGAGTGCTATTAGAAAAACTAATTCGATAGTTTAGAAAATTAACCTTGACTGTTTTCGAAAATATCGTTATCTTGATGACAAACGGTCAATTAATCAATTGATCTAGCTCATTAGAGAAAGAGAACAGGTTGTGCAGAGAGACAGACAGCGGGAGTTAGTAATGCAACCTCATCAAGTAAAATTCAACACCGGGCATCGATTCCATATGGAGGGAAAATCATGAAGCGGTCTTTTATGCTGATCATACCGGCCATGCTGATGGCCATGGCGCTGATGGTCGCCTGCGGCGAAAGCGGCAGCGATTTGTCATGTGAAAAGGGTACAGCCTATTGTACCTGCGACAGCGGGCAATGTGACGAAGGTCTTATGTGCTCGTCAAATATTTGCGTGGAATGTCTGACCGCAGACTGCAAACCGGTTGAGGACGGTGATGTGGATACGGTGGATGAGCCGGAGCAGGAAGTTGCCCCTGATGGTGATGCCGATGAGCCCGCCGAAGAGGAAGTGGTCACAGAGGAAGAAGTAGAAGAGCCGGTTGACGGTGACGTGGATGATCCTGCTGAGGAGGAAATCGTTGTCACAAAATATACCTGCGTGGAATGCCACTCCAGCAAGACCCTGATTAAGGAAGACATTGAGCGTCGTGGTACGGATCATGTATATGAAGCCAGCAGCGGTGGCTGCGGCGGCGCTGTTTCCCGTTTGGAACCTTCCCAGGCCGTACTGGTGCGGGATGCCTTTTTGGAATCAACCCACGGCCGTTTTGGCTGCGTATACTGCCATGGTGGTGTTGAGCCTGCCGCCAACCGGGATGAAGCTCATGTGGACAACTTCACCGTGCATGTGGACACTGCCAAGTGCGAATCCTGTCACCGCACCGCAGTGGAAAATCACCCCAAAAGCCTGCACAGCAAATTCAATCACCTGACCTACGAAGATCAGGAATTCATCGACCGCGCCGCTGCTCATGAGCGCCGGGTCACCAATGATCCCCATAAAAAAGCGCTGATGGCTCAGGGCATCGATCAGGCCTGTGGCGACTGTCACCGGACCACCTGCGGTTCCTGCCACATCGTTATGCCGGAACCGGCCCACGGCGGTTTCCCCAACTCCGGTCATGTGTTCTACAAAAAGCCCAACCCGGTCTACAACTGCACCGCCTGTCACGGCAGCCGGAAATCCAAGGAATTCCTGCTTTCCGAAGTTGATACCGAGCTGGTGAACGCATCGGATCTCGGTCCCATGGAACTGAAGGAAGACGTGCATTACAACCAGCACGGCATGAGCTGCGCCGATTGTCATGACAGCAAATGGATGCACGAGAACGACGAGCAGATGAACTACAAACTGCGCTACGAGAATGACTATCTGGTTCGTTGCGAAGACTGCCACGTTAATGGCAAGGAACAGCAGTTTGCCGATGCCTCCATGCATCACCAGATTCATGGTGATCCCGATGGCAACGCTCCGCATCTGCAGTGCCAGGTCTGCCATTCTCAGGCCTACCCCAACTGCCTGAGCTGCCATGTGTCTCCCACAGACACCACCGAGCCCCCGGCAGACTACAAGTTCTATACCCTGAAGATCGCCAAAAATCCGTACAAGAATGTCGATTACTACACTCAGGAAATCCCGGCACTGGCTGAAAAGTTCCCCTATGACTACAGCCTGGTGCGCCGTCCTCCCATCGTGTACGACACCTTTGAGGAATTTGAACCGGGAATCCTGGATAACTTTGCCCTGTATCCCACCTGGAAATATGCCACCCCGCATAACATCCAGAAAAACACTCCGCAGACCGCCAACGGCTGCCAGGGGTGTCACGATGATGACCGCCTGTACATGACCGAAGCGTATCTGGAAAGCCTCGTGATTCCTGACAACGTAGGCCTGCAGGCAGATATCTATCTGGAAAAGGAAAAAGAAGCCAACGCAACGATTCTGATCCAACGGACTCAGTAAACCGCATAACTGAAGAAACGTAGTCTTTTAGGAACGTACTGCAAAAGGAGAAATCATGAAGAACAACAAATTCCTGATGTTGCTGATGATGCTGATCACAGCCCTGGGCATGAGCTTTGCCACAGGCTGTAGCAGCAGCGATGATGAAATCAGCGTGTGTGACGCTATTGTGGGGGAAGTGTGCTCCGGCCATGGCGAATGTGTCGAGGTTGAAGGCAAAGCTACCTGCGAATGCGACGACGGCTTTGAGGCCATGGGCATTGCCTGTCTGGCCATTGAAGACGGCGATGTCGACGTTGTGGAACAGGAAGAAGACGGCGACGTAGTGACCGAAGAAGATGTGGTCACCGAAGAAGACGTTGTTGTTGAAGAAGAAGTTGTTACCGAAGAAGAAGTCGATGACACCGAACAGGTAGTGGTTGAAGAAAACGCCGTCCTGATGGCCGGTATGGCCGCATGGCTGGAAGGCCTTGCCAAGCCCGTAATCGCTGCCAGCGAAGTCAAAGCCATTATCGACGATCCGGTTCAGGCCGACAACTACACCATTCTTTCGGTGCGTAGCGCTGAACACTACGAACTGGGTCATGTCCCCGGCGCCATGAACATTTCATGGAAAAACCTGTACAAGGATGAAGAGCTGGCCAAACTGGATATTGACGAAAGCATCATCGATTACTGCTACACCGGTCACACCGGTCAGGTTGGCATGGTTGCTCTTGGCATGATGGGCTACGATGTCGTCAACATGAAATATGGTATGATGGGCTGGACCGATGATGCCGACATTCTTGGCATGGGCGTGTTTGACTGCAATCCTCCCAACTATGACACCGAAACCACGGTGAACGAAGGCTCTGCTGACTTCGAGATTCCCGCTATTGACACTGGTTTTGAGACTTCCGAAGAAATCGCCAAAGCCCAGTATCAGGCCTACATCGAATCCGAGCGCAAGCCGGTTATGCCTGCCAGCGAAGTCAAAGCCATTATCGACGATCCGGTTCAGGCCGCCAACTACACCATTATTTCTGTGCGTAGCGCAGAGCATTACGCCCTTGGTCACGTTCCCGGCGCTATCAACATTCCCTGGAAAAACATTGCCGCCGAAGAAAACCTGAAAAAAATCGATCCGGACAAACCCGTCATCGTGTATTGCTACACCGGTCACACCGGTCAGGTTGCCACCACCCTGTTGAACCTGCTGGGCTACGAAGCCATCAACATGAAATATGGTATGATGGGCTGGACCGACGATGCCGCTATTCTGGGCATGGGCGTGTTTGAATGCAATGCTCCCAACTATCCCACCGAAGGTACCCTGTTTGAGCGCAAAGAGCTTGCCAAACGTGCAGACGAATGGCTCAACAGCCTTGCCAAACCCGTCATCGGTGCTGCAGAAGTAAAAGCCATTGTGGATGATCCCATCCAGGCCGCCAACTACACCATTCTGTCCGTGCGCGGTACTGACCATTACAACCTTGGTCATGTTCCCGGGGCCATCAACATCCCCTGGAAAAACCTGTACATGGATGACAATCTTGCCCAGTTGAGCCTTGATGACAGCATCATTGATTACTGCTATACCGGTCACACCGGAGCCGTTGGCATGACCTTCCTGGGTATCATGGGTTATGATATCATCAACATGAAATACGGTATGATGGGCTGGACCAGCGATGCCGCGGTGCTTGGTATTACCGTGTTTGATTGCAATCCTCCCAACTATGCCACCGAGACTGCCGAGAATACCGCTGTTGCGGAATTCGACATCCCCCTGATCGACACCGGTTTTGACACCGCCGCCCTGATCGCCAAGGCCCAGTACGAAGCCTATATCGGCTCCGAGCGCAAGCCCACCATCACTGCCAGCGAAGTCAAAGCCATTATCGACGATCCGGTTCAGGCCGCCAACTACACCATCGTTTCGGTCCGTGGCGCTGATCACTATGCTTTGGGTCACGTCCCCGGTGCTATCAACATTCCCTGGAAAGATATTGCCAAGGAAGAAAACCTGGCCAAAATCGACCCGGAAAAGCCGGTCATCGTGTACTGCTACACCGGTCACACCGGTCAGATGGCCACCACCACCCTGAACCTGCTGGGCTATGAAGCCGTTAACCTGAAGTATGGTATGATGGGCTGGACCGATGATGCCGCTATTCTGGGTTCTGCGGTATTCGATTGCAACCCTCCTGACTATGATACGGAAGCCACGCCGGTACGGTAACGCTAATTATCACAGTCGTTTCTTCATAAGTGGACGGGCCTTTGGGCCCGTCCCTTTTTTTTATGTCGGCATCAAAGTGATTGCCGTCCCCGTGTGCTTTTTTAATTTTCGCTATATCTCTGAAGGTGGAGCTTCAACCGGTGGCGGTGTGGGGCCGCCGCCCACAAGCCGGTTGTAAAACACGGCAAAGCCCAGCATACCCAGCGGTGCGGTAAACATAACGCCGAACATGAAAAAGGCCAGTCCCGAAAGGCCGATAAGCATAAAAATAAAGCCATAGGCAAACAATTGGGTGATACGGCCCCGCATCAGATGCAGGGATTTTTTAAGGGCAAGCCATGCCTCGGTTGTGGCATTGCGGCGCAGACGGTCCCAGCTTTCGGCCATAACAATATCCGCCAGAATATACAGGGTTTGGCTTAACGCCAGCGACATCACCACATACAGTATGGTAAAGATGGCGATGACTGCGTTAAAGGCCATGGAACCGTGATATTGCTCCAGGCCAAACTTGCTGATGAGTTCCGTCATGCCCTGTATGTCGAATGTATTCGGGTCGAGCATGGGGAGGATGTACACCCCAAAGCCCAGGGTCATAAAGATTTCGACCGGCATAACCAGAACCGTTTTAAACAAATTTGCCATAAGAATGGGAAGATACACGGTAAATGGCTGCAACATGTCGCTGGGGCGGGGGAGCTGTCCCCGCAACGCCCTGAGCTGCATAATATAGTATCCCGTAAACACGTGGGGCAGAACCAGCAGCGCCAGAATTTGAGCGCTTCCAAGTAAAACCGTAGCCAGAAACATCAGCGCAAAGCCCATACTGAGCACCCGCCAGTGCAGGCGGTATATCAGGAATGCCTCCTGCAATAAGCTTTTTAAATCGCCCACAGCGTCAATGGTGTCGGGCTGTGATTCCGGTATGTGCTGGGTCATGCATATCGCCTTTCGTTGCGTTGAAGGCATATAGTATGCCACCGGCAGGTAAAAGCAAGCTGCGAATATGCCATATGATACCATATATTCTTGTGTATTTTAATTACACACTATTTGTTATTTTTTATTGACAAGAAACAATCTCATGGCATAAACTTTGTTCTTGACGAAGGACACAAGTAGAGGTACACCCCCCAAACGCTTTAGTGACGTAGAAAAATATTTTTGCGAAGGGTACTTTTGGACGTAAATGGATTTTTATGGAGGAAAAGGTATGAAGAAACGACTGTATGAAATTGTGGTGGTTATGTTGGCCGCCCTGATGCTGACAGCCATTGGCTGCGGCGACGATGACAAGGAGCCCGTTGACGGTGACACCGACGAAGTGGTCGACGGCGATGTGACCGAAGAAGACGTTGATGGCGATGTGACCGAAGATGTCGAAGTTGACGGCGACGAAACCGAAGATGTCGAAGTTGACGGCGATGTGACCGAAGATGTCGAAGTTGACGGCGATGTGGCCGATGAAGAGCCGGTTGTCAACGTTTGCGATCCCAATCCCTGTGACGGGGCCGAAGATCCCAACCGCACCCTGTGCGTGGAAGACAGCGGCGAAACCAACGGCTATCGCTGCGACTGCGCCGCCGGTTATGAAGACGTAACCTACACCGATCCTCAGGCCGGTGATGTAACCGTCTGCTGGGCAGAGGAAGCCGTATGCACCGCAGACGTCACCGTGACCTTTGATGACAACGGTATGTACACCAACACCGATGACACCACCGGTGCCGGTAATGACTTCGTTGTGTTCATCGATCCTGACTACCGCTGCGCACAGCCCGCCTCCTGGACCATGGACGGCCTGGACCATGTCTATGCCCTGGATCTGGCGGTTGGCGATGTTCTGGAAATTGATGTGACCGTTGACGGCACCTCAACTCCGGAATTCGATCCCGCCCTTATCATCAGCGACAGCTGCTCCAACCGCGTGCAGTGCCTTGGCGCTGCCGACAGCGGCGGCGATGCCGAAGCCGAGACCCTGACCTTTGAAGCCGAAACCGCAGGCACCTATTTTGTGTCCGTGGACAGTGGCTATGCCGCTGAAGGTGAATATGCCAGCCATGCCTATGGCGCATACACCCTCAACATGATGAAGTACAGCATCGAAGCCTGTACCGCCAACGAAACCGTGGCCATGGACAGCCTGCCCTGGACCGGCGATTACGAGCTTAATGCTGCCGATGATCAGGACATCACCGCTTCCTGCATGGGCGAAACCGTGACCGGCAGCGACAAGGTCTTCAGTGTGGCCCTGACCGCTGATCAGGAAGTCATTGTGACCGTGGAACCCATCGCCACCCCCACCAAGGCCGATACGGATTTCGATCCCTTCGTGTACATGATGGACGCCACCTGCTACAATATCGGTCCCGACGCCACCTGTCTGGCGGGCGCGAATCGCTACGGCGCAGGCATGACCGAAAGCCTGGTCTTCACAGCCCCGGCAGACGGCACCTACTACATCGTGGTTGACACCCTGCTGGCCAGCGTGACCGACAGCCACTTCACCATTACCGTGGACACCTTCACCGCCACTGCATGTGAAGGCACCGAAATCTCTGCGCTGCCCTATACCAGCACCGATGCCACCACCGTGGGCGGCATGGACAACATCGCCCTGTCCTGTGGCGACGGCTATGGCATTGGCGCGGACGACATCTACTGGATGGCCATGACCGCCGACCAGATGATCGAACTCGAACTGACCAGCGACGAAGCCCTGGTAGTGATGGTCGCCGACGCCGACGGCTGCATCCTGAACAACCCCGGCACCTGCCTTGCCGGTGATGAGGAACACATTCTCTTTACCGCTCCCGCCGACGGCACCTACTTCTTTGTGGTGGACAGCCTGGATGCCAGCGAAGGCGCCTACACCCTTGATGTCAAAGCCTATGTGCCTGTTCCCTGTACCGGTACCGAGATTGCCGCTCTGCCCTTTGAAGTCACCGACGGAACCACCGTTGGCGGCAGCAATGACATCGAACTGACCTGCGGTGGCGATGCCGCCACGGGCAACGACGTGATTTACTCCATTGCCATGGAAGCCGATGATGTTATCGACATCACCCTGGGCGGCGTGGCCGATGATGTGAACCTGATGGTTATGGTTGCGGATGCCGAAGGCTGCATTCTCAACAACCCCGGCACCTGCCTGACCAGCGCTGCGGACACCATCCGTTTCACTGCTACGGAAGCCGCCACCTACTTCATTATCGTGGACAGCCTGGATGACACCGAAGGCGCTTACACCCTGAACGTGGCAGAATTCGTACCTCTGGTGTGTGTTGGTGATGAAACCATTACCACAGAGACCCTGCCGTTCAGCAGTGAAGTTGATCTGGTAGATCAGCCTGCCAGCCGCTGGAGCGTCTATAATTCCTGCGCAGAGGTGGCCAACCTGTATTCTTATGCCGGACGCGAAATTCTCTATGCCATTGATGTCGAAGCCGGAGACGCCTATGTGTTTAATGCTGCTCCTGCAGCGGACAGCGGTATGGACCCCGGTCTGATCATTCTGAAGGCCTGCTATTCCAATGCCATGGAAATGAGCGAATGCTTTGCCGGTGTGGATGATGGCTTTGCCGATGATCCTGAAGAATTGATGGTACAGTTTGATGAAGCAGGTACCTACTTTGTTATCGTGGATACCTACACCAGCGACGATGAACCGGACCTTACCGGCCTGATTACCCTTACGGTCTCGGCGGTAGAAGCAACTGCTGATCAGGGTGAAGAATGCTCTGTTAATCCTGAGTGTCTGGATACCACCGATGGCATCTGCCACGAAGTGCTTGATGAATTTGAATCTCCCTACAACTTCTGCAGCGTTTCCTGTGCCACTGATACAGCAGCCACCGACTGCGCCAATTTTGCCAGCGGTTGCTGCATCGTTGCCGATGGTGAGACCACCGGATACTGCTCTGTGGCCGCAGGTTGTGGCGAGGCAGGTATGACGGCATTACTTGGTGATGCCTGCGCATTTCCGGGCATTGACGTTAATGTGGCGATGTGCTCCACCTACGGTGATACCGTTGACTCGGCATGTTTTGCTGTCGGTGAAGATCTGACCTTCTGTACCCGCCCCTGCGATTTGGGTAACGACGATTGCGGTGATGATATTACCGATGGTTGCTGCGTGGATACCGGTGGGTATGGAACGTGGTGCGTGCCTGCAGAAACCGGATACTGCGGAGAATAACCGGCACAAGCCAACTTTACGTTAACCCTTCCACACAAACACCGGGCGCTGCGGCGTCCGGTGTTTTTTGTTGACAATACTAATAATGCCTGTAATTTGGTTATATTGAGTACAGATACTATTTCTGTGGAGGTGGCTGTGAATCGTATTGCTATTAGTTTTACTATCACTCTGTGCACATTGCTGTACGTGACGACCTGTTGCAATGACCAGGATTATTTTGAATATATGGAGCGGCAGAAGGCGGAAGAGAAAACCGGGAACCCTTCCCAAAACATGGAAGGGGTTTCTTTCCGGGATAACATTACATGGCAGGAAGGCATTAAACACCTTGTAAAGAAAGATGTAAACCCGGCGCCTGAAACTGTCTCCGGTATTCCTGAGCACATTGAGTATGAGAATACAGAGGAAATCCCCACTAATCGAACACTGACTGTTCATGATGATGAGACAGTATATATTGTCGTGCCGGGATCGGTTTCTTCGGAAACATGTTTTTTATCAGGGGCCAGATGCTATTACTGTGACGGTTTTAACAACTTCTCGACAGTTGCCGTACATTCTGGAGGGGCGTTAAACATTTATGGATGCGATATCAGCATACAAAACAGCCTGACAATAGATGGTTCCATGGAAATCCGGGTTCACCCCCATTTCCAGAATGTCCATGAACCCACTGTTACTGTAGGCGATTTTGCTGCCATCGGCAGCACCGGTTCGCTCAAAATGAAAGGCGGAAAACTGGATATCACCAACTACCTGACGGT
>Ga0070728_10007306_pt1 | contig 10123 bp, 6 predicted proteins | sample tdDd471_FD_66723 | JGI IMG/M metagenome (GOLD analysis project Ga0070728, IMG submission 66723) | Marine sediment microbial communities from the Atlantic coast under amendment with organic carbon and nitrate - tdDd47.1 | ecosystem: Environmental > Aquatic > Marine > Coastal > Sediment | place...
AACAAGGACAAGGCCAAGAAGGTGATGGCCGCCGCCGGCGTCCCGGTGACCCGGCACAAGGTGGTCGACCGGCTGGTGGCGGCGAGGGAACACGTGCTGCCGCCGCCTTATGTGGTCAAGCCGGTCCGCGAGGGCTCCAGCTACGGGGTTCTGATCGTCGCCGACGACGCGCAGCATCCGCCGCAGCAGCTCTACGCCTCCGACTGGGCGCACGGCAACGAGGTGATGGTCGAAACCTATATCCCCGGCAAGGAGCTGACCTGCGCGGTGATGGGCGACGTGGCGCTGGGGGTGATCGACATCCAGCCGGTGGGCCAGGAGTTCTACGACTACGATGCGAAATATCGTCCCGGCGGATCGCGGCACGTACTTCCCGCAGAAATTTCACCGAATGTTTACCAAAATGTACAGAAACTTAGCCTGCAAGCACATCGGGCCCTCGGATGCCGCGGAGTGAGTCGCGCCGACTTCCGTTTCGACGACCGTCTGCACGGCACCGGAGAGCTGATTTGCCTAGAGGTCAACACCCAGCCGGGGATGACCGCGACGTCGCTTGTACCGGAGATCGCCGCCCATGCAGGGCACGATTTCCCTAGCTTTTTGAGTTGGGTGGTGGAGGACGCCAGTTGCGATCGCTGAGGAAATTGGGGACATGGTCGAAAGGATTCGACACGGATACGGAAAGGCGGGCGCTGGCTTGGCTGCCGCTTTCCGTGCGCCGGTCCCTGATTGCCCGCACGGAGGCCGCCAAGGAGCGATTCGCGCGGCTGCCCCGCTGGTCGGGCAGCGTCGGCGCGTTAACCTTTGTCGGTTTGTTCACGATTTACGGCCTGGTCCTCGGCGGCCACATGCCGGCGATCGCCAATACGGTGACCGCCGAACTGGGGCTGGCGGTCAAGAACGTGCAGATTTCCGGCCAGAAGGAAATCCGCTCGCGCGAGGTGTTCGCCGCGCTCGGGGTCCGCAAGGGCGTGTCGCTCCTGACGCTGGACGCCGATCAGGCCCGCAAGCGGCTCAACCGCATCCCCTGGGTCGCCCGCGCCTCGGTGCGCAAGCTCTATCCCGACACCCTGCAGGTGGCGCTGGAGGAACGCGAGCCCTTCGCGCTGTGGCAGCGCGGCAAGCTGGTGTCGCTGATCGACCGCAGCGGCAACGTGATCACCGACGAGGTGCCGACGAAATTCGCCGGCCTGCCGCTGCTCGTCGGCCACGGGGCGCAGAACCGCGCCTCGACAATGGTCGACATGCTGGCGAAATATCCGAGCGTCGGCGCCCGGGTGCGCGCCGCGGTGCTGATTTCCAACCGGCGCTGGAACCTGGTGCTGGAGAACGGCATCACCGTGCGGCTTCCCGAAACCGGATCGGAGGACGCGGTGGCGGAACTGGCGCGGCTCGACCGGGAGAAGAGTCTGTTGTCGCGCGACATCGAGGCCGTCGACATGCGGCTCGAGGACCGTCTCGTCATCCGTCTGACCGAAGCGGCGCGCAGCCGTCGCAACGCCCGGCTGAAGAAGCTCAAGGCGGCGAAGAAAAAGGCGGCCGATACGTGAGCTCCCATTCCGAAACCCATGTGCCGCGCATGAAGCGGATCTCCAACCGGCGGTCTTCCACGGTCACCGTGCTGGACGTGGGATCGACCAAGATCTGCTGCCTGATCGCCCGGCTGAAGCCGCAGGAAGACGCCGACATGCTGCCCGGCCGCACCCATTCGGTGAAGGTCCTGGGATACGGCTACCAGCGCTCGCGCGGCATCAAGTCCGGCGCCATCATCGACATGGACCAGGCCGAGCACGCCATTCGCCTCGCCGTCGACGCGGCCGAGCGGATGGCCGGGGTGACGGTGGAGTCGCTGATCGTCTCGATTTCCTGCGGCCGGCTGTCGAGCGAGGCGTTCAGCGCCAATGTCTCGATCGGCGGGGCGGAGGTGACCGAGGCCGACATCCAGCGTGTGCTGGCCGCCGGCAGCCGGCATTCGGTGGGCGAAGGCCGCACCGTGGTGCATTCGCTGCCGATCGGCTACGCCCTCGACGGCAATCGCGGCATCGCCGATCCGATCGGGATGTATGGCGACCGGCTGAGCGTCGACATGCACGTGATCGCGGCCGATCAGGTGCCGGTAAGGAATTTCGAACTCTGCCTCGAACGGGCGCATCTGCAGACCGCCACCATGGTCGCGGCTCCCTATGCCAGCGGGCTCGCCTCGCTGGTCGACGACGAGGCGGAACTCGGGGTGGCCTGCGTCGACATGGGCGGCGGCACCACGTCGCTGGCGATCTTCGCCGACGGCCATTGCGTGCATGTCGACGGCATCGCGCTGGGCGGCCATCACGTGACCATGGACCTGGCGCGCGGGCTCTCGACCCGGCTTCAGGACGCCGAACGGCTGAAGACGCTCTACGGCAACGCCCTGCCGAGCGAGGCGGACGACACCGATGTGGTGACCGTGCTGCCGGTCGGCGACGAGGAATCGGACGTGCCGCAGAACGTGCCGAAGAGCACGCTCAACGGCATCATCCGTCCGCGGGTCGAGGAGATCCTCGAACTGGTGCGCGACCGGCTGAACGCTTCGGGTTTCGCCGGCCGTGTCGACAGCCGTGTGGTGCTGACGGGCGGCGCGAGCCAGTTGACGGGCATGGCGGAGGCGGCGGCCCGGATCATGGGGCGCAACGTGCGGATCGGCCGTCCACTGGGCGTCTCCGGGTTGCCGGAAGCGGCGAAAGGGCCGGGCTTTTCCACCGCCATCGGGCTGATGATCTATCCGCAGGTGGCGCGGATCGAGCAGTTCGAGGCCAGGGCGGCCGGACCGAGGAAGACCGGAACGGGCGGCTATTTCTCCCGTGTCGGACAGTGGATACGGGACAGTTTCTGAAGTTGAGCGCGTCGCTCGACCGGGCTCCGGCGGGCGCAGACATGACAATTGAATCCGCGTTGGAGAGCGGGTGGCGAGGAAGGATGTGAGGGTACAATGACCATAAACCTGAAGATGCCGGACATTGCTGAACTGAAGCCGAGGATCACCGTATTCGGTGTCGGAGGTGCCGGTGGCAACGCGGTCAACAACATGATCCAGGCCGGCCTGGACGGATGTGACTTCGTCGTCGCCAATACCGATGCGCAGGCGCTTGCCCAGAGCAAGTCGGAGCGGATCGTCCATATGGGCATGGCCGTGACCGAGGGCCTGGGCGCCGGTTCGCAGCCGGAAGTCGGCCGTGCGGCGGCGGAAGAGGTGATCGACGAGATCAAGGATCATCTCGGCAACGCCCACATGGTGTTCATCACCGCCGGCATGGGCGGCGGCACCGGCACCGGCGCCGCGCCGGTGATCGCGCAGGCCGCCCGCGAGATGGGCATCCTGACCGTCGGCGTGGTCACCAAGCCGTTCCATTTCGAGGGCATGCGCCGCATGCGGGTCGCCGAGGGCGGCATCGAGGAACTGCAGAAGAATGTCGACACCCTGATCGTCATTCCCAACCAGAACCTGTTCCGCATCGCCAACGAGCAGACCACCTTCGCCGACGCCTTCGGTATGGCCGACGAGGTGCTCTATTCGGGCGTCGCCTGCATCACCGACCTGATGGTCAAGGAAGGCCTGATCAATCTCGACTTCGCCGACGTGCGTTCGGTGATGCGCGGGATGGGCAAGGCGATGATGGGCACCGGCGAGTCGTCCGGCGATCACCGCGCCTCGCAGGCCGCGGAAGCCGCGATCGCCAATCCGCTGCTCGACGAGACCTCGATGAGCGGCGCCAAAGGGCTGCTGATCTCAATCACCGGCGGCAACGACATGACCCTCTTCGAGGTCGACGAGGCCGCCACCCGCATCCGCGAGGAGGTCGATCAGGACGCCAACATCATTCTCGGCGCGACGTTCGACGAGTCGCTCGAGGGGGTGATCCGCGTCTCCGTCGTCGCTACCGGCATCGACTACGATGCGGAGGCGGTCGAGGAGACCACCGAGAAGCGGCTCGCCGATCTCGCCGAACGGCTGCGCAAGCCGCCGCGCACGATCGCCTCGACACCGGCGCGTCCGGCCGCGCCGGCGCCCGAAGTCGAGCCCGAGGAGATCGCCGCCGAGCTCGAGGAAGACCTCGACGACGGGCCGCGTCACGGTCCTGAAGATCTCGCCGCGGCGCTCGAATCCGAACTCGGCCTGCCCGAGCCGGAGGCGCCGGTCCAGTCGGAAACCGATCCGGACGTGATGATCGAGCCGCTGCAGGCCAATCCGGCAATCTACAAGGCCGCCGAACCGGTGGCCGAGCCGGCGCAGGAAGCGGAGGCGGCCCCGCAAGCCTACGTGCCGCCTGCTGCCGCCATGCCGCCGGCCAGGGCGCCGCAGATGATCCCGAGCATCGAGGACTTCCCGCCGATTGCCCGCCAGGTTGCCGAGGGGCATGCCGCCCAGCCGCATGCGGAGGAGGACCGCCGTCCGATGAGCCTGCTGCGCCGGCTCGCCGGCGGTCTCGCCAAGCGCGAGGAGGAAGCCGCGGCCGAGCATCGCGAGCCGACCATGACCGCGCCGGAACCGGCCATGCCGCCGCAGGCGCCGGTCCCGGTGGCGCCGCCGCAGCATGTCGCCGCGCCCGAGGTGGCGCCGCAGCAATATGCGGTGCCGCAGCAGCATGCCGCACCGCCGCAGCCTGCCATGCCGCAGGCGACCATGCCGCCGATGCCGCAGGCTCCGGTGCCGCCGCAGATGCCGGCGCAGATGCCGGCTCCGGCCTCCGAATACGCCAAGCGTCCGCAGCAGCGGCCGATGGGCGGACAGCAGGCGCCGGCACCGCAGGGCGATCTCGACATGCACGGCCGTCCGCAGGTGCGCGGACACGCCTCGCTCGACGAGGAGCTCGAGATCCCGGCATTCCTCCGTCGCCAGGCGAATTGATTCGTCTGTCACGGATATCCGCGAGATTCGGCCCGCCGGGGAATCGGCGGGCCGTTTTGGTAACAAAGGCCTGTTACGAAGGTTGGCCGGCCATGTGCGATTCACTTGGCTGAGAATCGCGGTTTTCCGTTGCATTCAAGGGGTTTGACGGAATCACGGAACATGGCAGGAATATGGTAACAATGCGTAAGAAAGCGTGATTTTGATCCGGCACCGCCGCTTTGTACTCTCGCGACTGACGCATTGGGGTGATGCTGGGCCGAAGGGTTGGGGAACACGCTCGTTTCGTCGCGGTTATGGATGGTTCGCCGAAAGGCGGCTTTGAACCGGATGGTTTTGTAGCTGTCGTTTGCGCGGACTGCCGTAGTGAGTTTGGGGATCGGTAACGCGGAACGGAAACTGTATGCCGGATTATTATAACGGGTCGCAGACGACACTGGCCGAAACGGTCATGCTATCCGGAATTGGAGTTCATTGCGGAGAGCCGGTTTCCATCACCATGGGGCCGGCGGATGCGAACACCGGAATCGTTTTCGTCCGGACCAACATCCCGAATTCCGACGACGTCGAAATCAATGCCACCTGGAAATCGGTCTCCGCGACCGAGCTGTGCACGGTGATCGGCCTTCCCGGCAAGACCAACGTGGCCACCATCGAACATCTTCTCGCCGCCCTGTTCGGCCTCGGCATCGACAACGTGATCGTCGAGATCGACGGACCCGAAGTTCCGGTTCTCGACGGCTCGGCCAGCGGCTTCGTCGCGGCCATCGACAATGCGGGTACCGTCCGCCAGGACGCCCGCCGCCGCTACCTCAGGGTACGGGAGCCGGTGCGGGTGGAATTCGGCGACGCCTACGGCGAATTGCTGCCTCACGATCGCTTCTCCATCGACGTGACCATCGACTTCGAAACGCCGACGATCGGGCGTCAACGCTTCGCCGCCGATATGGTTCCCTCGAAATTCCGCAACGAACTGAGCCGGGCGAGGACCTTCGGCCGGGTCGAGGATGTCGAGAAGCTGTGGGCGATGGGTTACGCGCTCGGCTCGTCGCTGGAGAATTCGGTGGCGCTGTCCGGCGACAAGATCCTCAATCCCGAAGGCGTGCGCTGGCCGGACGAATTCGTCCGCCACAAGGCGCTCGACGCGGTCGGCGACCTGGCGCTGGCGGGTTATCCGATCCTCGGCCTGTACCGGTCCTACAAGGGCGGCCACAAGATGAACTATCATGTGGTCAGGGCGCTGCTCGAGAATACGGACGCCTGGGAGATCGTGGTCATGGAGCCGGCCCGCGAGGTCGGACGGGCGGATATCGGCGGCGGCATCGCGAGCCCGGTCTACAGTCCGGAAATCTCCTGAAGTCCGATCCCGATACCGATTCACCAGCGGCCATAAAAATGGTACAATCGCGCGCCAATCAATTGGCGCGGCATGAATTTTTCTGTATGACCTGTGGCATGGCCGGACAAGCGGCTGCGACGCGTTCGGTCGAACCAGCCGGTGGTGGGACAATGTTAGTAGGAAGTCATCGTCGATACGGCCGCGCCGCGGCCCGCGCCAGGGTCGTCGACCGGGAAACGGACGGCGAATCGCGGAAAAGCCGGCTGCTGCGCTTCAACGCCTCCTGGCTCCTCGTCCTCATGGCGGTCTTCCTGCTCGCGGCCTGCGCTTCCGACAAGGAAGACAAGGAACTCGACGAGCCCGCCGACAAGCTCTACAACGAGGCGCTCGTCAAGCTCAACTCGTCCGAATTCACCGACGCCGAGAAGAAATTCAAGGCGATCGACCGGCTGCATCCCTATTCGGAATATTCGCGCCGGTCGCTGATCATGATCGCCCATATCAACTACACCAAGGGCAATTATCAGGACACGATCAATTCCGCCAAGCGCTTCATCACGCTCTATCCCAGGCACAAGGACGCGGCCTACGCGCAATACCTGATCGGCATCTCCTATTTCCGCCAGATCCCCGACATTACCCGCGACCAGGAAATGGCCAAGAAGGCGCTGGTGGCCATGGCGAAACTGGTGCAGAACTATCCGAAATCGGAATATGCCGAGGACGCGCGCAAGAAGGTCGCCGCCGCCCGCGACCAGCTCGCCGGCAAGGAAATGCAGGTCGGTCGCTACTATCTCGCCAAGCGCAACTACATCGCCGCGATCAACCGCTTCAAGGTGGTGATCACCTCCTATCAGACGACGCGCCACGTCGAGGAAGCGCTGGCGCGGGTGGTCGAGTCCTATCTGTCGCTCGGCGTCGTCAACGAGGCGCAGACCGCGGCCGCGGTGCTCGGGCACAACTTCCCCAACAGCACCTGGTATCGCGACGCCCACACGCTGCTGGAGAAGGGCGGCTACGATCCGAAGTACAATTCCAACAGCTGGATCGCCAAGGCCTTCGACACGATCAAGATCCTATAGCGGAGCGGCCGGCCTGATTTTCCCTACCGCGAACGACTGTCCGGTGGCCGGCCGGAAATTTGTGGAACATTTCGGGCACAAACTGCTCGAGGTCATGGACCCACAAATATCACCTGTTCTGCGTTGCCGATTTGTTGTCTGACCGCATGAGCGAACCAAAGGAAACCCGGGCGGTTTTCCAGGTTCGATCATGCGGTCAGGCGGTAAATCGGCATCGCCCGGAGGGTTCGGCAAGAAGGTTCCGCCTGCCGCCGAATCCTCCTTGAAAAGGTACCCAACCTGTTCTGCAGAGGATTCGACGCCATTCGAAACCTTCTTGCCGAACAGAACAGGTGATATTTATGGGTCCATGACCTAGCCTTCGCGAGAAACGAATCGTGGGAGACCCATGCTAGCGGCATTGACGATCTCTGATGTCGTCCTCATCGATCGCCTGCATATCGACTTCTCGAGCGGCCTGACCGTGCTGACCGGGGAAACCGGCGCCGGCAAGTCGATCCTGCTCGATTCGCTGTCGCTGGCGCTTGGCGCCCGCGGCGATGCCGGGCTGGTGCGCGCCGGCTGCGACCGGGGCCAGGTGACGGCCGTGTTCGACGTGCCGAAAGGCCATCCGGTCTACGAGCTGCTGCGCGAGAACCATCTCGGCGAGGACGGCGAAATCATCCTCAGGCGGGTGCAGAACGCCGACGGCCGCACCCGGGCTTTCCTCAACGACCAGCCGATCGGCGCGACGCTGATGAAGCAGATCGGCGCGGCGCTGGTCGAGATCCACGGTCAGCACGACGACCGGGCCCTGGTCGACACCGCCTCCCACCGGATGCTGCTCGACGCCTTCGGCGGACATACGGGCGAGGTCGCCGAGATCGGCCACAAGTGGCAGGCATGGCAGGCCTCGCGGCGGGAACTGAAGACGCTCCAGGCGAAGATCGAGGAGACGGCCCGCGAGGCGGCCTATCTCAAATCGAGCGTCGAGGAACTGTCCGCGCTCGATCCGCAGCCGGACGAGGAGGAGGCGCTCGCCGCGCGCCGGCAGGCGATGATGGCGGCGGAGAAGATCGCCGGCGATCTCAACGACGCCTTCGAGACCCTGAACGGCGGCGGCTCGCCGATCCCGGTACTGTCGGGCCTGCTGCGCGGGCTCGAACGCAAGAAGGGGCAACTGCCGGAACTGCTCGACCCGCCGGTGGCGGCGCTGGCGGAATCCCTCGACCGGCTCGAGGAGGCACGGCACGGCCTCGAACTGGCGCTGCGGGCGGCCGATTTCGACGCCGGCGAACTCGAACGCACCGAGGAACGCCTGTTCGCGCTACGCGCCGCCTCGCGCAAGTTCAAGGTGCCCGTCGACCGGCTGGCGGAACTGCGCGACACCATGGCGGCCGATATCGTCGACATCGAGACCGGCGAACAGCGGCTCGAGGCGCTCGAGAAGCAGGTCGGGATCGATCGCGAGCGCTACCTCACCGCCGCGCGACTGCTCAGCGACCGCAGGCAGGGGGCGGCAAAGGCGTTGACCGGGGCGGTCGAGGCGGAACTCGCCGATCTCAAGCTCGAACGGGCGCGGTTCATCGTCGAAATCTCCAGCGACGAGGCCCGTGCCGGGGCGCACGGGATCGACGAGGTGGAATTCTGCGTCCAGACCAATCCGGGCACAAGGCCGGGGCCGATGCTGAAGGTCGCCTCCGGCGGCGAGCTGTCCCGCTTCCTCCTGGCGCTGAAGGTGGCGCTGGCCGACCGCGGCTCGGCGCCGACGCTGGTCTTCGACGAGATCGACACCGGGGTCGGCGGCGCGGTGGCGGAAGCGATCGGGGTACGGCTGGCGCGGCTGGCGCGCAAGGTGCAGGTGCTCTCGGTCACCCATGCGCCGCAGGTCGCCGCCCGCGCCGACGGCCATCTGCTGATCTCCAAGACCGATGGCAAGGACGGCGAGGGCGGGGACGTGCGCACCGGCGTCGAGGAAATCGCCGAACGTCGCCGCACCGAGGAGATTGCCCGGATGCTCGCCGGCGCCACCATCACCGACGAGGCCCGCGCGGCCGCCGACAAACTGTTGGCTAGCGCGGAAAGTTAGAGCAGCGGACGACCAAATGGTTCCATTTGGTCGTCCGCTGCTCTAAGCCAAAATCATCCAGTGAACAAACGGAAGCGCGCATGACGAACGCGGACGGGGTGCCCGTCGAAGATCTCACGGAGGAACAGGCCGCGGTCGAGCTCGAACGGCTCGCGACCGAGATCGCGCAGCACGACGCGCTCTACTATTCGAAGGACGCGCCGGAAATCTCCGACGCTGCCTATGACGCGCTCAGGCAGCGCAACGCGGCGATCGAGGCGCGCTATCCGCATCTCAAGCGCGCCGATTCCCCCACCGAACGGGTCGGCGTCCAGGTTGGCGAGACCTTTTCCAAGGTCGTCCACGCGGTGCCGATGCTGTCGCTCGACAACGCGTTCCACGACGAGGATGTGGCCGATTTCGTCGCCTCAGTCCGCCGCTTCCTGCGCATCGGCGAGGACGAACCGGTGGCCTTCACCGCCGAGCCGAAGATCGACGGCCTGTCGCTTTCCCTGCGCTACGAGAACGGCCGGCTGGTGACCGCGGCGACGCGCGGCGACGGAGCCACGGGCGAAAACGTCACCGCCAACGCGAAGACTATCGACGATATTCCGGATGTGCTGAACGACGAAGCGCCGGCGGTCGCGGAAATCCGCGGCGAGGTCTACATGACCAAGCAGGATTTCGCCGAGCTGAACGCGCGCCAGGCCGAGGCGGGGCTACAGACCTACGTCAATCCGCGCAACACGGCGGCGGGATCGCTGCGCCAGCTC
>Ga0070728_10007308_pt1 | contig 10122 bp, 6 predicted proteins | sample tdDd471_FD_66723 | JGI IMG/M metagenome (GOLD analysis project Ga0070728, IMG submission 66723) | Marine sediment microbial communities from the Atlantic coast under amendment with organic carbon and nitrate - tdDd47.1 | ecosystem: Environmental > Aquatic > Marine > Coastal > Sediment | place...
TGCACAGGATGCGCTGGGTGATGGCACAGCGCTGGACGCGAACCCGGGCCAGTACGGGACCAAGAACTCCTATACGCGTCCGAGCCTTGTTGATGAGCTGAAGTTTCGCAACGCGATCGCGACGGGCAACGCGCCCGGCGGGCTGAGTTTCCGCGGCGATATCGGGTATCGGGCGGCGGGCGAGTTCACAGGGGATCTCGGTTCTGATTCGCTCTTCGCATTCCGTCGAGACTCGCTCTACTCGGGGCTTGCCGGGATGGGTATCCGGGGCACAGATGCCTTGCAGTATCAGTTCGCCCTGACGACGGGATCCGCGCCGCCTCGCAATCTGATCGGGAACCTCTCCTACACGCGTGACGACATGTACTCGACGGGTGCGGCGTTCCAGGATCTCGGTGGGCGTCAGCAGCAGTCTGTTACGCTTGGGATCAATCAGGAGGAGCGTGATCTCGACCCGATGGGTCAGGCCTTGTCTACGGATCCGATGATCACCGGTCTGGATTCGGGATCGATGATGGGCACGCTCCGGTCCTCTTCGACCTACAACACCACGAGCACGATGCAGCCCTCGCTGATCAGCGTGTATTCGGAGGGGATCGATCAACGCCCCGTGGGTCTCGTGGCGTCGCCGCTGCTGGGCGTGACACCGACGCCGCTGGTGGATGAGCGAGCGAAGCAAACCAACCCGCTCGTAGCGCGACCCGCGAATGCGGACACGGACCCGGGCGTGCCCGGCGGCTTGCCCAGCACGCGCGTCACGACCTCGTACGACGAGCTCGTGTCACAGATGCGTGAACGCGTTCAGAGCATGCGTGAAGAGAGCATGGTGCAGGGCACAAACACAACGATCAAGCCCGAGGAATCCAACGATGCCTGGCTTGTCCGACAGATGGATGAGATCCGCAGGCACCTCTACGGCGATCAGGGCACGCAGCAGCAGAAGGATCCGAACGCGTCGCAGGATCCAAATGCGCCGACAACAACGGATCCCGCGTCTGGTGGGACGGGCGATGAAACCGACGGCGAGAAGGGGACACCAACCGGGCCGGGCTCGGCGATCTCGATCCCGGACAACTCCAACAGCCCGCTGGGTCAGCGGCTTACCGAGGGACAGAAGCGTATCGAGGAACTCAACCGTGAGTTCGAGTTCAACGACCCGACGCAGATCGCGATCGATCGTGAGACGATGGAGATCCTTCGCGGGAACGCGGCCAACGAGGTGGAGCAGCTCCTTGTTCCCGGCGAGAGCGACGATGATCTGTACACCAAGCACATCGTGATGGGTCAGCGACTTATCTCGGCGGGTCGATACTTCGATGCTGAGGAGCGGTTCACGCAAGCTTTGTCGCTTCGTCCTCGTGATGTGATTGCGCAGCAGGGGCGACTGCATGCACAGATCGGTGCTGGGATGCTCCTGAGTGCGTCCGTCAACATGCAGACCCTCTACTCGGAGAATCCCGAACTTATTACCCAGCGGTACTCGGATAAGCTCCTGCCCGACGCGGAGCGGATCGCGGCGCTGAAGAAGCGTCTTGGTGAGCGGGCGGGGATCATTGACATGCAGATCCGCACCCGTCCGCTGGAGGGCGATCGCGTTCGTGTCTCGGCGGCGATGCTCTACGCGTACATCGGGTACCAGTCTGGTGATCAGGGTGTGGTCGATGAGGGGCTCGAGGTTGTTTCCCAACTGGGCACGGATTCGGATCGGCGATTCGCGGGTTTGCTGAAGCAGCTCTGGGTTGTCCCCGGCGAAGAGGAAACGCCCTGATCGAAGGGCGCAACGCAGACGCGATCCATGAAGAACTCGGCTCCTGAACTCGCGCCAACACCAGGGCATTCGCTGCGTGACTATTGGACCCACGGGACCATCGCTTCCCTGTGCGCATCACTGAGTACGCTCGGGGGCGTGCGGATCGAACTCCGCGACGAGCAGGGGTATGTGCTTGATCCCGAGTCGTACCGTGATTCGCCCCGGGTGATCTCGCCCATCCCTGCTGGATCGAGAGAGATCCCGGTGATCGTCTCAGACGAGCAGCTGGGCACGATCGTGGTGCATCCGCATGATCATGATCTGTCGCAGTCGGCGTTGGTTGATCAGATCGCGGACCTGATTGCCAAGACCGCCGGGGAGATGTGCACGGATGTTGCGAATCTCCGGTATCGGATCAGCGAGGTCGGCGTGCTCTACCGGCTCAGCTCGCTGCTTGTGCGAGGCGGGCGCGTGCATGACACGCTGCGGCTCACGCTTGAGATGGCGCTGGATGTGCTGGGGCTCGACGCGGGTGCGATCATGCTGCTGCCCGAGGATTCCGAGGCCCTCCCGCGTGTGGATCGCGAGAACGAGCTGGAGCGGTCCGCTGACATCGGCCTGAGCGACAGCTGGCTCGACAACCCCATCCCGCTCTCGATCGATCGTGAGTTTGATCGGCGTTGTCTCGCCGGGGAGGTTGTCTCGAGCCCGGATCTGCGAGTGGACGAGCGTGTGCTTGTGCCGGATGATTGCCGGACTGAGAACCTTGCAGCGTTCATCGGGACCGGCATGGTGTTCGATGATCAGCCGATCGGTGTGATCCGCCTGTACTCGCGTCAGCCTCGCAAGTTCACGAGCGCGGAGCGCAAGCTCATCCGTTCGATCGGCGAATCGGCCGCGGCGTCGGTGGAGCAGGCGCGGTTGCTCAAGATGCAGGCGCGGCAGCGTCGCACGCAGCGTGCCCTGCGTATCGCTGGGGCTGTTCAGAAGCGGATGTTGCCCGAGGTGACCCCCAAGCTGGCTGGGATCGACCTTGCGGCGAAGTATCAGCCGAGCCAGGAGATCGGCGGCGACTTCTACGACCTGTTCAAGGTGCACGACAAGCTCGGGATTCTTGTGGGCGATGTCGTTGGCAAGGGGGTTGTTGCGGGCATGCTTATGAGCGCTGTTCGCGCGACGGTGCGTGCCTACGCGGACTTGTCTGAGACGCTGGATGTCGTGATGACTCGCACGAACGACGCGGTGTGTCGTGACACGACAGTCTCCGAGTTTGTGACGATGTGGTACGGGACGATCTGCCCCGAGACCCGTGTGCTCTCGAGTGTTGTTGCGGGTCACGATATGCCTCTGCTGCTGCGACGCGATGAGCACGGGCGTTATGGGCTGGTCAAGATCGCGGGCGAGGGGATGGTTGTTGGTGTGATTCCCGGCGAGCAGTACACGATGAACGAGATCCCGCTGCAGCCCAACGATGTGCTGATCGCGTTCACGGACGGCATCACGGACGCGGCTGATTTCGAGAACCAGCGTTTCGGGAAGGGGCGTCTGCTCGATTCCGCGATGGGATTGCTCGAGGAGAATCCTGACGCTTCTGCGAATGATGTGCTCGAGCGTGTGTTCTGGTCGATGCGTCAGTTCTCAGGGCTTGCGGAGCAAGCCGACGATGAGACGCTGGTGGTTGTGCGGATCACCGATCGGTGATGCCCGAGACACAAAGACGCCCGGCATCGGGGCCGGGCGCGGTGTGCGTTGTTTTGATGTTTGCTCAGGCAGCCCAGGGGCCGTCGTCGTCCTCGTCGCCCATCCATTCCGTCATTCGGAATGACGCGTCGAGTTCGTCCGCGTGTTCTTTGAGTTCATCGAACTTCTGTTCGACGCGTGAGAGTGCCTGTTCGACGCGGGCGATGCTGTCCATTTCATCCGTTCCGGCATGTCGCCATGATCGATCGGGTGATCGGAAGGGGATGGGAGCTGGCGGGTCTGGCTGCTCCGGTTCGTCCCGGTGGAGCTTTAGATAGGACATGCAGGGCCTCCTTGCGCCGAATGACGCAATGGGAAATGTGCATTCCGTATCGACCTGTGGTTCCGTTTGCTCAAGCTCAACCCTAGACAGGGGCTCGAAAAACACGGATTGGGACGATTATGCCAGCGCATGCATGACATATCGGTCCTTTGCGGTGCATGTATGCAGACAAATCGTGCGCGATTGGTGTCAGCTCGTCGCTTCGGGCTGTGAAGTCTGGGGGGGTGAGCGAGACTCACCGAGTTTGGGTTCTTCACCCCGTGCGATGCGTGACAGGTTCGTCCGGTGCTTGTATATCACGAGGATTGCGAGGATGAGAGCGACGATGAAGAAGGGGATGCCGAAGTTGGGGATGTCTGCTTTGAGCTGTTCGACCTGATCAATGGTGAGTCGTTCCCAATCGGTGCGCGTGGAGAGCTTGCGTTCCATGAGTGTCTGGTATTGCGCGAAGATGATCCAGACCCAGAGAGGGAGCGAGGCGGCGGCGCTGCACGAGCCCAGGCTCACATAGCGCCAGAGCATGAGCACCATGATGTAGACGAGCAGGGCGCCCGCCGCGGGGAGGGTCATTGCGGGGAAGACCCCAATGAGTGCGCCGAGGCCCGTGGCGACACCCTTTCCGCCCTTGAACCCCAGCCATGGTGTGAACATGTGCCCGAGCACGGTGGCGAACATGACGCCCATCCACCAGAAGGCGTCGCCGGTTTCGACCTGCAGGGTTCCGAGCGTGCCCATGACCTGCCCGGCGATCGCGGTTGGCACGAGCCCCTTGAGCATGTCGAGGAAGAAGCAGAGAAAGAAGTAGGGACGCCCGAAGACGCGGCCGAGGTTCGTGGCGCCGATGTTGCCCGAGCCGTGCTCGCGGATATCGACGCCCTTGAGTTTTCCGATGAGGAACCCGAAGGGAATCGAGCCGGAGACGAACGCGATGGGGATGAAGAGCAACCAGTTCATGGACGAATGAGCATAGGGGTGCTCAGTCCACGAATCGTTCGCGGAGTGCGTCGACGATGTTGGAGAACACCTGCGACTCTGATCCCCGGGCATCGATCCCGAGGTATCGCAGGCGATCTGGATCCGCGGTGATCAGGGTCTGGTATCCCTCGCGGACGCGTTGGTGGAACGCGGCGCCCTTTGCTTCCATCCGATCGAGGAGGGGGTTGAGTCGGGATGCGGCGGTTTCCTGATCGACATCGAAGATCAGGGTTGCATCGGGGGAGACCCCCTGCATCGCGATCTCGGCGGCCTGATCGATCTCGGTGAAGGGGATCCCGCCCGCGGCCCCCTGGTAGGCGTATGTGGAGGAAACGAACCGGTCCGCGACGACGAGCTCGCCTCGTTTGAGGGCCGGGTCGATGACCTGCTCGCAGAGCTGTGCGCGTGAGGCCATGTAGAGGAGCATCTCGCAGCGCAGGCTCATCTCTTCGCGGTCGAGGTGCTCGAGGAGGGCGTCGCGGATCTTTTCACCGATCTCGGTGCCGCCGGGTTCGCGGACTTCTTTGACCTTGAGTCCTGCGCTCTTGGCGGCGTTGAGGAACATCTTGAGCTGGGTGCTTTTTCCCGATCCGTCGGGGCCGTCGAACACGAGGAACTTTCCCGGGAGCGCATCGACGACATCGCTCGGTAGCGTGGGCGCGTCGGATTCGGGCTTGAAGGGCTTTGGTTCGCTCATGGTTTCGTGCTGTTGAACTTTGGTACTCACGGGTTTGAGTGTAGCGTCTCTCGCGCATCTTGCAGGCGTTGTTGCCAAGGACTTCCACCCAGTTCTGGATCGATGAGTTGCAGGCGTGCGAGGTGGCGTAGCGCTTCGGTTTTCTCTGAAGCGGAGCCGTTCTGCGCGATCGATTCGAGCATGAGCGCCCACGATTGCCAATAAGTGCTTGTGTAGTTCCCGCTTGCGTCGATCCTGGCGCTGAGGTCGCGCAGTTCCTCGAATGCGCTCTGCGTCTGATCGAGGCGGAGGAGCGTTTGTGCGCGGAGGAGGCGGAGCTCGTCGCTCGGTTCGTTGTCGCGTTCGGCGCTCTGGATGAGGGTGTCGATCTGTGCGAGCGCGTTGCGTGGATCGTGGAGTGATTCGCTGATGACGCCCCGCTTTGTCCACAAGTCCGCGCTGGGCAACCCGAAGCGGACGGCGGCGTGTTGCATGCGGCGCTCGAGTCCGCGCCGGATCTGTGGGTCGTTGTACCGGTCGAGCATGCCAAGGATTGTCTGCTCGTAGAGCTCTCCCGCGAGGACCCCCTCGCGTGTCTGTGGGTTGATGGGGTCGAGGGTATCGAGTCGGGCGAAGTCGGTGCGGAGCTTTGCGAGTTGTAATCGCCAGAGATCGATCGCGGGAGATTGTGGGTACTGGGTCGTGGCGATCTCCAGGCGCTCGCGGATGGAGTCGGGAGCTGAGTCGGTGCTGGATCCGATGGCGCTGCTGATTGCGCCGAGTGCACGAGGATCATCGGGGTATTGCTTTGCGAGTTGGGTTAACGCTTCGTTGGAGCGTCGGATCGAGTCGCTTGACCCGATTGCTCGCCCGAGCACGCCGATCTGCCAGAGCGCGTCGCGGATCGCTGAGTCTGTTGCGTCGTCGGCGCTGATGACGCGTTCGTAGAGGGCGAGCGCCCGGTCTCGCGTCGCGATGGTGCGGGAGAGGGCATCGGCACCCGCGACGAGCACCCCCGTGGGTGTGGGCTGGGTGCTGGAGCCGAATCGCTCATAGATCAGGGCGATGCGCTGGTCGATGTACTCCACGATCGCGGGGGCGCTGCGGGCGTTCTCTCGCACACGGATCATCGGGGTCCAGGCGTTGGGCAGGTCCTGCTTGAGCCGCGCGATGGTGACCCCCTCGCGGAGGAGCAATCCCCACAGGGCGTCGATGTTCCCCGTGCTTGTGGTGAACGGCGGCTCGGTAGCGATCTCGCTGAGGTTCTCGGGTTCTTCGCCCATCGATACGATCGCCAGCAGGGCTTGCGCACGCGTCAGCGGATCGAGCTCAAGCTCATCGCTTAGTTCGAGGAGTTCACGGAGCGATCCGATGGCCCGGTCTTGTTCGCCCAGCGAGGCCTGCGCGAGCGCGACGGTGATGATCCGCAGGGCGTCGGTCATCGGATCGGTGTACATGACCGGGTCGAGCTGCTCGACGATGGTGCGGAGGGGTTGGGCGTCGTCTTTGAAACCGCCGCAGCGGTGAAGGACGAGGGTGCTCTGTGCCCAGAGGAGCTCGGCCCGCCCGTCCTGATCCCGGAGTGGTGCGACGAGAGAGCGCACGGCACTCGCGCTGTCGATCGCGCGGACGAGCTGATCACGATCGAGGATGCTCGTCAGGGCGCTCTGGGTCGTGCCGGATTGTGCGAGCTCGCTCCATATCTCCGCGGCGGAGGCGATGCGTTGCTCGTCGCTTGCGCCGATCGAGCGTTCCGCAATCCTTGTGGGGTCGTCGTTGGAGATGAGATCCTCGTAGCGGACGACCTTGTAGTCATCGACGCCGTCGCCGTGGAGCGATCCGATCGCGTTCATGATCCCCGTCGGGTCGTCGTCGAGAAGCTGGACGCACTTGATCACCGTGTCACGCTGACCGCTGATGGGGTCCTGAGGGTTGAGCTTGTTGAGGGTTTGGAGGATCTCGCGTTGTCCCTGGTCCCACCCCATCTCGGTTCGTTGGATGGAGCGGGTGATCAAGAGGACGAGATCGGGCTTGAGGGTGAGCGCTTTGGTCAATCCATCGACCGGGTTGGATCGGCCGCGGGCGGAGACGGTGTCGAGCCACTCGGATACGGCTTGTTTGTGCTCGGGTGTGGCGCGTGCGAGCTTGCCGTCGTTGATCGGTGCGAGGGAGTATGCGGACTCGTCCGATTCGCGGAAGAGGACGACCTGGAAGCGCTGGGTGGGGCTCAGGCGATCGATGGAGCGCATGAGCTGCGTCTGGAGGTAGGCGAAGGAGTTCGCGGTTGCGCCCGATCCGTCCACGACATAGACGAGGGTGCGGGCGGCTTTGGATTGCACCCCCGCGAAGGCGACGCTGGGCGGGCTGGTGCTCTCTGGGCGTGCGATCGTGCTGGATGTTTCACGCATCGCTTCGAGCGTGACCGGGTCCATGGTGGGCGCGGGGCTGGGGCGGGTTCGATCCAGCGACTGCGCTTGCGTCTCGACGGTGTCGGGGATCTCGCGGGCGCTGGGGAGCGGTTGAGGGGGTGTCGTGTTTGGTTTCGTTTCAGCGGGGTCGGGCTGCTGTTGCTGCTGATCGGGAACGCTCGGTGGGGCGGGGAGGGCCAGTTCTGCGACCGGGATACGCTCCTCTGGCTTCTGGCTCGCGCGGATCTGCATGCCGATGTATGCGACGATTCCCAGGAGCATCGCGTGCACGAGCAGCGAGATCCCGGGAGGCACGGTCCATCTGAGCCAGTTGCGGTTCATCCCCTCATCGTAGAGGGTTTCGGGCGGAGCGGTTCAGTTCGATCCGGGTGAGCGGTCAAACTCGGTGCGTTGTGCGGTCGCGGGGTCCATGCTCTTCTTTTTGCTGGCTTTGGGATCGCCGTGCAGGTAGGGGTCTCGGGCGTGGGGAGGGAAAAACAGCCGATCGATACCGATGGCGCCGCTGCCGAGGAATATGACGGCCAGCGACATCGACGCGAGCGCCATCTGCCAGAGGAGTTGTGTGTATGCCGCGGGTGAGAAGAGGTCGTCGGCTCTGGGGATGAATCCGAGGAGCGCGTCGCTGGAATGGAAAGCTGCGGGCCCGAACTGGGTCATCCACATTGCGACGAGCATCACGAAGAGGGTGCCGAAGGCGCTGAAGCGTGTAAAGAGCCCGAGGACGAGGAATGCGCCCGCGACGAGCTCGGTGATGGCCGCGGCCCATGCGAGGACTTTGGGCCATGGTCGGGACGCGAGCTTGGAAGGCATGATGGGGGTGATCGGTTGTGAGTCCGGGGTGAGCCCGGGGTCCGCGGCCTTGGAGATCATCAATGCGATGGAGTAGACACGCTGGCACTCCAATGGCTCGGGGAAGTCGCTGGCGATGCGATCGCCGCTGGTGTTCTGGACTCGGGTCCATGTGCCTGCGTTTGGGTTGCGTGTTGCGATCGATTCGATGCCCGCCTGTGGATCAGACGCGGGTGGTATGGTTTGGGGCTCGTCGAGCGTGGGTGCTTGTTGGGGGACCTTGTTACCCGCGTCGTCGATCGCTTCTTCGATCTTCTCGACGATGTCCTTTGCCTGATCCTGTAGATCTTCGCCCAACTCTTCGCTTGTCTCTTTGTTTGTTTCTGCGGGCGGGTCATCTGGCAACGGTTCGGTCAGCTCTGGGATCTCTGACGCCGGATCGTTCGGGTTGGTCGCCGGTTCGGCTTCGATGGGGTTGAGATGGACCCCGAGGTTGGCGAGGCGCGCCGCGTCATCGCCGGACACCTGCATGGTTCCGACGAGCTTGCCCGTGCCGGCCCATATGAAAGTGATCCCGAGGACGAGCCGGAGGATGAATGAAGGCAGTGTGAGTGCGATCGAGTCGCGCAGGCGCATGGTTTGAATCCCTCGTTCAGGTTCAGGGCGTGAAACTCGTCCCAAGTACATACAGCATACAGGTTTCTTGGAAACCACGCCGAATTAATTTCTCATCGGCGATGGGTGTTCAACAGCATCAATCATGCGGTTTGGGGGCTATATTCGCGGTTCTGGGGCGACCCGAGCGTGGAATCGTGCGTATCGTGTTTGGGGTCGCTGCCGGCCCTGAAAACGCTTGCGGATGTGGCGGAACTGGCAGACGCGCTGGATTTAGGTTCCAGTGGGGCAACCCGTGCAGGTTCGATTCCTGTCATCCGCATTGCAGACACCTCGCGATCCGCGGGGTGTTTTTTTATGGTTGGATCAAGAAAAAAGCACCCGATGCACAGAGGCAAAGGATGCTTCGTGGGGTATCGAGGCTGGTGTTCGAGCGTTATGGGCAACCCGCGTTGTAGGTGCTCAGGAACGCTGATACATCGAAGAAGTCGAATGAGCCGTCGTTGTTGAGGTCTGCCGACGCATCGTTGCTGTTGTACGCGCTGAGGAAGGCAGAGACATCGAAGAAGTTGAGCGTTCCGAATGGTTCAGCGAGATCAGCGTCGCTGCAGCCCGCGGCAACATCTTCGCATGAACGCTGCTCGAGTCGGATGTCATCGACACCGGCTTCGACAATGGAACCCTCTCCGACATCGGCAACATTGAAGCGGATGCGGACCTGGGAGGACGGGCTTGTGAAGATGGCGTCGAGGTCAAACTCGTAGTTGACCCATCCGCCACCGGTCCCGGGGTCGCCCGGTCCGAGCTCGAGGATCGTGGTCCACGAGTTGCCGTTGTTGTTTGATGCCTGGATGGTCATGGAGTC
>Ga0070728_10007309_pt1 | contig 10122 bp, 12 predicted proteins | sample tdDd471_FD_66723 | JGI IMG/M metagenome (GOLD analysis project Ga0070728, IMG submission 66723) | Marine sediment microbial communities from the Atlantic coast under amendment with organic carbon and nitrate - tdDd47.1 | ecosystem: Environmental > Aquatic > Marine > Coastal > Sediment | place...
TCGATAGCCTCAACGAAGGCGCTTTCCCGCTCATATTCATCGTATACGACGTACTCCAACCCGCCGTCGACCTCAAAATAGCTCCCGTCGCCGTAGGTAGCTTCCTCAATGGCACCCTCTTTAATGTTGAGGGCTTCAGCTAGTGCTATGATTTTGTTACTCATTTAGTTCTCACCTCGTGGTTGACACATCCTATGCTTTGCATTATAGCCGTATACTCTGGGGATGTCAACCCCCATGGCCTAAATAATTTACAGAAAATTCCTCATCGCCCTGACCCGGTCGGTCGGTCCATCCCATGCAGATTTTAGACCGAATCCAGTCTGGACCGAGTCCAGATTAGACATAATCTCGATTTAGACATAATCCAAATTTTATCCACATATGCCATTAAGGCATAAGCATATGCCTAGAAGTTCTTTGACTTCTAGCCGTGGACATGATTCCGGGAAGCCGGTATTGTACCAGAATGTCAATCTGAATGCCAGAACAATCCGCTCCTTATATATACACGGATTTCTTCCCAGTCTGAATCCTGTTACATTTTGTTACAATTTAGTTGTTGACACTGCTAGCGGTTCAGGTACGATGGGAACCATAGACAAGCAACACAACAACGGAGCAACACAATGACCGATCAGAAACAGCCCTTTCACTACTTCGCCAGCTGCTTCGCCAGCTGGGCAACGTCGGAAGAGTCCGCCGAGGACGCTATCCACAAGGCAACCAAACATGCCGGGTTCACCGGTAAGGATGTCCGCAGAATGCAGCGTAATGGTGCCCCCGGTCTGTACTTCTGGGCCTGCCGTGTCGAGCTCCCCAGTGATGCAAGCTATAAGATTAGCGGCTTCGCTCCACAAGATGTTGAAATCACCCGAGCGAAGCATCACTACGTAACTAACCTGACGACCAAAGACATCGCCATCTGGACGGAGTAAAGCTAACATGACTACCAGACATCTAGAGATATTCCAGATTGAACCGGGTAACGGCTGTTACCCTTGGGAGGAGGGCAAGTGGTACATACACGACCACCAAACCGGAGTCAACGCCAGTCAGCTGTTTGACTCGGAGGAGGAGGCAGAAGAGGCCCTGCTGGACGCTGACTTCCCGCTTGACTTTGATAACCGCTATGACATTGAGGGATAGACCTATGATTAGCCTGAAAGGCGCCGAGAGGCGCAACGCACTACGCAGACCGGGTAAGGTATTCGGTCCGGACTGGAGCCACAATCGCCCCGTACCGTTATCGGTCGTGGACTACGCAACCGGACTGGAACCAATCGGCCAGCTTATGCCTACCATCACAGACCCAGCAGCGCTGGCACTGGTCAAGGACAGGAGGAGCATACGATGATTATCCGCAGCCGCCCCCTGACACGCCTACCCCGTGCACCCAGAGACCGCCAGCCCGTAAGGCTGGAGTTCTGGCGGATAGGCCGCCTGCTACATGCAGTCGCCCTGCTGGCACTGGTCCCCCTGATTACTTACTTTGTGGCCGCTATCGGCCTGTATACTAAAGCCTTAGGAGGCTAACCCCATGGATGTAAACGTAGAAATTGATGACAGCGCCCTGATTGAACTGATCACCGAGTCTTCTGACTTTGACTACGCGGTAGACCAGCGAGTCAGTGAGATGGACCTAGCGGACAGTGAAGACTTGAACTATCTTAGCCGCGAGGTTGACGAATACGGGGACCGTATAGCAGCGCTGAATGACCGCATTACGCCGTTGTTTGAAACACTGGACGGCTTGACCAGTCTGGTGATGGACCAGCAGAAACGCATCAACGCCTTGTCCTTTGCTCTGGAGTTTGCAGGTCAGACATTCGTGGACTCGGCAGTTGAGGAGGTTGCATTGCCTAGCGCCTTACCACTGGTATCAGAGGTCGACCCAGTCGAAGCCAGAGAAGCTGCAGAGAGTGACGCTAGCCCAGAGCCACAGGATGTGGCAGGAGGATACCCCCCGCATATGCTTAGCTCTAAACCCTAGGTGTATCAGCTGGATGTGCTGACTAGTTAACCCCGTTTGTGCTACGGAGAGCAAACCACACTAGTCACACATCGGACCCCCATTTACAACTACGCGTCTGCCATATTCTCACGCCCATGTCAAGGATTATATTCCACTATTGCAAAGGGGGGGAGGGGTATGCTAGGCGCGTCTTTTTAATACGGTAGACGGAGTAGCGCACAAAACAAGGAAATCGAGACATGACATGACCCTAGGGGGGATAGCAGAACGGCCTCTCAGAGGCTCTCAGGGGCCCTAGGAGGGGAGATTAGCAGAATACCTACGCAGTGCACGGATAGGGACCAAACACTTCGTGAGAGGGGGTACGGAGAATAAAGGGCGTAATCTACGCAAATGTTGCATGAATACAACAGAAGGGATTCAGGTAGGAAGCAGGGTTGTGCGGTGCAGCGAACTTAGCTACACAGTGCATAAAATACGCTACCTTATCCGTGCTTTATCAGCACAAGCTGATAGATCGTGCACATGGACCTCGCAAAGAAATTTGCGGGGGTCGAATTCCGCTGAAATCACAACCAATAATCCGGAAAAAATCGGAGAATTGGGGGGTCATATGAGCGGCGCATAGCAGCTGATTTGGCATGTCGACGACATTCATGTCGTTGACATAGACATTTACGGAGAAAACGTCGAAAAATCGGATAAAATTCGACATATGCGTTATTTCGCCAAAATAGGCGATATATCAAGGGGTTGGGGCTATATCCGCCCTAAATGACGACTTACGTCGGTAATATCTCTTCACGGAGTAGAATACGCAGTGAATTAGGGTAAATTCGGGGTTTTTTATTCTTTACTGGTCAACTTTGTAACAATTTCACGGAAATTGGTTGACATTTGCACTTTTTTTACCCTATTCTTTACTATGTAAGATATAATAATAGGGGCTTTAGCCCCGCAACTCGACGAAGTCGAAAGTAAAGTTTAATTATGTCCCTTGGGGGGACATGATTGAAAGTGAAGACTTAGTGAAAACTAAGTCGAAACGTCTTTACTAGTATAACTATATCTGTTATAATACTCACCACTAGGAGGGATTGCCATGAGCAACCCGAATGCTACGGGAAAGACGGCGAAGCCGATCTCGTACGATCCAGCAGCTAAGACCCCTCCTCAGAGGGATATGGACTGGACACCAGTAGACAAGAATTTCCGTGAGCCCCTGACGAAGGGTCCCACTAAGACACACAAATAGGTCGTGTAGACACGTAAAGATCGTGTACGGATTGTAACCCCGTTCCGAAAGGCAGTCGAGGAGCATTACCTTGGGCGACCACCAACAACTGTATCAGCCCCGTGGGGGGACGGCGGTCTCCAAAACCGTTAGATGAGGTTCGACTCCTTGATGGTACGCCAATTACGGGAGAGGTGATATGGCTACACGCAGACAGTTCCTCCGGGGACTACTCGGCCTCGGGGCCGCGGCTCTGGCCACAGAGCTTAACATCCCGAAGCATATGGCGGAAGAAGTCCGCGATGAGCTGTATCAGGACCTCAACAAGACCAGCGTATCGCTGATTGGGGCGGAGACCTTCGAGAACAGGCCCGTCTGGGCTAGCACCTCGAATCTGGCCCAGTATTGGGCAGATCACGCCGCAAAGGCTATTGCCAAGCAGATCGACAACTCCATCATCGAGTCAATTTACGGTGCTGACCCTGATTCGATCAAGAAGACGGCAACGCTGATGACGAGGGAGATGGACGCACGGCTACGCCGCGCTGAAGTCGTTGAGGGCCAAAAGATCGTAGTAGACCTGCCCCACATGCAGAACGTGAAGATTACGCCGCAGTATGGCGACCGCTGGCAGGGTAAATTGAATTTCGAGCTAGCTATGGGTGTCCGTGAAGAGACAAACATGTTTGGCGAGAAAAAGGTGGTGGTAGGGTACATTGAGCACCCTGACACGGAAATTGTAGATATTAACGGGAGTAAGTTAGTTTGAAAAATTTTATTACCATGTTTGTTGCAGTATTCGTATTCATGACGGGCGTAGCCCAAGCTGACTACAATACCTGCTCCGGAGGTGCTGAGCACTATATCTCGCTGTCAAATGACCATCGAGAGCAGTTCCTCGAAGAGTTCAAGTGTATGTGGCGAAACGAACGCCTCATGGACCTTGATGACGACAACGAAGTCTGGCCCCTGAACGAGGCGCGGTGGACTCAGTCCGAAATCCTTGGTGGATTCGACGATGACTGGGATGACTGCACCATCGACGACAAAGACAGTAAAAACTGGGTTCTGCGATCCCTGATGGACACGGACGGTAGCGCAGGCAACATGAACAACTGGGACCAGCTCGACGGTGTCGACGGCGTCATTGTTAGCTTCGAGTGGAAAGAGCTTGAGACTGAGATTGACGGGACGTATCAGTTCGAGGCGGTTCACGCGGTATACGACGAGCTGGAGCGTGCCAACGACACCTTCAACGACGACGGTGACAGCAGCCTTAATCAGGACCTGATCATCAAGATCGACTTCCGCAACTACGACAACAGCGGGTCAAACTGGACCGAGAACGCGGCGTACACATCTGCTAGCTGCACAGGCAGCGAGGCTGACAGCCCACTTCCCGGCTACTTCACAGACGGTACGCATTACGAGACCAACCAGCGCTGCGGACAGTCCGCATTCCTCTGGAAGGGAGCGGTTGCTAACGAGCTGGTAGACCTGATCGACGCGCTGTACACGGAGTTCCCCCCTGCATCGTACCCCTACATCAAGGGACTGCTGATTCAGGAGATCGTACCGGGCCTTGGCTCCTACGACGCGGGCAACACTGATAACCTGCTGAACAACCTCGGATACAACCCGACTACGTTCACATCGAAGGTTCGTTCGGTCATCATGAACTCTCTTGAGGATGATGCTCCGGGCTGGGAAAACATTATCTACGCTAACTACGTGCCTGTCGACAAGGACGGCATCAACGGCGTAACAAGCTCTGTAGACGCAGCATGCGACACGACCTCTTGGCCGTACGACTGCAGCTCTGCACAGCAGAAGCGACTGAGCTATCTTGCTATCGGTGCTGGCCAGAAGGACATTATCTTCTCTGGACCGGACCTGCTCCCTGAGAAGAACTCTCTGAGAGCTGTGCAGGACGGTGTTTACGAGATTTACGGCGGTAACTACGTCGGATACACAGCAACGGGCAGCAACACGCCTCGCTGGGGCATCTCGATCCAGAACGACTCTTACGGGGCGTACAGCGAGACTGACGATGACCGCGCTAACCGCACGGACGACGTGTACTCTGGCTGGTCTGGTGCTACGACACCTGCCGCTACCTACTGGACTCTTCAGGAGCTGGTAGACTACGTAGAGAATGACGGTGCCGGTACTGCAGAAGACAAGTCTATGGACATTGACTTCTTCGCATGGAACGACCTGTGGACTGGAGCCGGTGGCTCATCCCACGAGTACGACATCGACGACGCACTTACAGTTATCGCAGACGAGTGTCTGTAACAGGAGAGATTTATGGACGGCGAGGACAAGAAGGACGAGACTGAGCTTACTCAGGAAGAGATTGCACAAGAGCTGGAGACTGAGGCAACAGCCGAGGTAGTAGAGCTGGGACGGGTAGACCTCTACCCGAGCTATACCCCGCTGCCTAAGGCACTGGCCGGTGCGGCCTACAAGACTCGGGAGTACATCGAGTCTCAGCCTGCAGAGAACGTCATCGTGGTATCTTTCGCCTTTGTTGACGGAGAGCTGCTGGAGACGCTGATCGAGCGGGGTGTAGTGAACGAGCATGTTCCGATTATCGAGCACGAGCCAGTTGACAGTCCTAACACCTTTGGTGTATAATACAATTATTGGAAGGTAATGCAGGGCGGTTGGTCGCCCGACGAGCCTTGAAAACTCGGTTCTGCTTACGTGGATGGGGTTCGACTCCTCTGCCTTCCTCCATACCTCTCGGGCCGGATGCCCAGTCAGGGTTTCTACCCCAGACGCGCTGAGTTCAACTCTTAGGGGGGGTACCAAGATTCCAGACTGCTTCACTCCCGTAGCAGGCTGAAGGGGCTAAACCAGCCTCCCTCAACAGAGGGTAACGTATCGGCGTCACGGTACGGACACAAAACGGTCTACGTGGCGCTATACTTATACCCTTGCCTCTGGACGAGGTCCCGGCGCTACGAACGCTAGGTTGGTGGGTTCGACTCCTTCCGAGGGTACCAATTGGCTTGAAGCATACATGGTGATGCACCCGGCTCTTAACCGGGAGAAGAGGGTTCGATACCCTACGGGCCAACCATACAGGAGCTGAGTGATGGCGAGACTACACGCCGCGGCGCAAACAGTGCTGGAGATCATTCAGCGTGCGGCCAACGAGGGCCGCGACATCAGGCAGGACGTTAGAAGTCGTGCCATTGAGTTTATTCACTACGACCCGAGCACTGCTATGATGAGCATCCGGTTCGTGGGGAAAGATAGATTCCCGACCTACGAGTACCCCGGTGTACCCGCGGATGAAGTTGCCAAGTGGATCGCATCGCGCTCCAAAGGACGGCATTACCACCGCTGGATCAAGGATCAGTGGGGACAGGGAGGATAACAATCAGTGTGTGGCAAACTTTGATAGTGAAGCCGGGGATGTGACCCCCGATGAACGTGGTGCGAGTCCACGGCTACACCCCAAACAACGGTCTATAGACGACTGGCCGAGTAGCCCGACTGTCTATCGGGCGCAGGGGGTTCGATTCCCCCATAGACCGCCAAATACAATGCAGCTATAGTTTACATGGTTAGAATACTGGGCTCTCAACCCGGAGAACGCGGATCGTTACCGCGTAGCTGTACCAAACAAGTGTCCTAAGCATAGAGTCCCTAGGGTCCGACATTAAACTGCAAACAATTGTCCGTAGGCCAATAAGTGAGGCTGCTGGCTCTGAACCAGTGTTAGAGGGAGCGTTACCTTCACGGACTACCAGACACCGCATAGATAGCTGAGACGGATTAGCGGAACGCTGAAAACGTTCAGAGGGCGGATCGTTACCGTCGCTATGCACCACGGGGATCGGGCACGGGCACCCGGATTTGCCTTGCAAGCAGATAGCCTGACGGGTTCGAGTCCCGTGTTCTCCACCAAACAACGATGCGATGACCGAGAGGATAGGTAGGCGGCTGCAACCCGCCGCACGCCAGTTCGACTCTGGCTCGCATCTCCAAACAATCTGTCTCTGATGTAATAGTAGCATACCGGCCTTGGAAGCGGGGTGACGCGGAGCATAACCGTGGGGACTGACCAAACAATGAAGGATAGCAGTGGAATACTACTGGAAGGCGTGGCTTGCCCTCGTCGTGTTCGGATTCGCAGTACCGGAATGGTACGCAATCACTAGACATACTGGCAATACCCTATCTGAGTGGGTATGGAGATGGTTCAACGTCGCAGACGGGTGGAGCATCGAGCGTGTTATCCTTATCGTCCTGTGCCTCGCATTCGTTGCGCTAGGCGCATGGCTGATCGGACACTTCGGCTGGATGAAGTGGTCCTAGAACAATAGTGGGGTAGCTCAATGGTAGAGCAACGAGCTGATAACTCGCAGACCACGGTTCGATTCCGTACCTACTACCACTTGCTCCTTGATGTTAACTAGTAGCATACCGGGCTTTTACCCCGTGAAGTGCCCGTGCAAATCGAGGCAGGAGCAACCAAACACTGCGCGTATGGTGGAATTGGCAGACACGCTAGTCTTAGAAACTAGTTCCTTACGGAGTGGGGGTTCGACGCCCTCTATGCGCACCAATCACGCCTCTTGTGGCCGAGAAGTTTGAAGGACTCGGCTGATCACGGGTCGCCCCGCACAAGAGCTTTCTATACCTAGGCTGGGGTCATAGCAGCCTCCAACTTGATGCGGTGAGATAGAGCTATCGGGCCAGTCTCATAAGCTGAGTCACTCGGGCGCGACTCCCGACACCGCTACCACACAATGCCTCTGAAACATTTAGGGATGATGCAGACCTTTGTAACGTCTGGAACGCGGTTCGATTCCGTGCTGGGGCTCCAATTTTGGAAGGTGAACCTGTCAGGTGGCAGGAGCCGCTTGCTAAGCGAACTGCCCGCCCTGCGGGTGGGTTTCGATTACTCCGCCTTCCTCCAATGCTTCGGGTGCTAGAGCACGACCGTCTCTTACAAAGAAGGTTCGCTGGGAGCGTAACCTAGACGAAGTACCAAATTATGCGCGTATGGTCATGGCGACCTAACTGCCTTCCAAGCAGCCAAGCGGGGTTCGATTCCCCGTACTCGCTCCAAATCTAATGGTAGTGAGTCGTCCGGGCGACGACGCGACGCTGTTAACGTTGAATGAGCGGGGTTCGAGTCCCTGACTACCAGCCAATTTCCTGAGGACCAGTAATGGCAAGACGCTATCTGCACCCCCGCGTTCGCGGAGCTACACAAGCTGATCGACGCAACTGGCGACGCCGCGCTGCCATCCTGCAGCCTGCTGGATACTCAGCCGAGGCCACTGAGGCCCTTTCCTACCTTTCATCCCCGACTCAGCTAGAGTCTGACGAGATCGCGGCCTTTGTGGATCGCGAGGTCAGCGCTGGGCGCTGGGACCTGACGAAGGAGTTCTTCCCCTACTTCCTGAGCAACGAGTCCGATGCCCTTACGTCTATCCGTACGGGTAACACGGGTATTCTCGGTGCGGGCGCAACACACTACAGCCCCGACGGCATTCAGACCATCACAGGTGGCAGCGGCTGGATCGGTACTGGCTACATGATGTCCGTAGAGCCCGCTCTGGTGGACAATCACATCATGGGAGCCTTCGTGCGAGCTCATGAGGCGACTTCCGGAACTAACAGGAGTATTCTCGGTGCTGTGGGTGCTGCCTACGACGCCTATGGCTGGTACGACTTCACTGCAGGCAACATGCGCCTGCGCTATCAGCGCGCATCGGGCGGAGCCTCTTGGAGCCATACTCCCGCGGATAACCAGCTGTACGTCATGGGACGTATCGACAACGGCCGTCAGTACACATGGGTTGACGGCGTATCTCTCGGGACCGGGGAGTTCGTCACACCTACCGACAACCCCGAGACCTTCGTTCTCGTGGGTAACCGCGGCGGGTCGAACACAGCGAACAACTCTATGGCGGGAGTTTACTCCTGCTTCTTCGCTGCCGAGGGGGCAGGATTCAGCCAGTCTGAGTTCAACACCTCCCTGACCACTATGCTCACGAACGTGGGTACGATCAACTCCAAGTGGCAGGCACCGCTCGTAGTAGGCGACAGCTGGACTAACGACACAGGCGATTGGCCTGCATTCCTTAAGCGCAAGCCGCGCACGAAGCTGGTCATCACAGACCACGCCGCTCCGGACAGCGACACAGTCAACTACACTTGCCGCGCAGGCGAGCGGATCACTGACGGGGACCCCGGACGTGGCATTGAGTCTCGCACAGGCGACTGGCTGGTGACGTACGGCGGAGATGCCGACTCATTCATCCTGATGGCGGGAATCAACGACTTCCAGAACGGCGTATCGTTCGAGGACGTTCGCGATACCATCATCGACCTTGATGTCTGGCTGGACTTCTACTCAAACATCGAGGACCGCATCTACTGCCTAGCGCAGCCTACTTCGTTCTACACCTCAGGAGAGGTGGATGAGTGGGAAGAGTACAACACTTGGCTGACAAGCTGGTGTGCTACCAAAGGTTACGGAGTGATTGACACACCTCGACTGATTGGTGACCCGTCTGACGGGTACTCCTCGATCCTACCGGCCTATCAGGCCAGTGGCGACCCGCTTCATGTGAACACGACAGGACGAAACATCCTAGCCGACGCAATTGACGCACTGATGCTAGCGAGATCACTTACATGACAAAGACCCCAGTGGAGAGAGACGACAAGGGCCAGTTCGTAAAGGGCCAGTCGGGTAACCCGGACGGTAAGCCGAAAGGGCGTAAAAACGTAATTACAAGTATGAAGCAGGACCTTGAGATCGCTCTCAGGGAAGGCATCAACCCGGAAGAGGTTAAGGGCATCATCGCTTCGATGGTGGCTGAGGCTCAGAACGGTAACGTAGGTGCCGGTAAGCTCATTCTTGATAAGGTACTCTCCAACG